>Ga0302326_10018481_pt1 | contig 14457 bp, 9 predicted proteins | sample Palsa_T0_3_FD_202264 | JGI IMG/M metagenome (GOLD analysis project Ga0302326, IMG submission 202264) | Peat permafrost microbial communities from Stordalen Mire near Abisko, Sweden - Palsa_T0_3 | ecosystem: Environmental > Terrestrial > Soil > Palsa > Peat permafrost | place: Sweden: Abisko... | reverse complement strand
GTGCTAACCGTGGCGTCAGGCGCGGTGCTAACCACCGTGCCCACCCCGGCGCGTGCGCGTGCGTTCGGCGCTGGGGGACGCTCACCAATCGCGGTGCCCAAATCGCGCCGGTCGCACATCAGCAACAGCGTCGCAACCGACTCCAGCGCATACAGCAAACCGAACATGCCGCTCTGGCGCTCGCTGACCGAGAAGGGCAGGGAATCAAGCAGTGCGCGCTCGAGCGTGAGCCAGTACGCCGTGGTGTGCATTTCGTTCTCCGGCAGTTGCAACTGGCCGGCGCCGACATTCTCGTTGGTGAACAATTTTATTTTCTTGAAGCCGATCACTTGCGAACGCACCAGCACATCGCCGTGCGAGCGTGAGGCGGCGCTGGCATTTCCCGCGAATCGGTTGGCACTGGCAACGCGCCCGTTGCGATGACCATCTGCGATCACACTTCGCGCGATTCCGTCGACATCGTCAATGCGGAACGCGCGAGGCCCGTCGGCAATCGCACTGCCTGCGAATTCTCCGGCATCGTCAACGCGTCCCGCGCAACGTCCCTCGGCAGTTGCCGCTATTTCCAGAATGCGTACCTGCGTGTAGCGGATGGCGTCGGTGTAGTAATCGACGTTCACTTTTTTCACGTAGGCTTTGCGTTCCTGGAAATCGAGATGCTCGACGTGAAACTGCGTGCCGCCGTGCATGTAGATGGCTTTCTCATGCACGCTGGTGAGGGCGCTGGGAAAATCTACTTCACCGATTACGTTGGGGGCTCCGGTGATATCGATAATCACAAAATTGTCGCTCGTGACCGAGCGCAAACTTACCGTATCTGCGGGATAGGCTTCCTGCGTCCAGTGGTAATTCTCGGCCGCGCGATGCAGATAGCCCGCGCCGGCGAGCCGCGCACACAAATCCGGCACGTCCGCCTCACCGAAACGTTCCTCGGGCGTAATCGGCAGCTCAAACGCTGCGCACTTCAAGTGATTCACCAGAATTTCCAGGTTATCCGGCTGGATAAACGCCTGCTCCGGGGCATGGCCGAAAAAATAGTCAGGGTGGCGCACAATGAATTGGTCTAACGGCGCGGAGGATGCTACCAGCACGGCGCAGGAACTGCCGCGTCTGCGCCCCGCGCGCCCGGCGCGCTGCCACGTGGCGGCGATGGTTCCCGGATAGCCCGCCATCACGACGGTGTCGAGGGAACCAACATCGATGCCCAACTCGAGCGCGCTGGTCGAAACCACAGCGCGAATGCCGCCATCGCGCAAGCCGCGCTCGATTTCCCGCCGTTCACCCGGCAAATAGCCGGCGCGATAGCCGCGAATGGTGTCCGGCTTGCCGAGCTTTGCCGGATTGGCCTGCTGCAGATAGGTAAGCAGCAACTCCGTGTGCAGCCGTGAATTGGCGAACACCATGGTCTGCATCTCGCGCTTCAGGAATTCCTGCGCCACGCGGGAAGCTTCATGGAGGTAACTCCGCCGAATGCCCAGCGCACGGTTGACCACCGGCGGGTTGTAGAAGACCAAAGTTTTCTCCGCCGCCGGCGCCCCGTTGCCGCTCAACACCTCGACTCCTTCTTCCAGGAGGCGCGTCGCCAGCTCACCCGGATTGCCGATGGTCGCCGAGCAGCAAATAAACTGCGGGGTGCGTCCGTAGAATTTCGCAATGCGCTTCAACCGCCGCAGGACGTTGCACAAATGGCTGCCAAAGACTCCGCGGTAGGTGTGCAGCTCATCGATCACGATGTAACGTAAATTTTCAAAGAGCCGCGTCCACTTGGTGTGGTGCGGGAGCACGCCGGTGTGCAGCATGTCCGGATTGGTCAGCACGATGTGACTCTTTTCGCGGATGGCCTTGCGCGCGTCGCTGGGCGTGTCGCCGTCATAGGTAAACACGCCGAAGCGATCGGCCAAGCGCGTGTTTAGGTCGTGAAGTTCGGCCAACTGATCCTGGGCCAGAGCCTTCGTCGGGAATAGGTACAGCGCCCGGGTGTCGGGTCTTTCCAGAATTTCGTTCAGTACCGGCAGGTTGTAACACAGCGTCTTGCCGGAAGCCGTTGGCGTCACAATCACCACGTTCTTCGCGGCGTGGACGGCCTCGCCGGCTTCCGCCTGGTGCGAATACGGGCGGCGAATGCCCTTGCTTAAGTAGGCCGCGCGCAAATCCTCGCGCACCCATGCCGGAAACTCCGCAAACTGCGCCTGGCGCGCGGGAAATTGCCGCACGGCCGTCAGCGTTTCGCCGGTGCGGTCGCGCCGCGCGAAGAGCTCGAGCACCTCGCGCACGGCACCTTCCGCCCGCATTTCAGGCAAGGCAATTCCGGTGTCACTCCCTATGGCCTCTCGTGCCGTTCGAACGGCTAGAGATTGGGACATACGCGTGGCCTCCTGTGATTCGCCTTTTATTCGCTCACGGTAACATGCGGGGTTCGACTGCGCAACCCATTTGCGATGGCACGGTTTTGTCTATCGCCGAGTGGTTTCCGTTCTGGCGAGCGTAGGCATGCGCAGCGGAAGTCGCAAAAGCTGCGTTGCGTGCCGCGTGGGGTAGGGAAGGCGCCCGCCTCAGCGGTTTCACCGGGGCAGGCAGAAGGCGGCCGCTACAAAATCAGAAATAGAAACGAAAAGGGCCGCCTCATCCCACGTGGCGACCCAGTGGCTGCAAAGTTTTCCAACGCGATGCTGTGTGATCTGCACCTTCACCGCAGATACCGCAGAGTGGCTACTTGGACTTTTTCTCCGCGCGCACGCGTGCCCAGCGTTCCTTGGCCTTCTTGGACAGATGGGCGCGCAGCGCCGCGGTCACCACGCGCTTCGGCCGGCCGCCTTTGCGCGCGACGACGGTGCTGGCGCTCGCGCCATTCAGCGCCGCGATGGCTCCGCGAATCGCTGTTAACTGATGTTGTAATCTAGCTTCCTCGGTCCTCAGTGCCGTCAAAATCTCCATAACACCTCCCCCGCCATTAAACTCTCCTAAGGGACAAATCGCAAGCCCTGGCGGCATAAATCGCTATGGCTGCAGGGCCAGCCGCGCGCGCTCGCAGATAAATACTTGTCAGTAATATAACGGCGGGCGCGGCAGCTCGGCCAGGAGCCCCGGTGCGGGGCGGCAGGGACCGGCTTGGCGCCGGGAGTGACGAAGAATTGTCATCTTGAAAGGAGTGGCGAGTCACATACGGATCACGCGGCAAGCTTGTCCAACTTAGATTTTCGATCGGGAGTCGCCGCGCTGACGATATTGCTAAATCGAAGGATTAGAACAGGCCGGGAATTTTCAGGCCGCCGATGCCCGGCATGGTGCCGGCCACATTTTTCAACTGGCTGGCCAGTTCATCGTCTACGCGGCGCGTGGCTTCATTTACCGCGGCGCGGATCAAATCTTGCAGCATTTCCTGATCTTTGCCGGCGAAAACGTCGGGCTCAATTTTTACCTCCACGATTTGCTTCTGCCCATTCATCTTTACGGTGACCATGCCGCCGCCTGCCGAAGCTTCCACGGCTACGGCGTTGACCTGCTGCTGCAAGTCCTCCTGGACCTGCCGCAAGCGGGAAAGCATCTGTTGCAGAGCATTGACTTCCATAATGGTGTGCACCTCGCTGCCTGCCCACGCGAACCAGAAACCCCTGCCGGCCCTACGACCGCGCCGGCTTCACTTCCGAAATCTTTCCGCCGAAGCGTTCGAGCACGGCGCGCACCATCGGGTCGCGCTCGAAGCGCGCGCGCAATTCCGAATCGTCTGGCGCTCCCGCGGCTCGGCCCGCGCCGCGCGTTGCGTCCATTAATCCACTTGGCGATCCGCTGGGCGTCCCGCCACGCGAAGCCCCTGCCGCTGCGGCCGCCGCGATGGTTTCAATTTTAGCACAGACGCGCACGGGGCGGCCCAACACCCTGCCCGCGGTGGCACGGAGACGCTCGAGGGTCTCGCGTCCTTCGAGCAAATCCGCAAACGTTTTTTGTTCCGCGGGAAAAAATATTCGCAACTCCGCGCCTTCGACCTGCCAGCGGATGCTGCGTTCCAGCAATTCGCCGACGAATTTCTTTTCCGCCTGAATGGCAGCCTTAATCTCCGCGACTTGCTCCGCGGAAATTCCATCCGTTGCCGGGGCCGCCCCATTCGTTTCAGGGTTTGCAGCGACGCTTGTTGACGAACCGGGAGATGACGCCCTAAAGGGCGTCGCTACATCCGGGGCGTCCTCTGTTTCGGATGCACTCTCGGGCCCGCGTGCTGCTATATCCGCAACGGGAGTTCTCACCGCACTCTTCCCAACATCAGTCTTGGTGCCTCCGTCGCGTGGTTCGGGCCGCCACGTCGGCGCATCCATGGCTTCGCCGGCTGAACCTCCTGCACGCAGCTCCGTGTTCGCGCGTGGCACGTGCGGGTCCGTTTCTGTCGCGACACTTTTCACAACTTCCCGCGCGGTCTCGGCGAACATTTTCTTCGGCGCTGCGACGCCGGCCGCGGGAGTTGCGGACGCGCCGCGTCCCGCGCCAGGCCCGCTCGCTGCGCCTCCTCCTCCCTGCATCTCCGCCATTAATTCTTCGAGCGGGGCCAGGCGCGCGGCGTTGATCAGTCGCAGGAGTCCCATCTCCAGATGCACGCGGGGATCGGGGGCGCGGCGCAAGGTGTCGTCGGTCTGCAGCAGGATCTGGAAAAAGCGCGTCAAATCTTCTTCGCTGAAAAGCGCCGCGGCCTTGGCCAGCGCGGGGCGCTGGTCCGCCGTGGCGGCAATTAATTCCGAGTCCGCCCCGCTGACCCGTGCGATCAGGAGGTTGCGCATGTGGCGGATGGCTTCACGGCAGAAGTGCTGCAAGTTGCGTCCGTCTTTTTGGAAGCGATGTACCAGGGCGAGCGCCCGGTCCGCGGAACCTTCGGCGATGGCGTTCACCAGTTCTTCCAGCGCGTCTTCGGGCACCACGCCCAGCAGTTCGCGAACTTCCTTGTCGGGAATGGTGTCGCCGCAATACGCGCGGGCCTGCTCGAGCAGCGACAGGGCGTCGCGCAGGCTGCCTTCCGCCATGCGGGCGATCACGGCCAGGGCACCCGGTTCGATGTGCAAACCTTCTTCTTTGGCGATGTGCTCGATGCGCCCGGCAATCTCGGCAAAGGTGAGGGCGCGAAAATGGAAATGCTGCGAGCGCGAGCGGATGGTGTCTTCGAGGTCCTCGGGCTGAGTGGTGGCCATGACGAAGATCACACGGTCGGGCGGCTCTTCCAGCGTTTTTAACAGCGCGTTGGAGGCTTCCGTGGTCAGCATGTGGGCTTCGTCGAGGATCACCACTTTGCTGCGCGAAGCGGCGGGGGCGTAGCGTACCATCTCGCGCAGTTCACGCACCTGGTCGATGCCGCGGTTCGAGGCGGCGTCAATTTCGATCACGTCCAGCGACGTACCCGCGGCGATCTCCTTGCACGCATCGCACACGCCGCACGGCTGGGCTGTGGGCCCATGCACGCAGTTGAGGGCTTTGGCGAGGATGCGCGCGGCCGTGGTTTTTCCCACACCGCGTGCGCCGGAAAAAATGTAGGCGTGCGCCACGCGATTTTTTTCAATGGCGTTCTTGAGCGTCGCGGTGACATGCTCCTGGCCCACGAGATCGCGAAACGTCTGCGGCCGCCACTTGCGGGCGATGACCTGGTAATTGCTCATAGTTGTGGGAATCTCGAAAGGGAATCGGCAGCGGAATTAAAGAGTAGTTGCAGAACGGTGGCGGCAAAAACGAGTCGTGCGAGCATTCGCCAGAATATGTTCATGAGCCGTCGTGTAAAGCTAAACTTCCATTCGCAACTTCATCCGGAACTTCATCCGGAACTGCGGGCTGGCGGTGAGAGGAACTTCGGGTGGTCTGCGGCGCACAAGGCGATCCCGGTACCGTTGCTCCCTTCCGGGCCTGGCGGGGTTCGCGGGACCTTGTCGCACAGAGCCCGAAGCTCCACTCTCCGGCAGCCGCGCGCACCGCAGAATTCGCGGGACGCCACTGCGATGCAAAAGTTTAGCACAGGCGAAGGCGGCCAACTATCGCGCGGAGGGCTCGCAAGCGTTCGCGTCGCACAGTGCGCAGCGCGCAACGCGGCGGAAATTTCGCGGAGCCGGACTTCGCGGAGCGGGAAGTGGGCGCGAATTGCGTCCAGGTTTTCTCCGCGAGTTTTGCGGCTGGCGGTTTTTTTGCGCGGTGGTGAGTCCGCCGCGCCGCTCCCAGCTTGTGTCCTGAGAGTAAACACATCCACGAATCGCGGTATTTGGCGCGCGTTCTTCCCGCGTACACTTGTTTTCGGATGGAGTTCCTCCCCCGTCCACCCGCCTTGCGCCGCAGCGTGAGTGCGGGTCCGCTGCGCCAGCGGATCGCATCGCGGCATCGCCGCGGTGCCTCCCCACGACACGGGGCTATCGCGCGTTCCTACACGCGCGCAGGAGGATTACCCTTGAAAAAGACTTTGCTTTCGCTTCTTGTGGCTGCCGTATTTCTCTTCAGCTCCGTCGCATCGTACGCCGAACCGCATCAGGTGATGCAGGGCACGCGGGTGCGCCTCAGCCTGATCACGGACATCAGCAGCTCCAGCTCCCGCGATGGCGATCCTTTCGTGGCCGTAGTTTCCGAGCCGGTATTCATCGGCAACACGCTGCTGATCCCGCAAGGCACGCGGGTGAACGGCACCATCGGTACGGTCGAGAAGGCTCGCCACTTTTCACTGTTTCGCGGGCAGGCGTACATGAACCTCACGTTTCGCAGCATGGAGGTGGACAGTCGCGTCATCCCGATCCAAATGAGCATTTTGGCGATTGAAGACAAGCATGCCAACGGCGATACCAAGTCCCGCAAGGACATCAAGATTGACGAAGGGCAGGTGTTGCAGGAGAAACACGACTTCAAGGGAGACATCGTGGGCGGGGCCATTGGCACGGGCGGCGGCGCGCTGGTGGGCGCGATTTTCAGCAACGTGGTGCGCGGTTTCGGCTTCGGACTGGCCGGCAGCGCGGTGTACATCGCGGTGCGCAAGGGTAAAGAGGTTGATTTGCCCGCGCAGACGGGCATGCTGGCGCGGCTGGATGGCACCATTACCGTGCCGGTGTTGGTCGGCAATAACAACGACGTTCCGGTCCCGGTAGCTTCCAACAGCGGCAACTAGGCAACTAAAGGTACGCTGGTCTGAAATAAAAATCGCCGTTTGCGCTATGTGGGTGGCAAGCGGCGATGCATTTTTTTGTGCGCTGTGGGTTGCGCGGCAGAGTCGCTAGCTGCGTTGCGCTCGATCAGCTCTTCGGATAGTTCGGATCGGCTTTTACTTCGAGGATTTGTTTCAAGTGGCGTTCGCTGTGCGCGGCGAGGAACAACACCCATTCGTAGGCGTCAAGTTTTACGCCCAGCGGGCTGTCCGTTGCGTGGAGGCGCAGGTCCGGAGTGTCTTCGAGGAAGGCTTCGGTCTTGGCGCGGCTGTCGATGAAGTGCTGGATGGAGGCGGCGGGCGAGCCGAACTGGTTCTTGGGCTGGATTGGCGCGGGCGCGGTGGCTTTGTGCGAGCGGTCGGGCACCATGGCGAGGACGCCGGCGTCGATCTTCTGCACCTCGCGGCCGGTCATGTCCGGCGCGGGCGCTTTCATCACGTTGTCCACAATATTGCCGCGGATAAAATCCTCGGCGATGGCGATGTGTTCCATGACTTGCGCGATGGACCAGCGGTCCGGCCCGGCCTTGAAGTTCCACTGCGCTTCGGAGAGGCCCTTGGTGGCTTCGAGGATCTGCTTCTTGGTGCTCTCGAGATATTTTAATGCTTTGGCTTTGTCCTCGGTGGGCGCGCTCTGTGCCGGCGGACGAGGCGCGCTGGCGAGTGGCGTTGTTGCCGATGCGACCAGAGCGATGGTGAGGATCGCTGCGGAACAGAACCGGGCCTGCCAGAGTTTCATGAGGCTTCTCCTTCGTTGTTTGTTGCAGAGGGAAACGGCAGAAAAGGGCAGCGGGAAGTTTGGCACAGAATCGAGCAGCGAGACACGAAAAGTAATCTCGGGAGGCGGTGGTATACGAGCGTAAAAGGAAAGAGCGCCGTGGCCCGGGAATAACCGGAGCACGGCGCCCGTGGAGGATTCAGGCTAGTTGGTCGAGGATTGCTGGGGAACTGCAGTTGGCGGGCGCTGTTTGGCGCTAACCCGTGTTGCTGGGCTGACGCACAAATTTTTTAGTTTGCTCCTTGATGCGGGTTTCTACTGCCGTGTTCGCTGGGGATATTTGCAGCGCGAGGGCCAAACTTGGCGGGCTTAAAATCGCGCGTTATCAATGAGATGGGGGCGACCGGAAGGGTGAGGGGTTGCGTCAACGGGAAACAGTGTGCCGGAGTGGGACAGTTGGGACGGTGACTGCGTTACGAAACGTAGGGCAGATTGCACGCAGAATTGAGCGGCCGGAGCGGAAGGTGGACCGGACGGTAAAAACAACGATCGACCGCTCGAGAAACGAAAAAAATAGTTTAGAAAGCGATGGCTACGCGACGGCGCTGCCGGACCTGCCGCGGTATTTGTGTTGAGCGTGCATGGGCGGGACGTCGGCGTCGCGTTTTAGGTAGCGATATAAGCTGGTGCGGCCGATACCCAGGATTTGCGCGGCGCGCAGGCGGTTGCCCTGGCACATGTCGAGGACGCGCTGGATGTGCACCTTGCGCACGTCCTCGAGCGAAAGCGGACGCCATTCGTCGTCCGCGCCGCCGTGCGCGCCGCCGCGGCGCTGGAAATGTTCAGGGAGGTCGGCGAGGTCGATGAAATCGCCCATGGCGGTGATGCTGGCGCTGGAGATGACATTTTCCAGTTCGCGCACGTTGCCGGCCCACCCGTGCTGCAGCAGGACAGTTTGCGCGCGGCGCGTGAGGCCGGCGATGTTTTTGCCGTAGGCGTCGTTGTACTTTTTCAGGAAGAATTGCACGAGGAGCGGGACGTCCTCGAGGCGCTCGGCGAGCGACGGGATGCGAATCTGGATGGAGCTTAAACGGTAGAACAGGTCTTCGCGGAAGCGGCCGGCTAAGACCTCCGCGCGCAGGTCACGGTTGGTGGCGGCGATCAGGCGCACGTTGACCTGCATCACCTGCGGGGAGCCGACGCGCTGGATTTCGCGGTTCTGGATGACGCGCAGGAGTTTGGCTTGCATCGGCAGGCTGGTCTCGCCGACTTCGTCGAGGAAGACGGTGCCGCCGTTGGCGTATTCAAAGAGTCCCGGGCGGGTATCCGTTGCGCCGGTGAAAGAGCCGCGCATATGGCCGAAGAGTTGGCTCTCGAGCAGGGAATCCACCATGGCGGAGCAATTGCAAACCGCGAGGCGCTGCTGGCTGACCGGGCTGATCTGGTGGATGGCCCGGGCCACGAGTTCCTTGCCGGTGCCGGTGGGGCCGATTAACAGGACGTTGGAGTAGTGGCGGGCGACTTTTCTGGCGAAATCAAAAACTTCCAGCATGGCCGGACTCTTGCCCACGATGCCGTGAAATTCGAGGTCCCGCAGCAGTTGCTCTTCGAGGGCCTTTACTCGCCGGCGCTGGTCGTAGAGGGCAGCGGTGTCGTCGAGGGTGCGCTTCAGACGGATGCGGTCAATGGGCTTGGGGAGAAAATCGGCGGCGCCGCGACGGATGGCTTCGAGGGCCGATTCGAGGGTGTACTCGGCGGTCATCACCAGGACGTGGACGCCGGGGTCGCAGCGCAGGACGCGGTCCAGGAATTCGTAACCGTCCGCGCCGGGGATGTGCATATCGGCGAGGAGCATGCGGCAGCGGCCGACGCGCACGAGTTGCAGTGCTTCGTCGGGGTCAGAAGTGGCTATGGCGTCGTAGCCCATGTCGCCGATGAGCGCCTGCAATTGGCTCAACTGGGCGGGGTCGTCGTCGAGAATGCAAGGCGTAAGGGTGGTTTTCGGAGACAGCGATTCAACCGTCTTAGATTGTGCGTGTGGCACGATAGTGAGGTCTAAGGCATGCCGTGTGCCACGAACGTGAAGCAGCGAAACGGGGGATGGAGGCGCTGCCCGGATACGGCATTATCGAGGGCCGCCGACCACCGCAACAGGTTTGGAATCAATGGCATGGGGAACGCTCCAGGTTGTCCGCGGCGCGTGACCGGTAACGGAAGGATGCAGGAGTTTTCTCCACTGCAGCGGTCGTTTGGGGCCGCGGCGTGCCGAATCGGGTAGGGCGAGCCGCTGATTCCGGAAGTGGAACACGGCGCCATTCTCCGAAGGACTAGAAATCGACCTCCTCGGTCTATAATCGCCGCGCACGAGGCTGGAAGTGGCACGGGGAGCGCAGGTGGACAAGCGAGATCAGGAACTGGGCATGGAGCGAGAGATTACCCGCCGGGACTTCTTAAATGGCGTGGCGCGCGGAGTAGGCGGAGCGCTGGTCGGAGGGGCGTTTGGCGCGGAGACGCTGCTGGCTGCGGGCATGGCTGGTGGAATGGCACAGGAGTTCGCGCCGGAAAAAGCGGCCGACTATTACCCACCCGCCAAGATGGGAATGCGTGGAAACCATGACGGGACGTTCACCTACGCACACATGCTGCGCGACGGGGCTAGCTGGACAGATCTGGGTAAGAACGCGGATACCGGGGAACAGCCCTTCGACCTGCTGGTGGTGGGAGGGGGGATCAGCGGGCTGGCCGCGGCACATTTTTTTCGCCGGCAGGCGGGGCCGGAAGCACGCATTCTGATTCTCGACAATCACGACGATTTTGGCGGGCACGCCAAGCGGAACGAATTCACTGCCGGCGGGCGGATGGTGCTGAGTTATGGCGGGACGCAGTCGATTGAGAGTCCGGGTAGCTATAGCGACGTGGCGGCCGGGTTGCTGAAAGAGATCGGCGTCGAGGTACAGCGGTTTTACCAGGACTACGACCGCACGCTGTACGACAAGCTTGGGACCGGCTGCTTTTTTGACACGGCGACGTTTGGACGGGACGCCATGCTCACGGGGATGAACCGCACGCCGTGGGCGGAGTTTCTGGCGCAAGCTCCTTTACCGGACGCCGCGAAGAAGGATATCGCCCGGGTGTACTCGGAGAAGGTGGATTATCTGCAGGGGCTTGCGCGCGATGAGAAGGAAGCGCAGCTTAATAAAATCAGCTACGCGGAGTATCTGACGAAGTCTTGCAAAGTGACCCCCGAAGCGTTGCCGTTCTTTCAGGCCATGCCGCACGATTTATTTGGCGTGGGCATCGACGCGGTCTCGGCGCTGGCCTGCTATCAAAATCCTGATGATTACGAGTCGTTCACCTACCCCGGCTTTGCCGGGTTGGGACTGCCGGAGTTGCCCAAGGAAGAGCCCTATATTTTTCATTTTCCCGACGGCAATGCGTCGGTCGCGCGGTTATTGGTGAGGGCGCTGATTCCTGGAGCTGTACCGGGCCACACGATGGAAGATGTGGTGACCGCGCGCGCGAATTACGCGAAGCTCGACGCGGATGCCACGAAGGTGCGCATCCGCTTGAACAGCACCGTCGTGCATGTGCGGCAAGAGCACGGCGCGGATGGTTCCATCAGTGTTTCCTACGTCCGCGGCGGCAAGTTGCAGCAAGTGCGCGGTGCCAAGTGCGTGCTGGCTTGCTACAACGTGATGATCCCTTATCTGTGCCCGGAGTTGCCCGCGCCGCAGAAAGAGGCGCTCAGCTACCTCGTGAAAACGCCGCTGGTCTATACCCACGTGGCGCTGCGCAACTGGGAACCTTTCGCCAAGCTGGGGATACGACAAGTGGTGGCCCCGGGCGCGTATCATACGCACACAGCGCTCGATTTCCCCGTGAGCGTCGGCGGATACAAATTCCCGAGCAAACCGAGCGAGCCGGCGGTGCTCTTTATGCTGCGCACGCCGTGCCAGCCGGGACTGCCCATGCGCGAACAGTATCGCGCTGGCCGGCGCGAATTAATGGAAACGCCGTTCGCCACATTTGAGCGCAACATCCGCCAGCAGCTGTCAGAAATGCTGGGCGGGGGCGGCTTCGATGCGGCCCGCGATATCGAAGGTATTACCGTGAATCGCTGGGCGCACGGCTATGCCTATACGCCGAATCCGTTGTTCGATCCGCCGTGGCGTGAGGAAGAAAAGCCCTGGGTCATCGGCCGTAAGCGTTTTGGCAACATCGCCATTGCCAATTCGGATGCCGGGGCCAACGCCTACACCAATGAGGCTATCGACCAGGCCTTTCGCGCCGTCCACGATTTTACGACCAGTTAGCAATCACTTCGGGAGACCCATGAACTTGCCAATTTTCTCTGCCCTGCGACGCATGACTGTTCTGCCGATTTTGCTTCTTTGTGCTTTCGCCGGCGCGGCCTCAGGGGCGCAAGTCCCGGCCCCGGTGCTCACCAGCGAGCACGGCGCGAACTCCCCGCAGGCGCAGAAGCAGCACTACGTAATCCTCGTTTCTCTCGACGGCTTTCGCTACGACTACGCCGTCAAATACGGCGCGAAGAACTTGCTGGCGCTGGCGGCGTCCGGCGCTACCGCCCCCGACGGCATGCTCCCCGCCTATCCTTCGCTCACGTTTCCGAATCACTACACGCTGGCCACCGGTCTCTATCCCGAGCATCACGGAATTGTGGCCAACAGCTTTTACGATCCGCATCGCAAAGAGGTCTATAGCCTGGGAAATCCCGCCACGGTGACCGACGGAAGCTGGTACGGCGGAACGCCGCTGTGGGTGCTGGCCGAGCAGCAGGGCATGCGCGCGGCGTGTTTTTTCTGGCCCGGTTCGGAAGCCGCGATTCAGGGCGTACGGCCTTCCTATTATTTAAAATACGACGAACGGGTTGCCAATCACGCGCGCGTCGAGCAGGTGCTCGCCTGGCTCCAGCTGCCCGAAGCGCAGCGCCCGCATTTCATCACCGTTTATTTTTCTGACGTCGATCATCAGGGCCACGAACATGGTCCGGACAGCGAAGAAGTTCGCTCCGCGGTCGCGGTAATTGATAAAGAAATCGGCGCGCTGCGCGAAGGCCTGGCCAAGCTACAGTTGCCCGTGGACGTGATCGTGGTGGCCGATCACGGCATGGCCACCGTGCAAGGCGATTGGATTACCCTGAGCGATTATTTCCCCGACGCCGGCGCGTTCGAAAAAATCCTCGGCCCCTACCTGTACCCCACGTCCCAAGCCGATGCCCAGCGGGCGTATGAGGCGCTGCGTGGCAGGAGCGATAAGTTTGCCGTGTACCGCCGCGCGCAGATGCCTGCGTCGCTGCACGACGATAGCAATCCGCGCGCGGGTGATCCGATCATCGTGACGAATGGGCCGTACCTGGTGCGCTTTTCCGCTCCGCCCGCGAGCGCCTCGGCGGCGCCCGAGCATAAACAGGTGGGCGCCCATGGCTTCGATCCCGCGCGCGTGCCGGAAATGAAGGCCAGCTTTTTCGCGGCTGGGCCAGACATCGTGGCGGGGGCGAAGGTCGCGTCCTTTGACAACGTGGATATCTATCCCCTCGTGGCGAAACTGCTCGGCCTGGATATCGAGCAATTGAAAACCGGGGCGGTCGATGGGGATTTGCAGCCGCTGCAGCGGATTCTCAAGCCGGCAGCGCGCGCGGCGGCACAGTAGGCTGTGCCGGACCTTGTAAGCTACGCTCGATGCGGAGCTTACTCCGCGATCGCTACGGCGCCCTGCTCCGGTATCACCAGCTGATTTTCCCACCGCGCCACCACGGCGCACGCGAGACAGTTGCCGATGACGTTGACCGCGGTGCGGGCCATATCGATCAACGCGTCGATGCCTAAAATAATGAAGATCGGTTCACTCGGCAGGTGAAACGTCGCGGCTGTGGCCAGCAGCACGACCAGCACCGCGCGCGGCACGCCGGCCACGCCCTTGCTAGTGAGCATCAACGTGACCACCATCAGCAGTTGCTCGCCCCAGGTCATGTGCATCCCGGCGGCCTGCGCCACGAAAATCGAGGCCAGCGCCAGATATAAAGTCGAGCCGTCGAGGTTGAAGCTGTAACCCGCCGGTATTACGAAGGCCACAATCTGGCGCGGCACGCCAAAGGCCTCCATGCACTCCATGGCGCGGGGTAGGGCGGCTTCTGAGGTGCTGGTCGCGAAGGCGATGGTCGCGGGTTCGGCGACCGCGCTTAGCAAACGGTGCAACGGCAGACGCGCCAGGAGCGCAATCGGCAGGAGCACGCACAGCAGGAACGCGGCCAGCGCGGCGTATGCGGTGAATAAAAGTTTGGCCAGCGGCAGCAGCACGCTCATCCCCATGTGCCCCACGGTGTAGGCCATGGCCGCGCCCACACCGACCGGTGCGTAGTACATCACCAGATTGGTGAACTTGAACATCACTTGCGCCAGGGATTCCGCGAAACGCAGGATGGGCGCGCGCGTGGGCTCCGCTACTTGCGTTAGCGCGATGGCGAACAGGATGGCGAAGACCGCCACCTGCAGGATTTGGTTCTCCGCGGCGGACTTGACGATGTTTTCCGGGAAAACGTGGAGCAGAAATTCGTCCCAGCGCAGCGGCGCGG
>Ga0302326_10018480_pt1 | contig 14458 bp, 14 predicted proteins | sample Palsa_T0_3_FD_202264 | JGI IMG/M metagenome (GOLD analysis project Ga0302326, IMG submission 202264) | Peat permafrost microbial communities from Stordalen Mire near Abisko, Sweden - Palsa_T0_3 | ecosystem: Environmental > Terrestrial > Soil > Palsa > Peat permafrost | place: Sweden: Abisko... | reverse complement strand
CGGGAAGGGGCGATGCGGCGGCAGGCATGGCGCGGGCGGCGAAGACACTCGAAGCGGAGTTCACGCTACCCTATCTCGCGCACGCTCCCATGGAGCCGTTGAATTGTACCCTCGAAATTCACGACGACGGCGCGGAGCTGTGGTCGGGATGTCAGCTGCAAAGTATCGATCAGCTGGTGACGGCGCAGGTGCTTGGCCTCAAACCCGAGCAGATCAAGATCCACACACTACTCGGTGGCGGCAGCTTCGGCCGCCGCGGCAATCCCATGGCGGACTGGGTGGTCGAGGTCTCCGAGATCGTAAAGGCTATCAAAGGCCGCGCTCCGGTTCACCTTTTGTGGACTCGCGACGACGATATTAAGGGCGGATTCTATCGGCCTCTGGTGTTGCACCGCGTGAAGGTGGGATTCTCGGCTAACGGCACGATCACCGCTTGGCAACACCGCGTGGTAGGTCAGTCCATCTTTATGGGTACGCCGTTCGAAAGAATGGCGGTCAAGAACGGGATTGACGCCAGCACCATCGAGGGCGTGATTGACACTTCCTACGACCTCACGGATTTTGCGGTGGATGTGCACAATGCCCAATCGCCGGTGCCGGTGCTGTGGTGGCGGTCGGTGGGGCACAGCCATACCGGATATGTCATGGAGACGATGATCGATGAGATCGCACAAGCCACCGGCAAAGACCCGGTGGCGTTGCGGCTGGAGCTCCTGGCCAAGCAGCCGCGCGATGCCGCCGTGGTACGCCTTGTGGCTGAAAAGGCCGGCTGGAACCAACCCTTCCCTAGGGGAAAGGGTCGCGGCCGCGGCTTCGCCTATCACCAGTCTTTCGGGACGCGGGTCGGCATGGTGGCCGAGGTTTCGCTCACGCCGGAAACGGTCAAGATCGAGCGCATCGTGGCAGCCGTGGATTGCGGCGTCGCCATTAATCCGGATGTTGTTACCGCCCAGATCGAAGGCGCGATCGGCTTTGCCCTTTCGATGGCGCTGCGCAACCAGGTGACCCTGCGCGAAGGAGTGGTGGAGCAGCGCAACTTCGACGACTACGAGCCCACCCGCATGCGCGAGATGCCGGAAGTTGAAGTGCATATTGTCGGCTCGCAGGAATGGCCGTCAGGTATTGGCGAGCCCGGCGTGCCGCCGCTGGCGCCGGCCATTGGCAACGCCATCTTCGCCGCCACGGGAAAGCGGTTCCGCTCGTTGCCAATGGGGCTCAAGACGTTAGCTTGACTCGGAACGCCAGAGGTTAGCCGCTCGGAGGCATGCCGCTTTACGACAGGCGACTCACCACCCCCTCTGCCTGCCCCCACGTTGTACCTGCTTGGCCTTGCTATCATGGTCGCGTGCCCGGGGCCAAACTCTCTGTCCTGATCGCTGTGTTCTTCTTCACGAGCGTCATCAGCGTCGTGACTGGTAGCGCCCCTTTGATCACAGTTCCAGTCATGATTGCCCTGGGCATCGAAGCCCACGTTGCGGTTGCAACGAATATGCTGGCTTTGACGTTTATGAGCGTCGGTGGCTCCTTGCCGTTCATTGGTAAGGGCTTTCTCGGCCGCAGCCGCCTGCTGCCTTCGATCGTTCTCACTATCATCGGTTCTGGCTTGGGCGCATCGCTATTGCCGTGGCGATGATCGGCGTAGCCATTTTCTCGGTACTGAATAAGAACCTGGGACGGTAGTCATGATGTTCCCGCGTCAAACGTGGGGGTAATTGCCGGGTACGCAGCCACATTCCTTCTGGCAGTCTATGGTGGCTTTTTCAGCGGCGGTTACGTCACGATGCTCACTGCGGCCTTCGTACTGCTTTTCGGCATGACTCTTCTGCAAGCGGTGGCGACCACGAAGGTCATCAATGTGTTTTCCTCGGGAATTGCGACACTAGTGTTTGTTTGGCGTGGTGTCGTGACTTGAAGCTTGGCGTTATCCTTGGAGTCTCCATGTTTCTGGGCGCTCAGCTGGGAGCCCGCATTGCTTTGTTCCTCAGCACAGTCGGCGGATATTTTATAGCCGCGGTGCTTGGCTTGACGGTCAAGCTACTATTGCCGCTGCACTAGAAGGTGGGCTGGTTGAGTCGACGGCCGATCACAAGGATATCGGTTCTATCACCGGTGTGGTGGTCTTCGATCTGAAAACGCAGAAAGTCGTGAACCGCCTTCAACGCTTCCGGGTTCGTTGTCCTAATCCGCACCCTGCCACCCGACGGCAACTCTTCGAAGCCGTAAGAAATCTCAGTGCGTTTTTCCTTCATTACAGATACGCCGGGTGGTACCACGTCATGGATGAACATTGGAATGGAGAATTCACCGTTCGAGAACATCGTGACAATGTGCGTCAGATGCGACCGAATTGCCTGCATGTTCTGGGAATCCTTAGTGTCGTTCACGGTCACTTCGATGGCACCACCGTCCGAGTACAGACGAAAATGATGGACAGTTTTGTCATTCGGAAATCCCATCGCCTCATCACCGTGCTTTTCCACATCGGCCTGGTGCTGCGCAGCCTCTTTCATGTGTTCTTTGTGCATGGGGCAAGACTGCATGTCTTGCGCCGCCAACGGCAGCGCGCCGAGCATCAGAAACGCGATTACGGTTTTCATGTTGATTTCTTCTTCCGAAACTGATTTGGTGGAGTACCAGCCTTCCTTACCGCGTCAGTGAGCGAATACAGCAAATACGATTTCTGTCCCGCTCCCGTTCGGTCAATTCGCTGTTTCCAATCGGCCAGAACCTTTGTTACATGTCGCTTCGTACGCTTCAGTGCATCAAGGTCTTCTTCGATTCCCTTGAGCTTTTCTTGCGCAAGCTGGTAAACGCGGCGGCAGGGAGCGCCTCCAGCGTCACGAGCGTTCAGGACTTCAGTCAGCTCCGCCAGAGTGAATCCGATCCGAAGCGCCCTTTGCACCACAAGCACTCTCTCTATCGCGCTCGCGGGATAGACGCGGTAATCCGATTCTGTGCGAGCGGCTCGTGGGAGGACGCCGATGCTTTCGTAATGTCGAATGGTATCTGGGCTGACCCCCGCTGCTTTGGCTAACGCTCCGGTACGGAGAGTCTTCGAACTCCTGTTTTCCACCATGAGAAGTATCAACCCTGGAATGCATTCGAGAGTCAAGGGTAATTTCAAAAGCTTTCTCGCAGGCAGAGCCTGAACCGATATACGCGCGGAGCGCACATCTCAACGCTGACCCGAATCTTGGGTACTGCCTGTACTGATCTGAATTCGGTCTGCTACAATTCAGCACCGAGCATGGACAGATTCTCGGCGTCGCGATAGCCTGCGGACGGTTTTTGGTGGTCTTTCATACTGTCCATTTACTGTCCATTTCGTACCGAAAACTGGTTATATTCGGTGGAACGGATTGAAGCAGGCTAAACGGTTGACAGCAAGAGTAGACAGTAAACATGCGGGTTTGGCCCTAACCGTATGAAAAGCAAGAGGGGACGTAGTTCAGTTGGTTGGAACGCTGCCCTGTCACGGGTATTGTTATTTTTCTTGTAGTTAGCCTCCTTATAGGCGATTCTATAGGCCGCACAGACGAGAACCGGCCGGAACGGCTCCTGTCAAGGGTCGCCAAGAATGCCAAAATAAGCGCGCGTCATCCTCCTCAAGCAAATCAAACATAACGATAGATGGATACCTGCCCCAGCGTTGCTCGACAGCAAAGGGCCGCGTGAGGCGCGATCACGTCCGCGTCCAGGGAAACGATGAAGTCCATCCCGAGGGCGGGTATTTTATCGAGTGGCGGGAGGAGAGGAAACGCGTCAAGCAGGCGGCAGGTCCCGATGCCTTTATCGCCGCCGATCTGGCCCGCCGCAAACAGGGGGTCTTTCCGCCGTGCGCAATGGGATCATCCCGGCGCAACCGGAGCCGGAGCCCCCACCGGAGCGCACCACCGTCTCTGCGGCGCTCGATCGCTATTCCGAATACATCCAGTACCACCGTTCCCTGCAAACGTTCCGTACTTACCGCCCGATCCTGAAGTCCTTCAAAACCTTCTGCGCGAAGATTCACGTGGAAGGCGTGGAGCGCGAGGACTTGCTCGACTTCGCCACCGCTTGTCTGAAAAAGGACAGAAGGGCAGAAGCGTTTACAACAAGCTGGGCGTCATTTCGCAGGTGACGGAGCCAGCTGTTTCAAGGACCGTGTGCCACGGTGGAACCCTCGCCCGACGGAAACTACGTTTCTGCGAAATATCGAACGTTCCTTATCACAAGGTCGTTCGAGTTCAGGTCTCGAACGGTAATGTTGACAAAGTGATGGAGATCAAAGGGCTGCGCCGCGCGGTGGACGATGAAGTAGGCACGTTGCTTAGCGTGGCGCCGGACGGCTCCGTGCTCTTGACGCGCGATGTGGGCACGGAAGAGATCTACGCCCTCGGCGTAAACTGGCCCTGACAAGCTGGGCCAACCAGCCATGACGGGGGTGTCGAGCTGCGGCGGAAGACCATTCTACCGAATGTGTCGGCCGATGCGATCAGTGCTCACGCGTGCATCCCCGGTATCGAGGACAGTGCGGTGAGCACTCCCCCGGCCACGAGCGTTATCGGCGCAACAAATTCCGCTGGAGTGGGTTAACTGGCCCAATAGGCCAAATCTTGGCTGGACACCCCAGGATATGGGGTAGCGCCGGTGAACCGTCATTTCGCTGGCATGCGCAGCTTGGCCAGAGGAGGGGTGTATGGTGGAGCCAAATTTCCGCACCAAGCAAATCTGCATAAGGGTAAACGAGTACGAGTACGCTCAATTGGAGCGAGCCGCCCAAAAGTCAGCCAAGGCGCTAAGGGCGTGGTGTCGCGGGGTACTGCTGGCCAGTGTGAACATCCAGCCAGCGAAGCTGAATGGAACGGGGGTCGAGGCCTACGCGGTCATGGCTGAGGTCGTGGCGCTCCGAGCGATCCTGCTGAACGTGCTTTTCAAGCAGGCGAAGGGGGAAACACTGACCGCCGAGGAGATGCAGCGGCTCATCGATCGGGCTGACTCAGACAAGCTGAAGAAGGCGCGAGAAAGGCTCGAACTGGCATCAGGTTTCAAAGCGAGCTGAGGGCGCCAAGGTGTTCGGTACGTCTTCTGACGGTCCCGTGGTTCCATGGCAAACAGCGGAAGGGTGCCGTGAGGGGGGTGAACGGTGAATCGGTTATTGGGTCGGGCGGAATCTGGGGGTTGGTCCATAAAGTGGCCGGTGTCGACAGTTGGGGCTTTACTACTTGCGGGCGTGGTGGGGATAGGAATCTTCACCTACCGAAATGTCGAGGTGTGGACGCCATTGCAGCAGTGGTACTGGATTCAATATCTGAATACCAAAAATTTTCCCAGTCCGAATGGCGACTACCAGATGATCTCAAAATTAGACCGACGCGGCGAACGCAGCATGGCCATCGATGCTGACGTGGTGCCGGCCCCTCCTCACGGACGGCAATTTATTGCATTTGAACTCACACCACAAGCGCGGCAGGCAGGGGCGATCCAGTTGGTTGTGGACAACGTCCATTACAGCAGCGCCCAAATGAATCAGATTCTTGCTGAGCAGATCTTTCGAGGCCAGACGCCCGATGATCTGCTACGGCCTGCATGGGTCGGGGCATTGGGGGTTTTTGTGCTGGGGTTGGTGCTGGCAATCCCACGGAGCCGGGCACGACGGCGCATCGCGGATCAAGGGCGCAGGCTCAAGGGCCCGGAGATGGTCACCGTAAAGGAATTCAATCAATGGAGTGGAGCGGATGGCATCAGCTTTCTGACCACGGAGGGAAGAGAATCGCTCTCGATTCCGCGCTCGTTAGAGAGCAGCCACATCATGATGATGGGAGACACAGGCGCAGGAAAGAGTGTTTTACAGCGGCGCGTGCTAACCCAGATCGCCGAGCGGGGCGAGACGGCCATCGTGTATGATCCGGCGCTCGAACACACGCCGCAGTTTTTCAATCCTGCCCGCGGCGATCTCATCCTCAATCCCTTAGACCTGCGTTGTCCTTATTGGTCGCCGTCCGATGAAGTGACGCACGAGGCGGAAGCGCTGACCCTGGCGACGTCGCTGTTCCCCGACAAGCCACGCGAGAACCCGTTCTTCATCGAAGGTCCGCGAAAGATCTTCGCCCACTTGCTCACGCTGAAACCGACGCCCGAGGAGCTGGTCCGGTGGATCAGTCATGAGGAAGAGCTAGATCGCCGGTTGAAAGGCACCGAACTGTCGGCATTCATCTATCGGGGCGCTGGTCCACAGCGCGGTGGTGTGTTAGCTGCGCTCAACATGGTTTCTGACAGTCTGAAGCTCTTGCCGAAGGAGAGTGAGACGAAGCAGCGGTGGACAACGGAAGAATGGGCACGAAAGCGCACTGGCTGGCTGTTCCTGACCTCGACTCCCCGATTCCGCGAGCGGCTGTTGCCGCTCCTGAGCCTGTGGCTGGACACGTTAGTACTGCGATTGATGAACCAGGGCGATCCCTCATTGCGTCACGCGTGGTTTGTGCTTGACGAGCTTGCCAGCCTGCAGCGCCTGCCGCAGTTGCATACCGCCCTGACCGAGAACCGCAAATCTGGTAATCCCGTCGTGATTGGCTTTCAAGGTCGCAGCCAGCTTGAAGTGCGCTACGGGCATGAAGCCGAAGCGATGCTCTCACAGCCTGCGACGAAAATCTTCTTGCATACCAGCGAACCCCGGGCGGCGAAATGGATCTCGGATACGATCGGCGAAGTCGAAATGGAACGACTGAAAGAAACCGTGAACACAGGACAGTTTCTGCGCACTGCTAAGTCCAGAAGCTATCACAATGAAAGACGAACAGAGCCGCTGGTACTGCCATCGGAAATCAGCGGACTCGAGCGCTTGCACGCACTGCTTAAAGTCGACAATCAGGTAGTACCTTTCAGCTTTCCCTATCTCGCTCCTCGAAAAACGCAACCCGGTTTCATCCCACGAGAAATCACACCGCGGGTGGTCGAAATCGGCAAACGGACGCCGCAGCCGAACATTCCGGCCGCGCAAGAGATCAGGCCGAGCGATTCGGAGAATTCCAAAGGCTCGCCGCCGGACAAGAGCCGTACTTCGAGTAAATCATGCTGACCCTCTCCAAACCGCTGAGCGCAGCCCGGACGCAGGCCTATCACAAAGAGGAGTTCGCGAACGCGCGGGAGAACTACTACTCCGAGGGAGATCACATACGCGGCGAGTGGCGCGGCAAGCTCGCCACCCTATGGGGGCTCGAGGGTGAAGTGCGGGAAGAGCACTTCGGGCGACTGGCGCGCGGGCAAGACCCGATAACGGGGGAACAACTCGTGCGGTACCATACCGCGCGCGAATATGTGAATGGTCGCGGCAAGACGGTGCGCCCGATGGAACACCGCGCCGGCTGGGATGCAACCTTCTCCGCGCCTAAGAGCGTGTCCTTAACCGCTCTCGTTGGTGGAGACGATCGTGTACGCCAGGCACATCGCGAAAGCGTGAACGTAGCGCTTGGCGAGCTAGAGAAGTATGTCCAGGCCCGGCCGGCAGAAACAACGGGCAAATGGATTGCGGCCAGTTTCGAGCACGATAGTGCGCGCCCGGTCAACGGGTACGCCGCACCGCATTTGCACACACATGTTGTGTTCTTCAATTTAACAGAAACTCAGAACGGACAAGCGCGGGCCCTGAGAGATTACGAACTGCTCCGCTCGCTGGAATATACGACCTCGATCTATCGCTCCGAACTGGCGCTGCGGCTGAAGGCACAGGGCTATGACATCGAAAGGGGCAAAAGCGGCCAGCCGGAGATCAGAGGCTACACGCGAGACTATCTGGACGCCTCCAGTCCACGGAGTCGGCAAATCCAAGCATACCTCGAAGAACACAGTTTCAGAGGCATAGGCGCCGCGCAGATCGCTGGGCACCAGACGCGCGACGGCAAATTGCCCGCGATCACGCACGAAGCGATGCAGCTGAAGCATCGAGAACTAGCCGCGCACTTCGGCCAGCAGGCGGAGCAAATAATCCGCGCCGCCGAGGTGCGCCATATCGAAGAGCAGAGTTGGGAGCAGAAATTCCAGAGCATCGAATCGGCGCTGACTTATGCGCAGGAGAAAAATCTGAAGCGTTACGCTGTGATGGATGAGCGCGAACTCATGCGCGATGCGCTCAAGCATTCGATGGGTGAGGCTGGCTTCGCCGACGTCCGCGAGCAGTTTGAAAATCGAGTGCAATCGGGTGATCTGATCCAAGTGGAAAACAGATCGCCGGGTCGCCTGTTTACCACGCAAGAGATGATCGGCTATGAACGGAACAACATCGCCCAGATGCGAGCGGGACAGAACCGGCACGAGCCGATGGTGAGTTCGGAAACGTGGCGCGAGGTGGAAGGAAAGCACGCGCATTTGAGCGCCAGCCAGAGCGCAGCGGTCGAGCAGATCGTATCGAGCCGGGATAAGATCATGGGCCTTGAGGGTGTAGCGGGCCCGGGGAAAATTGCTTCCTTGGCTGCCGTGCGCGACGCCGCGGAGCAGGGAGGCTACCAAGTACGCGGGCTTGCGCCGACATCGCGAGCAGCGCACACGTTGGCAGAGTCCGGCATCGAGTCAGAAACCTTGTATCGACACCTTCACCGCAGGGAACAGCTTGAACACGGAGAAAAGCGGCTCTACATCCTGGATGAAGCGAGCATGGCGATTACGAAACAGATGAATGAATTTCTCGATCGCCTGCAGGGTGAGGACCGCGTGTTGCTTGTAGGGGATTCGCGGCAGCATGACGATGTCGAAGCAGGCAGGCCATATCAGCAGTTGCAGGAAGCGGGAATCGAAATCGCGCGGCTGGAAGAAATCGTGCGGCAGAAAGACCCGGCCCTCGAGGAAGCCGTGGAGCAACTTGCCTGCGGTGATGTGTTTCGAGCGATCGACAATCTTGATCGCCAGGGCCGGGTGCAGGAGATCGTGGGCCGCGACGAGCGGCTAAGTCAAATTGCGAGCGACTACGCGCGAGAACCACAAGGCACGCTCGTCATCTCTCCCGACAACGAATCACGCCGGGAATTGAATGAACTGATCCATCGGGAAATGCAGGAGCGCGGCAACGTGAGCTGGGACGAACACAAACTCCGCGTGCTCGATTCGCGGCAGGAGATGACGGGAGCAGATCGCCAGTGGGCGGGGCAGTACGAGGAGGGCGATGTGGTGCGCTACACGCGCGGCAGCCGAGTGCTAGGCATCGAGCCGGGTGAATACGCGCGTGTGGAGAGCGTGGATACGAAAGAAAATCTCGTCTCAATCGAGCGCGAGAACGGCGAACATCACACCTACAATCCACAGCGACTCCAAGGAGCGGTCGTGTACAAGGAGACCGAGCGCGCGTTCTCGGAAGGCGAACGCATACAGTTCACAGCGCCATCGAAGGACTTGCACGTTGCCAATCGCCAGTTGGGCATCGTCGAGAAAATCAACGACACCGGCGACGTCCAAATCCGCACGGACTCAGGCCGAGAGGTCGCGTTCAACATTCGCGAGCATCCGCATCTGGATTACGGTTACGCGATGACTAGTCACAGCAGTCAGGGCCAAACCGCCGAGCGCGTGCTGATTCACGTGGACACGGATCAAAGCGAATTATTGATTAACAATCGCTTTGCGTATGTGGCTGTCTCGCGGGGGCAATATGACGCCGAAATCTACACCAACGACCGAAGCGAACTCGCGCGAGACTTGAGCCGTGACTTGACCGAGCGCACAGCGACCGAAAGCCAGGAGCCGCAGCCGATGGCGCAGAGGATCGAGCTAGGGACCACGCAGCCAACAAGCCAAGCGCCAGAGCAGGACGAGACGCTCGGCATCGGTAACGAGATGGCTATGTAGGGCCCTTCGCTCTCGCAGTCGTCAAGGATCTACGCGCCGCTGACGCGGCGAGCAAAAGAACGCGCGTCCTTGACTGCTGCTCCGCTGCGGGCGTGTCTCAGCTATGAGAGGCAGGGGCAGGATCAGAAAATGCGCCCGAGCACACTTTGAGCAGTTGAGGCGACACCTCCGCCCTGGACGTGTCTACCGCAGAGAAGACCTTCTGCCTTGGTCCCACAGTGTTGATCGACACCTCAAAGAACTCACAGTCGACGGGACCGTCCAGAAGCTCCGTACCGGCTTGTACTTCAGCCTCGTAAGTGTGAATTAGGCGAGGCTCCCGCGGACGATCACGAGCTGGTGAAAGCGTTCTCGAAAACAGACCGTTTTGTCGTGACCTCCCCAAATGCCTACAACCAGTTGGGGCTTGGGACCACGCAACTCTACAACAAACGTGTTGTCTACAATCAGAAACGGCATGGGACATTTCCCCTCGGCAATCGAATGGTGACCTTCGAGCGCCGCGTAAATGTTCCAAGGCAACTCTCACCCGAGTTCGATACTCCTCGCTTCCGCAAAGTCGAAATTGTCGTTTCCCAATGTGGAGGGAACACTGATTCGAAGCCAACGAGCGTCTTGTAACGAACAAATTGCTTGTCCGCGTTCAACGAGTCACGGAACGCCAGAATCGACTTCGTCAAATCTTCGGCGATATCCTTGCAACTGAACTTATCCTGTTCATCTTCGGCAACTTGTCGCGCTATGTTGTAGTGACGCAGGAATTCATGTTCGATGTGCTCAAGGAGATCGTACGGCTTCCCCGCGACCCGTTCACTCAAGCCATCCACAATCCGCTTCGTGTCTCCTAGGACTGTCCAGTATAGGTCGCTCGAACAGTTCGCCCGTATCGGCAGATATGTTGCGACCATCAGGGCAGAGAAGATTTTTCTTTGTTCAACCGGCGACGTCGATTGATCGAACAATTCGAGTAGTCCGCCGATTGCTTTGCCTCGGATGGCTCTCAGATCATCGCTCGCCGGCACCGCCCCCGTACTGATAGTGATGGTATCGGCCGAAAATGATGTCCCCCGAGCCCAGTAATGCACGCCAAACTGTGAGCAAAAGGGGGCGTAGTGCCACACGGTCCTCAGGCCCCAAGTGTGCGATTACATCAACCAACATGGCCTGAGCGGCAGGACCGACCTGTTGCCAGACATGCACGTTGTAGCGAGCCAGACTGTCGATCACTTGCAAGACGTGCTTGCGAATCTCCTTTTCTGGCTCATCGCGGAAAATATCTGCGAGGCTTTGGAACGTTCTGTCGATATCCACATAGCGGAGGTCCTGAAGGAGATTGATGGCCAGAGTTGTCACACGTTCCACCGTGTTGCCGGAAAGGGTTCCAAACGCCGACTCGATAGGCTTCGGCTCGGAGGTTCTAGCTGCGCGAACAGCGTCTACAAGGGCACGGCAAAGCTCCGGATATATGCCTTGGACATCGTCATAGCTGGGAATGACGTATTCTCTGATCGTGGACAAGATCTCGTGTCTGTCATTGTTGTTGTCGCACTTTGCCAGCGTTTCGAGAGTTCCCCGGTCGAACAAGGCCTTGCCTTGCATCAAGCGCTCGAAGTCGTGCTGTACTTTTGCAGTTCGTATCCCGCGGGCAGGAGATATTCGTCCATGACGCGCATCATTCGTTTCTCGATGGACTGAAAAGCCTTGGTGCCGAATCCCTTGCTCTCGGGGGCTTTGTACAGGATGTCATGGGACGTTTCTGCCCACGCGTGATTCAAGATTGTCTGGATTTGAATCTCGCATCGCAGGCCCTTGAATTTCGCGTACTCGGGCAGTGCGATGCGTTGGGCGTTCAGAAAGACCGTGTAGTGGATGGCTTGATAGCGTTGCTGTGCATTTTCGCTGGTAGGGTGATGTATCTTTGTTTCTTTCCAGTCCACTTCAAAATGTTCTGGGATGAGCCGCGAATTCAGAAACCGGTCCACGTCAGTATTTGTGTAAAAGATCAGTCGGACGCCGGCGAGGTCCTTGATCTCCTTCTCGATAAATTCCGATTCAAGAAGACCGCGGCTATGGAGCTTGGGTTTCAGGCTGGCTGCGGATTTCGCGCGACATTGGATTGACTGCGGTCGGGGAACACTGGTCCCGTTAGCAATCGCCGTTTCCAACACGAATTTCACAATCTCGGCAAACTGAGCATAGAGAGGTTCGCGTTTTTTCTCATAGTCATCAAAATTCATGTGGCGCCCTTTTTCTCACCATATATCCAGCTGCTTTACCAGACACTGCCGCTCCACTTGAAGAACCGGAAAACCGTTATTGGAGGAACTGGATGGCAATCTCCGCTGGCCGGACGAGAAGTGCCGCAGGTAAAACGGAGTGCATAGCCCAAGCTGGCTTGAGGGCACGGGAAACCAGAAGAAACATCGCGGCGAGCGCCATTTTGTCGGCGCGCTCGGCGTCGCCTATCGCGCAATTACTTCTGCCGACGACCTTCCACAATCTCAATAGGAAAATCCAGGGTACAAGAAAGCGCCGCGAATCATTTCAGCGTCGTTCTCCGAAACCCCACATGCCCGCACAATGTCGTACCAGTGTGCGACCTGATCGCGCATGTCGCCGACGATCTTCTCTGCCTCATCCTTTTCGAGAAGAAAACGTGCGTGCTGGGACAGAATGTTCTTCGCGTTGGCAAAGCGGCCCAAGTCACCGATTTCCATCGCCAAATCGCGGCGATCCTGGCTGACGACCGGAGAGGGCGTCAGGTCGTAGGCCGGCGACAGTCCCCAATGCTCGTCCCTGGCAATGAGAGCATGATTGCGGGGGTGATCGTCGAGATTGGAAATCAGCGCATTAAAGCATATCCGCCGGAACAGCTCGCGCGCGTCTTTCTTCGGCTCGGTGACGATCCGGCGTAATTCCTCGACGAGAAGCACATATGACCACCGCGTTCTCGTCTCCGGGGCTTCATCGGCGCGCAAGACGGTCAGGCCGCTGACCATGCGCGCGCGCGCGTAGCCTTGCGCGATTTTTTCCCGGTCGAAGCGCTTGACGAGGAGCACGTCTTTCCCGCCCACCGATTCAATGCGGCTGTCCGCGGTGCTGATCCCGCATTGCCGTGCCAGCCGCAGCATCGCATGCTCGACCCGCGGATTGTTCCACCGATCATCCGGCCGGTTGAATTTCGCCATCCAGAGTCCGTCGTCGTCCTGGACCACAGCTTTGGGACGGGCGCCTCCCATAGCGGTTCCAAGAAGCAGTAGCTCCTGGACCTGCGGGGCCGCGGGGTCGGCGGGGATTTCGTCTTTGACGAGCGCTTCGGCCAGCTCCTGCAGCTTTTCGAGGTCGATTGTCTGGTTGAATTTCCGCAGAGGGGCGGGCGGTACTTTATTCAAACCGAAGCCAAGCGCGCCTGCGCGGTCGTCGGGCGATTCCAGAAGATAATCCATCTCGCCAAGCTCCGGCTTGCCGGCATGCTTTTCGATTACGCGTCGGCCCCAGAAGTCCGGCCCGGCATCGCGCAGAGCGCCGAACACGCCATTCATCTGGACCGTCTCATACGTCGCCTCAGAAAGCTTGAGCTCCACCGGATCAAGGGGCACGGCGTGAGGGCTTGCGAGATAAGACCGGCCGTAGACGAACCGGCCGAGCGGGTCCCCCGCGCGGGTTTTTTCCAGCACAAACCGGCCGGCGGTGACGGCGGAGCTGGCTCCCGGCAACGTGATATAGACAAAACACTCGGACGCAGGATTAGAAGTCATTATCGAGGCCTCCGCTCTTGCGGGCGCGCTGGTTCCCCTTGGCCTCCGCCAAGGCGAGGCCTTCCGTGTCTTTGAGGGGATCAGCAAGATCCTCAAATGGCTGGAGCAGGTCGTAGAGCCAGAGCAGGGCGGTGTACACCCCGATGCCCGTGGACGCCTTGCCGTTTTCGGCATCCCTCACGGCACGGGTTCCCGTGCCGATCTTTTCGGCGACCTCCTCGATGGTCAGCGTGCGCCGGAGCCGCGCCAGCCGCAGGTTGCGGCCAACCTTATTAAGGGCCTGTTCCACCTTGTATGGCGGGGCTATCAGCAGTTTGTTGCGAGCGACCATGTTCCCTCAAGAGCACGTTAAACCTCATAATATGCTCTTAAGAGCATATCCAATATAGCCCGCCAAAGCAACCTATATATGCCCTTGAAGGCACACAAAGCGGCTTAATGGGCTCTTAAGAGCACTTTTGTGCCTAAGAAGCAAGGGTTTGGAGAAATAGGTGGCCAGGTCCCTGTTCCAGACGAAAAAGGCCTGCGCGATGAGGCTGAAGGCCTCGAGGTCGAGCGGTTGGTCGATTCTGAAGACCTTCGTCCTTACGCCGGCCTTTCCGGCATATCGGAGATGGCGCTTCCTGCGCTCTTCGAGTTGCAGGGCGGTGTAGATCCGCCACGCGTCATCGAAATGAATAATGGACCGCTTTCCGGCTTCGGCGCTACGCAAGAGTAGACCAGTAGCGATTCGCTGAACCGACCCACTCAGGGAACGGGGGTAGTAACAGGATCAAGATCGGGTCATCATCCACGCCGAGGGCGTGCTGGGTTTGTTGGTAGTGAAGAAGGATAATACGACATCATCATCCACGCTGCAGGCGTGCGCGTTGCTTTTCCATCATCCG
>Ga0302326_10018478_pt1 | contig 14461 bp, 12 predicted proteins | sample Palsa_T0_3_FD_202264 | JGI IMG/M metagenome (GOLD analysis project Ga0302326, IMG submission 202264) | Peat permafrost microbial communities from Stordalen Mire near Abisko, Sweden - Palsa_T0_3 | ecosystem: Environmental > Terrestrial > Soil > Palsa > Peat permafrost | place: Sweden: Abisko... | reverse complement strand
CTGGTCAAGGCTGGTCAGGGCTGGTCAAGGCTGGTCAGGGCTGGTCAAGGCTGGTCAGGGCTGGTCAAGGCTGGTCAGGGCTGGTCAAGGCTGGTCAGGGCTGGTCAAACCTCCGAAAAAATAAAAATCATGGGGCGCGGCCAGGATGCGTTCCTTGAATAGCCCGTTCGAGGGTCGTCAGAAAAATAGACTCGGCGCGGTTCAACCAAGCATGAAATTTGCAAGTGTCCAATCGTTCCGGTAACTCGGCGAGGCGGTCGAGATTAAAGCTCTTGTCGGACACGCCAATGCCGGTCCTCACCGCATCGATGGCGTTGATTTGTTGCTCGACGTGATTTTCAACGGGCACGAGAAAGAGGGGCTTGCCGAGGTAAGCGGCTTCGGCCAGGGATTCGAAACCAGCGGTGCAAGCGACGTATTTGCAGTCCGCCATCATGCGAAGGAATTTTTCGCCGTCGAGGCGGTGGAACGTGAGCGTCTCGTCATGGCGGAATTCGGGCGGCGCATCTGGTTTGTCGTAGAAACAATGCAGCACGGTCTGCGGATGTTTATTGTGCCACGCCATGATTTGATCGGCGTAGCCATGATTCAGGAGATAAACCAGCACGAACTTTCCCTTGGCGTTGGGCTGCAGCGAGAACAGTTGGCGGCGCAAGATCGGCGGACAAACGGTCAGTTTATTGCCGGGCAAATCCGGGGCCTCGTAAAGCGATAAGGCCACGCGCATGGAGGCCGCGCCGACGATTTGGACGAGCCGTTTCATGCCGAGCTGCTGAAGACGCAGTCCGGGAGCACGCACATAATCCGGATGCCCGAACATGAACTGATGCGCGACCGCCACCACCGGCGGACGGCGGCGGCGAGTCATCGCGTAGAGGCCCGTGAGAGCCTCAAAAAAATTGATGATGACATCCGGCCGCTGTTGGTGAACGACCGCCTGCAGCGCTTCCAGGCCGCGGCTGTAAGTGGGGATTTTCCGCATCACCCCGGCCAGTGTCCCAGGCAAATTGACCGAGCGGTTGTTCTTGTAGGAAAAGTCGAGCGTCGGCATGGTTGTGATGGGCATCCTCATGGCCGACGCAAAATAGGGGGGAGGCGTTCGATTTGTTCCCATGCCCAGCGCCACGCACACGACTTGATGACCAGCCTTTTCGACCATCTCTTTGACAGCCATCGCCTGGGTCATGTGACCCCGCCCCTCGCCCAGTACGCTGAACATTATTCTCACAGGAGTTTCTGTCATGCACCGATCTAAGGGGCTAATGCCCCAAAACCGTGCGACGCAGTTTTTCACCCCATATCCAATTGGCAACCATAAAAGCGTTGAGGCCGGCCAGCGCGCTCCAATAAAGCCGCCTCTTAGTGCTGATTGAAAGCTTTTCGTAACCAAAGGCTTTGCTCAATCGTGCTGGCAGACTCTCACAATACTTTGGATTATTGGTCGCATAATTATTCAAGACTGAGTTGAAGCGCAATACCCCCACTTGCACGGCGAGGCCGATGATGGTCGAGATGCACACGCTTCTAAGATAATGAGAGGGGGCGACCCTCCCCAAAAAGTATTGCCCCAAATTCCAAGCGGCTACGCCGATGAGCATCAGGGGCCACTCAACTGACCGGCGTTTCCAATCCGGCGTCTCCGGCGTGATGTTCCAGAGCCGCAGCCACTCCCGATGCCCGGAAACCGTCGCATCCCCGGCGCCAGCCAGATCCACCACCGATGCGATCAACCGGGAACGAAGAACCTCCGGCAGGGTCATTTTTCCGTTGATCCAAATCTGGTCGATGACTGAAATGGCCCCGCCAATGCACGTGACATTAAAATTATTCCTTAAAAATTCCTTGCTCCCAAAGTGCTTCCCATATTCCACCAAGCCACGCGCCAACCACATTCTGGATTTTGTAAATTTTGACACATTGATAATTCCTGCTAAGGTCCCCCCTGTGTTGCCAGGCCGATCTTGGTGATCTCCAATTGTTGAAGCGCGTCGAGCACCTTAATCATGCTCTGATAATCGACGTTGTCCGCGCCTTTGACCACGATCTTGGGATCGGGATCATCCGTCTTTAAAGCGCGTAATGCCTCCTTCAGTTTGGCATCGGCCACAAGCGAATCATTGAGAAATACCTGTCCCTTTTCATCCACCAAAATGCGGTTGATTCTGGGCTTGGGTGCGTTGGGATTGGCTGGCGGCGGCTTGCCGGAGGGCAGGGCCATTTCCAGACTGTTGACCATTTGCGGCGTGGTGATGATGAAGATGACCAGCAAGACAAACACCAAGTCCAATAAACAGGGAGAGCAGCAGAAGCGCAGACATCGTAAGTTTGCCTTCGAGCGTGGCCTTCCTGATTGCGAATTCCAGCGCATTGGCGGCCAGAAGTGGACTGACATGAATGAGGACCATGGCTTCAGGAGATGGATGATTGGGGCGCAAACCGGCAGCCGCGTTTCCGGTTTTGTCGGTTCCAAGGAATACACTGCCCTTGGGCCACGGTGATGTGGGCTAAAGACAAACTCAATTGAACTTTGTTTCGCACGATGGCGAGAATATCATTCATCGTGTTACGAACATTTTGCGAATCGGAAACAATTGCGTGAAATCACGAATGGCCAGCGGCTCGATTTCAGCTTAAGAGATGACCGACCCGGCGGACATCCGTCCCGTTCCAGCAACGTCACGGACCAACCAGCAGCCAGCGCTCCAAGCCCATGGGATTGGTCGATAAAGTCGGCTCCGACGATAACGACGCGGCCAGGAGTCATCACAAGAAATTCGACAATGTTTTGCATCTGCCGAACGGCTGCCAAAGAAAACTCTTGCGACAATAGGATTTATGCTGGCCCAGTTGCTCAAAAGTCGGACATTTCATGGACAAGGTAGCGTAAGTTCAAAACCCCAAGGCCGCCTTTCCTCAAAAAAAGCTCGAAACCACCTCACAACTACGCGCACAGATTCAGGGCAAAGATGGACGCGATCTGAGGCAAATAGTCGAAGCATGGGCTGAATTGCCTGCCGCACTCAAAGCCGGAATCCTCGCCATTGTCAGTTCGGCCACGAATAAGGAGGGCCAATGACAGCGCAGCGCGAAAGGGGCAACGCGAAACCACCTGGCGATGCTGGCCTTCATGAACAAACCATCAAGGAATTTGTGCCGGCGTCATGGTTTCACCCATTCCGATTTCGGCTTCCGGTTGCTTTAACGTTTCCAAATACCCTTCACGTCCCGTAATATCATTTGGTTATGGCAAATAGACGATAGGAACAATGGAAGGACTCATAAAGCTCATCTCGACTGATTTTGATGGCACGCTGTTTGCGGAATTTGAAAATCCGCCCGTGCCGGCGGCCTTGCAAAGCCTCATTGGCCAAATGCAGGCTGGAGGCGCCAAGTGGGTCATCAACACCGGACGCGACCTTTCCAGTTTGCTGGAGACGCTGGGCCGCGCCCATCTGACCGTCAAGCCGGATTTCCTGGTCATCGTGGAGCGAGAAATCTATCGCCACCACGAATCGGAATATATCCAAGACCAGCCGTGGAACCTTGCCTGCGACCAGGCCCACGCCGCCTTGTTCAAGCGCGTCCGCAAGGACGTGCCGCGCTTGCGCGCATGGGTGGAGGCGCGTTTCACGGCCACGATTTACGAAGACGCCTATTCGCCCTTTTGCCTGATCGCGGAACGAAGCCAGGACGCCGATGTCATTCACGATTATCTAAACGGCTACTGCCGAGAGGTGCCGCAACTCAATGTGATGCGCAACGATGTTTATTCCCGTTTTTGCCATGAAGCCTACAACAAAGGCACGGCGCTGGGGGAGATCGCGCGGCAATTGCGGTTCACCGCGGCGGAGACTTTCGCGGCCGGCGATCATTTGAATGATTTGCCGATGCTCTCGCGGCAGTACGCGCATTTTCTGGCGGCGCCAGCCAACGCCATTGAGATGGTCAAAGCCACGGTCCGTCAACAAAACGGCTACGTCAGCGGACGGCCCTGCGGACATGGCGTGGCGGAGGGGTTGCAAGCCTTTTTGGCCGCCAGCCCACGAGGGGGATGACTCACAGAAAGAGGAGTCATCATCGTGCCTCCTTGCGCCTCCACCACAGCATCAATTCCAGCCCGGTGCGGTTGGGGTAGGAGCGTGGGACCCATTCCGCCTGCAAATCAAAGTGCGGGCTGAAGCGGTCCATCAATTCCTGGCGGGTTGTGCCGAAAGGCGGCCCATCCTTGTCTGGAATCAAATAATTTACTGCCAGGTAATGGCCACCGACTTCGAGACGGCGAAGGACGGAGCGCACGTAGTCGTCCCGCCGCGCCGGATCGATGGCGCAAAAGAGCGTGTGCTCGAAAATCCAATCATACGGCCCAAGGGCGGTGTCCGCTAAAAAGTCGCCCAGGATGTATTGGGCGGAAAAACCGGCAGCGGCAGTTTTCTGGCCCGCAAGCCTGATGGCGCTGGGGGCTAAATCGCAGCCGGTGACCGTGAATCCGGCGCCAGCCCACGCGCGGGCGTCATGTCCAGTGCCGCAACCGGGCACCAACACCGTGCCTCGCGGCAGGTCCGCGTGGCTGGCCAGGAAATCCACCAGGCCAGGCGACGCCTCGCCTTTTTCCCAAGGCATGTCGTTCGTTTGATAACGCGCTTCCCAGTCAGTTTCCATATCACGAGGCCAATTGCCCGTCAGCCAATTCGATCACGCGCCGGGCGCGGGCGGCGATGTGCGCGTCATGCGTCGCCATGATAAAAGTCGCCTGCCGCTCCGCCCGCAGGGTTTCCAGCAATTGGATGATGTCACCGCCGGTGTGCGAATCCAGGTTGCCGGTCGGTTCGTCGGCCAGGATCAAATCCGGCTCGTTCACCAGCGCCCGCGCAATGGCCACCCGCTGCTGTTCGCCGCCGGATAATTCATAAGGCCGGTGCTCCAGGCGCTGAGCTAAACCGACCCGTTCCAATAACGCCACCGCGCGCCGGGCCGCCTCAGCCGGGGCGATGCGCGCCAGGCGGGCTGGCAGGGCGACGTTTTCCAGCGCGCTGAGTTCGGGCAGTAGATGGTAGGCTTGGAAAATAAATCCGATGCGGCGATTGCGCCATTGAGCCAGCGCACCGGCGGAAAGGGCGCGCAAATCCATCCCATCAAACCTGATTTCGCCGGCATTGGGCAAATCCAGGCCACCCAACAAATGCAGCAGTGTGCTCTTGCCCGCGCCGGACGCCCCGCGCAAAGCCAGGAACTCTCCGCGAACGACTTCCAGATCGATGCCGCGCAGGACTTCGAGCGTGCGTTTGCCCACGGGATAACTTTTGTGCAAATCGCGCGCCGTGATCAAAGGGCCGGCGGAAAGTGCGTCACTCATGGCGCAAGGCCTCCACGGGTTGCAGGCGGCTGGCTTTCCAGGCCGGGAACAATCCCGCCAATACGCAGGTCACAAAGGCTGTGCCGCAGATGAACGCAATGTCCCTGGGCTGGATCGACTTGGGCAGATCATAAACATTATAAATCGAAGCCGGCAGCAATTCCGTATGCGTGATGTTGCGCATGACGGCGAGAAATTCATTGCGGTAAGCCAGGGCCAGCAGAGCGGCGCCGTAACCCAGTCCGACGCCCAACACCCCCACCACCAGACTCTGGCTCAGGAAGAGCCACAGAATCTGGCGGCCGCTGGCGCCGAGTGCTTTGAGGATGCCAATTTCGCGCGTCTTCTGGACGACAAAAGTTATCTGGCAATTGACGATGCCGAAGGCCGCCACAATCATAATGAAAAAAAGCACGAAGAACATGGTGTTCTTTTCCGCCGCCAGCGCCTCAAAAATGGCTGGGTTCTCGTCGCGCCACGTATAAACAGAGAGGCCTCCCGGCAGCACCTTTTCCAACTCCGCTTTGACTTTTTCCGCCAGGAACGGATCGCGCAATTTCACTTGCAGGGCCTGCACACTGTTATCCGGCATTTTCAAAAGGGCGCGGGCATCCTCCAGCGAGCAGAAGACGAATGAACCGTTGTATTCTGGAAAACCAACGTCAAAAATACCCCTGACGGTGAAGTCCTCCGGCATCTCGACTTCGGCGTTGGTTTTGCCGAGGCTGGCCTTCATGCGTTCAAGGCTGGTGGGGGAATAGATCGCCACCCGGCTGCCCACGTCCAGGTTCATGCCCCGGGCAAAGTCAACTCCGACCAGCAACCCATTGTCAGCCAGATCGAAAGACCCTGCCACAATGCTGCTCGGCACGGCGCTGACCCGGCCGGCGCTTTCCGTGTCCACCCCCACCAGCACCGGCGCGTAGTTTTTGGCTTTGCCTTCGTTCGGTTCGGTCGTGAGCAGGACCATGGTGCGGAGGAAAGGCGAAACGCCGTTCACATCGGCATTGGACTCGACTGTGCGTATGAGGGATGGGTAGTTGGTCAGCGATTGGTCCTGGTCGGCGGCATACACCTTCAAGTGCGCGTTGAAGCTCATAATCCTCTCGCGCCATTGCTGGTCAAATCCGCTCATCACGGCGATGACGATAATCATCACCATTACCCCCAGCAGCACGCCGATGATGGAAATGACCGTTATAACCGAAACAAAAGTCCGGCGCGGGCGCAAATAACGGAGCGCTAAAAAAGCCTCAAACGGCAACCTTGACATGCCGCGAGAGACTACGGGCGTTCGCTCGCTAAGTCAACGAGACGGCGAATTGGTGGTGGCAGCCGGCGTAACCTTGATGGCCCGGTAACGCTCGCCCCTTCGGCCATAGTCCAGTTCGTTCGCGCGAAATTGCGCCGGATCCAATATGCGGAGGTAATGGTAACGCAGCACAATCGTCCCATCTTCATCGACCGATTCTGGCGTGCCGTACACGATGGCCAATTTGCCGGGAGCGGCATAGTTCATGGCATCGGTGGAATTCACATCCTCCTCCTTGCGGTTCATCCGCCAGCGCAGGCGAAAACGGCCCTCGCCTCGTGGCGAAATCAACAGGCGGACGCCTCCCGCCTGGCGAATCTGCTCCCAGTCGTAATAATGATGCTCAAAAACCGTGTCCATTCGGATTTTGCCGCTGAAATCCTCATCTGTGGCATTGTTGCTGACGATGATGCCAGCCCAGGCCACGCGCAAATTAGTGTATTGGGAGGGGGCTTTGCGCACGTCATTCGGATACACATCCAAGTGAGCCTGGTGATATTCCATCTCCTCGGGCGGAGTGGCCGGACGATAGAGGGAACTAGAGGCGCAGGAAACCAGCAAGCCCGCCGCCAAAATCATCAATAAAAAATTTGCTTTCATAAATGCGATTTGTTCTGCAAGGGCGGATGATTACTTGCCGAACCCCTGTTCTTTGAGCCATCGTTGGCACTCCCGCGCCCACGGATGCATTTCGGCGGGGTCCGCTTTAAGGGATCTCGTGCCCAAACCCATGCCATGCGCCCCGTGCTCGTAGATGTGCAATTCAAAAGGCACTTTGGCCCGCCGCAACGCGGCCGCAAATTGCAGGCTGTTTTCCACCGGCACCGCCGTGTCGTCGTAAGTGTGGAAAATGAAGCATGGCGGCGTCTCCTTGCTCACGTGCAATTCGTTGGATAATTCCGCAATCAATTCCGGCGAGGGATTTTTGCCCAGCAAATTGTCCCTTGATCCCTTGTGCGTTTCGTCGCCCATCGTAATGACCGCATAACAAAGCACGCCGAGGTCAGGCCGGGAACTGAGACGGTCAATCGGATCGGCGGCGTCTGCCTGACCGGCGTCAAAATGCGTCAGTAGGGTGGAGGCCAAGTGTCCCCCGGCCGAGGAGCCGATGATGCCGAGGCGCTTGGGGTCCAGTTTCCATTCCGCCGCGTGAAAGCGCACCATGCGCATGGCCCTCGCCGCATCCTCCAGCATCCGTGGATGCCGGTAGCCCGCGGAGCCGAGGCGGTATTTGAGGACGAAGGCGGCGATTCCTTGTTGATTGAGCCAATGGGCATATCCTTCCCCTTCGTGCGCCGCCAATCCGGCATAACCGCCGCCGGGATAAATGATCATGCCCGCGCCGGTGGCCATCTCCGGCGGCGGGAAGAAAGGAGTCAGGGTGGGGATGTCTTTGGGTTCCTTGCCCAAAGCGCCGGGCGCCCCGTCCGGCCAGAGGGGCATGACAGTCTCGGAAGCAGGCGGACTTTGAGCACGCGACACGGTGCCGACGACAATAAAAACACCCACAAGCAACAGCAACAGCAATTTCATTGATGCCAGCATAACGAAAACCCGCCCGCTGAAAAGCCTTTTGCAGAAAGTTGCGCCTAACCGCCCATAAACCTTTTAGCCATCGGCGCCGCGCCCCACAGGATTCCGACCACCAGTCCGACCGTGTGCGCGGTGTTCGCCACAGGCCCGACGTAACCGGAAAGGCAGATAAAATACCAAATAATCATGATCCAAACCGTGGAAGACATCAGCCCCAGGCCCGAAGCAGGGTCGCATTGGCTCCGCAGCCATATGTATGCGAATAGGCCGTAAATGACTCCCGACATGCCGCCAAAATTCGGACCGTCCACAATATACTGGCCGAGACAGGAAGCGACACCTGTCACCACCACCAACAACGCCAGCTTGAACATCCCCTGGCGTGTTTCAATCATCCCGCCAAGATCGCGCAACCACACCATATTGAAAATCAAGTGGAGGGGGGAAAGGTGAACGAAAACCGGCGTGATCAGCCGCCACACCTGGCCAGCCTTGATTTCCGTGAGAAATCCAAATTTCAAATCGTCGATGGCCAGCCAATGAAAATCGTAAAATGTAGGATAGAAACCAATCACCAAAGTCACCACCACGCATGCGCCTATGAGCGACAGAGTCAGGGGTGCCAGGTAGGATTTGACCCAGATTCTATCCCGGTCATGGAAGCGTTTGGCGGCCTTGGCTTCTTCACGCTGGCGCACGGCCTCCTTCGCCAACGCTGCCTGGGAGGCGGACTGGTATTTTTTGTCGGCCGGATTCCGTTCAAACGCCGCCAGCGCCTGTTGCCCCGGCTCAACCTGGTCTTCGGAATGAATCCAAACAGCCCAACCTTCAGGATCAGCTTCGATGAGATTGCGAATGTCCAGGGAAGCCAGGTAACCGGAAAAGGTCCTGGCGGAATCCTCGTTTTTCAAATGACCGATCAGCCGCATAATGCGCGGGGCAATCGCGCAGCCTCAGAAAATGACTCAACCGCCGCCAGAAAACAGCAAAATAAAACTTCTCAAAAACTTCGCTGGCAATATGGTGGAGATTGGGTATTTTGTAGGGTGTTGGGACAGTGCGCCTTGGCCAAAGGGCGGGCGCGCTTCCCGTGTGCAGCATTAACGTCCGTATAAATGCAATGAGACTTCGATTTTTGTTTGCGGCCAACCGCCTGGCTCTGGCCTTGGTTCTTTTCTATTTGATTCCCCGTGTTCACGGCGTGCCCCTGGCGCCGGAGCCAAAGACAGCCACCGAAATGGCTGCCGCGGCCGACCCCTACGACGCCATCGTTGCCCAAATCGCAGCCGAAAAAATAGCGGCATGGAATTTCTCCCAGCGTCCATTCAACCAGGAAATGTCGTCCAAGTTCCTGGACCAGTACCTGGATTCGCTTGATTACTTTCACATGTTCTTCCTTCAATCCGACATCGAAGAATTTGCGAAGTATCGGACTAATTTGAACGTCCTCACTCTGATGGACCGGGATCTGACGCCATGCTGGGAAATCTTTTCCCGCTTCATGGAGCGCGTCCATCAACGCACGGATTTGACCAGTAATTTGCTGGAAACGGCCAAGTTTTCTTTCACCAACCAGGAACGGTTCGTATTCAATCGCCACACGCTCCCTTACCCAAAAGACCTGGAGCAGGCGAAGGAGTTTTGGCGGAAGGAAGTGCGCTACGAATATTTGGATCAACTTTTGAATTCTCCGGATGTCCAATTCACCGGGAAGGTCAGCTTTGATGCAAAGGGCAACACGATAGTTTCCCTTAAGCGGGATAAGCTCCATCCGGCCAGTTTGGATCTATTGCCCACGATGTTCATGACCAAGGATGGCCACCCCGTCGGTTCAGTGGAGGTCGCGGACAACCAATCCAATGCCACGTTGCGCCTGGAATTGCCCATGCAGGACACCTACAAAAAAATAACCAACCACCTTTACTCCGCCCAAGGTGAGGAAATTGGCGACGTTACTTTCCGGCGCGAAAAAATCGAACCTTCCACCGATGCCACCAATCTTTCTCTCAATCATAATAACGACACGCCTCCCATCGCGCCGACCGGAGAGTTAGGAACCAATCTTGTGGCCATCATTCACCTGGACGAGAAGAATCTGGCGGAAATTCACAAGACGCTCACCAATCGATGCGCGCAAACGCTCAGCCATTACAGAGATTTGCAGGTGGGCGGCAGGGCCTTCGAGCTTTATGTCACTTCGCTGGCTCACGCTTATGATCCGCATTCCGATTTCATGAGCCACATCACAGCCGAGAATTTTGGCATCCAGATGAAGCTTTCTCTTTTCGGCATCGGCGCACTGTTAGGGCAGGACAACGGGCATTTTTGCCAGATCATGGAACTTAAGGAAGGCCCGGCCAAGAAAAGCGGCAAAGTCCACCAATACGACCGCATCGTCGCCGTCGCCCAAAGTAACGCCGAACCAGTCGAAGTGGAAGGCATGGTCCTGGATCAGATCGTGGAAATGATCCGCGGTCCCAAAGGCTCAGAAGTGACTTTGACGATCATGCCGCCCGATGGGACCGAACGCAAAGAGGTCACGCTCGTCCGCGATGAAATCAAGCTGGAAGAGCAGGCCGTCAAGGCCCGCCTCTACGAGGATCCCGGTGCCAACGGCGCCGTGTCCCGCCTGGGCGTGGTCAATATCCCTTCATTTTACGCCAATACCGATCCCAACGCGGCCGACGGCGGTGATGCCAAGAGCATGACCACCGACGTGGAGCGTTTGATCAAACGATTGAAGAAAGAAAAGGTCGGCGGCATCATTCTGGACCTGCGCCATAACGGCGGCGGTTTTCTGGAGGAGGCCATTAAGTTGACAGGACTCTTCGTTCCGGCAGGTCCAGTGGTCCAGACCAAAGATCCGACCGGCGAAACCGTAGTTGATAACTGCCACAACTCCGACGTTCTTTATGACGGGCCGCTGGTCGTGTTGACCAGCCGTCTCAGCGCATCCGCCTCAGAGATTTTGGCGGGTGCATTGCAGGACTACAACCGCGCTGTCATCGTCGGGGATCACTCCACCTTCGGCAAGGGCACCGTGCAAACCATGCAAAGATTGCAACCGTGGCTCAAACAGAAACTCAGGGAAAACAAAATGACTTATGACCCCAATTACGATCCGGGCGACCTCAAAATCACGATCAAGAAATTTTACCGCGCGGGTGGGATGTCCACCCAGCTCAAAGGCGTGCTTTCTGATATCGAGCTGCCTTCAAGATTGAACGCCGACACGAACGACGTGGGTGAAAGCGCCCTCCCCAACGCCCTCCCATGGGATGAAGTCACCACGGCCAATCCCGAAAACCTCAACCGCGTGAGACCCTATCTTTCGGAGCTTAGGGCGCGTTCCGGCCAACGCGTGGCCACCAGCAAAGATTTCGATTACGTGCGGGAAGATATCGCCGAGTTCCTCAAGATGCAGGCCGACAAGAGTCTTTCCTTGAACCTGGGCGAGCGAAAAGCCGAGCAGAAAACCCAGATGGCTCGAGCCGAAGCGATTAAGAAAGAAAGAATGTCCCGTAAGAAATCGGACGAGAAAGTCTTCGAGCTTACTTTGCAAAACGTCGATATGCCCCAATTGCAGCCCCCGGTCGTCAAGACAAATGCCGTTGCCGCGCCTTCCTCCTTTGATGACGATCCCGACCCCGATGCCGATGCCGCCGCAGCGGAGGCTTTGGCGGATCCAACGCTGGAAGAGGCTAAGCACATTCTGGCCGATTACATTGCGCTGGTGAATAAGGAAAGCGCCATTTCCAAGACGCCCTGAGCTTATTTCCCTTGATAGAGCCGTGCGGTCTCAACCATGATCTTTTCGACCTGGCTGTAGTAATCGTCCTCTTTCATCGCTGCTTTTTTCAGACGGAGGGCGCTTAATTCCTGCTCCAATTCATCGCGGTGCGCGCGCGCTTCCGGACTTAACTCCTGCTCGCTTTGGCCGCGCGCCAGAATCATTTGATGCGCCCGCACCCCATCGACGGATTTTCCTTTATCCGGCTTTTTGACTGCTCGCACGCCCCGGAACCATTCGGGCGGCGTGCCCAAGCCGTCCCCGTTATCGTCGAGCAAGGCGTGCTCGGTCATCAAGCGGCCTTGCTCGCGGTAGAATTGATCAACTTGACGCGACGCCATCAAAAACGCCTCCAGCAAGGAGACTTGGCCATCGTGGTCAAGATCCGCCGTGGGATCGGAAATGGCGTGGGCCAGGTAGCCGCCGAAGCGCGCGAAATTGACTTCATAGCCGCTGCGCGTGGCCGTGATAATGACCCGGCCGGGAGCGGACAAAGCGGGCAGAAACGGCCCGCTGGCGGAGGCGCATTGTACGATGGCCAGCGGGCGATGGCATGGTTTCAACGCCGCCGCCAAGTCTGCCGACGTGAGGTCAGGCCCGCGCAAATTGAACTTGGCCGTTTTCCCGTCGTATGTTCCATGACCGATGAACACCAGCCAAAGCTCTCCCGCTGGCCGGGAAACCTCCTCCGCCAGGACATTCAGCAAGCGCGCCCGATCATCACGCGAGGCTTCCTGGTCCTGTCCAACGACGCGCACGCGCATGGCGTCTTGAGCCGCCGCTTGTTTCCACAAATCAGCCCAGGCGGAGAATTGTTCGGCATAGGTGGGTTCGCCCGGCGCGCCAATGATTAATACCAGTGTGCGATCCTCGTTGGATTGCGCTCGCAAGGCAAAGGTGCAGAACAGCAAAAGAAAAATGACGGCAAACGCTCGCTTCAAGGAAGTCCCTTCCAGCGCCGGATGCCCCACTCAGCCACAAAGCAGCCTAGCGCGAAAAGGTACACGGCCGGTTCCTGCCACAAAGGTTTGCTCCACGGCTCCATGACGGGCGCATGGCGCTGCGGAAGCCGGCGGACAAAATCCCGCAGGCCGTCCAATGTCAGCACTTCTCCACCCGTGCGTTTGGCCAGAGATTCCAGGTAGGCCCGGTTGGGTTTGAGGGACCGGAATTCCTCGGCCGCCGGGTCCGATGCCCAACCGGCCGAGGAGCGTCCAATAATCTTGCCGTCCGATTGTGTCACCACGGCCTCGACCGTGCAGGCTCCCTCGGTCGCGATATAGTCCCTCTCGTAGGTGCCAGGTTGGCTGGGCGACGCATCGGCCGTCAAATGGAGATCATTGGTCGCCGCGCCTTGCGACGCGGAGACTTTGCGGATGGTCAGTTGCACGCCGGCGTTATCAAGCGGTTTGTACTCCTCGTCCCGCACTTTGACGACCAGCCGGACCTTCGCTGGGTCGCCGTCGGCGGCCGTTTGCGCGGTGACGGCCACGCGGGCGGGCACATCGGAAACTAGCCAGCGAACCAGTTGTCGCCACGACTTGGCCAGATCCTTTTGCGATTCTTCATCGTGCATGCCCCAATGAAATAAATCTCCGACCAACATCGCCGCAGTGCGGCCCAATCCAAAATGCTGCACAGCCAGGGCCGGATGGCTGTTGTTGTCCTCATCCGTCACCGTGGCCAGCACGCTCGCGCCTGGTTTGACTTCCCGCACCGTGTTAAGCACGTCCAGGGTGGGCATGGCGCTGAGGCGGTCCTTTTCTTCAGATTCGGTGGAGCGCAGGCGGGTCCACGGTTGGAGCCAGCCTTCGCGCGTGAGTTTGAGCTTCCACTGGGACGGCAGTTTGGCAGCAGCCGGGCGATCCAGATAAACAGGCAGCAGCGAGCCAATGACCGTCCCCGCGTAATTGCCCTGGCGAAATGATTCCGCGCCGCCCATCATTAGAAACCCGCCGCCGCGTTCGGAAACAAACCGTTGCAAGAGCACCATTTGATCGTGCGTGAAGAATTCCGACTCCATATCGCCTACAATGACGGCGTGATAGGGGAAAAGTTCCTCGGCCGCTTTGGGAAAGCCGCCGCGCAATTCGAATTCGTCTTTAACATTATATCGAGTAAGGACCGGCTGGTCGTAACGAGCGGTTTCGTCGTCAGTCGTGCCGAAGCCGCTGAACAAGGGATTGCTGGATTCGCCGCTGCGGCCTATGAACTTAAATTTGGGTTCGCGCTTGGCTATACGAATTATGGACACCATATGTACTTGCGGGTCGTCCCCGATGGCGCGGTTGAGGAATTTGAACTCCCAGTTGGGCCGGCCGCCAATATAGAGAACGCGAAACGGCTCCTGGCCGCGATCGACGGCCACAATCTGGCGGTTGTTGGCCAGCGTCGCCTCACGGGACTCGGAGGCGGCGCCGCCCACTTCTTCGCGCGCCCGCGTTTCCACTTCGTAAAAATGCAGACCCGGTTT
>Ga0302326_10018475_pt1 | contig 14463 bp, 11 predicted proteins | sample Palsa_T0_3_FD_202264 | JGI IMG/M metagenome (GOLD analysis project Ga0302326, IMG submission 202264) | Peat permafrost microbial communities from Stordalen Mire near Abisko, Sweden - Palsa_T0_3 | ecosystem: Environmental > Terrestrial > Soil > Palsa > Peat permafrost | place: Sweden: Abisko... | reverse complement strand
CGGCGCGGAGGGACCTGCGGTTTCCCTTTCCTAGCTCCTGGGGGGTGGGGGGCGGCGGGCCGGCGGTATGAGCAGGCGTAGTTTTTGTTGCTACGTTGGTTGCCGGTAGCTGGCGTGCGTCTCCTGGGAAGTGCTCGTTGGGATGGTCAGCTATGGCTACTTTCATGAAGTTCATCCATAGCGGAAGGGCGGCGTGGCCGCCGCTTTCTTTCTCGCCGATCGACTGACGACTGTCGTAGCCAACCCACACTCCGCAGGTGATGGAGGGAGAAAAGCCGATGAACCAGGCATCGTTGAAGTCGGTGGTGGTGCCTGTCTTTCCTCCAAGAGGATGGTGCAGCGCCATGGCTTCTGCAGCTGTACCGCCCGGTCCTATCACTGACTTGAGCATGACCATCATAATGCGTGCTGTCTTCTGGCTGGTGGACTCAACCACATTCGCCGGGCTCTCCGACAGCGTGAGCCCATCCGCGTTGGTCACCTTGCGGATCAGATGCGGTCCCAGGCGCACACCGTCGTTGGGGAAGCTGCTGTAAGCCGCTACCTGCTCCTCAAGCGTCGCCTCTACGGAACCTAGCGCTACGGGAAGGAAGGGCGGTATGGTGCTGTTCAGGCCAAACTGATGGGCGGTGGCGATGACCTTGCGGATTCCGACACGTTCCGCAAGCTTGACCGCCGGGATGTTACGCGAGTCAGCAAACGCATGCACCAGCGTGACTGGGCCCTCAAAGGTGTCATCGTAATTGTGCGGTGTGTAGGGCCCAACCGCGGTCGAAAATGTAACCGGCGCGTCGACAATTATTTCCTCCGGGCGGGCTCCATTCTCCACGGCAGCAGTGTAGACATAGGGCTTAAAGGACGATCCTGTCTGCCGCTCGGCTTGCGTCGCACGATTGAACTGCGACAGGTTGAAGTCGCGGCCACCGACCATGGCGAGAACCTCACCGGAAGTATTGTCCACCGCCATCAGGGAACCCTGGATGCCGGAATCCTGTTCGAGCACAGCGTGCAGGACCAGATTTGTATCGGCGGAGGGCACAATGTGGACGTAGATGATGTCGCCGGGCTTGAGGAATTTTTCCGCATCCCGCTGGCTGGTCCAGGCAAAGTCATCGGGGCCGAGGATCAGCTGCTGCTGATCAATGCGCGCCGTCACCTGGTAGGGCAAAACATTGGTCACCAGGGCATGCACGTACGATCCTGGCGCTACCGGCTGGCGCCAGTCCGGATGACGGAAGTCGTCCAGCGAGCCACCAGCGGCAAGCACATTGAGCAGGTTTCCCTTCCATCCGTGACGGCGTTCGAGAACTGCTAATCCATCGAGCACGGCGCGATTGGCCGCCTGCTGCAAATCCAGGTCCAGCGTGGTGTAGACGCGCAGGCCTTCTTCATGCACCTGCTCGCTGCCAAATTGACGCTCCAGTTCGCGGCGCACGTCTTCGACGAACCAGGGAGCGACGCTGTTGGAGGGCGGCTCGATACGCAAACCCAGCGGCGCGGCCTTGGCTACGTTGGCTTGCGCATTCGTGATCACTCCGTCCTCGAGCATGGAGTTGATGACCATGTTGCGACGGCGGAAGGCGCGATCGGGATTCGCCAGAGGGGAATAGGCTACCGGGCCCTTGGGCAAGGCGGCCAGCAGGGCCGCTTCCGGCAGCGTGAGATCGCGCGCGTGCTTGCTGAAGTAGTATTCCGACCCGGCCTCAAACCCATAGACGCCCTGGCCGAGATAAATCTGGTTGGCGTACAAGGTGAATATCTGCTCCTTGGTAAACGCCCGCTCGATTTGGATAGAGAGAAAAACTTCCTGCAACTTGCGGCCGAAGGTTTGTTGGCTGGAAAGAAAAAGATTACGCGCCAATTGCATGGTCAGGGTGGAAGCGCCCTGGGTGCGGCCATTCGAGGTCAGATCGTGATAGGCGGCGCCGAGCACGCGAAAGATATTGACTCCCCAATGGCTTTCGAAGTTTTTATCCTCAATGGAGATCACCGCCTCGCGCAGGATGGTAGGAATGGCTTCATAGGGAACAACGATGCGCCGCTCCAAGGCAAAGGAGCCGAAGACGCGGCCATGAACGTCGAGCAGATCCGTCGAGCTGATGGGCCGGTAGCGTTCCAGATCGGCGATCTGCGGCAGGTCGACGGAGTAGACCAGCATAAGACCGGTGAGCGAGCCGGCGATGATACTGAGCACCAGCAGGGCGATAAAGGTGATGCTGCCCGCTAGCTTCATGGGGCCCACCCCGGAATGGCCGGGCGGACGAAATTTAACGGCGCCCGAAGATGGAGCTTGCCCAATCAATGAGGGATCCGCGTATCAGGCGCTTTTTTGTTTCAAAACATCGAGCGCCTTGGTTAGTTGATCATCCGGCTTTGGCGTCTTCTGGTCGTCAGTATCCTGACTGGCGGCCACCACGATGTTCGGGGTCACGGCTTCGTCCTGAATCTTTTTACCCAGCGGCGAAGAATATTTGGCAACGGAGAGAATCAGAGCCGCGCCATCGGGGAGCTCCATGGTTTTTTGCACCGAGCCTTCGCCGAAGGTACGGTCACCGACGACGTCGGCCCGCTTGTTATCGAGAACCGCGGCAGCGACAATCTCGCCCGGTCCGGAAGTACCGTGGTTTACCAGGACCACCAGGGGAGCCCCGGTAATGAATTTGGAAGTGTCGGCGTTGAAGGCCTCGTAGGGATATTTCTGTCCGGAGAGGGTTGCGATCGTACCCGCTTCGAGGAAGAAGTTGGCCAGGCGTACGCCCTGTTCCTCGTCCCCTTCCGCAACATCCCGCAGATCGAGCAGGATCTTCTTGTTGCCGTTCTTCTTCATTTCCTTCAACCGGCTGGCAATCTCGTTTACGCGCTCTTTGTTCAGTATTACCGGTTTGAGGTAGAGAATGCTGTTGCTCTCATACTCCGTCTGTCCCAGCGGAGGGGCCGGCGATACGGTGCGTGTGAGAGTGATCTTGTCCGGTTCTGCCTTGCGCGGACGGACCAGGGAAAAGGTCACGCTGGTTCCCGGCTTGCCTTCCAGCAACAAACGGATCATGACCAGCGACATCTCGCGAGTGGAATGTCCCTCGATGGCTTCGAGGATGTCGCCGTCTTCGATTTGTTCTTTTTCTGCCGGGCTTCCCGGCTCGACCGAGACGACGGTGGCGTACCCGTAACGCTTGGAGATATTCAACCCGACCTGCGCGACGCCCTCATTGGTGCGTGCCTTGTACGCGTTGTACTCTTCCGGGGTCAGGTAGCTGGAATTAGGATCCAGAGACTCGAGCAGGCCATGTAAGGCACCGACGGTGACTTTGGTCATGTTGGGATCGACCACGTAGTCTGTCTGAACCTTCTTCAGGACCTCGCTGTAGACTTCCATCTCCGGGTAGGCGCCATCTTGTTGCGAATCCGCGCGCACGCGGCTCGGACCCATTCCACCGAGGAAGACCAACGCTACCAACAGGATTGAGACAGCAAAAACGGTACGCTTGAAGGTTCGGGACATAGCACCACTTTGGACCATAAGGATGGTTTAAACAAATAATACTACTGGGTTAGACGTACGCCGGAACCAGAAAGGGGACGGTAATTGGGCTGGTGGCGGCGAGTGGAATCGAACCACCGACCTACGGGTTATGAGTCCGTCGCTCTAACCATCTGAGCTACGCCGCCTTACGTTGATTCTACAACAGTTGCAGGGTTTCCGGTACAATGGAAGGGTCATGCCTTTCCCGGTGAAAACCTGCGTCGTCTGCGCAGAAGAATTCGAGCTGAAGCCGGATAAGCCCGGTTTCGCCAACCGCTGTCCAAGCTGCAGTGAGCCTGAAGCGGAGGATTCCTCCGCCAAGGAACATCTGGACCCCGAGATGCACGAGGCCCGGCGAAAAGCGATGCGCGAACTCCTCTATCGCAAGGAGAGCTAACGCTTGCGGGCGATGACGATGCGTAAGGGCGGAAAGGTGTAGAGGGGATTACCCCACCGTCGTTCAACCATCAGACCCGCCTCACTGAGCTGTCCAGCGTACTCGTTTGTGCGCTTGTAGTCCGACAGGATGGCCACGCCTCCAGGCTTCAGCACGCGAATGATCTGCTGCACGGCCTGACGGCGCAGTTTGCGGTTGTAGATATTGTGCAGGCACAGGTTGGAGACGATGACGTCGAAGGATCCGTCGGGAAACGTCATTTCCTGGGCGGGGATCCCCAGCAAAGTGCAGCGATCGCTGATGCCCTCAAGTTCCAGGTTATGCCGGGTCGCGGCCTCCGCGTTGCCGCCCATGTCCTTATTCGACCAGATATCGATACCGGTGACTTTTCCGACGCCTTTGAGGGCAGCCAGCCGTTTGGCTGCGCCGGCCAATAGGAGCCCACGACCGCAGCCGACATCCAACACTTCTTCATCACCACGCCACGGATAAAGCGAAAGCATCCGGTCGCGATGATGGAATTTGCCGAACTTTACATAGAAGAGGAAGAGCAGCCCTTCGAGGACCAAGACCGTGCCGGTCCAGAAGAACATGGGTCGAGGAACGAAGTCGACCTGCCCAACGTGAACATGGCGGGGACCCAAAGTGCCGATCAAAAGGCAGACCGCGCCAATGACCAGGAGATTGCGCAGGACATTCGGCGCGTCGATACCGTAGTCGGGCTTGCTGGTGTTGCCGATCGCCATGGGACTCTCCTTCGCGGTCTGTATAAGGTAAATTGCTGACAGCCTTCCGACTCTACACTTACTACTGCTTTTTTCGGTGCCTTTATGTCTGATTTGAAATCGCAAACAAACCTGGGCTTGCGTATCGTGCGCAGCGGCCAGGAAGCTGTCGTTGTGAACCTGGATATAGCGAGTCCCGAGGACGAGACGGACGCGGTGGGATCGGATCCCTTCCACTCGAACGCACCATGAGTGAAGCCGCACGTGAACGTATTGTGGCTGTCATCCCGGCACGTCTTGCTTCGACCCGGTTGCCGGGCAAGGTGCTACGCCCAATCGCCGGGGTGCCCATGCTTGGCTGGGTTTATCGGGCAGCGCTCGCGTGCCCCCAACTGGACCAGGTGCTGATTGCCACAGATTCCGCAGAGGTCGTTGCGTTTGCTGATTCGCAAGGGTGGCCCAGCGTCATGACATCGACTACGCTGGCCAGCGGCACGGATCGGGTGAACGCCGTGGCTGCCCTTGTGGACGCTGATATCTACGTCAACATTCAGGGCGACGAGCCGTTGTTGCGTCCGGAACATATCGATTCGCTGCTGCGGCCTTTCGCGCGCACGGATGCTGAGGTCACTACGCTTTCGACCCCTTGTACGCCGCAGGAGATTAACGACCCCAACGCGGTGAAAGTGGTCACGGCGAACGATGGCCGGGCGCTCTACTTTTCCCGTGCCACGATTCCGTATCAGAGGGGCACGCCGCTGACTCCGCGCAAACATATCGGCATCTATGCATACCGGAAGGCTGCCCTGCGGCGGTTTGCGGAGTTGCCGTCGAGTCCGCTTGAATCGGTGGAGCGGTTAGAGCAATTACGGCTGCTGGAGGAAGGGATCAGTATCCATGTGATGCATACTCCTTTCGACACGATTGGTGTTGATACCGAGGAAGATTTGTTGGCCGTGGAGAGGATTTTGCGGGAGCGGTCGCGCTAGGAATTTTTAGGCGGGTTTCCATTTGGATCGGTTGCAGGCCTCAAAAGGCCTGGGGCACCCTTCGGTTGTCTCTTGACGCGATCAGAAAAGCGTACCTCAGGGGCTAAAGAGTCTGCGTGAGAACCTACTTTTTGAAGGGTACGGCCTTTAGGCCGTACATTTAACCGTCAAGATGAACCGGCTTCAGCCGCTGAGGGGGCTGCTTAAGCGACCACAAGAAGTACCCTCAGGGGCTAAAGCCCGTCCTACATCGCATCGTTAATGTACGGGCTGAAGCCCGTACCCTTCAAAGAGTAGGTTCTCACGCAGACTCTAAAGCCCAGATCTTTGGGGCCTTTACGGCCCAACTAAAGTCGTGCCCTGATACAAAGCATCAGAACCGTGACTCGCGAAAAACTCGCGTGTTCCGCAGATTTGAATCTACCGGGATCCGTCCTGTTCGCGGGGCTCTTATGGGCGAACTTGCTTTGCCGCTTTCGCGAATGGGCTGGAGTCTGACAAGATAGTAGGAATGACCGCACCAGTTGCTAGCAAAATCTTCGCCGACCGTATCGGCCGCATTGAGGTTTCCGCCACCATGGCGGTCACCGCAGAGGCTGCCAGGCTGCGCGCACAGGGCGCCCAGTTGGTCGATTTTGGCGCCGGGGAGCCTCATTTCGCGACCCCGCGCCACATTAAAGACGCCGCCATCGCGGCCATCGAAAGCAATTTCACCCGCTATACGGTGGTCGCCGGCATTCCTGAACTCAGGAAAGCGATCGTGCAACGGCACGCCTGCGACTTCGGTTCCGACTACACCGCGGACGAGACCGTTTTCACTACCGGCGGGAAGCTGGCGCTCTTTAACGCCATCCAGGTGCTGGTGGACCACGGCGATGAGGTTATTCTGCCGGTCCCTTACTGGGTCTCTTTCAAGGACATCATTCAATATGCCGGCGGAAAAGTCGTCTCTCTGCCAACCGAAGAGGCGGAGAATTTTCGCATCACAGCGGATGCCATTGAACGGGCCATTACGCCGCGGACCAAGGTCATCGTTCTGAACACGCCGTCGAACCCGGCCGGCGCCGTCGTCTCCCCCGGCGACCTGGAGCGCATCGTGAAGCTGGCCCACGCGCGTGGGATCTTCCTGCTGCTGGATGAGTGCTATGTGTACCTGCAGTATGCCGGTACTCCGGTGTCCGGCGGTTCCTTCGTAGAGGCAAAGGAGCATGTGATTGTGCTCGGTTCCCTGTCCAAGACCTATGCCATGACTGGCTGGCGTGCGGGTTTCGCTCTCGGTCCCAAGCCCGTGATTGCCGCCATGAGTAAACTGCAGAGCCAGTCCACGTCGTCGACCGCGGCCATCGTGCAAAAGGCTGCCATCGCCGCGCTGAGCGGCTCGCAGGCATGCGTCGCCGAGATGCGCGCCGATTACCTGAAATTGCGCGACCGCATTCTGCAAGGCCTGCAGGCAATCCCCGGCATTACCTGCAGCAAGCCGGAGGGTGCGTTTTATGTGTACCCCAATGTGTCGTCGTTCCTGGGCAAACCGGGCGCGAACAGCACCACGGAACTGGCCTCACGCTTGCTCCACGAAGCGCATGTGGTCGCGGTTCCCGGGGAGGCATTTGGCACCAGGGAGCACATACGCTTGTCCTACGCCGTCGCGCAAAACGACATGGAAGAAGGCCTGGACAGGATGAAGAAGTTTTTCGGCAATCTTTCTTAGGAATCCATGAAATCTAAAGTCGAATTTCGTCCCATAATCCTGGCCGGCGGCAGCGGAACGCGCTTCTGGCCGCGCAGCCGCCGCTGGCGTGCGAAGCAGCTGCTGGTGCTGGACGGCGCGCGCACGATGATCCAAAGCACTGTGGATCGCCTGGGTACGTTGGCTTCCTCGAACGAAGTTTGGGTGATCACCAACGATCTGCTTTCCAAAGCCATCTCGGAGCAGTTGCAAACCATGCTGGGGGAGCAGATCATCTGTGAGCCGGCAGCGCGCAACACGGCGCCTGCAGCGGGCCTGGCGGCCTTCCTCATTGAGCGTACGGCTCCTGATGCGGTGCTGGGCGTTTTCCCGGCCGACCACGTGATCACCGATGAGGATAAATATCGGGCCACGATCGAACAGGGCATCGCCGTGGCTGCGGCGGGCGAAAACATTGTGGTGCTGGGGGTGAAGCCTGTCCGGCCAGAGACGGGATACGGCTACATCGAGACGGGAGAGGTGTTGCCTGACGGGGTGAAACGGGTCCGCCGTTTCACTGAGAAGCCCAATCGGGATCGGGCAGAGGAGTTCATGCTGGCCGGCAGATACTACTGGAATAGCGGTATTTTCCTGTGGTCGGCGCGCACCCTGGCCAACGCCATCCGCGAGCATCTGTCTGAGACCGCGCCCTATCTGCAGCAGATTGCCGACGCCTACGGAACGCCGCGCTTTGAGCAGGTGTTTCGCGAGCTCTATCCCTCGTGCGAGAACATCAGCATCGATTACGCTGTGCTCGAGCCGCGCTCGGCTAAGGGCGAACACCACTCCAATATTTACTGCCTGCCGGCGGAGTTTGGGTGGAATGACCTGGGTTCCTGGGATGCCCTCTACGAACACCAATTGGCGCAGGGGAACGCGAAAGATGGCAACGTCACCGAGGCGAGGGGCATGGTGGGCATCGACGCGAGGAACAATTACGTTTACAGTCCGGAGAAATTTGTCGCGCTGGTCGGGGTCGATGACCTGGTGGTGGTGGAAACCGAAGACGCCATTCTGATCACCACGCGGGAACGTTCGCAAGATGTTCGCCGCGTCGTCAGCGAGCTCGCGGCGGGTAACCACGACGAATTGATTTGATTCTGGAAAAGCCCATCAAATTCGGGACGGATGGCTGGCGGGGGATTCTCGCCGACGACTTCACCGAGCGAAATGTGCGCATCGCAGCCGGAGCTATCGCAAGCTATGTCTGCCGGCAGGAAGACTCGGCCCGTGGGATCTGTATTGGATACGACACCCGTTTTTTATCGCAGCGCTTCGCGCAAATCGTCGCCGAAGTAGCGGCCGCGGCGGGCATCCCGGTGCGGCTGGCGGATCGGATCACTCCTACCCCGGCTCTCTCGTATGCGGTGAAACATACAGGAGCGGCCGGCGGGGTGATGATCACTTCCAGCCACAATCCTTACAACTGGAATGGGGTGAAGTACAAGGCGAGCTACGGAGGCTCGGGAAGCCCGGCCATCATGGCTGCGATCGAAGGCTACCTTGGCCAGGGAGCGCCGGTGGCCTCCGCCAGCGCAGCCATCGCTGAGACCGATTTTCTCAGCCCCTATGTCGAGGCTATCTCAGTCTTCGCCGATCTCAAGCGGATCGCCGCCACTGGGCAGAAATATGCCGTCGACTGCATGTACGGTGCAGGGCGAGGTGTACTCGCGGGAATCTTCGCGGGCAGGGGCATTGACCACGTCGAGATTCGCGCGGAGTGGAACCCACTCTTTCCCGGGATTCAGCCGGAGCCGATTCCTCCGCATATCCGCGCACTTGAGGTTGCGGTGCTGGAGCATCGCTGCCAGGCCGGCTTTGCCACGGATGGCGATGCGGATCGCATTGGTGCGGTGGATGAGGAGGGCCGCTTCGTGGATGCCAACAAGATCTACTGCATCTTGCTCGAGTGGCTGCTTAAGCGGAAGCAGTGGCCGGGAGATGTGGCTCGGGCATTCAACACCACCAAGATGCTGGATCGGATCGCGGCCAGGTACGGGCGAAAGCTTTATGAGCATGGCATCGGCTTCAAGCATGTATGCGAACTGATGCTCACAAAAGACATCCTCATCGGCGGCGAAGAGTCGGGCAGCATTGGTATTGGTAGACATTTGCCGGAACGCGATGGGCTTCTCAATGCATTGCTTCTGGCGAATGTCATGGCCGAGGAAGGCCGCACCCTGGGCTCGCTGGTGAGCGGGCTGCAGGAAGAATATGGGGAGCATCATTATGGGCGGCTTGACCTGCATATCCCGGAAGAGATCAAGCAGGCGGCCATACGCCGCGCCGCAGCCGGGGTAAGCGAGTTTGCCGGTATGCGCGTTTTGCGCCGTGAATCCCTCGATGGCATGAAGTTTTATCTCGAGAATCCCGCGGGGGGAAGCAGAAGTGCTTCCCAGCCGCCGGCTGCGGAGAGTTGGCTGTTGTTGCGTGCTTCCGGCACTGAGCCGTTGTTGCGCATTTACGCCGAAAGCGGTTCCAGGGAATCGCTTCACGCCCTGCTTGAGGCGGGGCGAAATTTTGCTATGGGAGACGCAGCATGAAGGTAAGAACCAAAGGCCTGCTCTTTGACATGGACGGAGTGCTGATCAGCTCACTGGGGTCGGTCGAGCGAAGCTGGCAGATATGGGCGGAGCGTCATGGCCTCGACGTGCGGGAGACTATCAAGACAGCGCACGGAATGAGGGCGATTGAAACGGTGCGCATGCTCAAGCCGGATGCCGACCATGCTGCTGAACTTAAAGTGATTGAAGATCTCGAGGTTGGCGACAACGAAGGCCTGGAGGTGCTGGAAGGCGTGACGTCGATTCTGCAATCAGTACCGCAGAAGTTCTGGACGATTGTCACCTCTGCCACGGAGCGGTTGGCGCGGAGCCGTCTGGCGTTTGCCGGGATTCCGGTGCCCGAGCATATTGTCACCGCGGATGTGGTGACGGATGGGAAACCTCATCCTGAGCCTTACCTCAAGGGCGCGAAGATTCTCGGAGTGTCACCGGCGGATTGTATCGTCATTGAGGATTCGACTTCAGGCGCGAAGGCCGGCCATGCTGCGGGATGTAAGGTCCTGGCAACGACTTTTTCTCACACCATCGATCAACTTGCGGCGGCCGACTGGATCGTGGAATCGCTGGCTAAGGTGAAGATCAGTATTCTGCCTGAGGGTGAGGGCCTGGAGCTCGAGTTCACGCCTGTGAAGAGGGGATCCTGACAAGGCCATCATTCGCGATCGCCCAGCTCATACCTCTTACGCTGCTCTCGTATCAAAAATTCCAGTTCATCCAGCTCTTTCTTTTTGATGGAACTGGACTCCAGCAAATTGATCAGCAGCCCGGCTGCTGATCCGTGGAAGTTGCGGGATACGAGCGCCTGCACGGAAATCTGATCAATGGCTTTTCGCGAGACGAGGGGGCGAAACACAAATACCCGGCCTCGCGCCTCGTGGGCGATAAAGCCCTTATTTTCCATGATCCGCAGCAGCGTCTGCGTGGTCTTGTAATGCGGCCGCTCCCTTTCAGGATGACCATTCACGACATCGTCGACACTGCCTTCTTTTAGATCCCACAGGATCTGAAGAAGCCGCATTTCGCCCGTGGTTGGCACCGTGAGCTTTTGCTTTCCGCCCGCAGCCCCCAACGGTTTGTTTCGCATAGGTACCTCGCCAAAGCATCTTAACAGCTTAAGATCACGATTTCTTACGATTTTGAGACCTAAAAAACCCGATTTCATATGGACCTCGCCTTAGTAGGCGGGCACTCCCTTGGCCTGCACCGCCCGGCGCAGGGCAACCCGGGCCAGCAAGCGCGTTGAGTCGAGGGTCGGCAGTGGGGAGTTCGTGTCATTCATGATCAACGGGATCTCGGTGCAGCCAAGGACCACGGCGTCGCAGCCTTGGTTTTTCATCCTTTCCATAATTCGGTGAAAGGTCGCGATTGCTTCCGGTTTGAAGACGCCGTAGACCAATTCATCCATGATGATGCGGTTCATTTCTTCGCGTTCGTCCGCTTCGGGGCGCACATATTCCAGGCCGCGGGCTTTGAGCTTCTCCGGGTATACCTCGCTTTCCACCAGGTAGCGGGTTCCGGTCAGGCCGAGCCTCCGGAACTGGCGCCCGACAGCCTGTGCCGCCACGGCATCGGCAATATGCAACCATTTCAGTGGCAGTTGCGGTTCGATATAGGGGAGAGCCTGGTGGATGGTGTTGTCGGGACAGATGAGAAAATCGGCGCCTATTTTGGCCAGCTTGTTGGCGGAGGAGAGCATCAGCTCGCCGACACCCTGCCAGTCATCACGGTAGATACACTCCATGTACTCGGCCAGCGAGTGAGTGTGCATCGAAATCTCGGGGTGATCGTGGGGTCCTAGAAGGTCCGCGCCCCCCGCGCATATAGATCGATAACAAAGTGCGGCTCCTTCCGCAGAACAGGCAACGATACCGATGTGTTGGGCCATAGATTGATTTTAAGATAGGAGCCATGCGCGTTGGTCATGCCGTCATTCTTCTGGCTTCGAGTTTCCTCTCCCTGGTGCCTGGTGTTTATGGGGAGACCGGTCAAGAAGGCTGGCTTCGTTATGCCGCCTTGCCTCCGCAGCTGGCTCAGCAATACAAGATTCCTCACCGCGTCGTCACCACCAGCCAGTCTGCGGTTGCCCACAGTGCTGCGAGTGAGCTCGCCCGGGGGCTGCATTCGATGCTGGGCGCTAACCTCACAGTCTCCTCTACATTGGCTGGGAACGACGCGTTTCTCCTCGGGACGACGGCCGAGATACGGCGGCTGCTTCCCGCGTGGAAACCGCAGTCGCCGATTGCGCCCGAGGGATTCTCCCTCTCGCAGTTTGCCGAGCAAGGCCACAACTACTGGGTGTTAGCCGGCGGGTCCGATCGCGGAGTGCTTTACGGCGTTTTCTGCATTATGGAACAGGTTGCGCAACAAAAGTTCATCACGGCCGACGCGGAAGCACCTTCTTCCCCGATTCGCTGGGTGAACCAGTGGGACAACTTCGACGGCAGCATTGAGCGCGGCTACGGCGGGCGCAGCATCTTTTTCGATAACGGGCACGTGCGACCTGATCTTAGCCGGGTTTCGGGGTATGGACGGCTGCTGGCGTCGGTCGGCATCAACGGCGCCACGGTGAACAATGTCAATGCTAATCTGCATACGCTTGATCCAGAGATGATCTACGAGCTGGCCCGCATCGCGGACGCATTTCGTCCCTGGGGCGTGCGCATGTCGTTGTCTGTCGATCTTTCGAGTCCCCAGGTGGTGGGGCAATTAAATACGTTCGATCCGGTGAATCCTGCGGTCGTGGCCTGGTGGCGGAAGAAGGTGGACGAGATCTACAAATCCATTCCTGACTTCGCGGGCTTCGTGATCAAAGCCGATTCGGAAGGCCGTGTGGGCCCTTCGAAATATGGCCGCACTCCGGCGCAGGCGGCGAACACCGTGGCCCGTGCGCTGCGGCCGCATGGTGGCGTGGTGCTTTATCGCGGGTTCGTCTACAACAATCACCTCGACTGGAATGACCTTAAGGCGGATCGTGCGCGGGCCGGGTATGACAACTTTCGCGCGCTCGATGGGAAGTTTGATCGCAACGTGGTGATCCAGGTTAAGCATGGGCCCATTGACTTTCAGGTGCGCGAGCCGGTGTCCCCGCTGTTTGCTGCGCTGCGTCACACCAGCCAGGCGATCGAATTGCAGATCACGCAGGAGTACACCGGCCAGCAGCGGCACATGGTGTTTTTGGTGCCGATGTGGAAAGTGGCACTCGATACCGACATGCGTGCGGAAAACCGGAGGACACCGGTGAGCGAGATTGTCGAGGGTAAGAGCTTTCATCAGCCGCTGGGAGGCTTTGTCGGTGTGGCCAATGTTGGGCTCGACGCCAACTGGCTGCATCATCCGATGGCCATGGCCAACCTTTATGGCTTCGGCAAGCTGGCGTGGAATCCTGAGCTGACCACGGCGGAAATCAGTGATTGCTGGACCCGGCTTACTTTCGGCAATGATCCCAAGGTCGTGTTTATCGTCAATGGATTGCAGGAGAATTCGTGGCGGGTGTACGAGCAATACACGGGTCCGCTTGGTATCGGGACGCTCACCAATATCCTCGGGATTCACTATGGTCCGGGCATTGAGTCAGCCGAGCGGAACGGGTGGGGGCAATGGTTCCGCGCCGACAAGAAGGGTATCGGGATGGATCGGACGGTGGCGACGGGCACCGGCTATATTGGCCAGTATCCACCAGAGCTGGCAAAGGACTACGAGTCTTTGGACAACTGCCCTGATAGTTTGCTGCTGTTCATGCATCACGTGCCTTACGACCACGTGCTGCATAACGGCAAGACGGTGGTGCAGTACGTCTACGACTCGCATTATGAGGGCGCTGCTATAGCCGGTTCTTACGTGACGCGATGGAAGATGCTTCGTGGCTTGATTGATGACCAGCGTTATAACGAAACGCTGGCGCTGTTTGCGTACGAGGGCGGCCATGCGGTGGTGTGGCGGGATGCGGTGACGGCGTGGTTCCAGAATATTTCCGGCATTCCCGATAAGCTGGGCCGGGTGGGGCACTACCCTGACCGTATCGAAGCCGAGTCCATGCAGGCGGGTGGATACACGGTTGTTGACGTGTCGCCTTGGGAGACGGCTTCTGGCGGCAAGGCGGTGGTTTGCAATCGGCCTGGTGGGTGCACGCTGAGCGCTAAACCTGGCCGGCCGGCTGGTACTTATTCCATTGGCGTGCGGTACTTCGATCTGCGTACGGGTAACGCTCAGTATGAGTTGCTTATTAATGGCAAGTCTCTGGCGCATTGGACGGCAAATGATAGTCTTCCGCCGGCCGCGGTGGATCCACATCTTGATGGGAGCACGAGCACGCTGTTTACAGTTTCTGATGTTCGGTTGAAACCGAACGATACGCTGACTCTTCGGGGGATGCCCAATCAGGGAGAGCCGGCTCCGGTGGATTACATCGAGGTGGATAGTAAATAGAAGTTTGCTTCCTTGGATTCAGTCGATAATTTCCCGATGTAGTTCGAGAGGTCGTGTGAGAACTCCATTTCCAAACTCAGTCCCAGAGCCTGCCCTGAGCTTGTCGAACGGGGACGG
>Ga0302326_10018473_pt1 | contig 14464 bp, 17 predicted proteins | sample Palsa_T0_3_FD_202264 | JGI IMG/M metagenome (GOLD analysis project Ga0302326, IMG submission 202264) | Peat permafrost microbial communities from Stordalen Mire near Abisko, Sweden - Palsa_T0_3 | ecosystem: Environmental > Terrestrial > Soil > Palsa > Peat permafrost | place: Sweden: Abisko... | reverse complement strand
CGGGCCTTGGTCGCACAGAAAAGATTTCCTGGGAGTGAAAAACAAACCCTCCTCGCGAGGGCACGTATCCGTGTGTCTTGACTTAGCCGGCGTTGTTATAGACAGGATGACAACGAAAGCAAAAGCAGCGGCAAGAAGAGCAGAAGGCCGACCCTTAACACCGAAGGGTCGGGCACCCGCAAAAGGAGCAAAAAGGCAGCCTCTCAGACTCGCTCCCGAATAGGGATGACGGCGAAAAGCGGCGCTTCGATTATGGCGTTCGGGAGGCGGTGTAGGCGGCGATTGAGACCATGTCGCTTACCGTGAGCTTGGCTACTACCGGCTTCATCAGCGCGCTCCAGCGGCCGTTGCGCGTGCCGTTCTGGAAATCGACCAGCTGGCGGACGACGTAACTTGGGGAGCGGCCTGCAATCGGAGGCACCGGACCAAGTCCGCGCAAATCCTGGCCGTGGCACACGCCGCAGGCGGTGGTCTTTCCGGCGGCTCCTGTGGTTACCAGAGCCGCGCCTTTGTCGACGCTGCCGACAGGCGCGTAGGCGATGAAACCGGAGGCGGCGTCGCGGAGCTCGGTGCGGTCGAGGTTCTCGGGCGTTTCGATGATGCGTTCGCCGATGGGCTCGGTGCCTCCCGTTGCGTCGGGGACTAGCATGCTGCCGGAGACGTGCGTCTTGGGGACGGTTTCGGTCTCAACGACGCGAATCCACGACTTCAGATGCAGGCTCGAAAAATAGGCGGCGGCCACGCTGACGTCGGGATCAGGCACGGCTTTCGCGATGGCGACCATGGCCACCGGGGGCCCCATTTTGGGCTCGGAGCTGATGCGCGCACCGCTCCTGAAGTCAGCAATCTGCTGCGCGATGTAGTCGGGGGGAAGGCCGGCGATGGTAGCGTTTTCCGGACGGCCAAAACCGTTCGGGAGATGGCAATAACCGCAGGCGCGTACCTCTGGCTTCCGTCCATGGGCCACAACCTCGGGCATGGGCGGATGCCCGTCCGGGTGCCAGTCGGGGACGTTGTAACCGTCGCGCGTTTGATCGACGGTGAGCGCGACACTACTGCCGGGTACGTGCTTCGGACTCGTGTCGGTGTTCCTCGGAGGGGCCGCGGGCGGATTCACCGGGAAAGCCCAGGGCGGAGGGGTGGTCATCGTGGCGGCAAAAATAGCGCCGGCAGCCATGGCCGCCAAGCCGAGCAGCACGAATCCACGCATGTTCTTCATGAATCCCCCTCGCGATGACTAGCGCCGGAAAGCGCCATTGTAATGGGGGGAGTATATTTCTTCGCTGGTGAACGGTCAATAATTTGACAGGGTGAGTGTGGCCATCTTGCGGCCGATAGCCCGCGTCGCGCGGCATGGCGCTTATTGCTGCATGAGATTTTGGAGACGTTTGGGTTCTTCGCCGAGCCAGTCAGGATGTTCGGCGGTACTGTCGAAGATCGAACTGATCTTGAATGGTTCAAACTGGCCGTCCGCTGCCGCTTTCGCGGTCTTGGCGAGGATTTTGGACAGCTCGGCGTCGCTTAATGGGTGGAAGGTGCGTGCGGCTTCGAAGGCCTGGTCGAGAATCTTCATGCTGTCGATGCCGGTGATGACGACCGATGTCGGCAGGTTCATCGCGTAGTGAAGACACTCGATCGGAGTGGCGGTTTTGGACTTCAGAATGATGCCGTTGGCCATGGGCTTCATGCCCAGAACGCCGATTTTTTCTTTCACCAGCTCTGGGACAACCAGCTTGGCAAAGCTGCGGAAATGCGCGTCCATCACATTGAGGGGCATCTGCGCCGTGTCGAAGTGGAAGCCGTTTTCGCGCGCGACCTCCAGCATCTGAAGATGGACGTGCGGGTCCTTGTGACCGGTGAAGCCGATGTAACGGATCTTGCCCGCTTTTTTTGCTTTCAAAAGGGCCGCATTCGCGCCCTCTTTATCGAAGATGCGATAGGGGTCTTCATAGCGCAGAATTTCGTGGTGCTGCACGAGGTCGATGCGGTCGGTCTTCATGCGCTTGAGGGATTGCTCCAGCTGCTTCGTCGCTTCCTTCGCGGAACGTCCATCGATCTTGGTCATCAGAAAAACCTTTTCGCGATAACCGTCGCGCAAGGCTTTGCCCATGCGGATTTCGCTGATGCCTCCGTTGTAGTCCCAGGAGTTGTCCATGAAATTGATTCCGCGCTCGATGGCGGAGCGGATGATCCTGAGCGACAACTTTTCGCTGACGCGCTTCAATCCGATGTGCCAGCCCCCGAGGCCGATCGCGGAGACGTTTTCGCCGGTGATGCCGAGGGCGCGGTAGGGCATTTCGGAATTGCTTCGGTGAGTGGCCATGAATTCCTCGCGGTTGGTGTGGGGCACCGGTTCATTCTGCGCGCGGCGAGCCCTGCGTTTCAATATCCCATCGCCGCCGTTGGCCTGAATACCTGGAAGTATGGATAAGGAGCCGGCAGGAGATGGTATTGCAACCGCCGATAGCAACGGATCCCGGTTTCGCTCTCTGCTAGCGGCTCGCGGTACAGTATTATTTGAATCCGTGGACCTGATCCTCAGCGATATCGAAGCACGCGTTCTGGGAGCGCTCGTCGAAAAGGGCGTGACGACACCGGACTATTATCCACTCTCCCTGAATGCTCTCGTGAATGCCTGCAACCAGAAATCGAATCGCGATCCGGTGATGAATCTGAACGAAGAGAGTGTTCGCCAGGCCATCCGCGCGCTGGAGAAACATGGCCTTGCCGGGCCTGCTGACAGCTTTGATGGGCGCGTCACGAAATACGAGCATCGCCTTCAGGAAGCTTACAATTTCGACCGGCGCGAGACGGGCGTCCTTTGCGTCCTGCTGCTGCGAGGCACGCAGACGCCCGGCGAGCTGCGCTCCCGATCCGAGCGCATGCATTCGTTTGACGACCTGAGCGAAGTCGAATCCACGTTGCAGCGACTGATGAAGCGTGACCCTCCACTGGTGAAAATACTTCCGCGTCAGCCCGGAACCAAGGAGGCCCGCTACGCGCACTTGTTTTCAGGAGATGTGGAAGTTGCGCAAAGCAACGTAAGTGAAGAAACACCGGCTAAAGACGGCGGAAGCCCGGAGCGGATTGCGAGCCTCGAACAGAAAGTCTCTCAGCTTCAGAACGAAATCGCTGATCTGAAGAAGGAATTCAGCGCGTTCCAGAAACAGTTCGAGTCCTGAAATCTGGCGGGGATCTTACTTCATAAGCTTTTGCAGCAGGGACTTCCCTTCCGATTCGGTGAGCACTCCCTTTTGAAGCAAAAGCAGAATGAGTTCGTTGACGACGTAGAGCTGCTGGCTTTCTCCCACCTTGCCACTTTCCCGGTTTTCGGAGGCTGCCGCGCTGGCGGAGGTAGCGGCGCCTAGCTTGGCGATGGGTTCGCCGCTTAATTCGGCAATCCAGTGATCGAGGAGCGACTGCTGATCGGGTTCGGACTCCGTGAACGCGAGCCCCATTCCCATGCCGGGCTGGGCAAAGGCCACCTTCGCGGACATCTTGAGGGTCTGGCTCTCCCTATTGATACGCACGACTAGGCTGGTGCCTTTGGGAAAAGGGCCGATCGTGTCGATATAGCATCCACCCTGACCAAGATCGGAGGTCCGGCCGATGATTTTGGCACCCGACTTAGGCTCGGTGGCGTCGCACGTGGCCGTAAACGGGTAACGTGGGCTGGTACGCCGTTCTTTGCCGAAACGGCGACCCGGAACATAACGAGTTTGCAGGTCTTGTGGCATCAGCCTAGATGTAAGAAAGCTACCGTGTTAGCTCCAATTGTTTCGGGATTCGGCGTCCAGCGCAATAGCGCGTTGGACCGATGTGCCGGAATGGCAATTATTGCGACCAGTTAGTTACAGGTTAGTAACTCCAGGGATCACCCGATACCAAGCGGCGCTTTCAGGAGTCTCCATCTCGAGAGTACGGGTGGCTCGAGGAGGCTTTCGGCGCAAATGCCTCGAAAATGAGTGATATGCGGAGACCTGGCGTGAGCTTCGAGGGCCGCGGGGCTCGTCCAGTTTTCATAGAAAACAAAAGACGAGGGATCGTCCGCCGATTGGTGCAAATCGTAGTCGATGCATCCTTCTTCCAGACGCGTGGGGGCCACGAGTGCCTGTAGGATTTCGCGGGCCTGGGCTTCTTTGCCCGGCTTGGCCCGGGCATGAGCAATTACCGTCAACATTTCACTCACCGTTTTCTCCTGTTTCGGCCCTAATCCGCTTCCCTGCTGAGAGCCCCCCTCAAGTATTCGTAGAAGACTGAAAGCGCTCCATGATACGGAAGGTGCCGGGCCAGGGCAATCGGAGTTCCCTCACCCCAGCAAGGACCTTGGGCCGCTCACAAAGGGATTGCCCCGTTCGAAGAACCGAAACAGGCGGTGGGCCTCGCGGGACAGGCCGATTCTGGTGGTAATGCCAACCGCGCCAGTAGGCTGAATCGCGCTTCCCAACCAGAGCGGGCTATGCGGGGAGCAGAGATCAAGACCGTCCTGCGCCTTGTTGATGTGCATCGCCTGGGCCAGCCGTCCGGGTCCGCGGGTAAGGTCCGTGAGGCGCGACACACCGCGATTGCGTTCCATGATATCGATCCCTTCGATCGGATCGAGAGCGCGGATCAAAACTCCGGCACCCACGCCGGCAGCTTCACTGGAGATATTCATCATCCAGCTGGAACCGTAGGCAAAGTAAACATACGCGTGTCCGCGAGCGAGAAAGAGGGAACCGTTCCGGGGCGTCTGTCCCCGAAAGGAATGAGCCGCGGCGTCCCCTACAGGATATGCTTCGGTCTCGACGATCCGGCCGCTTACGCGGCCTTCCGGGAGGTCGTGGACCAGCGTTTTGCCCACCAGGTAGCGGGAGAGTTTGATAGTGTCGACGGGGAGTTCGCTCCGTCGAAGCCGCCGCGCCGGCCTCCGCGAACGAAGAGATGGGAGGCGCTCGGAGTCAGGCATCAGCCGGAGAGAATTGCGGATAGGCACTGGACACGATTTGTTTTAGCATAACCTGGGGGCAATTCGAAAATGGCGAACACCTGCACGCACGTGAGTCAGATCCGCAACGTAAAACCAAAGACGACGGGCTGCGAAGAATGCCTGAAAATGGGCGACACCTGGGTCCACCTGCGTCTGTGCCTGATATGCGGGCACGTGGGCTGCTGCGACAGTTCGAAGAACAAGCACGCCACCAAGCACTACCACGCAACGCACCATCCGATTATGCAATCCTTCGAGCCTGGCGAGGACTGGAAGTGGTGCTACGTCGATGAAATGGAGATCGATTCCCCTTCCTAGTGGCAAAGCAGCGCACGGCCCTGTAATAAGTTGAGTTGCGATTCCTACTCTCCGACCGAGGCGCGATGGCAAGCAACCTGACAACTCCGAGAAGCGAATCCTGGCCCGCTCTGCCCCTGGCGGAATGGAAGGATACGTGCGACACGCTGCACATGTGGCTTCAGATTGCGGGCAAGGTCCGCCTGGAACTGAGCCCGCACATCAATCATTGGTGGGAGGTGCCGCTTTACGTGAGCGCGCGCGGCTTGACCACCTCTCCCATTCCTTACGACCGGGGCATCTTCGAGATCCATTTCGATTTCATCGATCACAAGGTCGATATCGTGACGAGTTCCAATCAATCGAAGACCCTTCGGCTCTATACGCGCACGGTCGCCGGATTCTACCGGGAGTTTATCGATTCGCTGCGAGCCCAGGGGATCGAGGCGAAGGTCTGGCCTATGCCGGTGGAGGTGCCGGATCCGATTCGCTTCGATCAGGACGTGACGCATTCGCGCTACGATCCGGAATACGCGCACCGCTTCTGGCGGCTCCTCGTGACCCTGGACACGATTCTCAAGGAATTCCGCGCGCGGTTCATCGGAAAGGTGAGCCCGGTTCATTTTTTCTGGGGAAGCTTCGATCTGGCGGTGACGCGGTTCTCCGGCAGGCCCGCGCCCGAGCGCCCGGGCGCCGATCCGGTGACGAAGGATGCCTATTCCCACGAAGAGATCAGCGTGGGTTGGTGGCCGGGGGGCGGAGCTGTCGCAGATGCAGCCTTTTATGCATACGCGGCTCCCGAACCCGCAGGATTTCGCGAAGCAAAGGTGCAACCCTCTGCGGCCTATTACAACACGCAACTCAGCGAGTTCATTCTGCCCTACGAAGACGTTCGCAATGCAGCCGACCCGAAGGCTGCATTGATGCAATTCCTCGAAGCGACCTACGACGCGGGCGCCGATCTCGGAGGCTGGGACCGAGTCGCGCTCGAAAAGAGGATTTAGGGCACGCCCGGTCAACGATAATTGCCGCCTGCAAAATCTGTCGAGTATTTTAACGGGATCTTCGAGACTGTGTTTCGTACACTTCGGAGATAGAGGGTTCCGAGACCATCTCTGCCGGCAGCAGCGAACGAACAGCGCTCTCCAACTCAGAAGCAGTCGCAGCGTGCTGTGGATAGTTGAAGATCTTCACTTCGTGCGTAAAGCGGTCGACGGCACCGGAAACGTCGTTCAAGCTGTCGGTTAGGCGGGCGGCCGCGATGCGGGCATTCTGCACGTTGACTCCGGGCAGCATCACTCCAAAAACGCCTTCCGCGAAATGGTACAGGGAGTCTTCGCGCCGCAGCTTCCGGCTGATGGCTTTTACCGCATCTCCCAGCGCCGCGACGATTTCTCCGGACTTGACCATGTTGGGGTTCGGAATCAGCTGGATGACCATTACCGAAAGAGTGTCGCGAAGATTGACGGCCCTGCGGAATTCCATCGAAAGACGGTCCTGAAAGGGGTTCATTCCGGCGAGTGTCTGGATCAGGTCCTGGCCAACCTGGCGGTGAAGCGTGCTGTAGCGGGCTTCCGCCTGGCGGATCTCCCGGCGGAGACGTTGCACCACGATTTGGCGGTCGACGAGGTAGACCAGCAAAAGCAACGACAGGGCGCAAAACCCGAAAAACGATATCTTCAGGGTTCGTGCGCTGAATATGATCGGGTGGCTTTCAACCGTGGGGTACATCAGGATCGCGACCCCCGCCACCAGGACGGTGATCACGGACAGCGAAAACATGGCCAGCTGAAATTCCCGCTTTTCAACACTGGCTGAGTCCACGCGATCGAAAAGCCGCATGTTATGGTCGCCTCTTTTTTCGGCGACACCCCGCCACCACGCAGGGCGCGCAATCCACTCTAGTAAATCGGCTGGGAGCCGACCGTCCGTAGTTCTACCTACGACGTACGTCAATTATCAGGGTAGCGCGCGCGTTTTCCATTTTGGAACAGGGTCTGCTCGGTAGAGAAAGCAGCCGATCTAGACTGGGGCCAGAGCCCGCAGCTTCGATGGAATACTCTGATTACAAAGGGATTAGATCTAAAGAGGTACAGCGCGCGAGGTAATCGAAATCCAGGGGTTGTTAACCCATACGAACAAAACGCAAAACCAAGAGCCTCCAAAGCTGGTTTCTAGTGTGTGGGGGCAGGCAGCAACGCACGTTCGGCAAACAGATTTCCACGCACGGCGCGGTGCTTTTCCAGGAAATGGAGTTGCGCGCGCTTTCCCCAGGATCGAACGAAGTAGTAGTTGAGAGCGGCCGCGGCGCCCGCGCCGACCAGGGGAATCACGCGCCCAGCCCACTTCTCCGCCACTTCCGCGCCCACCTTCACGGCCATGGCATCGACAAGTCTCGGCACTAGATGCTCGATCGCGCGCTTCTCCACGAACTCGCGCGTAAAATCCAATCCCGCGGCTGTGGCGGCTGCCAGCCAAAGGGCGGCCATTTCGTCCGAGGTTGAATACTCGAAACCGTGAATCAAGCTGAGCTTTTGCAGCATGCGAATGGTGATCGCGGCCAGGATACCCATGTCGGGTAGCAGAGTTGCCATGCCGCCTATGCCGAGGCCCATGCCCTCAAGCGCCGCCATTCTCGCGGAGGACCAGATAATTTTTTCGGCGGCGGGGATAATCGTTTGTTCATCAAGGCTGTGCATATCGCGCCAGGATTCGATGGGGAGGTTGTAGGCCCGCCGCGCGTGATGCAGAAACTTTTCGGCGTCCACCTGCACGCGCGGGTAAGCCCGACGAAACCCTAACCGCAAAGCACCGCGGACGGCCTTGGAGAACACTGTCGGATCGTTACCATCTGTCACAGCCATATTCGATGATTTCCTCATCGCGAAGGCTTCTCGCTATTTAGACGCAACAAACGGCTGAGGCGATTGCACCGAATCGTTAGGAACATAACCGCTGGCCCCCGCATTTGCCGGGAGGTTACCGGATTGAGACTGCCCTGCCTGCCCTTTTGTCCAATGCTCGACAGACGCCGGGGAGCCGTCCTGCAGCTTGGCGGCATAGACCATCTTCCACGATCCGGGCGCAAAAGCGATATAGATCGTTTCCTTGTTCTCGGAGTTTTCCTTGGGCTTCCCCTCTCCATTTCCGCCGGAGTCGTTATGGCTCTTGGGGTCGGTTCCTGCCGGGCGCCGGCCCGCGCTTTTGAACGTGAGGGTGCCTCCTTCAATCGACATCTCATCCGCATGGAGATAAATCGAATCCCCCGATTGCCCGTGCTCGCCGTCGCGCTCGCGATTGAGCAGAACGCACCAATAATAGCTTCCGTATTCGATCGCTGACATTCGCCCTCCTTGTTGCGACAGTCTAGTTGAGGGCCGCAGGGTTCGTCTATAAGGGAAGATACTCAGAATCCGTGAAGGAAGAGCTTAGCACCGCCGCAACCTCAAACGAATCAGTCTCTTCTGTAGGAGGCCTCCGTTCAACTTTGAACAATCTCACAGGGATTGCGCTTGTAGGGAGTTCCCTTGGATAGAGACAATAGAGTCAACAAGTGGGCCTGCCCGCCGATTGCATACTGTGCGGGAAAATACTTGCCGAAGGCAGGTGGCAGAATGTACGACCATGACGAAAAATTGAAGGGCGCGACATCGGCCAGCCAGGCGGAACGGCGCGGATCCAACCGGCACCCGTTTATAGCCGCGGCAGACGTGGTGGAATTGGGCACAGGCGCGGTGTTTTCGACTCGCACCACGGACCTCGGGCCCGGCGGGTGTTTCGTGGATACGCTGGTTCCCTTCGACGCGGGCTCCCACGTTCGCGTGACGATCCGCGAGGGCAGTCACCGCTTTGAGGCCACCGGAATCGTGGTGTATTCGCAATCCGGGCTTGGAATGGGCATCGCGTTTGACGACATAAAGCCAGAACAGCGCAAGACCCTGGCCATCTGGCTGGGTGAAGAAGTCAGCCAGCGCGAGGAACATCCCGTGGCCGCAGCACCGCCTGCGAAGCCACAGCCCATGTTGCCTCACGGCTCCGATCGGGAATCGCTGGTGCGGCTGGTGAGACTGATGATCAAGAAGGGCATGCTGACGGAACCGGAAGCAACCGCAATTTTCGGAAATCCTATGCCGTTTTGAAGCTCTCGCTATGTTTTCGCGAGACCTCGCAAGCTGACTCGAGTCGTTTTGAAGACTGGATTCCTGACCATGAAGCGAAAAAAGCTCGGCGAAGTTCTGCGCGACCGCGGACAAATATCTTCCGCCGACCTCACGAAGGCCATTGAGGATCAGGAAGGCAAGCTCGTCCATCTGGGCGAACTCATGCTGGAGCGCGGCTTCGTATCGAAGCCCGATTTAGCCTCCGCTCTGACCGAAGTCACGCGCGTTCCTTACCTCGATTGCGAAAAGGTCCGCATCGACCCGGGCGTGCTTCCATTGGTGCCGCAGGCGCTCGCAAAGAGATGTTGCGCTCTCCCCATCGAAACGCAAGGCACCACCAAACTCGTGATGGTGATGGCCGAACCCCAGAACCTGCGGATCATCGACGAACTGCGCTTCTCGACCGGGATGGAAATCGTGGCGCGGCTCGCGTTCCGCGACGAGATCGAAAAAGCCATCGAGAAGTGGTATCGCAAGGCACCCGCTGAAGCGGGAACTGCGGATGCGGCCACAAACACTGGCGACCCGCGCGTGGAGTTCATCTCCTCAAGTTCGCTGCGGCGGAATGTGGAAGCGGTTCACGGGATGCAGGCGGAACTTCTGCAGAAGTCCACACCGGCCGTGAGGCTGGCGGCTTCCATCATCGCGGCAGCGGCGGAAAAGCAGGCGACCGATATTCATATCGAACCGCAAGCCGCCGACTCGGTGGTGCGTTTTCGCGTAGATGGCCTGCTGCGCGATTATCAGCGTATTCCGCAATCGCTGCAAAACTCGGTGGTGTCGCGCATCAAAATTCTGTGCGATATGGATATCGCCGAACGCCGCGCTCCCAAGGCGGGACGGTTTCTTGTAAAGATCGCAAATCGCCGATTGGACATCCGCGTTTCTACACTGCCGACGCAATATGGGGAAAAGATCGTCCTGCGGCTGCTGGACGCCGAAGCTCCGCAGCAGGACTTCGCTGCACTCGGCTTCCCCGCGGAGATCGCGGAGGCGTTCCAGCAGATGCTGGATCTACCCCAGGGGATGATCCTGGTCACCGGTCCTACGTGCTCAGGCAAGAGCACGACGATTTACTCGGCGCTGAACTTCGTGCGGAAGCCCTCCATCGATATCGTTACGGTGGAAGATCCGATCGAATATGCATTGCCGGGGTTGAACCGAGTCGAGGTGAATAGCAAGGCCGGGCATACGTATGCCGCGAGCGTGCGCTCCGCGCTGCGCCAGGCCCCCAACGTGATCATGATCGGCGAGATTCGGGACCAGGAAACGGCGGAGATTACCATGAAGGCGGCGCAGACCGGCCAGCTCGTGCTTTCCACGCTGCACACCAACGACAGCGTTTCGGCAATCACGCGCTTGATCGATCTAGGCCTGCCTGCATTTCAAATCGCATCATCCCTTACGGGAGTGGTTGCGCAGCGGCTGATCCGGAGGTTGTGCGCATGTCATAAGGTGGTAGGCGCGAGCCCCGAATTCGTTTCACGGCTCAAGGGCGCTGGCGTGGCAAAGCCTCCCGAGATGGAAAGCGTTCCGGTGGGATGTGAACTGTGCGACCTGACCGGCTACAAAGGACGCATCGGCATCTTCGAATTGCTGACATTTAACGACTCCATTCGCTCGGCGATCCGTTCCGGAGCGCGCAACGAAGATATCCGCGAGCTGGCTCGGCAGAATGGAATGAAACTGATGCAGGAATACGCGCTCGAACGCGTGCGAGAGGGTGTGACGACGATTGAAGAAGTCCTGCGCGTGATTCCCGTCGAACCGATTGCTTCGTCGTGCTGCCAGACATGCGGCACGGACATTTCGTCTTCCTTCCTGTTTTGTCCGTTTTGCGGCGCGAAGGCGCCCAATCCAGTCGCGGCAAAACCCCGAAAACGTTCCCTCGCTGGGCAAGGAGCCGTCAGAGAATGAGTTCCGAGATACCGCCCAACCAATCGCGGCTGGTGTACCGCTTTTCCAGCCTGCGCGATCTCTCCGTTACCTACGAAGGCCACAGCGAGGAGGTTGCTACACGGCCGCCCGATATCAGCACCCGCGGGATGTTCGTCAACACAACGAAGAATTTCCCCGTGGGCGCAGTGCTGACTGTGAGTTTCAAACTGGCCCATTCCGGCGTCGAAGTGACTACCCGAGCCGAGGTACGGTACTGTCTCGCCGGGGTGGGAATCGGGGTCGAATTCATGGAAATTTCCCCCGAATATGTCCGGGCGATCGAAGCCGAAATCAGCCATCCGCCCCAATCGGAAGTGCGAACAGGCAAGGGCGTAACACCTGGAAAGCCGTTGAAGTCCTAGGACTCTGCATTAAATTCCTGCATCGGGAATTTTTTTTCGATCTTTTCCATTCCTGGAGTTCTAGAACCACCATAACCCGCATGAAATCAATCGGACTTACCTCTGTAGTGGTGGCCTTGACCGTGCAGCGGTGAGGGGACTGGGGGGACTTATGGGAGAGCGTAGGAAAGCACGGCGGTACGAGGTCTATTTACCCTTGCAGGTATGCCTGTCGCGTCATCGCCCCACGGAATTCCACACCGCGCAACTGCGGGACATTTCGCGTTCTGGACCGTACTTTCACTCCACCACTCCGTTCAAGTCGGGCGCTGGCATGGAGCTTACTTTTGCACTGCCAACGGAACGGGAACGAGGCAAATCGGTGTTGGTACGCGCGAGCGCTAGAGTGCTGCGCGTCCCCCAAATTGACGGCGATCTGGGACCCGTCTACGGCGTAGCGGCCAGCATCGACCGGCTCGACTTTGTCCGCCCGGTGGTAAAGGTCGCGGCCTAGCTGTCGATCAATCCAGCTGCCGATCCATCACGGATTCGCCAGAAGGGTGTCTGGCGTGTCTCTTCCCTTTGCGTCTACAATCCCTGAATGCCTCACAGTTACTCCGGCGAAGAGTTGCGTGAGGCGGAGCGTGCTATTTTGCGGGCGCTTTGCCAGCCGCCGACCACACAAGCCCTGCGCGAACGTATCGGCCAGGAATTAGCTTCTTATCAATGGCGGGTGGAGGATCATCGGGTGATTTTCGATGCGCTTCAGAGAAGCCGGAGCGCCAAGGCTTCCTCGTTGCAGGAACAATTGCGGGCGCACGCGACGCGGATGGGATTTCCCGATATTGACTGGGATGCCTTCCTCGTGCCGGGCGAGGAAAGTCGGGAAATCGAGAAGTGGGTCTCTCGTTTGAAAGCAACTGCCACGTCCGGCTGAGGCGCTTGTTACTTCGAAGGGGCGGCGAGTTCGAAGTCGATGAGCTGGCGCAGCGCGTTCGGGTCTCCACCCGCCACCGGGCGTCCATTGACGAATACGGTGGGAGTGCCGCTAACGTTGAGCGCCGCGCCATCCTGCTGATTCGCCTCGACGGCCTTTGCGGCCTCCGGTGACGCGAGGCAAGCCTTGAAGGTGTCCCCGTTCAGCCCGAACTGCACGGCGAATTCATTCAGCTTATCCCACACATTTTCGGGGGTAATGGAATCCTGGTTTGTGTAAATCGCGTCGTGCATCTTCCAGAAAGCGTCGGGTGACTGCAGGAACGCGCAGCGTCCGCCAATCGCGGCCGTCTTGGCCCAAGGATGGACCTGCTCCAGCGGAAAATCCTTGAATACCAAGCGCAGCTTGGATTTGTACTGATCGAAGAAATCCTTGAGGACCGGTTCCAGCTGGCGGCAATTCGGGCACTCGAAGTCGCCAAACTCGACGAGGGTTACGCGCGCATCCGCGGGGCCTTTTACCGGGTTCCCTTCGATGTGCATCTTGGCGCGGGCGGAGGCGTAGGGATCGGCAGCCATATCGAACATGTCGCCGCGGAAAAGCGTTTTGCCGTCTTTGCTGACGTAGACTTCGCCGTTATCGCTGTGGTCGTTCAGAGTGACCTCGATGGGAACCAGATAGTAGTCGGACGCGGTCGATTGAGCGAGCGGGCCGAGCTTTACTTTGAAATCCGTGCCCCAGGCAAACAGGTTGCGCACGAAGGCCTCGGTGGTCTTGAGAATCTGCGCCTGGTCGGCGGTCGGCGAGGCGGCCGCCGGTGTAGCCTTGGAACCTTGCGCGAGGGTTGGCAGCGCGCTGAGCAGTATTGCGACCGTGTTGAGAATCAGCTTTCTTGTAAGCATTTGAGCCGGTCTCCCTTGGTTTCTCTCTTGTAGCGGAATCGAACGTGCCATCCGCGTTTTCCCGGTTGTGATGCCGCCCGCATGAAAAGCGTTTGAACCTGACTGCGCCTATACGGCAAATTTCTGCGCGAGCGGGAAACGCCGTCCCACGCTAAAGGCCTTCGAGGTGACCTTCAGCCCCGGGGGCGCCTGCTTTCTCTTGTACTCGTTGCGATCCACCTGGAGCGCAACCCCGCGCACCAGGTCCAGCGAGAAGCCGTAGTGCTGGGCGATCTCTTCCGGGCTGCGAAGGTCCTCGACATAGGCCTTGAGAATCCGATCGAGGACGTCGTAGGGCGGTAGGCTGTCCTGGTCCGTTTGATTCGGGCGGAGCTCGGCAGAAGGAGGCTTCGTCAGGCTCGCTTCCGGAATGCGCTGTCTGGCGCGATTGGCGACCCGCGCAAGCTCGTAGACCATCGTTTTCGGAACGTCGGAAATCACGGCAAGGCCGCCCGCCATGTCGCCATACAGCGTGCAGTAGCCTACAGCCATTTCGGACTTATTGCCCGTGCTCAGCACCAGAGACCCGAATTTGTTCGAGAGCGCCATCAGGAGGTTGCCGCGGATGCGCGCCTGAATGTTTTCTTCGGCGACGCCGGCCTCGAGGCCGGCGAAAGTGTCTTTCAGCGTGGCCCGGTAACTGTTGAACGTCTCGCTGATCGGGAGAGTCACAAGCTCGATGCCCAAGTTTGCGGCCAGCTTTCGCGCATCCAGGATGCTTCCCTCCGAGGAATAGGGGCCGGGCATGCTGACGCCAATGACGTTTGCAGCGCCGAGGGCGTCTGTGGCGATGGCCGCTACAAGAGCGGAATCGATGCCTCCGCTTAGGCCGATGACCACTTTGCGGAAGCCGCATTTGCGAACGTAATCGCGAGTGCCAA
>Ga0302326_10018472_pt1 | contig 14464 bp, 11 predicted proteins | sample Palsa_T0_3_FD_202264 | JGI IMG/M metagenome (GOLD analysis project Ga0302326, IMG submission 202264) | Peat permafrost microbial communities from Stordalen Mire near Abisko, Sweden - Palsa_T0_3 | ecosystem: Environmental > Terrestrial > Soil > Palsa > Peat permafrost | place: Sweden: Abisko... | reverse complement strand
GGTGGGGGCCGAGTGCGTCGACGAGCTCCTCGAGGGTGATGATGTTGGTGTTGGCGGTGAGGTTGACGGCGGCGACGGTCTCGCGGGTGTCGTTGCGGATGGGTGCGGCGATCGCGTAGAGGTCTTTGGTGAGCTCTTGGTCGTTGACGGCGAACCCGGCGGTGTGGATGTCTTCGAGCTCCTCACGCAAGGCTTTCTTGCTGGTGATCGTGTTCGGGCCACGTTTCGTGAGCTTCATCTGGGAGATCAGCTCGCGCTGCTCGGTGTCGGGGAGCTCTGCGAGTAGGAGCTTGCCCATCGCGGTTGCGTAGGCGGGGAGCCGCGAGCCGGTGTGGATGTCCAGGTCGATACTGGACTGCCCCCGGCGGAAGGACCGCACACGATCGACGTAGAGGATGTCTGTGCCGTCAAGGACCGCGAGGCTCGTCGTGTATGACGTGCGCTGGCGGAGCTCTTCCAGGTAGGGGTGGGCGTGCTCGCGCAGCCCCGTGGAGTTCAGGGCGCTCATCCCGAGGTCCGTGACGCGCAGCCCCAGGCGGTACTTCCGGGAGGCACCCTGCTCCAGGTACCCCAGCGCGACGAGCGTGATGACGTAGCGGTGGGTGGTCGAGCGGCTCATCCCGAGCTCATCAGCGATATCAGCGATCCCCAACACCGGGCGCTTCGGCGTGAAGCACCCCAGGATCGCCAACCCCCGCTCAAGGGACTGGCTATAGCGCGGCTCACGCAGGCTCGGTATCGACCACGCAGGCTCCTGCACACCCGACTTCGACGCAGATCCACTCGTTCTCGGCATTAGCACCCTGGTTCCCAAACTCGGTTCCCGGCAAACCACCCGCCCCACGGGAAGTTCCACCGCTGATAACCAGACCATAGTTCGAGATCAATGCACACACAACCAGAAACACTAGAGTTTCAAGGACCCGCCACAACACACCCATACCAGCAACCCCACCCGAAAGACACCCACCCAACCCCCAGACCCCGGCAGCCCAACCCGGCTGCGGCCCACGCAGAACCCTCAACCACCCATCCGCGTGCTCGCCCAGCCCGATCGCTGCGCCGGGCAGACATACCGCGGCCCGCCCAGATGGCTTCCACGACACCACGGGCCGCTGTGTGCGCGACCGTGTTTCTCTCGCGCTGCTAGCCATATTTGCGGAGGATCCCGTGTCTAGGCATCCTCGGCTTCCGGAGCATCAGCACACCACCCAAGACACCCCAGCCCCTCTTGCACCACACAACACCAGTTGCTAAACCACACACCCATACAACAGGAGCAACCAAAGTGACCTAAGCAAACTCCCCGAAGGGGCCTGCCCCCGCCCCTGGGACGTCTCTGTCGCTGTGCCTGCTCCACGAGAAAAGGAGCAGGTGGTGAGGATAAAACGATTACAATCGATCGCAACGGCAGTGTTCGTAGCGCTCGCCTTGGGTGTCCTATCATCGGCGGCGCAGGCCGCTGAAACAGCACCGTACTTCACGATCGGCGGGACCAGGCTGATAGCAGGAAAGACCCACAACGCAGACTCCCGGGTGTACCGAACGAACAGCTTCACGCTGACTAACGCGACGCAGAGTGTCGTGATCACGTGTGAAGGCCTTGGTACCGAAACGGTGACACTCGCGGGGTCTAACGCGGGCTCTCCCGGTAAAGGTAGCGGAGTCGGCGTATTCTCAAAATGCAAACTGGTGTCGGGGAATGGTGCCCCGGAATGCGAACTTGAAGCGACCGTAATCAAAACATTTCTGATGACCGGCGAACTCGTGGAGAACGTCGTAAATAGCAAAGGCGGGAAACAGCTCCTGAAGGAGCTACGCCCCGCGAACCCCGGCGAAGGCTTCGTAGACCTCCACTTCACAGGCGCTAAATGCACGGTCACTGAAACCGTAGTGTCGGGGTCAGTGGTTGGTGAAGTGAAGTTAGATACTGCGAGTGAAGGCAACGTCGAATTAGGACAAACACCGGTAGAAGCCACGTCGCTGCTGCTAAAGTTCCCGGCGACGCAGATCACGCAGGTGTGGTTAATGTCGAACGGGGTCGGTAAACTGCAGAAAACCGGTCAGATTTCGTTCGGAACACAATCTGTTCAGACCGGTACCTCATTAGCGTTACTCGCGAGTACGAAATTTGAACCGGAACCGAATGCGAAATGGAGCGCCTTACCGTAACGCGTGGGTGTAGCGTGACTCCCTGAGTGGTCGGGAGTCACGCGCCTGTCGTCCCAGCCAGCCTCGGCTCCACCGAGACGTGCTGGGACTCTATGAGCCGGCGTGCTGGTCATGACCGTCAACACCACGAGGCGTAGCGTCGCGGGCTCCGCGAGGTCTGGGGCTGGTTTGAGGCGGGCGGCGGTGCATACGGGATCTGGCGGACGCTGGATGTGGCGCGCGTGGGCGGGCGTCTGGGCGTGTGGAGTCGTCTCGGTACGAGGTGTTTCTGTTGTGGAGGTTAGGGGGTGTGGGGCAGGAAGCAGCTGCATTTGGGCATTTCTCGGGTTGTGGAGGATCAGGCGGGTGGGCTGGGGGTCGGGTTGTCTGCTTGCGGCGTCTGGCGGGTAGGTGGTAGACAGTGGGTTCCCAATGAACAGGAGCTGATGGGCGATGTTTGCGTGGTCTTTGGTTGGTAGTGGTGGCTTGGGCCTGGTCTGGTTGGTCGTGGTGTTTGCTGGCGGGCGATTATCCGCGGGTGGTAGTCAAAAACACTGGTTGCGGCTGTGGGCTGGGTCGTTAGGCTTCGTGCTGCTGGCGAGGGCTGTCTGTCGTCTTGATGCTCCGTGATGAGAATGGAGCAGATAGCGAAGATGAAACGATTTAGGTTGATAGGAGTGGCGTTGGTGGCGGTGTTCGCGTTGGGTGTTGCGGGGGCTTCGGTGGCGCAGGCCGCTGAAACGGCTCCGTATTTCACGGTTGGTGGTACGAGGCTTGTTGCCGGGAAGACGCATAACCTCGACGCACGAGTGTACCGGACGAACAGCTTCACGTTGACTAACGCGACGCAGAGCGTCGTGATCACGTGTAAAGCGCTTGGTACCGAAAAAGCAGTGCTCTTAGGCTCGAATTTCGGTAGCCCAGGTAAAGACAACGAGATCACCGTATTCTCGCAGTGCGAACTGGTGTCGGGTAACGGTGCGCCGGAATGCGAACTGGAATCGACTGTGATCAAAACGTTCGCGACCACGTCGGAACAGGTTGAGAATGTCGTGAACAGTAAAGGCGGGAAACAGTTGCTTGAAGAGTTCCGTCCGTCGAACCCAGCAGAAGGCTTCGTGGATCTACACTTCACAGGCGCTAAATGCACGGTCACGGAAACCGTGGTGTCGGGCTCTACGGTCGCTGAAGTAAAGTTAGATACGGCGAGTGAAGGCAATGTCGAATTAGGGCAGACGCCGGTGGAAGCGACGTCGACGCTGCTGAAGTTCCCTTCGACACAGATTACGCAGGTGTGGTTAATCGCGAATGGGGTCGGTAAACTGCAGAAAACCGGCCAGATTTCGTTCGGGACGCAGTCGGTGCAGACGGGTACGTCGTTAGTGTTACTAGCCGGTACGAAATTTGAACCGGAACCAAATGCGAAATGGAGTGCGTTACCGTAAAGGTAAGCTAGTTTAGTCTGAGGTGCGTGGGGCCTGGGCTGTTGGCTTGGGCCTCACGCTCATAATTTTTATCGTCGTGGTTGTTGGGAGTGGAGAGGGGTTTGGGGATCATGCGGAGAGGAGCGCGTTGGGGGTTGTGCGGGTATCTCCCGCTGGGTTGTGTTGTGATGCTCGGCGCGTTGTTGTGCTGCTTGGTCTTTGCGGTGGGGGCGCAGGCGGGTGATATCAATGAGGCTAGTTGTCCAGATGTGACTGAAGTCTCGCCGGGGTTCCAGACCTATCTTCCTGACTGTCGGGCGTATGAGATGGTCACCCCCGTCTTCAAGGACGGCAGCGAACTAGAGCTGGAAGGGCTATCTGAAGACGGCTCGAGTGTGCTCGCGCGAACGCTGGGGACGTTCGCTGGCCTTGAAAACAACACGAACCTAAACGGTGGTAGCTATGAGCTTTCGCGCTCGTCTACGGGCTGGACGGTGCAAGCGATCTCGCTGCCTTCTTCTGTCTTCCCCGTGCAGGAATTCTATGCAGCGAGCCCTGCGCTTCAGAGCACGTTGTGGTTGGCGCGTACGTCCTCGGAATCGATCGCGGCGGAGAATTTTTACATCCGCGAAGCTGACGGCACAATCGTAAGGATCGGCTCGCTACTCCCACCTAGCGTGGTGGTCGGTCCACCGAGTGGTGAATTCGAGGCCTTCTTGTATAAAACTGAAGCTGAATACGTGGACGCATCGGCAGACCTGTCGCACGTGCTCTTCAAAATCGAACGCGGCAAAGAACAGGGCCTATCGTGGCCGGGAGATGCAACTAATGGCTACTCCTCGCTGTATGAGTATGTCGGTAGGAACCAGACGCGCCCGGAACTCGTGGGTGTGAACAACGAAGGGCATCAGATCAGCACATGCGCCACCTGGCTCGGATCATTCGAATCGGGTGACGTGTATAACGCTGTTTCGAGGGATGGTGCTACTGTGTTCTTCACGGCGGAAGAAAAGGGTGGGTGTGCGGCCGTGGAAGGTCCGGAAGTGAATGAAGTGTTTGCACGGGTTGATGGGCTTGAAACGGTGCCGATTTCTGAGCCGACGACTGGGGCGCATGGGGCGTGCGGGGCGTGTAATAACAGCAAACCGCGCTCGGCGGAGTTCGCGGGGGCCTCACAGGATGGGTCGAGGGTGTTTTTCCTCACGAGCCAGGAACTGCTTCCCGGCGCCGAAGGCACGAACCTTTACGAATATGATTTTGAAGCGCCGGTGAGCCAGCGGGTGACACAGGTTGGGGCAGGCGCGTCTGGGGAAGCTCAGGTGCAGGGTGTCGCCCGGGTGTCTGAGGATGGTTCTCATGTGTATTTCGTAGCGCGTGGGCGGCTGAGTGAAGGTCCGCGTGGTGGCGTGGATGGGTCGTGTATCGGGGAAAGCTCCTTGGGTGAAAAAGCGCAGGAACAGATCGCTCAAGAAGAGGAAGAAAAAGCCAAACCGGTGACCACGAGCGCGAAATGCCGGCCCGTGGTCGGCTCAGAAAACCTGTATGTCTACCAGCGCGACGCGGCCTATCCGGCGGGGCGTGTGTCGTTCATCGCAACGCTATGCAGCGGCGAAGATGTATCCGGGCTAGAACCGAGCACGCAATGCCCGGGGCCGCGCAGCGATGAAAGCGACTGGGGAGTGAGAGACAAACGGCGGGTGCAGGCGACGCCTGACGGGCGGTTCTTGGTGTTCCAGAGCGTCGGGGATCTAACGGCGGGTGATACGAGCCGCGTGACACAGATATTTGAGTATGACGCGGTGACGGGGGAACTCGTAAAGGTCTCCAGGGAGCGCGAAGGCTACAGCCCGGAAGCGGCGCTAAGCTCGGAAGACAACGAATCGGGACTCCCGATCCAAGGTTACGCCGTTCATACCACGCCAACGGCGGCCAATAAGGTCGCGGTCTCGAATGATGGTTCGACCGTGGTGTTCTCTAGCAGGGGTGCGTTGACGGGTGAAGCGGAAAAGGCCGCGGCGGCGAAAGTGGAGAGTACGTATGAGTATCGTAGTTCGGTCGCGAGTGGCGGCTCGATCGATACGGGGAATGTGTATTTGCTTTCGGGTGAGAGTACCGCGCCGAACAACGGTGTGGAAGGGATGGATGGTGCGGCTGAAAACGTGTTTTTTGTGACGTCTGCTGCGTTGGTGCCGCAGGATACGGATACGCAGCTTGATACTTATGATGCGCGGGAGGACGGTGGGTTTTTGGCTCCTGATCCTCCGGCGGGGTGTGTAGCGGAAGCGTGTGAGGTCCCGTTGGCGGTACCGCCGGTCCTTACCGCGGCGAGTGAATCGGTGTCGGGTGCTGCAGCGCCGGTGGTCTCTTCTCCGGGGGTATCTACACCAGGTCCGGCTGTCAAGAGACTTACGCCGGTGGTCGTGGCGCGTAGGGTGCGGTTGGCGCGGGCGCTGCGGGCGTGTAAGCGGGTGCGTGTGGGTAAGCGGCGTGTGGCTTGCGAGGCCGCGGCGTTGAAGCGATATGGAAAACCGAAACCCAGATCGGGGTCGGGGTCAACGGGGCGGGGGGAGAAGTGATGCGGGTTTCTTACACGTCGGAAGTCCGACGGCGATCGGGGGCCAGCCGTCGTAGTTTCTCCGCCGAGCTTCCGTATGTGCTTTTCACAGTTTTGCTTGGGTTGCAGTTCGGTCTTTGCCGGCCCGATGATGCGGGGAATGCTCGTGAATCGCCTTACGAGTATGCGAGTAGCCCGCCCCAGCCTGGACTGCCGGGCATCAGCGGGGAAGGGCAGCAGATCATTGTGTGCTCTCCATATCTCCAGTCACGCGAATCGTCACGCGAATCTGTGGGTGTCGATACCGCGGTGTCCGTGGACGGCGCGACGGTGTCCTCCACGACGCAGGTTACGGCTTGTGCTAGCACGGTGAAGGTGCCCGCGGAGTTCGTGGGCGCTTCGCGGTGCGTGTCGGAGGCGCTGCTCGAGCACGAACAGCGGATGGTGGCGTGTGGGCTGGACGGGTACGGGAAGCGGAAGCCGGGGCTTGTGTTGGCGGGACGGGGGAGCAGATGATGAGGTCTAAGGTGCGGGTGGCTGGCTGTGGCCGGCTGGGTTTGCTGCGTGTGGTGTGTGCCGCTGCCGTCGTGTGCGTGGGGTGCCTTGGTTTTTCGGCGTCGGCTTTTGCCGGGGCTGGCTGGTCGGTTCATGCTGTTCCTGAGCCGACGAGTTTCACCTCGACTGATGATGTGGCGTGCGCGGTGAACGGGCAGTGTGACCGCTATCAGCTGCTGGTGTTGAACGCTGGTGATGAAGCATCCAGCGGGAAGGTCACCCTCACGGACACGTTGCCGGCAGGACTCACGGCTGTGGAAATTCTCGAGAACCCGTATGAACCATCGATGAGCTGCTCCGGGACGACCGTCGTTACCTGCGAAACCGAAGAATCGATCGCCCAGGGTCATTACGCGGCTTTTATCGACATCGTTGTCTCGGCGCCGAGCATCACTATGTCGGGGGTACTCACGAACCGGGTGACGGTCGAAGGTGGCGGGCTCCCGTCGACGACCGCGGTCCAGGAAAACCCTATTGGTAAGACGGAGGCATTCGAAGTCAACGAATTTAGCTTTGAACAAGGGGTCGCTGGTGGTGTCGCGGCGTCCCAGGCGGGCGCGCATCCGTGGCAGCTCACGACGAGCTTCGGGATCCCCTCGATTCATGGGCCGGCGAAAGGCGGCGTAGGAGAATCGCACCTCTTTTTGCCGCCACGCGATCTCAAGACCATCTCCGTTGAACTCCCCGTAGGGTTTCTCGGCGACCCACTGGCTACAGAACGATGCACGGAGTCCACGCTACGTGAAGGACAATGTGGTACGAAGAACCCGAAGAGCGAGGTTGGGGTCTTCGGCCTGATCGAGACCGGGAGCACCGAAGGGCAATTCAGCTACACCGGGGATCACGACCCATCCACGTGCTGCTCAACGATCTATAACATGGTGCCCGAGGCTGGCTATCCTGCGGAGTTCGGGTTCACTTACGCGGGAACGGTGCCGCTCGTGATGTATGCGAACCTTGTGCATACGGGCACCGGCTACCGTGTGCGCGTCACCGTTCCCGGCGTACCAGACGAGGCAGAAGCACCGATCGAGGCCAACGCCACGTTCTTCGGCGAGCCCGGGCTATGGAACGGCAGCGGGTCAACGACAGCATTCTTGAGCGCCCCGTCTGACTGCTCCGCCGAACACGAAGGGATATGGAACGACGTCCCCAGCGGCGCAACTGGCACAGCGAAGGGATCAGCGGCCCGTGTCGAACTCTCACCATGGAGCGAACCGGGGAACATCCAGTCCGCGGAATCGTCGGCTTATCCCTCGTTGACGGGTTGTAGTGCGTTGCAGTTCAACCCTTCGTTGTCGGTTGCGCCGTCGCCGTCTGGTGGGGGTGCTGCGCAGGAAGGGTCTAGTGTGGCGGATGAGCCGTCGGCTTATAGTGTGAATTTGAAGGTCCCGCAGACGAGTGAATTCTCGGAACTCGCGACCGCGGATCTGCGGGACTCAACGGTGGCGCTACCCGCGGGTGTTTCGGGTTCGCCGTCGGCTGCGACTGGCCTGGTGGGCTGTGAAGCGACGGGCCCGAACGGGATCAACCTTGGTAGCGATCATATCGGTGCGCGGGGTGAGGACATCGATGATCCGGAAGCGACGGAACTGGGTGAAGGGCACGCGGGGCCGGGCGGAGACGATAGCCCTTACGATGACGGCTTCTACCACACCGCGAAAGGGCATTGCCCGGAAGCATCTGTCCTTGGGTCGGTGGAAGTATGTACGCCGCTGCTGCCTAACCGTGTGAATAGTGAAGGCAAAAAAGAAGAAGGCGAGCAGTATTGCGAAGAACACGCGGGCGTCGCACCGCTGACGGGGCACGTGTATCTGGCGGAACCGGAATGTGGCGGGGCGGGGCAGCCTGAATGCAATGACGCCTACGCCGAAGGGAAGGGCGGCCCGTCCGGGGAAGGCCGTTTGATCGGGATGTATATAGAAGTCGAAGGGTCTGGGGTGATCGCGAAGATCCCTGGGACCGTCGCTGCGAACCCTGTGACGGGGCAGTTGACGGGGACGTTCAAGGAAGCACCACAGCTAGCGTTCGGGGAACTGAAACTCCATTTCAAGGGCGGCCCGCGGGCGCCGGTCGCGAATCCTCAGACGTGTGGGACGTTCACGACGAAATCTATCCTGGAACCGTGGTCGCACAAGGAAGCCAACGAAACGGCCGGGACACCCGACGCGACCCCGTCAAGCTCGTTCGCGATCGGTGGGTGTGCCGCGTCGATGGCGTTCAGCCCGTCTTTCACGGCGGGCACGACGAGCCCGGCTGCTGGGGCGTTTAGCCCGTTTGTGCTGTCGTTCTCGCGTCAGGACCGCGAACAGGACTTCTCCGGGTTCACCGACACGATGCCCCCGGGCCTCGTCGGGAAGATCAAGGGGATCAAGCAATGCGGCGAAGCAGAAGCGAACGCTGGGACCTGTGGTCCGGAAAGCGAAATCGGGGTCACGAGCGCGCTCGCTGGTCCTGGCCCTGAACCGTTCTCCGTCACCGGTGGGCACGTCTATTTGACTGGTCCCTATGGTGGTGGGCCGTTTGGGCTCTCGATCGTGGTGCCGACGAAGGCGGGGCCGTTCAACCTCGGTAACGAAGTGGTGCGTGCCGCGATCCATATCAACCCCTCGACGGCGCAGGTGACCGCGACGACGAACCCGCTGCCGCAGTCCAAGGACGGCATCCCGTTCCGGCTACGAACGATCACCACGGAAATCAACCGGCCGGGGTTCATCCTGAACCCCACCAGCTGTGCTCCGAAGGCGATCACTGCGACGATCACCGCGGCGCAGGGCGCGAGCGCGAACGTCTCCGCGCCGTTCCAGGCGACAGGCTGCCAAAACCTGCCGTTCAAACCGACCTACACCTACTCGACCGCAGCGAAAACGAGTAAAGCTAACGGTGCGAGCCTCGTCGTGGACGTGACCCAGAAAGAAGGCGAAGCGAACATCGCGAAGGTCGACCTGACGATCCCGAAGATCCTGCCATCGCGCCTCACGACGATCCAGAAAGCATGCCTCGCGGCTACGTTCGAAGCTAACCCCGCCAGCTGCCCCGAAGGCAGCGATATCGGGACCGGGACCGCGACCACTCCGCTCCTAGCCAACCCCCTGACCGGTCCCGCCTACCTCGTCTCCCACGGTGGTGCGGCGTTCCCGGATGTCGAGTTCGTGCTACAGGGCGAAGGGATCACGATCATCCTGGACGGGAAAACCGACATCAAAAAGGGCGTTACCTACTCCCGTTTCGAAACGGTCCCGGACTCCCCGATCACGAGCTTCAACACGGTGCTCCCAGAGGGCCCACACTCCGCGCTCACAACCGAACGCCCCGGAGAAACCAACCTCTGCGCCACGGCCACCAAAAAGACGGTAACCGTGAAGAAGAAAATCACCCGGCGCATCCACGGCAAGCTCACCAAAATCACCAAGCGCATAAAAAGGACCATCACCACCGCGCAAACCATCACTATCCCCACCACCATCACAGCCCAAAACGGCGCGGTCATCAACCAAAACACCAAAGTCCAAATCACCGGCTGCCCCAAACCCAAACCCAAGCCACCCACACACAAAACCAACAAACACAAAACCACTAAATAACACCAATAACCGCAACAACCGCCACTATCGGGACACATAACCGTGGCGGTTCGACTCCCTGATATGAAGTCAGAAACGAGGGTTTGCGCGATGCGGTGGAACGGTTACGTTGCCCACGCAACACCTACTAGGCTCAATAGAAAGAGTGGGACTAAAGTGATTAGGAATAGGATTTGTCAGGCGCTGATCGTGACGACTGCGTTCGCGGGCGCGATGGCGGCTGTGGGGGTGTCTTCGGCGGCAGCGAATGAATATGAAGCGTTCGCTCAATGCCCGACGGAAGCCCCTGGAGTGGAAACGTGCATCGTGGCACGCACGGGGAGCGGCGAAATCAAGCTCGGTAACGAAAGCGTGCCGATCGAAAAAACACAGACGTTGCAGGGTGGCCTCATCATTGAGACTCCCTTCGAAAGCGTCTTTGAAACCGCGCTGAACGGCGAAACGCTCACGAAAACGCCACAGAAAGTCCCCGGCGGGCTCACAGGCATCAAATGCAGCGAAATCAAAGGTACCGGCTTCATCGAAAGAGAACTCCGCAAACTATGCGAAAGCATCTTCGACAGCCATTTGACTGCGGTGTATGCGACGACTGAAGTTGCTGGCTCGGCTAACTCGATCATTCTGAACCAGCCGTTCCTGGAGATCGGGTACAGCACGGCCCTCACGTTGCCGGTGAAGGTCAAGCTGGAAAACCCGCTCCTTGGGTCAAGCTGCTACATCGGTTCGAACTCCGAACCGATCAAACTGGAACTCTCCACCGCATCACCGGGTAAAGTCGGCACGATCTCAACCAGAGCCAAAGGCGGCATCCTGGTTATCAGCAACAACACCCTCGTCGACAGCGGCTTCAAAGCACCAGGAGCAACAGGCTGCGGCATTGGTGGTCTGCTCGACGGACTACTCAACTCAAAACTCGCCCTCCCGGCAACCACGGGCGATAACGCAGTACTCAACAACACGCTGGAAGAGGCCAACTCAGAACTAGTCGCAGGAAACGGCGAGTAGCAGAGCCACACCTCACAACAGGCCTACGAACGGCCTAGCCTGAACACCTTGGGGCCCGCCACTGTGGCGGGCCCCAAAGTCTGTGTGCACTCGGCATGCCCGGGCGGCTACATCCCTTTCGACCCCGAAGCCGCGAACCTCATGTTCGCCCTGGTCTCCAACCGCTACGAGCGCGCATCAATGATCGTCACCAGCAACAAGCCCTTCAGCGCCTGGGGCGAGATCTTCGGCGACGACGCAGTCGCGACCGCAATGATCGACCGGCTCATCCACCACGCCGACATCCTCTCACTGAAGGGCGACAGCTACCGCCTCAAAGGCAAGGACCTCGGCCCCCGACCAGCACCCCCAGCAGAACCCGCCTAAACCGGCGCGCCGCCGGCAGTTTCCTGCGCTCGCCTTCGGCTCACTCCAGAAACCACCGGCGCCACAACCACCCCAAGTGGCCTAGTTTTCAACCGGCGAAACCGGCCTACTTTTCAACCGGCCTTGACAGTTGCCCTCGAAGGCGACCATCGCCGTGCGTGAGACAACGCGCTGGACCTCCAAGACGGCCGGGAATGCGACAGCCGGCAAAGCGAGCAGGGGCTCCTGGGCGGCCAGCTCGGCGATCGTTCCGTCCCGGCGCTTGCGCCGGTCAGAGACCGCGACGGCCCAGCGGTCCAGGTCGGCCTGCGCCTGCCCGAGGCTCGAGACCGGCGCGGTGCGCCACCACGAACGCGTGATGTATTTCACTGCGGCCTCGACAACGCCCTTGCGCTGAGGGCGTCGGGGTGGGCAGACCCAGACCTGCACGCCGTAGTGCTTGGCCAGCTGCGCGAACTGGCCGGTGATCCGGTCCGTCCCGGGGGCGACGACCGTGGCCATCCGGTCGGTCCGCCACGCTCCCGTGGTGCCGCCGAGGCGGCGCAGGACCCCGTCGATCGCCTCCGCCAAGTGCGGGAAGCTCTCGCCCTCGCAGATCACCGCGCGAGCCTTCCCAGAGAACGCGAGCACGCCGACCAAGACACGAGCGGGCTCGCCCCACGGCGTCTGGGTCAGCTCCAGCCAATCCCACTGGATCTCCTCGCTGGGCTCGTGCGCGATCACCGTCGTGACACCGTGTCCACCCGTCCGGCACGCCTCACAGCGCGGCCGCAGCGCGAGCCTTCGCAGCTCCCGCACGAACGTCACATAGGAGCGGTCGAACCCAAGAGGAGCGACCTCGCGGAAGAGCACCGTCCCGTCGACGTGAGCGTCCTCGGCCAAGCGCGCGATCAGGTAGTCCCGGAACGGCTCAAGGCAACTCTCGCCAGGGCCGCGGACAGGCCTCGGGCCCGACAAGTACTTGCGGATCGTCTTGCGATCCCGGCCTGTATGACGAGCGATCGCCGAGACCGACCAGCCGCGGCGAGCAAGCGCGTGAATCTCCACATCCTCCTCCTCAGTCAACATCCCCAACGGCTCCCTTCAGTGGCAGTGGCGTCGAACACCACGACCCTGGAGGGAGCCCCTGACGGAACAGCGCCGGCGACAGCCCGCTGCGCCTCGCCTACGGCTCGGCTCCGCGCGCCGCCGCCGCTACCCCGTCAAAGGTGGGGAATTTTCCATGATCAGATCTGGGGAGAATTGCGTGATCGCGTCCACTGCTCTCCACCGAGATCGCCTCCCGCGACGCTTCCGGCGGTGAGCTGCGGATCAAAGCCGCACGATTCCCCGCCCGTGCCAATCAGCATCGAATAATGCTGGTGGATGGGCATCGAGCACCTTGGCCAGCTCGACTTCCTGCACGCCCGCGAGAACGTGATCCTCCTCGGGCGACCCGGCACCGGCAAGACCCACCTCGCGATTGCCCTCGCCATCCGCGCATGCCTCGCCGGACAACGCGCGTGCTGTTCCGCATCGCCACCGAGTGGGTCGCTCTCCTCGCCGACGCGCAATGCCAAGGCCACCTCGAGGACGAGCTGCGCCGCCTCGAGTGATACCCCCTGTTCGTCTGCGACAAGGTGGGCTACATCCCATTCGACCCGCAAGCCGCGAACCTCATGTTCATACTCGTCTCCCGCCGCTACGAGCGCGCCAGCCTGATCGTCACCAGCAACAAGCTCTTCATCGCGTGGGGCGAGATCTTCGGCGACGCGCCACCGCAGCAGCGATGATCGACAGGCTCATCCACCACGCCGAGATCCTCTCCGTCAAGGGCGCCAGCTACCGCCTCAAGAACCACAACCTCGGCGCCCCACCAGCCACCCCATCCACCGACTGACTGACCCCGGCCCGAGCTCGCGCCGGCGCAAGGGGAGTCAATTCTCAACCGGCCTTGACACTCGCTTCCTGCAAGGCGAGCGGGTCATCGCGTTTACACGCGTGTACCAATACCTCACCGTGATCTTCTAGCGACGGCGGATGATCGCCGCTGCCTTCGCCACAGTCACGGCCATCTGCGCGCTGAGTCTGATGCCTGGAGCCGAGGCTGACCTACGAGGGTATCCGCCCAGCTAGCTTGAGTATTTGCCGGGTGCGATCGTCCACCACAGCGGCGGCCTCTCTGTGGGGCGGGACTACTTTGGCCCACGGAGCCTAAAATCTGGCCTTAGGCGACTGGCCTCTGTCGGGTCTAAACACCACTGGGGCCCGCCGTGTGGCGGGCCCCAAGATGTTCAGGCTAGGCCGTTCGTAGGCCTGTTACGAGGTGTGGCTCTACTACTCGCCGTTTCCTGCGACTAGTTCTGAGTTGGCCTCTTCCAGCGTGTTGTTGAGTACTGCGTTGTTGCCCGTGGTTGCAGGCAGTTCGAGTTTCGAGTTGAGTAGCCCGTCCAGCAGACCGCCGATGCCGCAGCCTGTTGCTCCTGGTGCTTTGAAGTTACTCGCGACCAGGGTGTTGTTGCTGATAACCAGGATGCCACCTTTGGCTCTGGTTGAGATGGTGCCGACTTTACCCGGTGATGCGGTGGAGAGTTCCAGCTTGATCGGTTCTGAGTTCGAGCCGATATAGCAGCTGGACCCAAGGAGCGGGTTTTCCAGCTTGACCTTCACCGGCAACGTGAGAGCCGTGCTGTAACCGATCTCCAGGAACGGCTGGTTCAGAATGATCGAGTTAGCCGAGCCAGCAACTTCAGTCGTCGCATACACGGCAGTCAAGTGGCTGTCGAAAACTTCTTCGCATAGTTTGCGGAGTTCTCTTTCGATGAAGCCGGTCCCTTTGATTTCGC
>Ga0302326_10018471_pt1 | contig 14464 bp, 14 predicted proteins | sample Palsa_T0_3_FD_202264 | JGI IMG/M metagenome (GOLD analysis project Ga0302326, IMG submission 202264) | Peat permafrost microbial communities from Stordalen Mire near Abisko, Sweden - Palsa_T0_3 | ecosystem: Environmental > Terrestrial > Soil > Palsa > Peat permafrost | place: Sweden: Abisko... | reverse complement strand
CTTCTTCGACGACGTCTGGGCCGAGAAGACCGAAGTGCTCGGGCCCGTCGGCAACGGGTGGCAGGTGATCCGCGACGCGCTGTCCAACGAGCGCGTCGGCGTCGCTCGATACGCCCGTGATGACCGGCTCATGGCGACCGTGATGGCCGACGAGCGCTACCGGGAGTCGCTGCCACCTGGCCGGTGGCTTCAGGCGCGTGTTCGCAACCGAATGGCCCGGCTCATCTGCCGACGCGCGCTGTGGTTCCAGGACGACGGCGGATCGCATGACTTCATCGTCTGCGGGGCGCGGCTGATCACTACCCGGACCAATTTGCTGGTCGCGGACGTGGTGAGCGAGGCGGTCGGGGATCGCTTCTTCGAGAGCCGCGACACACCGGAGGCCGCCGTCGACGGCGCGATCGAGATCTTCTGGCGATACATGCAATGCGGCACCATCGCCACGGGCACGACAGAGATGGTCCAGCGTCAGCTGTCGCGTGCCATGTTTCGCGGCGAACGGGTGCGGGTGACTCCCGAAGCAGAGGATCTCCGATCAAGCGCCGACCGGCAGTTCGCCGCCCGGGGCGGCGTCGCACTCGCTCGCAACGCCATGTTCGATCCCTCCGGGCGCCATGCGCTGATGGCCGACGTCGACGCCACGATTGAGTCGATGAACCCGCGCGAGGGTCATCTCGTGGGTATCGCCGCCGCTGAGCTGTGTCGTGCCGCGGGCCGAGTGGTCCTCCCCCTTCCCATCGAAGCGATGATCCTTCGTCGCCCGACCGGGCGGCCACTGGCCCTGCTCTCTCCGAACGGTCGCCTCGAACACGGCGACCTCTTCGAGGAGTGGGACGTCCTGACCACCGATGGCGATGTGCGACACGTCGCCGCGGCACCGGACCTGCTCGGATCGAAGGTTGGACCGTTCGTCAACCGGACGTCTCCGGGCACACTGGGCGTGGCAGATCCGGCGTCGAGCACCGAAAAGGCACTGCTGTACGTGCTCAGCTCGTGGTACATCTTCGGTGCGCTCGAGCAGGCGCTCGACCTAGCCACCGTGTATGCCACCGAGCGGGTCGCATTCGGTGCCCCCATTGCGTCGTACCAGGGCGTCGCATTTCCCCTCGCCGATGCCTGTTCGGAACTACAGGCCCTCTACGAGCTTGCGCTCCACGCGCTGTGGAGCGTCTACCAGACCCCGGCGATGGCGACAGTAGATGCGCTGGCGCTCCGATGGGCGACGATCGACATCGCCCGGCGGGTGATGCGCACCGCGCACCAGGTCCTCGGAGCAGTAGGGCTGTGCGACGAGCACGATCTCACGACCATCACCTTCGCCCTCCAAGCCCGGCTCCGGCTCCCCCACGACCTCGAGGCATCGATGGAGCACCTGCGCCAGGCGGAGGAGCAGTACGGATTCGACAGCCTCTACACCCCGGCCAACGCCTCTTGAGCTCACGCGCCTCTCAGGGACAGACGAGGCCACCGTCGACCGGCAACGCAACGCCGGTGATGAAGGACGATTCGTCGCTGGCGAGGAAGAGGGCCGTGTTGGCAATCTCACTCGCCCGTCCCCAACGGTTCATGGGGACATTCTGCGGTGGCGGATAGGCTTCGGACGGCGGCTCCTCCCCAACGGTGCCGGTGTCACGAGCACCCTTGACCAGACCGGTCCAGAACATCCCCGGGCAGATCGCATTGGCCCTGATGCCGAACTCGGCATAGTCCATCGCTGCGACCTTGGTGAGCTGTATTGCTCCGGCCTTGGCCGCTCCGTAGATCGAATGTCCCTTCCAGCCGACCAGGCCGACGGCCGACGCAGTGGTGACGATTGAGCCGCCACCGTTGCGGAGCATGGCCTGAATGCCGTACTTCATCCCCAAGAAGACGCCCTTGAGGTTGGTGTCCTGGACCATTTCCCAGTTCTCCAGAGACTGCTCGTGCAGGGGCAACCTCGGGCCGCCGAAACCGGCATTGTTGAAGAGAACGTCAAGCCCGCCAAAGTGCTCTTCCGCCGCGGCGATCATCCGCTCGATGTCGGTCTCAATCGAGACGTCCACGTGGACCGGGAGGGCCGCGCCACCGATGATCTTCGCCGTATCCAGCTCGTCCCCGCTCCGGTCCGCGCACACCACCTTTGCCCCCTCTGCGGCGAAGAGGACGGCCGAAGCCCGGCCCATCCCAGAGCCCGCCCCCGTGATGACGGCGACCTTGCCGTCGAGTCTCCCCACGAATCTCGCACCTCCTCCCCACACCCTTAAGCCATGGCTAACACCGGCGATCACGCGCCGTCAAATAGGTCAGCGGCCAGGTGGAAGGGGTGGGCGGTTCAGGCGCGTGCGAGGGCCAGGGCCCGTTCGGCCCGCTCGCGGTGACCGGCCAGGTGCTCGTCCGGCATGGCCTTGCGCTCGGCCCCGGGCACGGTCGACACGTCGTGCCCGGCTGCGGCCCGACGGAGTGCCCCGACGGTGGCCTGCTCCTTGGGGATGTGGCTGAACGGATCGAACGAGTACCAGCGGAGCGCGTTCTCGTAGCCGATCTTGCGCGCCTCGTCGTCACGCACGTGAAACTGCTCGAACTGGGAGGCGAGCTCTTCGGGAGCGAACGGCCACATCCCATCGGGATGCGGGTAGTCGGCCTCCCACGCCATGTTGTCGATGCCGATCCGGTCTCGCAGTTGCAGGCCGACCGGGTCGTCGATGAAGCAGGTCAGGAAGTGCTGGCGGAAGACCTCGCTGGGCAGGCGGTCGCCGAAGTCCTGGCGCGTCCACTCGTGGTGCATGTCGAAGGTCCGGTCGACCCGCTCGAGGAAGTAGGGGATCCATCCGTTGCCGCCCTCTGACAGGGCGATGCGGATGTCGGGGAAGACCTTGAGCACCCGCGACCACAGCAGGTCGGCCGCCGCGCAGGCAATGTTCATCGGCTGGAGGGTGATCATGACGTCGGGCGGCCCGTCGTCGGTGGGGATGAGGAGCTTGCCCGAGGAACCGAGGTGGATCGAAAGGACGGTGCCGGTGTCGCAGACCGCCTGCCACAGGGGATCCCAGTACTCGTTGTGGAAGCTCGGATAGCCGAGGGTCGCCGGGTTCTCGCTGAAGGTGAGCGAGTGGCAGCCCTTCTCGGCGCAGCGGCGCACCTCCTGGGCGCTGAGCTCGGCATCCCACATGACGGGGAGCGCCATCGGGATGAACCGACCGGGGTATGCCCCGCACCACTCGTCAATGTGCCAGTCGTTGTAGGCCCGGATGAGGGCCAGGGAAAGCTCGCGGTCGTCGCTGAGGAACGTCCGGCCGGTGAAGGTGGGGAAGGTGGGGAAGTTCATGGAGGCGAGGACACCCCCGGCGTTCATGTCCTTGACCCGCTCGTGGACGTCGAAACAGCCGGGACGGACCTCGTCGAGGCCCTGGGGGTCTCGGCCGTACTCCGACTTGGGGCGGCCGGCGACGGCCGACAGCACCGAGGTCTTCAGCACGAGGTCGCCGAAGACCCAGGCGTCGGTGCCATCGTCCTGGTGCACCAGCCGGGGCGCCCGGTCCAGGTACTTCGCCGGCAGGTGGCCCGAGAACAGGTCGGGGGGCTCAATGACGTGGTCGTCCACGCTGACCAGGATGTAGTCGTCCAGTTCCATGGCGTCCCCCTCGGTGTGCACGTGGTTTGCGTCTGTGGTCCATACTTCCACAGGCGCGAGGGGGTATGGCCACGATGGATGTTCTCTACGACTTGACCGGCCGGGTGGCGGTCGTCACGGGCGGCGGCACGGGCATCGGCGCAGCGACGGCACGGCTCCTGGCGGACCACGGCGCCGACGTAGCCATTGCCGCCCGCACCGTCGAAGACCTGGAGCGCACATCGGCCGCCGTACAGGGTGCGACCGGTCGGCGCTGCCTCCCCCTTCCAACCGACGTGAAGGTCGAAGAGCAGGTCGTCGAGCTGGTGCGGCGCACGGTGGAGGAGCTCGGCCGCATCGACATCCTCATCAACAACGCCGGCGGCACCCGCATGGGTCCCTTGGCCGCCCTTCCCACCAAGGCCTGGGACGCCAGCTTCGACCTGAACGTGCGCTCGGCCTACTTCTGCACCCGGGAGGCCGGTCGTCACTTCCTCGAGCAGCGTTCGGGCGCCATCGTGAACATCTCGTCGGACGCCGGGGTCCATGGCGTCAAGGGTGGCGCCCACTATGCGTCCTCCAAGGCGGCGCTGCAGATGTTCACCACCGTGACCGCCGCGGAGTGGGGCCGCTACGGGGTGCGGGCCAACTGTATCGCCGTCGGTCCGATCGCCTCCGAGCGGGCGGTCGCGGCGTGGCGCGTCGCCGGCATCGACGAGTCGCAGTTCCGCACGGGCACGCCGCTGGGCCGGGTCGGTACCCCCGAGGAGGTGGCCAACGCCATCCTCTTCTTCGTCAGCGATGCCGCCTCGTACATCACCGGTCAGACCCTGGCCGTCGACGGGGGCCCGCATCTGGGCGGCATTCCCGACGCGTGAGCCGATCGGTGCCCCCTGGTCAGCTCCTCTGCTCGCGCTGACGCTCGACGTCCCGGTGCAGCGCGGCGTCGGGGACCGGCCCCTCGGGGAGCTCGACCGGGGTGTCGAACTTCCACACCTGGAAGACGAAGTCCGGGCATACCTGGGCGCACGCCCGGCAGGCGGTGCAGCCGGCGCGTAGCTCGGGGAAGCGGTAGCCGCGTTGGTTGAAGCGGTCCGTCGTCATCGTGAGCACACCCGGACGGCAGGCGTCGATGCACAGGTCGCAGCCCTTACACGCCTCGACGTCGATCTTGACGGTGCCGCGGGTCGGAACAGTCGGGGCGATCGGACGGGTCGGAACAGTCGGAACGGTCATCCCGGGGGCGCCTTGAGCTCGCCGATCCCGAAGGTGGTGATCATGGCGTCCTCGAGGTACTCGGGACCTTCCGAGGTGGGCACGAACCAACCGGTGGGACACATGGTCAGGATCTCGACGAAGGTGAACCCGGCTCCTTCGAGCTGCAACTCGAGCGCCCGCCGGACCATGCGTTGCGTGCGGGCGATCATCCCGGCGGAGTTGACGGCACCGCGGGCGACGTAGGCCGCACCTTCCACCTGGGCCAGCAGCTGGCCGATGTTCAAGGGGTACCCGTGCAGCGCCGGGTCACGCCCTTCGAGGCTGGTCTTGGTCCGCTGGCCGACAACGGTGGTGGCGGTCAGGTGGCCACCCGTGTCACCGAAGACGCCGTTGTTGAACAGCAATGCCGTGAACTGCTCGCCCCGGGCGGCGGCGTGCAGGATCTCGTGGAGGCCCTCGGTCACCATGTCGCCGTCCCCCTGCAGGGTGATCACCGGGGTGGTGGGCAGCATGCGCTTCACACCGGTCGCCGCCGCGGGGGCCCGGCCGTGCAGGCACTGGAGCGAGTCGAGATCGCTCTGCACCATCAGCTGGGTGTAGCAGCCGTGTCCGGCGAGCAGGACCGGTTTGAGGTCGAGCTCCTCCACGACATCGAGCACCACCCGGAAGGCGACGGAGTGGCCACACCCGGGACACAGCTCGTGCTCGGAGGACTGCAGGAGTTTCGGCTTGAACTCGACGACCAGCTGGGAACTCATGAGGTTGCTCCTTGGGGGGTGAGGCCGAGCGCGTCGCGGACGCGGTGGCGAAGGATGTCGGCGTTCAGCAGGTCGCCCTGACGCATCCCCGACGGGTCCTGGGAGACGCCACCGATGGAGCGGATGACCGAACGGTCGGCGGCGTGCATGCGCACGTCGTCGACCAGTTGGCCGGCGTTGAGCTCGTAGACCAGTACGTGCGCGCACCCCCGCGTGGCCTGTTCGAGGGCGTCGCCCGGAAACGGCCAGAGGGTGATCGGACGGAACGACCCGACCCGTACCCCGTCCTCCCGGAGCTCATCGACCACACTGTCCACGAACACGCTGGTCGTGCCGAACGAGACGAGCACCACGTCGGCATCGTCGGTCCGGTAGGCCTCGTGGCGAGCCTCGGCGCGTCCAATCTGGTCGTACTTCTCGGCGATCAGCTCCCACGAGCCGTTCGGACCGGGCCCGGGGGTGTTCGGCTTGCCCAGGGCCCAGGTCCAGATCTGGCGGGCACGGCCGGTCCCGCTCATCGATCCGTCCAAGGCCCAGTCCTTCGGCGCAGTCGCCGGGAACTCGATCGGCTGGACGTCGATGCCCACGGTGGAGTGTGCGATGACATAGTCGCCGTACAGGACGACGGGGGTGCGGTAGCGGTCGGCGAGATAGAAGAGGAGCTGGGTGTGCTCCACCGCCTCGGGCACGTCTCTGGGCGCCAGCGTGATGGTGCGGTAGTCGCCCCAGCCGCCGCCGCGCGTGGCCTGGAAGTAGTCCTGTTGACCACGGGCCATGTTGAAGATCACCGCAGGGAGTTCGTTCAGAGCCAGCTCGGCGATGCCCTCCTGCATGAGGGCGAGGCCCTGGCCGCACGAGCCGGTGGCCACTCTGGCGCCGGTCGCCGCCGCCCCGATGGTCATGTTCACCGCCTCTATCTCGCTGGCGGCGTTCATGCAGACCCCACCCGCACCGGGGAGCTTGCGGCCCATGTTCTCGAGCAACTCGGTGAACGGCGTCATCGGGTAGCCGCTGAAGAACCGGCACCCGGCGGCCAGGGCGGCCTCGGCCACGGCCTCACTGCCCTGCATGAGGCGCGTGGTCATGACCGCACCGCCACGTCGGGCCACGCGGGAGCGGCCAGCGTCGGCACCGACGCCGCTCCGGCCTCGATCGCCCGCGCGTTGGCGGCGACGTGCTGTTCCCGGTAGGCGGGCACCAGCTGACGCATGGCCCCGACGACCGACTCGACCCCCACCACGCCGGTGACGGCCGCGAAGGCGCCGAGCATGAGGAACGCAGCGCTCATCGGACTTCCGAGGGCGGTCGCCATATCGCTGGCCGGGACGGCGAACACCTGCGCCCGCGGGACCTCCACCTCGAGGCTGAACAAGGACGAGTTCACGACGACCACCGCCCCTGCCGCCAGATTCGGGCGGACGGTCTCCCAGAAGGCCTGATCCATCACGAAGGCCGACCATGCCGAGGTGATGACGGGCAGCGCCCGCAGCGGGCCGTCACCCAGCGTGAGCCCGGCGTTGGTCTTCCCGCCCCGCATAAAGCCGCCGTAGCTCGGAAGCAGGAGCACGTCACGCCCTTCGGCCAGCGCGGCCATGGCGAGAGCCTTCGACGCGATCTGCACCCCCTGCCCTCCGACGCCGGTGAACAACACCTCCCGTTGGGTCAACGCGTCACCTCCTGTCCGGCCAGCCGCGAACGCTGCACCTGTCCTGTCGCCGACGTGCGCGGGAGCTGGTCGACGACGAGCACGCGACGCGGATGCTTGAACGCGGCCAGGCGTCCCGCCAGATGCCGGCGTAGGTCCTCCACCGTCGGCGGAGAGGTTCCGTCGGCCGCGACGACGGCCGCGCAGACGAGCTCGCCCCATTGGGCGTCGGGCACGCCGATCACGGCGACGTCGGCTATGCCCGGGTAGCCGCGCAGCGCCGCCTCGACCTCGAGCGGGGCGACCGACTCGCCTCCCGAACGGATGATCTCGTTCTTGCGCCCCACGATGCAGAAGTAACCGTCTGCGTCCTGCTCGACCAGGTCGCCGGTGTGGTACCAGCCGTCCTCCAGCACCAGCGCGGTCGCTTCGGGCAGGTTGAAGTAGCCGGACATCAGGGTCCCCGACGCGAGCAGCAGCTCGCCGTCTCCGGCGACCCTCGCCTGCACTCCGGGGACCGGGAGACCGATCGATCCGGGCTTGCGAAACAGGTCGTCGTCGCCCAGGCTGATGGCGCGGCCCACCTCGGTCGATCCGTAGCTGACGGTCGTTCGGGTCCAGGGCAACCGTTCCTTGATCGCCTCGAGAAGCGTCGGCTCGACGAGAGACGTACCGACGAGCGCCCACTCGAGGCAGCGGAGGTCGTAGGGCTGCTTCTCTTCGAGTACCCGCTGCCATACCGCGGGGATGCAGTAGAGCGTGCCCGGCCGGTGCCGCTCGACCGCCCCCAGAATCTCATGGGCATCGGCCCGCGTCACGAAATGCGCGGCCTGATGGGCCGACCAGGCGTGGTAGGCGAAGGTCCAGCCCGCCATGTGGAACAAGGGGAACATCACGAGCTGACCCTTGCCGCTCGTTGTCACCGTCGCGGTGGAGCCGGCGAACGTTCGCAACCAGGTCGCCCGCTGTGAGACCATCACCCCCTTCGGACGTCCGGTGCTGCCGCTGGTCAGAAAGATGGTGAAGACGTCGTCCTCGTCGGGCAGAGGATCGGACGGGGGGTCGGCAGAGGCCCGCACGGCCAACCCGTCGAGTGCCGTGCCCGGACCGGGACCCCCCAGTGTGGCGAGCGGCAGGTCGAGCTCCTTGGCCAGGGCCTCGCCCTGTCCGGCATGCGAAGGGTCGACGATGAGCAGCCGCGGGGCCAGGTAGTCGAGGACGGCACGAGCCTCCTCCTCCGCATAGGCCGGATTGAGCGGGGCAAAGGCGGCGCCCAGACGACCGAGCGCGAATTGCAGTGGCGCAGCGTCCAGGCTCATGTCGGCCCAGTAGGCCACCCGTGCCCCTCGGCGGACACCCCACCCCGAGAGGGCGTTCGCCAGACGGTTGGACCGATCGGACAGGCCGCCGAAGGTGAGTGCGCCGTCACCGAGGGTCACCGCGAGGCGCTCCGGCGCGGCCCTCGCCGCGCTCGACAGTACGTCGCTGGTCACCAGTGCCATGCGGAACTGGATTTTAGATCTAAAATCCGCATCGTGCTGACCAGCCGTCCTCTGAAACGGGCCAAGACCAGCGACGCGGTCATCGACTATCTGCTCGAAGCGCTCGTCGAGGGACGGCTGCGCTCGGGCGCCCGTATCGACATCGACGAGGTGAGCGAGTCCCTCGGGGTGAGCCGCAGCCCCGTCCGTGAAGCCCTCGTCATCCTCGAGCGCGACGGCATCGTCACCACCCGCTTCCATCGCGGGGTCTACGTCGAGCCGTTCGACACCGAGACGATCGTTGACGACTTCGAGATCTACGGCATTCTGAGCGGGGTGGCCGTCGCACGCCTGGCACGACAGCACGACCCGGAGGTGATCGCCGAACTGCAACAGGCCCTGAGCGAACTGGAAGGGACGCCGCCCGACGAGCGGGACCGGATCGTCGAGCTGGTCCAGGAGATCCTTCGCATCGAGCACCGGGCCGGTGGCTCGCGCCGGCTCCGGGCGGAGCTCCGGGCGTTCGCCGGGTTCCTCCCATGGGTCTTCCGCGCCGCCGGAGGGCGGAGTCACGACAAGGTCGTGCGCGAGCAGGCCCGCGTCATCGAGGCCATCGCCGCCGGTGACGCGGAGCGGGCCGCCCGCTACCGGGCCGAGGACGTCACCGCATCGGGGAGGGACGTGGCCGCCGAGCTGGTGCGCCGGGGCCTGTTGTCCGGAGACGCGTCGCAGTGAGCGCCGAGGGGACCTTCCGGTCCTACATCGATGCGTTCAACCGCGGCGACGCCGCCGCGGTGGCCGCGCTGTACGCCCCGGAGACCACCTTCCGGAATCCGTTCAGCCCGGCGCCGATGACCACACGCGCAGCCGTCCGGGCCTTCGCCACCCCGATGTTCGCCGCCTACAGCGACATGGCGGCCGCGATGGAGGACATGGTGGTCGACGGCGAACACGTCGCGGCGCGCCTGGTGATCTGCGGCCTTCACACGGGCGTCCTGCAACGCCCCGACGGCCCCGTCGCCGGCACCGGTCGACGGGTACAGCTGCGCACGGCGGAGTTCCTCATGGTCGACGACGACGGCCTCATCGTCGACCATGAGCGCATCTTCGACAGCGCGACGCTCCTCGCCCAGTTGGGTCTCGTCGACGGAGGCGGACGCTGACCGGGCGGCGCCCGAAACCCTTCCGGTTCGGCACCGGCGCGGGACTCCTGGGTGACCCCGTCAAGCTGATCAAGCTCGCCCAGCGGTCCGAAGGGCTCGGCTACTCGACCTTCGGCGTGGCCGACCACCTCATGATTCCCTTCGCCCCCCTCGTCGCCCTGCAGGCCGTGGCCGACGCGACGACCACCATCAGGCTGAGCCAGACCGTGCTCGACCAGGATTTCCGCCACCCGGCCGTGCTGGCCAAGGAGCTGGCGACCCTCGACGTGCTGTCCGGCGGCCGGCTGCAGGTCGGGATCGGCGCCGGCTGGATGCGGGAGGAGTACGAACAGGCCGGCATCGCCTTCGCCAAGGCCTCGGTCCGCATCGAGCGCCTCGAGGAGGTGGTCATCGTGCTCAAGGGGCTCTTCGCCGGCGAGCCGTTCAGCTTCTCGGGCACGCACCTCGCCATCCGCGAGCTCGCCGGCACCCCGCGCCCCGTGCAGCAGCCACGCCCGCCGATCATGATCGGCGGCGGGGGGCGGAAGCTCCTCGGGGCGGCCGCCCGCCAGGCCGACATCGTCCAGATCATGCCGAGCATTCCACGGGGAACGCTCACCTCGAGCGCGCACCAGTTCACGACGGAGGCGTACGAGGAGAAGGTGGGTTGGATCCGCGAGGCCGCCGGCGACCGGTTCGAAGAGATCGAGCTGGGCGCGCAGTTCCTGCACGTGGCGGTCACCACCGATCGTGAGCGCGCCTACGACGAGTTCATGGAACGCTTCGTCGCGTTGCAGCGTTCGGTGGGCAGCGAGCTCACCGTGTCGAAGAGCACGTTCTTGTCCTCGCCCGTGGTCGCCGTCGGCAGCCTCGATGAGGTGAGCGCCCAGCTGGAGGAGACCCGCGCCCGGTTGGGGATCAGCTACTGGTCCTCCGCGGTCGGCGCGCACCCGGCCCAACTGGCCCCGGTGATAGAGCGGCTCTCCGGCCGGTGAGTACGGTGGAGCTGGCACTCACACCCGACTCCCGCTGGGGCCTCGACGCCCCGGCGCTCGCCGGCGTGGCCAAGCGGGCCGGGTTCGCGGCCGTGGGCCTGGGCGTCCCCCTGGCGGACGAGGCGGCCGCGGCGGCGCTCACCGCCCACGGCGTCCGGTGCCATGAGCTCCTCGCCCTCGTACTGGGCCGCGACGACGAGGCGAACCTGCGCCAGGCGCAGGCCCTGGCCGCCGGGGCCGACGCCGTGGGGGCCGAGTGGGTCCTGAGCACCTTCGCCGTGCCGCTGACCAGCGATTCGGCCCAGGCGATGGCCCGGTACGCAGCCATGTTCGCCGAGGCCGGCGCCAAAATGGCGGCGGAGTTCAGCCCGCTCGGCAAGGTCACCTCCATTCCCGCCGCGCTGGCGGTGGTCGAGGCCGCCGGGGCCGGGCGGGCGGGCGTGATGATCGACACCTGGCACTTCTTCCGCGGCGACAGCACGTGGGAGGACCTGGAGACGGTGCCGCTCGAGCGGATCGCTTACGTCCAGTTCGACGACGCGCCCGAGCCTGCGTCGGACGACGCCATGGACGAGACCTTGAACCGGCGCGCCATGCCCGGCGACGGCGCCTTCGAGCTTGAACGGTTCGCCTCGACCCTGCTCGAGCGAGGGTGGCAGGGCCTGGTCAGTGTCGAGGTCCTAAGCCGCCACCTGCGCCAGCTGCCCGTGGACGAGTTCGCCGGGAGAGCCTACGAGACGACGGCGCGTTACTGGCGATAACGATGGGGAATTACTACGGTGGGTCGGCGTTCGCCGTTGCCGCCGCGCGGATATAGGGGCGCAAGGACAAGGGGAGGAGACCGCGTGGAGCCCGTCAGCATCGGTCGACGAATCGCAGATCTCGCCGCGCAACGGCCGGACGAGCGCGCCCTGTGGTGCGTGTTCGCCGATGGGACCGAGCAGTCGTTCACCTGGAGCGAGCTGCACCGGCGGTCGAGCCAGGTGGCCGGCGCGCTGGCCGAGCGGGGTCTGGGCATCGGCGACCGGCTCGGCATCGGGCTCCACAACTCTCCGCAGTTCGTGCTGGCCACCTTGGCGGCCTGGAAGCTCGGGGCGGTGCCGGTGCCCATGCGCTGGGATCTGCCGGACTGGGAGCTCTCCCGTCTGCGCGAGGCGATCGACGGCAAGGTGCACCTCGGCGAGGAGGACGTCGCCTCGATCGACGCCACCGCCGACCGAGAGGTGCCCGACCTGCCCGACGTGATCTCGCCCCAGTCGAACGGGATCTGCAGCAGCGGATCCACCGGGCTGCCCAAGGTGATCGTCAGTAACAGCCCGGGCACCTTCAACCCGGTCATGGCCACGCCCTACGCCGAGCGCTGGGGACGGTCGATCCCCCGACCCCAGCACGTCATCGCGCTCGGCCCGATGTACCACGTCAACGGGTTCAGCGGCCTGTTCAACATGCTGGCCGGCGACCTCTTCGTCGTCATGGAGAAGTTCGACGCCGCCCTGGCGGTCGACGTCTTCGAGCGGCACCGCATCTCCACCTTCAGCTGCACGCCCACCATGCTCAAGCGCATCGCCGACCTCCCCGACATCGACCAGCGTGACCTCTCGAGTATCGAGTGGATCAGCCAGGGAGCGGCGCCCATGCCTCCGTACCTCATCCGCCGCTGGGCGGAGCTCATCGGTCCCGAGCGGCTGTACATGGCGTACGGCATGACCGAGGGCCTCGGGCTGGCGGCGATCCGGGCCGACGAGTGGTTGGAGCACGAGGGCAGCATCGGGCGGCCGCTGCGGGGAACCGAGGTGCGGATCCTCGGCCCCGACGGCAAGGACCAGCCGCCCGGGGAGATCGGCGACATCTACCTCCGCTCGGCGGCCTACGGCGGCTCGACCTATCTCGGCGCCGCCCCCCAGATGGCGACGACCGACGACGGCTTCGCCTCGGTGGGCGACCTCGGCTACCTCGACGAGGAGGGCTACCTCTACCTGGTCGACCGCCGGGTCGACATGATCATCACCGGCGGGGCCAACGTGTTCCCCGCCGAGGTGGAGATCGCCCTGATGGATCACCCCAAGGTGGCGGACGTGGCCGTCATCGGCCTGAAGGACGAGGAGTGGGGCCGCCGTGTACATGCCATCATCCAGCCGGCGGACCCCACCGACCCGCCCACCCTCGAAGAGGTGCGCACCTACGCCAAGGCTCGCCTGCACCCCTTCAAGGTGCCGAAGTCTGTGGAGATCGTCGACTCCCTCCCGCGCAGTGCGGCCACCAAGGTGAACCGCGGCGCCCTCATCGACGCGCGCGGCGGATGACCGGGCGCGCGCCCGGCGTCGTCGTCGTCGGCACCGGGTTCGGATGTCGCGTCCACGTGCCGGCGGCGCGCGCCGCGGGCCTCGACGTCGTGGCACTGGTCGGGCGCGATCGCGAGCGGGCGGCCCGCCGGGCCGAGCGCTCCGGCGTCGAGGCGGCCTGCGGCTCGCTCACCGAGGCACTGCGACTGCCGCGCTCCGACATCGTCGTAATCGCCTCCCCGCCGGCCACGCACGCCGAGCTGGCGGGAGAAGCGGTCGCCGCCGGCCGTCACGTCCTGGTGGAGAAGCCCTTCACCACCTCGGCCGGCGAGGCCGAGCGCCTCTTCGACGAGGCCAGCCGGGCCGGCGTCGTCGCCCTCGTGGGCCACGAGTTCCGGTTTGCGCCCGAGCGGGTGACGTTCCGCCAGGCGGTGCGCGACGGGCTGGTGGGAACGCCGAGGATCGCCTCGTTCGTCGGCCACCTCCCGCTGGTCGCCCCGCCCGACATGAAAGCACCGCCGTGGTGGTTCGACCCGGCGCTCGGCGGCGGCTGGTTGGGAGCCTCGGTGTCCCACCTGATCGACGCCGTCCGTTGCTGGCTCGGCGAGTTCGACAGCGTGAGCGCGGCGCTACCGATGGTGTCCGACCGCGACCCCGCCACCCACGCCGAAGACACCGCCGCGGCCCGGTTCCGTCTCCGATCCGGTTGCGAAGGCATCCTCCAGCAGAGCGCGGGGGTCTGGGGCGACCGCGTGGAGGTCATGCGGGTGGCGGGCCCGCTCGGCACGCTGACCCTCCATGACGACACGGTCACCCTGGCCAACGCGTCGGGCAGCGAACAGCTCGAGCGGGTCGGGCCGCCGTTGCCCGTCGATGTCGCCCCCAGCGACGACCCGCGCCATGCCTTCACCCACATCGAACTCGGGCCGGCGATCGTGCAGGCCGGCATCCTCCGCGATCTCGCCCTCGGCCGGGACCCCGAGTACCACGCCGTGCCCCCGGCGACCTTCGCCGACGGTGTTGCGTGCATGGTGGTGCTCGACGCCATCCGCCGCTCGGCGGCGCGGGACGGGGCAGTGACCGCTACGACGTGAGCGCCGCTGCACCGGCGGCTTCGAGCGCGGCCTCGATACAGCGCACGAGCTCCCGGGCCGAATCGGCGCTCAGCTCGACGGCCACCCGCGCCCCGGGGCCGGCGGCCGGATCGGCGACGTCGATGTTGAGCGTGTGGTCGAACGGCGCGTGGAACGGATGGTCGAAGTAGACCGAAGCGGACGTCACCGAAAACCAGCCGTCTGGACCCTTGGCGCTGCCCGCCAGGTCTGCGGACACGGTGAGATAGGAGCACATGGTC
>Ga0302326_10018470_pt1 | contig 14464 bp, 20 predicted proteins | sample Palsa_T0_3_FD_202264 | JGI IMG/M metagenome (GOLD analysis project Ga0302326, IMG submission 202264) | Peat permafrost microbial communities from Stordalen Mire near Abisko, Sweden - Palsa_T0_3 | ecosystem: Environmental > Terrestrial > Soil > Palsa > Peat permafrost | place: Sweden: Abisko... | reverse complement strand
GACCACCCCCAGTGTGGAATGCTCACCCGCCTGTTGATCCCTAGGATCAGGCCACAGTGAGAATCTGACTGGATTCTAGTGCGTTGACCTAGTGCTGTGTGGCACTAGAGATTAAGAAAACATTTGCGTTACGACGTCCGAACCGGCGCCGGCGGAGCCGGCACTTGAAGTCCGCGAAGCCGCTCTCTGCCGGCGCCTCCGTCGTCGGATGCCCGAAGTACCGGGTGTGCCCGGGCACGGCCCTGGGTACACTCCCTGAGCGATGGCTGCCGAGCTGCTTCAGAACCGGCCGTGCGGGGGCCGCTATGGGGACCTGGTTCAGTCGATCGGCAATACGCCGCTGATTGAGCTCAAGCGCCTCAGCCCCAAGCCCGGAGTGCGCCTGTGGGCGAAGCTCGAATCGCGCAACCCCACCGGCTCGGTCAAGGACCGCGTCGCCCGTGCGCTGATCGAGGACGCCGAGGAAAAGGGCCTGATCAGTCCCGGTCAGACGATCCTCGAGCCGACCTCGGGCAACACCGGGATCTCGCTGGCGATGATCTGCTCACGCAAGGGGTACCGGCTGAAGGTTGTGATGCCCGACAACGTCACCCCCGAACGGACCCAGCTTCTGCACATGTACGGGGCCGAGATCGTCTACTCCGAGGGCTCCAAGGGCTCGAATGGGGCGGTCGAGATGGCGCTCGATCTGGCCGAGTCGAATGCCTCGTACTACATGCCCTACCAGTACGGCAACGAAGCGAACCCGCTCGCCCACTACAACGGCACCGCGCCTGAGATCCTGGGCGAGCTCGACGAGATTGCCGCCTTCGTGGCCGGTCTCGGCACCGGAGGGACGCTGATGGGCAACGGCCGGCGACTCAAGGAGGAGCTCGGCGACCAGGTCAAGATCGTCGCAGCCGAGCCGATGCAGGGCGAGCCGGTGCAGGGCCTGCGCTCCCTCGACGACGGCTTCATCCCGCCGATCATCGACCTCTCCGTGCTGGACCGGAAGATCTTCGTCACCAATCGCGACGCGATTCTGTGGACGCGCAAGCTGCTCGACGAGGAGGGCGTGTTCGCGGGCGTCTCGTCGGGGGCGATCGCTCGCGTGGCGGTCCGGATCGCCGGCGAGCTCGACGAGGGTAACGTGGTCTTCATCGTCGCCGACGACGGCTGGAAGTACCTTTCCTCCGGCATCTACACCCTGCCGGTCGACGAGATCGCGAACCTGGACTCCACCATCTGGTGGTGAGCCCGGTGGGGCGGGCTGCTCGCTAGCACGCCATCGACCGGTTCGACGCTAGCGTGGACGACGACGGTGCACGAGATTCTCCACGACCCCCGAACGCGCAGAGCATTCCTGCGCACCGCCGGCGCTGGGCTGGCGGGCTCTTCGAGCGTGCTGCTCACGGCGTGCGGTGGGGGATCGGGGCAGACCAAGAAGCAGTCGGCGGCGGCGTCGGTGACACTGGCGATCAGAGCATCCGACATCGAGATCCTGAACGGTGTGCTCGACCTCGAGCACACCGCGGTGGCCGCCTACACCGCTGGGATACCACTCCTGAGCGGGCGCCCCGCCGCCGCCGCGACACGGTTCCTCGGCCAGGAGCTGTCGCACGCGACGGCGCTGGAGCGCATGATCAAGGGGGCGGGAGGAAAGCCCAACCCGCCGCGGGCGAGCTACGACCTCGGCAATCCGCGCGGGCCGGCCGACGTGCTGGCGATGCTGAACGCGATGGAGGAATCGCTCGTCGACGTCTACATCGACGCGATCCCCAAGCTCTTGCCCGGGTGGCTGCGTGCCACAGCGGCGACGATCCTCGCCAACGAGGGCCAGCACATCTCCGTTCTGCGGGCCGCTCGCGGACTTGCGCCGGCGCCGAGCGCGTTCCTGACCGCGAACGAGTGACCGACCGCCGATGACCGATCCTGACGCCACAGCTCCGGCCGTCGCCGCGGGCGCCACAGCTCCGGGCGTCGCCGCGGGCGCCACAGCTCCGGCGGTCGCCGCGAGCGCCGATGGGTTGACCTCGACGCGACGAGATCTCGTGCGCGGTGGCGTCGCCGCCGGCGTGGCCGCAGCGGTGGCCGCCGCGGTCGCGCCGCCGCTGCTGAGTCCTGCGAGCGCGCGCGCCGCCCCATACGGGGACGCCGGCGTGCTTCTGTTCGTGCTCAGCGTCGAGCAGGTCATTGTGTACGGGTACGAGCAGGCGCTCGCGAGCGGCGTCATCTCCGCCTCGGGGCAACCGGTCCTGAAACTGTTCCTGAGCCAGGAGCGCGAGCACATCGACGCGCTCTCCGTCCACCTCGTGCGCCTCGGCGGCGCGGTGCCCGCGCCGCCGACCGATCTGCAGACGTTCGAGGTGGCGCTCCGCAAGCTCAAGATCAGGCGCAACCCGGCCAAGCTGCGCAACGAGCGGCAGTACGTCGGCTTGCTGGTCAGGATCGAGACGGCCCTCGCCGCCGTCTACGAGTTCGCGATCGAGCAGCTCGCCGACGACAAGCTGATTCAGACCGCGGCGCAGATCATGGCCAACGAGGGACAGCATGCGACAGTCCTGCGCGAGCTGACGAGTCCGGGGAACGTGCAGCTGTCGGTGCCGCGGCCGTTCGTCTCCGGGTCGGCGTGAGGGGCTGCGAACTGAACAACAGATGTTCAGTTCGCAGCACGCCCGGTCGAGATTGGGTGGGGGAGTGGGGGGGTGGGGGCCGGCAGGCGCAGGCGCGCTCAGGTGTCCTCGAACCGGTGGCACTCCAGCCTGCTTTTCGCGCGTTGCTTTCTCACTTGTGCTTCGCGGAGGGCTTCGAGCGAGGCGCCTTCTTCTCGACGAGGTGTCGAGGTACGGAATGGGTGTGGTAAGCATGCCTCTGTCGCGGGCTTGACGACGGGCTGAGGTCGCGAAGACCGGAGTAGCCGCCAAGGGCCCAAATCATGCCGGCGGCAAACACCATGGCCGATAAACCCTCGATCGCCCGAAACACGTTTGTGTGCGAAGCGACCGGGGGCTTGGGGCGTGCCTTCCCGTCTTTGTCGAGAACGATGTGCACCGCGAGCCCGAGCTCCAGGGCCTCGAGAGCGTCGGTCCCGAAATCGACCAGCTGCTTGTTTCGAACGTCCAGCAGAATGAAGCCCACGCCCACAGCAGCACCGAAGGCGCCGATCGCTACGCCAATCCCGATCCAGCGATTGGAGACGGCCTGGCCGAACCCCACCGTCAGGACCCCGACGATCACCAAGAAGAAGTTGAACGCGCTGAACCGCTGGCCGGCGTGGTACGCGAACCAGTTCCAAGCGTAAGTCAGCTCAGGGCTCGCATCGTTACCTTGATCGTCAGTCATCGTTCGGCCAGAACGCTCGCCTGTCCTTTGACCCATTCGAGGGCTGCTCCACTAGACCTTCTGTGACCGCACGCCAGCGACGCGGAAGCCGGCGACCATCAGCCGCCACAAGGAGCATTAGCTCATGCGTCCCCCGATGAGCGCCGGTCTCCTGTCGACGCGGCCCCAGATGCCGCTACCGTCCTGTGACCGCAGCGACTGGGAGACGTTCCGAGCGTGCGTCGCGGTCAAGATGACCGATAGGCTGGGCGTACGGCGTGCAAAATAGTAGGAGTGTTGTGATGAAGGTTCTGGTGATTGCGAGCGAGCCAATTTCCGCCGATCGTTTACGTGCGGCGCTTGGCGCGGCGACCGATGACGCGGAGGTCATGGTCGTGGCGCCGGCGCTTCACAGCTCGGCGCTGCGCTTTTGGCTCTCCGATGCAGACGAGGCAATCCAACGGGCAGAGTCGGTGCAGCGCGAGACGGTCGAGGGATTCGACGACGCTGGAGTGGATGCGCATGGGGATACCGGTGAGAGCGATCCGGTCAAGGCGGTGGAGGACGTTCTGGTCACGTTCCCGGCGGAGCGCATCCTGCTCTTCACGCGCCCGGCGTCGGACCAGCGCCACGACGAGGACATCGACGCCGATGCACTGCAGGAACGGTTTGGCTTGCCGGTCCAGCGAGCGTGATCCGAACGTCGGAGCTCGTCGTGCCGCGGCTGCGCGGCGTCTCGCATGCGGCTGCGTTCTTCCTTGCGCTCGTGGCGGCGACAGTGGTCGTCGTGCTGGCGCCCGCTGGCCGCGCGACGGTCGCGGTCGCGATCTATGGCGCCGGCCTGATCGCGCTGTTCGGCGGCAGCGGCCTCTATCACCGCTGGCCGGGTCCAGCACGTTTCAAGCCGGTGCTGCGGCGAGTCGACCACAGCGTGATCTTCATATTCATCGCGGCGAGCTACACGCCAATCGCGCTCGTCGCGATGCATGGAGCCGTCGCATGGGTGATCCTGGGAGTCGCCTGGGCAGGAGCTGTGGCTGGGGTCGCGTTCTCCCTCGGCTGGATCGACGCGCCGCGCGGGCTCGTCACCGGCACCTACCTCGCGCTTGGGTGGGTAGCGGTGATTGCGCTCCCCCAACTGCTCGGGGAGTTGCGCCCTGCACCGCTCGTACTGCTCGCGTGCGAGGGCTTGCTCTACTCTGCCGGCGCGATCATCTACGCGCGGCAGCGCCCAGACCCGTGGCCCGGCACGTTTGGCTTCCACGAGATCTTCCATGCGCTCGTGATCGTCGCGGCCGCAGCACAGTACATCGCGCTCGTGCTCTGGATACTGCCGTCGGCCGGAGCGTGAACGGCCACCGGCGCTCCGCGAAGCCCGCCGGGTTTCCCCGGCGGGATCGTGCGCGTTCTCGTGTTATACGCCGCGGCGGCCGCGACGTCGGAATCCGAATCCGCCGCCGGTCAGCAGCAGGAACAGGAGAATGATGATTATGACTGTGAGCATGGTCGCCTTCTCTGGGTTGGGATGGGTTGTGGCATTCGTCTGTGGGTTCTACTTCTTGCGGTGGCCGGTGAGGACGCCGGCTGCTTTGTCGACGGCGTCCCTGAGGCCGTCGGCTGCTTTGTCGACGGTGTCCTTGACCTTGGCCTTTGCCTGGTCGGCTCTACCCTCGTTCTTGAGGCTCCTATCGCCGGTCAGACTGCCGGCGGCCTCCTTCACGCGGCCTTTGCCCTTGTCTAGGTGCTTGTCAGTCATCGGGCTGGCTCCTTTCGCTGGGGATTGATTCTTGGACAGCAAGGACTGTTGTGCGCATCGGGCGGTCTAGATCCCGGGCGTGCTTCGGACAGCTCATCGTCCACCAGCAGCCGAGAGGGGCGTGCTGTGCTTACTGTTGCAACGAGCTCAGTCTCGGACATCGCGACCTCTGGGGGCTGATGGAATCCCTCGGAAGTCAGGCGGCGCTGCCGGCCAAACTCAGCCGACCTCGCATGATGCCCTCCACTCACGACTCTACTGCACGCCCGACGCGGGCGGAGGGGAGCGTTCGGGCGCTTGACGTGGCGAGCCGGAGGCTCGCATCCCCGATACGCAGGTCCGCCGCGACCTCGCTGCGAGCAGCCCCGATGCGCTGCTGCCGGCGTTCGTGTGATCGCGGATGCGGGTATGTTGAGACCGAAGCGATGCCGCGGCCGGAGCGACGATCCCGTCGTAGGTTGCAGGATCGCTCAATACAAAGGAGCACATATGGCTGGCAGCTCGATGGATACGTACTTGAACGATCATCTCGGCGGCGCGAAATTCGGCATTGATCTCGCTGAGCAGATCCGAGACCGGCACAAGGGGACCCCGCTTGGAGATGTGATGGCGTCGATGGCGAGCGAGATCGAACTTGACCGTCAGTCGCTGCTTGGGCTGATGGAGCGGATGGGGACCTCGCCGAATCCCGTCAAGCAGGCGACGGGATGGCTGGCCGAGAAGGTCAGCCGGGTGAAGTTCGCGACCACGATGTCAGACGACGACGGTGCGTTCATGGCGCTCGAGACGCTCGCGATGGGAGTAGAGGGAAAGGCGTCAATGTGGCGAGCGCTCAAGGAGGTAGCAGGCGAGTATCCGTCGCTGGCGACGACGAATCTCGACGAGCTGATCGATCGCGCAGAGGCGCAGGCCGCGATCCTCGAGCGCGAGCGGCTAGCCGCCGGCAGGCAGGCGCTCAGCAACGACGCAACGGCGCCGAGCGACGACCCGGAAGCGACGACGCCGAAGCGAGTGAACCCGTACTCGGCTGAGAACCCGCCGACCAGCCCTGGCCGGCCGGCGAGCGAATCAGCCTTCAAGCGCTAGCCGGTCCGAGTCCAGCGCGCGGTTAGTAGTAGTGGCGTCTACCTCCGACCGCACGCCCCATCATGCCCGAAACCGCGAGGATGACGCCGATCACCACCACGATAACGCCCACGCCAAACAGGACGACGAGCTTAGGAACAAGGGCAGCGATGACCATCAGGATGATGCCGAAAACGATCATGAGAGAACCTCTCCTCTTGGATTTCAGTCCCCGACCGAGCAACGCCCGGCGGGTCGCGAACCCCCTAAGGGATCAAATAGGGCGGAGGTCAAATCACGTCGGCTAGTCGCAGCGACGGCAAAGGTCAGCTGCAGCGAACGGCTGGTCGGCTTGGTCAGCGACCGTCCAACAACCACTGTACTCGCGTGTCAAGACCCGCTCTTGCAAGGACTCAAATCCGCGGTAAACTGACCCTGGAGGGCATCATGTGGGGTCCGCCATATCGCGGGCAGCACGACCTGACTTCTGAGGTTTCACTTACCCCGAACCCAGGAGTCCTATATGTCCGCCGCGCTGACGCTTCTCGATTCGACCGCTCCTCGCCCAGCGTTGGTGCCAGGCGCGTTCGAGTGCATCTGCATGGGTGCTGGTCCGGACTCGGTCAGGGTGCGTGCCGGCGGCGAGTTGGACATCGCTACCTCGCCGTTGCTCGAGCACACGCTGCGAAGCGCGGAGCTTCGTGCGCGGCGGGTTGTGCTGGACCTTCGCGAGCTCACGTTCATCGACTCGTCGGGTGTACGAGTGATCGTCGACGCCAGCGTCCGCGCGCGGCGGGCTGAGCGCCAGCTGATTGTCCTGCGTGCACCTTCACAGGTCGACCGGGTCTTGGAACTGCCCGGAGATTCGAATGGTCTGTGGATCGGCGATCTGAACGCGCTCGGGGACGATGCTGCATGAACGCGACCGGTACCGGCCGAACCCCCTTATATGTGCGCCAAGTGGCTGAAGAACCACTCGGGTGCGAAGATCGCCGCCGCTGCGAGCGCCGCTGCGGCGAGCATCAGCGCCGTCATCACCGGCTCTCCGTCGCGGTGCCGCCGGGAGGCCCAGAACAGCGCGAGCAGGAGCCCGACCGGCGGAATCGCGAGCGCCACCAGGACCGCTACCGCGAGATGGACCCAGTCGATCGCTCCGGTCGCGCGGCCGCCGGACCAGCGGGCGCGTGGGAGCTCGATCCGGAGCTTGGCGCTCCGCGCCGCCCGCGCCGCCCGCGCGGCCTCGAGATCGGTGCCGCAGACGGCGCACCCGGCCGCGAACGGGGTCACGGTCTGGCCGCAGTTGGGGCAGTGGGTGACGGCGCGGGGCATCCCTGAACGATACGGCCCGCGGGGTGCCGGCTGGTAGCCTCGATCGCGTGAAGCTCGCCGGAAGCCTTTACGACGAGATCGTCGCTCATGCGCGTGCCGAGGCGCCGAACGAATGCTGCGGCATGATCGCCACGCGCGATGGCGAGGCCGTGAAGGTGTACGCGGCGACGAACGCCGCGGCGAGCCCGCTGCGGTACGAGATCGACGGGGCCGAGCAGTACCGGATCCAGATGGCGATCGACGACCAGGACCTCGACCTCGGCGCGATCTACCACTCCCACACGCGCAGCGAGCCGGTCCCGTCGCAGACGGACATCAACCTCGCCTTCTATCCCGACGCGCTGTACATCATCGTCGGCCTGGCCGACGGCGAGCCCGACGTGCGCGCGTTCACGATCCGGGACGGCCAGGTGGCGGATGCCGAGCTCATCATCGAGTGAGGCGCTCGAGTGTCCGACGTGCGCCGCGACATTCGCCCCCGACGAGCGGTTCTGTCCGACCTGTGGCACGCCGCTGGTCCACGGCGGCGCAGCGGCTGACAGCGATCCGATCACCGCGCGCCAGGAGCGCGCACGGAAGATCAAGCCCCAGTACGCCGAGGGCGAGCTGGTCTACGTGGTCGCCGCACGCAACCAGGCCGAGGGGGAGTTCATCCAGGGCCTGCTGCTCGAGGAGGGCGTTCCGAGCCTGCTGCGCCGGAGCGCCGGATTCGACGTCCCCGACTTCCTTGCCGCAGGCCCGCGCGACGTCCTCGTGCCGCAATCGGGCGAGATCGCGGCGCGTGAGGTTCTGCTCCAAGCCGAGCTGATCTCGGCCGATCCGCTCGCTCAGGCCCCCGTCGCTCCGGGCCGGCTGCTCGCCGGACTGCTGGCGGGGGTCGCGGTCGTGCTCGTGGTGCTGTGGCTGGGGACGCAGGTACTGCACTGACGGGGGCGAAGCTGCCGCTGGTGCAAGGTTTTCTCGAGGACGCGGAGGAGCTCGCGGTAACGGCCTCCGAGGCCAAGTACGGAGTGAGGTTCGGCGCCGCCGGACGAGCCGGCCGTTAGCCGTTATCGACCGAGGGCCAGTCGATCCGCTCGGCGAGGTCGGCCGCGCCGAGATCGATCAGGCTGCTGCGCTCAATGGGCTGATACTCGCCGTGCACGAGTGCGAGCCATTTGACCCTGCGCTCGGCGGGATCGACGATCAGCAGCTCGTCAACGTGGTGGGCGCCGTAGAACGGGAGCTTCTCCCACGTCTCGTCACCCGGCGAAGTGATCTCCACCACGACCGCCGCTGTCGGCGCCCAGGTGCCCCAGCCACCCGCCCGGTGCAGGCCACCGTCGGGCACGCGGAAATCGTACTCGGATGCGCCCAGGTTGAACTCACCCATCATTGGGATCAGTCCGGCCGCACGCGCGAGCGGACCGAGCAGCTCCGCGAGCTGCTGCGTGATGCGGGCGTGGGCTTCGCCTGGAGCTGGGACCATGTGCAATACACCCTCCCACACCTCATCGAGGCGATCGAGGCCGGAGCGCCGGCGCCGGGTGAGCAGCTCTCCAAGCCCTGCGGTGGGCGGATCAAGGATCAGCGTGCGCACACCCAAAGCGTACCGCTGGACGGGTCGGGTCGCACCAAAAGCGTCAACTTTTGCCAAAAGCGTCCGAGCACGGCTATTATGACGAAGATGACAACTGTGATCGTCCCAGGGCGCCAGGTTCGTCTCCCTGCCAACGCCCGGGAAGCTGTGGCCAGCCACCGCACGGTCGAAGTGCGCAACCACGACAAGCCCGTCTATTACGTAATTCACGCCGACGACTACGCGGTCGTCGAGCATCTCCTGCAGCGCCATCGCCGCGGCCTTCCCGTGCCGGTCACCGACTTGTTGACTGATGAGGACTTCGCGGTCCTCGCCGAGGAGCGGGATCTGGATGCGGGGTTCGATGCCGGAATCCTCGCTGCGTGGGAGCGGTAGCTCGGGGAGATGCCCGCGCCGGTTGAGGACCTCGACCGTGGCACGGTCTGCCTTGCGCTGTATCCGTTCACGTTTGGCTTCCCGCTGGAAACGATCCAGCGAGACGCTGAAGACGAACTTGTCGCAGCACTCGAGCGCTTTGACGACATCGCGCAGATCGAGAAGACAATCGCGTCTGGTTCAGTCCCCGAGGTCGTCACGAAGCTCAAGCTGCGCCGGGTCCTCCTTCTTCAGACCGGCACAGACCCACGCCAGCACGACGTGCTGGTCGCTCGGATCACATCCGTCACGGAGACGATGCGCGCGCGGCGCCAGTTCTACGAGCGCCTGGCCGGCGGTCGCCATCCGACCTCGCTGTTGCTCGGCGCCGAGTCGCGTCACGGCACGAGTGGACGTGAGGCCTTCGTCAACTTGATCAACGTTTCGCCCGTTGCGAAGAACGCGATCCTTCGTCGCGTCGGCTTCCTGACGGAGGAAGAGATGCGTGAGGTGACCGATCGGTTGATTACATCGCTTGAAATCGACATCTCCCATCGCATCGGCGAATCCAGCTAGCTTGCCGCCCGCGTCCCCGTGCCGCTCAGGCGATCATCACCTGGAGGCGCTTGGTGGTCGACCTTCCGTCGCGGCGGGTGTTGAGCGTGAGCGTGTAGCGGCCGGCCCGCAGCGAGCGCCGCTGGCTGAGCACGAGCTGCCAGCTCCCCGCGGCGGTCGGTACGCCCGTGCCACTCGCGTACACGTCTCGTCCGCGCGAGATGCTCGCGCGGACGCCGGCCTTGGTCGTCGTGAACTTGACCGTGCCCGATACCTCCTTCGCCGTGCACACCTGCTTGGGGACCTTGACCTTGCGAGTCTTGCCCTTGATCTTCTTCTTGACCAGGGTCGTCACCGTCTTGCAGGTCACGAGCTCGACCTTGCCCGCGGGACCTTGCGGGCCCGTTGCGCCGGTGGAGCCGTTTGCGCCAGGCGCACCCTGAGGGAGCTGCCCGCCGGTGCCCGAGAGCGCGACGCTCGCGGGACCATTGGGATCGTTGCTGGCGATCTGGAGCGTCGCCGTTCGTGCGCCGGTCGCGTGCGGGGCGAAGTCCACCGTCAGCGAGCAGCTTGTGCCGGTCGCGATCGGACCCAAGCAGCCGTCCGAGCCGACGAAGAAGTCACCAGGGTCCGAGCCGGCGAACGTCAGGCCCGAGATCGAGAGCGGATCGCTGCCGATGTTGGTGATCATCGCCGTCTGCGGTGAGCCGACGGTCTCCAGCGGCTGGGTGCCGGCGAAGGCCAGGCTGCCCGGCGCTCCCATGGTGAGCGTGGGAAGGGTCGGTCCGAGAGTCACTGATGCTGGACCCGAAGCCAGGGCCACGACAGAACCGGCCGGTCCGGAGCTCGACCCAGCGCCGGCACCGCCGCCACTCCCGGGGACGCCGCTGCTACCTCCCGCGGCGCCGCCGATGTAGCCGCCGCCGCCACCACCGCCGCCGAAGTTGCCGCCGGTGGAGGATCCGCCCGTGCCCGCTGTCCCGGGGCCTCCCTGCGTCCCTCCGGCTGTTCCGGCGGCGCCCCCGGTGGGTCCGGGCAGGGTGCAGGTGCCACCGTCGGCTCCGCCACCGGCGTTGGCTGTGCCTGCGGTCTGACCGGCGCCGCCCGCTTCGCAGGTGACCCCCGTGGCGGTCACGGCGCTACCGCCGTCACCCCCCCCGCCGCCGCCGCCGGCGCCGCCGCCACCGCCCGCGACGACCAGGCGCGGGTCGCCGGTCACGGCGGTGGGCAGGCACGTCCCCACCGAGACCGAGCACGTCTGGACGTCGGACGCTCCGCCGCCGCCGCCGGCCTGGTTACCGCCGGTGCCACCGCCAACGCCCACTTCGACGTACAGTGTCTCGCCGGCCGTGACGGTGAGGTCGGCGGTCACCTGCGCGCCGGTACCACCGGATCCGCCGAGGCTCCCGCCGCCCCCCGCTCCCACGGCCACGACGTGGAGCGTGGTGATCCCCGCAGGGACGGTGTAGCACTGCTCGGCGCCAGTGGAGACGAACGTGGTCAGGCCGGACGAGCAGGCCGCCATCGCACTCGACGAGGCGCTCAACCCGATCGCGAGTGCCGCCGCCAGCCCGCAAGTGAATGTCCGCGTCGGACTTACCGTCGGCAATCTGGGCATACCGCTTCCTCACCTCGATGGATGGACGTTGGCTGACGGTGGACGTCGGCTGGCGCAGCCTACTCCGAGCTGAGCTCTACTGCGCGCTCAGGTTGCGTCGAGGTCCCGCTCATGACAGCGACTCGTCGAGCTCGCCGAGCGCACTGGTCAGCTGCAGGTTCGCCGAGTAGTCGACGGGGCAGGCGATCACCGAGACGGTGTCGTCGGCGAGGGCCCGGCGTAGCGTGGGCAGCAGCTCGCCGGGGGCCTCGATGCGGTACCCGCGGGCGCCGAAGCTCTCGGCGTAGGCGACGAAGTCGGGGTTGCCGAACTTGGTGTCGACATTGTGTCCGAGCTCGAGGTCCATCTTCCACGTGATCAGCCCGTACTCGTCGTCGACCCAGATCAGGACGACGATCGGTACTCGCTCGCGGAGCGCGGTCTCGATCTCCTGTGAGTTCATCATGAACGCTCCGTCACCGGTCGCGACGAGCACGCGGGCGTCGGGGCGCGCGATCTTCGCCCCGATCGCGCCTGGCAGGGTCCACGCCATCGTCGAGAGGCCGTTCGAGATCAGGCAGGTGTTCGGCTCGAACGTGGGGTAGAGCCGTGCCATCCACATCTTCAGCGCCCCGGTGTCGACGAGCACGATGTCCTGGCGCGCGAGCGCCGCCCGTGTGTCGGCGACGATTCGCGCGGGGGCGAGCGGAAACCGGTCATCTTGGCGGCCACGCTCGAGCTCGCCCTCGAGCATCGCGCGGATCCGCTGCTCGGCGATCTTGGGCTCGAAGCGGCTCCCGACCTCTGCTGCGAGCGCGTCCAGCGTGCGGCTGATGTCCGACTGCAGGCCGACCTCGACCTCGTAGTGGAGATCGACCTCGGCGGGGAAGCGGTGGATGTGGATGATCTTCTTGTCGCTGTTCGGATTGATCCGAACCGGGTCGAACTCCTGCAGCTCGTAGCCGACGGCGATGATGGCGTCGGCTTGGTCGAAGCCGAAGTTGACGTAATCGTGGCGCATGAACCCGACGGCGCCGAGCGCCTGGGGGTGGTCGTCGGGAAACACTCCCTTGCCGTGGAACGTCGTCGCGACGGGAACGCCGAGCGTCTCGGCGAAGCGTCGCAGCGCGTCGCTCGCGCCGGCGCGGGCGGCTCCGTGTCCCGCGAGCACGATCGGGTTTTGCGCCGCGCGCAGGACATCGGCCGCGCGGCGCAGCTGGGTTGGCGACGGCTCGTCGGGGCGGGGGGTATTGACTATGAGTGGCCTGGCGTCTGCGGGTGCAGGGGCCTTCTCGACGTCTTCGGGTACTGCGAGGTAGACGGCGCCGGGGCGCTCGGTCTGCGCCAGCTTGAATGCCTTGCGGATCATCTCCGGGACCGCGCCCGGAGTCGCGATCAGCTCCGACCACTTGGTCACGGGGGCGAACATCGCCACGAGGTCGACGCCCTGGTGGGACTCCTTGTACATCCGGTTCATACCGACCTGAGCCGACAGCGCGACGACCGGGGTGGAGTTGGTGGTGGCGTCGGCGACGCCCAGCAGCAGGTTGATCGCGCCGGGCCCTAGCGTCGCCGAGCAGACGCCGGCCTTGCCGGTGAGGCGGCCATAGACCTCGGCCATGAATGACGCCGCCTGCTCGTGGCGCACGAGCACATAGCGGATGGGGGAGTCCGACAGGGCCTCGACGAGGTGGATGTTCTCCTCGCCCGGGATCCCGAAGACGTGGGAGACGCCCTCGTTCTCGAGGCATTGCACGATCAGCTGCGCGACGCCGCGCTCGGATCCTTCGCTCGTCATCACCCCTCCAGTGGCTGGGTCACGGTCTACTCAATAGGTCGCCGTCCTCGCCAGGCTACCCGCGAGCACGCCTGCCGCGCGGGTTGCATTGGATCGGGAGGCTCGCGTTTAGCTCGGCGTCGGCGGTTGCGCGACGGCGGCGCGCGGCGCGGGCGATGTGCCGAGGTCGGCAACAGGACTCTGGTCTGTGCTGAGTCCGTCGGAATCGGCGCCGGCGTGGTCGGCACGCAGGCTCTCGTGCTCGGACCGAAATAGATCGGCGAGTGGCGCCGGCCGGCGAGCGAACACGCTCCACGGCCGATCTGGTTGAGCGCTCATACCACATTGATCGGCAGCGAATGACGGGGATTGAGATTTGCATGTGCCGGGTACCCGCCTCAGTGCTGTGGAGGGCGTGCCTGCCCGCCGCCCCGGAGAAACGGCACCGGGGTCTGAGGATTGCTGGAGCCTCGGGCTCTGCAACAAGGCCGCCGGCGGCGGGCTCTTAGGGGCCCGCCGCCTCTCGGCCGACGTCGGGTGGATTCCATCACTCGACCTCCTACTGTTGACAACGTGCAACACTGTAGGCATGTCTGTCAACGTGTCCGTCCGCCTCGACGATCGCCTCGCCGAACGCCTCCGCCTCCGTGCCCGCGCGGCTGGCGAGACCCTGTCCGATCGCCTTCGGCGCTACGCCGAGGAGGGCGCGCGCCGTGACGAGCATCCGATGATCACCTTCCGCGACGGCCCGACCGGCCGCCGCGCCGGACTGATCGGAGGACCGGACGTGTGGGAGGTCGCGATGTGGATCGAAGACCTCGGATCGACCAAGGATCCAGCAGCGGAACTCGCAGCCGACGGAGTCGTACCCCGCCCCCAGATCGACGCCGTCCGCGCGTACCAGGCCGCGTACCAAGACGAGATCCAAGCGAGGATCGAACTTCATCGCAGCGAGACCGCCGCCGCCGAAGCGCGGTGAAGATCCTCGTCGACGAGATGTACCCGGCCACCGTCGCCGGTGCGCTTGAGGCGGCGGGGATCGAGGCCACAACGGTCGCGGACCTTCGGCTTGCGGGCGCGTCGGATCCAGAAGTATTCGGGGCGGCGGTCGCCGGCGGCTATTCCGTGCTCACCGAGAACGTCGGCGAGTTC
>Ga0302326_10018469_pt1 | contig 14465 bp, 11 predicted proteins | sample Palsa_T0_3_FD_202264 | JGI IMG/M metagenome (GOLD analysis project Ga0302326, IMG submission 202264) | Peat permafrost microbial communities from Stordalen Mire near Abisko, Sweden - Palsa_T0_3 | ecosystem: Environmental > Terrestrial > Soil > Palsa > Peat permafrost | place: Sweden: Abisko... | reverse complement strand
CAATCCAATCCAACCGCTGCAGCATCAGAAAACTAGGTGAGACCTCTGGGAGAGGAATTCATTTTGAAAATCGGCTTTCTTGGACTTGGCAACATGGGCTCGCTGATGGCGCGGCGGCTCCTGGCTGCGGGCCATCAGATTACGGTGTGGAACCGGACGCGGTCCACGACAGAAGCGCTGGCAGCAGACGGCGCAAGCGTCGCAGCTACCCCATCCGAAGCTGTGCGCGGCCAGCACGTCATCCTCTCCATGCTCTTCGACGATGCAGCCAATGAAGAAGTGCTTCTCGGCCCAGGAGGATCAGACGGCGCAATCGCCGCTCTGGACGCAGGCGCGCTGCACATCGCCTGCAGCACCATCAGCGTTGCGCTCTCGGAGCGGCTCGACCGCGAGCATGCCTCGCGCAGGCAGGAGTACGTAGCTGCCCCCGTCTTCGGCCGGCCCAACGTAGCCGCCGAGGGCCGGCTATGGATTATCGCCGCAGGCACAGACGCAGCCATCGCGAAGGCGCGGCCCGTGCTGGAGCCGCTGAGCCGCGGCATTTCCGTCGCCGGATCGCGGCCTTCGCAGGCTCATGCGGTCAAGCTTGCAGGCAATTTTCTGATCGCGATGATGATCCAGTCTTTGAGCGAGGCCGTCGTCTTCGCGAGAGCAAGCGGCATCGACCCTGCCGCGATGCTCGAAATGGTGAATTCCGCGCTCTTTCAGTCGCCTTTGTATTCCGCCTACAGCAAAGTAATACTCGAGCCTCCAGCGCAGCCTGGAGCCACGGTCGCCCTGGGCTTGAAGGACCTCAATCTGTTGCTCAAAGCGGCTCAGGCCAGCAACGTCCGGCTTGCGATCGCCGAGCAGATGCAGGATCGATTTGCAGAAGCCTTCGCCGCAGGACTCGAACATGCCGATTGGCCCAGCGGCATGCTGGCTGCAGCAGAACTGGCAGCACATCGTTGAGCCATCCTTCTCAAAACCCGCAGGAAACTGACCGTTCCATGGGCGCGGTCTCCAACAAATCTCTACCTCAGATTGGATACGATAAGAACATGAGTCTTACTGGAAAAATAGTCTTCATTACCGGGGCCAGCGCTGGAATCGGCGAAGCCACGGCCTATGCCTTCGCAGCCCAGGGAGCACGTCTGCTCTTGTGCGCCCGCCGCAAGGAAAAAGTAGATACCGTCGCGGAACAAGCCCTCGCCAAAGGCGCGCAGGCCGTCCACACCTTTGAACTTGACGTGCGGGATCACTCTGCGGTCGCCGCTGCCATTGCAGCCTTGCCTGCGGAGTGGGCAGCGATCGACATCTTGGTGAACAATGCCGGGTTAAGCCGTGGCCTCGAAAAGCTCTACCAGGGTCAGATCGAGGATTGGGAAGAAATGATCGACACCAACGTCAAAGGCCTGCTCTACGTGACCCGCGTCGTGGTGCCGGGCATGGTGGAGCGCGGCTCTGGCCACGTCATCAACCTCGGCTCAACGGCAGGCGAGCTTCCCTACCCCGGAGGCGCGGTCTATTGCGCCACCAAGGCAGCGGAAAAGTCGATCAACGACGGCCTGCGGCAAGACCTGCTCGGAACACCGGTGCGGGTAACAAGCATCGATCCCGGAATGGTCGAAACGGACTTCAGCAAAGTCCGCTTTCGAGGCGACGAAGCCCGCGCCTCCAAGGTCTACCAGGGCGTAGTGCCGCTGACGCCGGACGACGTAGCTGACGCAATCCTCTGGGCTGCAGCCAGACCGGCGCACGTCAATATCGCACACGTGCTGATGACGTCTGTTACGCAGGCCAATTCGCTGCTGTTTCACCGCGAACAGACCGGAACCACAGGGAATACCCGCTAATACTAGTGTCCCGAGTCGGAAGTTCATAACATAAGTTTGTCATCCTGAACGAAGTGAAGGACCTGCTTTTCAATGACTTACATGCCCGACATATCGCCCGAAATCTTCGACGCACTTCTGATTCAGGACACCAGCCGCAAAGGCTGTTAATTTAAGGCTTGAATCTGTGCCTCTATATGCGCCAGGGCGGCTTCCAGGGCTGCCCGGCGTCCCGGATTCGATGTACGTTGTGAGAGGATGAATTCCCGTTGCAGGTTCAGTTCCTGAATCTGACGGGCGTGATGTGCTTTGTCCACTTGCTGCTTCCGGAGATCCTGCGCGCTGCCGGAAAAAATGGACGACTGCTGCTGGCTTGCTGCCATTTGCTCCTCCACGGATTTGCTTTCCCAACCACGTGCCATGATTTGATTGTACTTCGATTCTACTGGGCTGGGGCGGAATCGCACCGCATCCGGCCTGCATCGTATTACGAAGTGAAAAGGAGAACCACCTTGCAGCAGTGGCAGATTCAAGCTTTTGGAATTGATTCGCTGATTTTGGCAGAGAAAGAACCGGTACAGCACGGCTCAGCTCTCGGACCCGGACAGGTGCGGGTACGCATCCATGCAGTTTCCCTGAACTATCGGGATTTGATGCTCGTAAAGGGCGTTTACAACCCGCGCCTGGCGCTGCCTCGCGTTCCCTGCTCGGACGGAGCCGGCGAGGTAATCGAAGTCGGAGCAGCCGTCACGCAATGGAAAACCGGCGACCGCGTAGCCGGAATCTTCATGCAGAACTGGCAGGACGGCAGCCTCACCTCCGCCAAGTCAAAAGGCGCATTGGGCGGCGACATCGACGGAATGCTGGCCACAGAAGTCGTTCTCGCCGAGTCCGGGCTAGTGCGGATTCCCGATCACCTCAGCTACCAGGAAGGCGCAACGCTACCCTGCGCTGCCGTAACAGCCTGGAATGCGCTCTTCAAAGCCACGGACACGCAGCCCGGAGACACCGTGCTGATTCAGGGCACAGGCGGAGTTTCGATCTTTGCGCTGCAGTTCGCCAACATGGCAGGAGCACGAGTCCTCGGCATCTCTAGCAGTGACGAAAAACTCGAACACGCGAAAAGCCTGGGATTGGATGCCGGCCTCAACTACCGCACCAACCCCGACTGGGAAAAGTGGGCACTCGACCAGACCGGCGGCGAAGGCGTGGATCTAGTGGTCGAGGTCGGCGGATCTGGAACGCTCCCGCGTTCCATCAAGGCGGTGCGTCCACAAGGGACAGTGGCCCAGATCGGCGTGCTCTCCGGCGTCTCCGAAGCCGTCGACGTTCGCCCGATCCTGTCGCGTCAGATCCGGATTCACGGCGTTTACGTCGGCTCCCGGGCTGATTTTGTGACGATGAACAAGGCGATCGCACAAGCTGCACTCAAGCCTGTCGTCGATTCCGTCTTCGCATTCTCCGACTCTCCAGCCGCCCTGCGCCGAATGGAAGGCGCAAACCATTTCGGCAAGATCGTGATCTCAGCGCAGAAATAGCCGTCCGGCGTTCCGATAAAACAAAAATGCGCAGGCATCTTTCCGAGGTGCCCGCGCATTTTTGCGATTCAACCTCTGTGGTTGTGTTGGCTATCGAGGCAATACGGCCGTGCCTTCCAGCCTGACACCGTCCAGTCTCTTCGGATCAAGGCCCAGTGCGTCGAGGATCGTCGGCGCAACCTGGTTGGTTCCGACTCCCGCATACACAGTCTTTGGCACGATCGCAGGGTTGGAGACCAGCAGGATCACATTCGTGTCGTCATGCGCGAAGCCGCCGTGTTCTGCCAGCTTCGCGGTGCTGCCGGTGTAGTCCACGCCGACATTCGGCGTAACGATAATGTCCGGCGAGCGCGGATCCTTGGGCGGGAGACCCGGCGCGTCGTAATTGAGCGCCAGCGACGGACCATAGAAGATCTGTCCGAGCCCGATGTTGGCCGCATTCGCTTCCAGCATCGAGACCGCCTTCAAGGTATTCGCCGAATTGGCCAGCCAGAGAAGCGAGACATCGTCCTCCGTCGGTCCAATGCCCGTGGGATTGTTCGTGGATTCCGAGTAAGGCAGCAGGTTGGCGTTGCTCAGCAGCGTCGCCGGCGAAGAGCCGTTCGTCTGATTCAGGATCGGGTTCCACAGATTCGGGTCGATCGGCGACTGCCCATGTTTGGCGGTAATGATGATCAGAGTCGACTCGTAAAGGCCGCGGTCCTTGATCGCATTGACCATTTCCCCAATCGAGTCATCGACAAACTGGAATTCGCTCAAAAGCGACGTAGTAGGAGTTCCGGCTCCATCCAGATAGCCGCCCTTCGTGGAGATGCTCTTCTCGATCAGCTTCTGGCCGACGCTGAAGGCCTGAAAATTCATGCCAAAGATCGTCGGAGTCTGGGCCTTTTTGCCGTCGTGGGTCCTGCCATCGATCTCGTTCACGATTGCATTGACCTTTAGCGTGTCATAGCACTGAATATTCTCGAAGCTGTTGGTCCAGGCCGTGAGATCGGAGCCGGGATCGCGAATCGTGGCGCAGGAAACGCCCTCAGGAGTGCTGACACCCGGCAGACCAATTACGCTCGAATTGATCTCAGGCGCATAGAAGTCATCCAGAGCGCCCGCACCGAGCGGATTGGGACCCGCAACCGCAGAATACGCAGGATGCTTGTCCGACCAGGCCGTATATCCGCCCGCCTCGTGGATCACGCTGAAAATCGTGTTCGTGCGCACAAAATTCCACGGCCACACCGGATAGCAATTGTTCTTGGGATCGCGCACGAGACGCTTGGAGTCGATCGAGGAAATGCCTCCATCCGTCAGTCCGACGCCCCCCGCTCCGCCGTTCACCTTGGTCTGGTCGAGATCGATGCCTTCCTCGTACTCGGTAGTCGTGCCGGTCGGCGCGGCACCCGGAGTGCACGGCCCGGCAGCGAGACCGTTGCCGGTCGTCTTCGCTGGCGCATCGAGGGAGCGATCATACGAGACATCGTAGTAGATGCCCATGGTGCGGGGAGTCGCGCCCGTCACAATCGCCATCAAGCCAGGAAAGGAGTCCGACGGCTTCGATGTGCTCGCACCTACGTAGTTGACGCCCGTCGTGGCAAGAGCGGCGAGATTGGGGCAGAACGGAGCGCCACCATTGACGCCGGCAATGCCTTGCGAGCAGTTCCTGAAATCAACGGCGTGCATGCCATCGACACTGATCAACAGAACGTGGCGGATTTGGCCATGATGCCAATCCTTTTCGTTGCTTTGTGCCGTCGCATTGGCCGCAACCAAAACAGCCAAGGACATAATCAACAGGGATGTCTTTTTCATATCCCCTCCTTGGCACCGGATGCTAGCAAGCCGAACCCGTGAATTAAGCCTCTTATAAATGAATGTTGCGTCAATTTATTCACGAATAAATTGACATAGATAAGCGGTTGGCAGGGTATACCATGGGAGCGCTCTCGAAGCGCTTGGCGCCAATTCTGGTACGGGTTTACCCCGATCTACTCGGCATTTAGTATGGCCGGCGCAGTTATCGGCTGCGGATGAGAACAGCAGTTGCGTCGTCGCTTCGATCCAATCCTCCGCCGAAGCGCTGGACCTCCGCAATCAGACCGTCTACGCATGCGTCGGACTGCAGAAAGTGTTCAATCAGGCGAGCCGGGCCAAAGTCCTCCTCTTTGCTGTCCATGGCTTCCGTGATGCCGTCGGTATAAAGCAGCAACTTTGTGCCGGGAGAGAGCGTGACGGTGCACTGCGGGTAGGAGGACGCACCGAGGCCAAGCGGCAGGCCGGTATCTAATTCAAGAAACTCACAATGTTGCCCACCATCGTCATTGATGAGCAAAGGACGAAGATGTCCAGCGCTGGCCAGAGTAAGTTCGCGGGAGTTGGCATCGAGCACTCCATAGACCATGGTGACGAACTTTCCGGGCGGAAAATCTTCCGTGAGTATCCGGTTGAGGTGTTCAAGCGTCTCAGCCGGCGATGCATAGAGAGGCGCGAGCGAGCGCAGGATGGCCCTTGTGGCCGACATCAGCAGACCCGCGGACATGCCCTTTCCGGAGACATCGGCCAGGGCGATCCCATAACGCTGTTGTCCAAGATCGATGAAATCGAACCAGTCCCCTGCGACGTCTCCCGCAGGATGCCATGCTGTTTCAAAGGCGAAGCCGGGGATGAGCGGCACCGGTTTCAGAAAAAGCGCTTGCTGGATGGCCCGGGCGTCAGCCGATTCCCGCTGCATGCGTTCGCGCTCACAGCGTTCGCGCATGAAAAGACGCGCGTTTTCGATGGCGATGGCGATGTGGCCGGCAAGCGCCTGAAGCACCTGAAGTTGATCCTCTGAAAAGGCATCGATCTCGTGATGGTCAACGCAAAGAACGCCGATTACCTGACCTCCAGCCTTGAGCGGGATACTGACTTCAGAGTTTGTTGCCGGCTCGCAGGCGAAGTAGTAAGCATCCTGATGAACATCGCGGGCGTATCGCATCCTGCCCGTAGCCGCCACGTGGCCCACCATGCCACACTTGCCGATTTGCAGGCGCGCACCCTTCTGGTACACCGTGCTACCGCACACTTCCTGCAGGACCATATCGTCTGTTTCGCCGTCACGGAGCCATACCGCAACCTTAATGTTTCCAATCGAGGCGGCGATGTCATTGACGACGCGATCGAGAATGGATTCGAGATCGAGGGCGGAGGCGATCAGATGCGTAGCCCGCTGCAGCTTCATAAGGGCCTGAACGAAATCGCCCGAAGAGTGAATGCGCTGCGGGATGAAGTGGCTGGTCTGAACGTCCGTGGACAAGGCGGCCATAGGTTGCCCCTTTGAACCCATAATGTGGGGGGTTTACGCAGTAGATGAGCGAGCCAGAAACACGATGCAATCTATTTGATATCGGGCAACGCTTCCGATCTTCGATGCCTCTTTGCACGCCCGCCGGGATTGGAAATCTCAACCCGGTAAGAATTACTCGATCGTGAAGAGAATTCCCTCCGCCATCGACTTTGCAATCGCGCCAGTCGCAGGTTTTCGAAGGCCAACCGGTTCCAGGTCAATCCCTTGCGAAATCCGCGGGGGAAGCGGAGGTTTGGCACTGCGCTTGCAAATTATTTATCCGAGACCCTCACGACCGCGTTACGGACGCGGGAAGCGTGGGGAACCGATGGAGGATTTTCATGAAAACAGGCACAGCGCTTGTGATGGCCCTATTTGCCCTGACAAGCTTCCCTCTTTTGGCACAGCAGCCATCGCAGCCCTCATCCCCGGCCAGCCAACCGGCCAACCCCGCTGCCCAGCAGAACCCTCCTGAAGCAGCGCCTTCGCAGCCGGCAACCACGGCCGCAAGCCCCAACGCGAACCCGGAGTCGTCCCCCGCCGCAGTAATGAGCCCAGTCAAGGCCGAACTTGTGAGCAAACTGGATTCAAAGACCGCTAAAGCTGGCGACAACGTCGTCGTCCAGACCAAGGCGTCCGTAAAGACGGCAGATGGAACCGAGATTCCCAAGGGGTCAAAACTCATGGGCCATGTCGTCGCCGTGAAGCCGAGCGGGGCAGGAGAGAATTCCCAGGTAGCGCTTCAGATTGATCATGTCGAGCTAAAGGGCGGCCAGAGTCTGGCGGTCCATTCGCAGATTCAGTCAATCGCTCCACCCGCGAGCGCGGCGTTGGATAGCGCGTCACCCGCTATGCCCGGTGCATCCTCGCCTGGTGGAACCATGGGCGGACCTCCAGCAAGCGGCTCTAGAACAAGTGCCACCTCGGCGAACGGCAGCAGCCCTGCGGTCGGTGCGCCGCAAGGCGCGGGCGCTGCATCAGTTCCCGCAGGAAGCAACATCCCAGCGGCGGGCACGGTCGTTGCGACCAACGGCAATATATCCATCCGCACCACATCGATTCCGGGCGTCCTGTTGGCCAACAATGAGGAGGGGCAGCAAGATCCCAGAATGGCCCAGGCTTCCAGCATCTTGCTCGGTGCAAAGAAAGATGTCCAATTAGAAGGCGGCACGCAGATGGTGATTGGCCTCTCCGCTGCGGGCGGCGGAACGCAGTAAAACAGCATCCGTTGCGGCAACAGGCATTTGTCCCCCCGCAGTAGCCCCGTCAGCAGAAAAACTAGCGGCAAAGATCGTCATTGATGCGCCACAGGCTGGAGACTCCGGCCTGTGGCGTTTGTGCAAGCAGAGACGCAAAAATCGAGAATTTGTCCCCGATGCAATCGCAATCAGCGGTGCTGTAAGCTGAAAAGGCACACATCTTCCCTTCCTGAGCGAGTCTGCGTTGATTGTCGAAATTGAAGCATTGACCAAGGTCTACGAAGGCAAGCAACGGGTCGTGGCCCTGGATGGCATTGACCTTGAGGTCAAGCAGGGCGAAATCTTTGGCCTCCTGGGACCGAACGGCGCCGGTAAGACCACCACCATCGGCATCTGCACCACGCGGACTCTGCCTACCAGCGGGGTTGTGCGCATCGCCGGGATCGACGTGGTACAGCATCCGGCCCACGCGCGGCAGTTCATCGGCGTCGTGCCCCAGTTCAACACCCTCGACCGTTCGCTCTCGATCTACGAGAATCTCTACTTCCATTGCCGCTACTTCAGTTTTTCGCACGCCGAGGCAAAAGCACGCAGCAACGAGTTGCTGGCGCAGTTCCTGCTGACGGAGCGCAGCAAGGCCTATCCCAACCAGCTCTCCGGCGGCCTTGCGCAGCGGGTGCAGATCGCCCGCGCAATCGCCCATCGCCCCACCGTATTGTTTCTCGACGAGCCAAGCGCGGGCCTCGACCCGCAAAGCCGCATCGCCATGTGGACTGCGGTGAAGGGCCTGCGCAAAGAAGGAATCACCGTCGTGCTGACCACGCACTACATGGAAGAGGCCGACGAGCTGAGCGACCGCGTCGGCATTGTGGACCGCGGCCGGATGCTCGCGCTGGGCTCTCCGCAGAAGCTGAAAGACACCTTCGGCGCACAGACCATCATCGACCTGAAGCTGCGTAATCTCGAGGGCGCCGAGTCGGTGGCCGAGAGTCTGCGACTCCGCCAGGGCGTGCAGACTGCCGAAACCACGCCCGACGGTCTGCGCGTTTTTGCCGGCAGCGTTGACGGCCTGCTCCCGGAAATCATTCAGGCCAGCGCCGCCCTGGGTCTGCGCGATATCGCCATCACCGAGCCAAGCCTTGAGACGGTATTCATCCAACTGACAGGGAGGGATCTGCGTGAGTAACCCAGCAGGCAGGACGATGATTCTGAAAGCCTTCTTCGGCCTTTATCTGCGCGACCTGCGTGTCCTGAGCCGCGAGCTTGCTCCCTTCATTCTCCGCGTCGGAATGCAACCACTGCTCTTCCTCTTCGTTTTCACCTTCGTCATGCCGCGCATGGCAGGAGGCACTCCGATGGCGGCCGGGGCAGGTCCGGCCTTCGGCACGGTCCTCTTGCCAGGACTGATGGCGGTGGCCATCATGTTCAGCGGAATCGCCGCCGTAGCTCTGCCCTTGTCAACCGAATTCGGCATCACCCGCGAAATCGACGATCGCGTGATGTGCCCCGTCCCTGTCTGGGCCGTAGCGTTGGAAAAGGTCTGTTTTTCAGCGATGCAAAGCATCGTAGGCGCGCTTCTGGTCATTCCAATGGCCATCTGGATTCCGGCGAAGCCCGTTTATCCCGACATTCACAACTGGTTTCTCTTTATTCTTGTGCTGATTATGGCCAGTCTTCTCGCGGGCTCACTCGGTCTCGCCATCGGTTCGACCGTAAGCCCGAGGCACATCGGATTGGTTTTTTCGATCATTGTGGTGCCGATTACCTTTTTGGGATGCGTCTACTACCCGTGGGCCTACCTGAAAGAATTACGCTGGTTGCAGATTGCGGTACTCTTCAATCCGATCGTATATATAAGTGAGGGGCTCCGTGCGGCTGTCACTCCCGGTGTCCAACACATGCCCGTCTGGGCTATTCTGCTTGCGTTGACGTTCTTTCTGGCGATTCTGGGCCGATTTGGGGTGCGAGGCTTCCTGCGCCGGGTGATTTCCTGACGCGCCAGCCCGTTCCGGATCACCAACCTGGGTTGGAGTAGGTATTTGCATCCGAATCTGAAAAACGCGCTCGCCTGGCTGCTGGCCCCGGCGGCGTTGCTCGTGGCCGGCTGCGGCGGACGCGTCTCCGCGTCGGATGCGAGCGCGGTGCAGAACCTCTCGAGCATTTCGATTCAGGCATCGGAAACCCGCATCGATACCAACCGGACGACACGCTACACCGCAACGCTCGCCGACGGAGAACCGGCCAGTGTCGAGTGGTCCGTCTCAGGGGGCGACCCAAGCGCCGGCGCTGGAAGCATCAGCCGGGATGGCGTCTACACTCCGCCCGGCTATCTGACGCAGGACGCCGTGACCGTCCAGGTGAGTGCCGTCCTGGTGGGCGTCCTGGCGGGAAAGACCGGCCAGACCGCTCCTCCCACCGGCAGCACCGCGCTGACCGTGACACCCGGGTTTCTCCAGCCGCTCACGCCTGCCAATCTTTCGCTGGGCGCCAACGGCTCAGTTACCATCTCCGGCTCCATGACCGAGGTCGGCGGCACCGGCGGCATGCGATTCGCTTTGGCCAGCAGCACGACTGGAACACCCAGCACCGAGGGTACCTTGAGCACGCCCCATTGCACGCGGGGCTCCGTCAGCGGCTCTAATCCCTCTTACACCGTGTGCTCCGTCACCTACACGGCCCCGGCCGTAATCCCGGCCTCAGATACGGTCTATATTCTCGGCAGGGTCGCTTCCAATCCCACCCTGAGCTGGACTCGCGTCCTCCTGAACGCCGCTGGAATCAGCAGCAATCCAGCCGAACACCAGACGCGGCTGCCGGTCCCGGTTTCGCTGGGCTCCTCAAGTGGCAGCAATGTGGATTACGATGCCAGCCAGGGCCAGCTCACCGATTGCTGCGGCGGAACGCTCGGCGCGCTGCTGCAGGACACAAGCGGCAACCAGTTTGTGCTGAGCAACAACCACGTCTTCGCGCGCAGCGATCAATCGATCCCGGGTGAAACCATCGTTCAGCCCGGATTGATCGATAACGGCTGCACGCCCTATGGAGTCGGCCCCGGAACCACCCCGGTTGCGACGTTGACCGGCTATCCCTCGCTCACCTCCCCGGCAACCAACGTCGATGCCGCGATTGCCCGCGTGACTCCCGGCGTGGTCGACCCAAAGGGAAGCATCCTGGAACTGGGTGCAAAGCAGGCTGACGGCACCCTTGCAGCCGCACCCCCGGGAATCTCGTCTACCGGCGGCAAAGGCGAGGCAGCTTCACTCGGCATGATGGTCGCGAAAAGCGGCCGAACCACCGGACTGACCTGCGCGGCGGTCTCCGCAATCGATGTCGATGTCGTCGTCGACTACTTCACCGATTGCGCCGAAACCACGCATTCGATGACCAAGACCTTCACCAACCAGATCGCCATCGCCGGTACCAGCTTCAGCGACGCCGGCGACTCCGGCGCGTTGGTGGTGGACGCAGCCAACGCGGAGCCGGTCGGGCTCTTCTTTGCCGGCGGCACCGATGCGAATGGGGTTGAACAAGCCATCGCCAGCCCGGCAGCGGATGTCCTGACCGAACTCAACAGCCAGGTGCCGGAGTCCGGCGCACCCACCACCTATAACTTTGTCGGAGGCGCGGACCATCCCGTCTCGTGTCTCAGTTACGACGCGGCAAAATCCCAGGAAGAAACGCCAGCCTCACCGGCATTGCCCGCTGCGGAACGCGAGCGCGTGGAAGCCGCACTCGCGCAGGCACAGCCTCTCGTAAACCCCACGAATGGAATAGTCCGCGTGGGGATCGTGGCAAGCAAAGACCACCCCGGCGAGGGCGCTATCGGCCTCTTTGTCGAGCCCATAGCGGGCGCCACAAACGCGGCGGCGGCCGCACCGCCAATTCCGCCCTCTGTCGGCGGTATACCTACAGTCATCCTTGCGGCGATCGGACCGTCCGGTGAGCCCGCCACGCCACCGGTTGCTTCGCAACCCCGAGCCGCATCCCTGAATCAGGCACTGGCCCTCAAGCAGAAGATTTCCGCGAGCCTGCTGAAATCGAATTCGGCGCTATTTGGCGTCGGCGTTGGGCAAAGTCTCGACAACCCCAGTGACGCCGCGCTGATTCTCTTCGTAGATCGCAAGAAGATCACCGGAAGCCTGCCCGAATCTCCCGAACTGGTCGGCGGCGTTCGGGTTCGTTACATTCTCATGGATCGGCTTCACGTCACGCGCTCACACGGGTCAGCCCACGGTTTAGGCACGCCGAGGACCGGCCGATGCTTCTCACCCCGCCGTCCCGATGCCACTCCGGAAGAAGAACTCAGCCCAAGCGAGCCGGGACTCTTTGAGGACCGGCTAAACCTGCCCGAGTAGGGCATGGGATTGCATCCTTCCCCATCTCAGACAGCCGAAGGCATAGTCTGAGCCTCGGCCTCCGCCACCGCGGGAACATCCGTTTCGTCGGGAAAGAAAAGCTCGAAAATTGTTCCGGAGCGGCCACCCAGCTTTTCCGAGTGGCTTCGGACGCGCATCGAGCCCTTATGTTTCGCGACGATCTCGGAACTGACCCAAAGTCCCAGCCCGGTCCCAGTGACTTCCTTGGTGGTAAAGAACGGCTCGAAAATGCGCTTCCGTACCTCGGGCGTCATGCCTGAACCGGTATCCGCAACCTGAAAGCGCACACCCAGTTTGCTCGGATCGCTCCAGTCGCGGGAGCGGCGGGCGCGCAGTACCAGTCGTCCGCCTCCCGGCATCGCGTCAATGGCGTTCCCAATCAGATTCGCAAAGACCTGACGCAATTCCCCCGCAAAGCAATAAAGATTTGTATTGGAGTCGTACTTCCGTTCCACCGCAATACCCAGGTTCCGCAAGCGCCCCTGGTGCAGTCTGAGCACCGAATCCAGCAACTCCGAGAGATTGGTTAAGGCCGGCAACGTCGATTGGCGGTAGAAACGAAGCGTCTGCTGCGTAATCTCGGAGATCCTCCGAACCTCGTGCTCCGCCATCTCCACGTAACTGCGCGCCGGCTCTTGCAGATCGGCGTGGTTGCTGAGCAAGTACAACAAGTTCGTAATCGCCTCAAGAGGATTGTTGATCTCATGAGCGATGGAGGCGGCCAGGCGGCCCGTCGCTGCCAGCTTTTCGGTCTTGCGCAAAGCCTCTTCGCTGCGTTTGCGGTCGCTGGCATCCATCACAATCAGGCCCACCCAGCGAACCCGATCCGAAGTGGTGTGAATCGGATACGCGCTGATGATCCACGTCCACGCCCGCAGGGCAGCTTCGGCGCTGCCCGTCACCTCCAGATCGCGCATCGGCTGGTCCTGATCGAAGACGCTTTGAATGACCCGTTCCAACTGATGCGCCACCGGCGTCGGCAGCACCTCCGGCAAGGTCCGCCCCAGGTGACGGCTGAGCGGAACCCCGGTCGTTTCGGCAAAGATGCGGTTCACGCGGACAAAGCGGCAGCGGCGATCGAAAAACGCCAGCCCGATCGGGGCGTTGGCCAGCATCGAATCCAGCAGCGAAAGAGTGTCGCTCAGCCCGGCTCGCTGCTCCTCGATCGAGGCGACCATTCGATTGAAAGTCTCGATCAGCTCCCCGATCTCGTTATGCACAGTCACCGGCAGGGGAAAATGCGCTACGCCCTCCGGCGACCGCATCAGCGCCCTTGTGCCCCGATGCAGCTCAGCCAGCGGACTCGTGATCGACTGCGCCAACCCCCAGGCCAGCAGGATGGAAGCGACGATCCAGATCGCGCCGAAGACCGCCGAAGTGCGGAGGACCGATTTCAGCTGCTCTCCGTCCCAGTCATTATCCGTTTTCACCCACACAAAGCCGTAGAGTTTGTGCCCGACGTAGATCGGCCTGACCCCCTCCCAATCCACTCTGTTGATCGGAAAGAAATACGCCTCATTCGCTGTCAGGCGCGGGATCAAGGCGAGCTGCGCAGGTCGTTGCAGTTGGCCCACGGAGAGGCCGTCGCTGGCAAACAGCACCTTTCCCTTGACATCGGTGATTTTCACTGTGTCCACGCTCGGCGACTGGCCCATCATGCTGATGGAGAGGGCGAGGACTTCCGGGTGACCGTCCTGCAGCGCCTGTTGAGCCTGCACCGCCACCGAGGTAGCCTGATGCTCAAGCCGTTGCTGCGCGCGCTCATAGGTTTCCCGTATCTGCTGGCGGCGAAGGACAAAGACAAACAGCAGCAGCGAAAAGGCCTCCAGCAGCACCAGGCCGCAAAGCAACTGAAACCGAATCGATCGCGGCCATCCTATAAACTTCATCGGCGAAGCACCCCCCGGAGTCCGCGAGACGGAGCAAATCACTACTTAGATGCAGAAAATGTGGCGCCCCTGAGCTTGTTTGCCAAATCTCCAGCAATTTGCTGACCGTGAAATCTGCCATTTTCAATAAAAATCTCATTCGTCCGCGCGCCGGCCACAATGACCCCCGCCAGGTACACTCCCCGAACATTGCTCTCCAGCGTCTTTGGATCGCAGATTGGCAAGCGATCTTTCCCTTCGGAACGAACCCCGAGGCTCTCCAGGAAATCAAAGTCGGGATGGTACCCGATCAGGGCAAAGACGAAATCATTCTTGAGCACCAGCTTTCCAGAC
>Ga0302326_10018468_pt1 | contig 14465 bp, 14 predicted proteins | sample Palsa_T0_3_FD_202264 | JGI IMG/M metagenome (GOLD analysis project Ga0302326, IMG submission 202264) | Peat permafrost microbial communities from Stordalen Mire near Abisko, Sweden - Palsa_T0_3 | ecosystem: Environmental > Terrestrial > Soil > Palsa > Peat permafrost | place: Sweden: Abisko... | reverse complement strand
GTTTCCGCCTTCACCACCTCCGCCCCCTCCGCCCCCGCCGGGGTCTTATCCTCCGGACGGCATGCCCGCGACACAGATACAGCTGCCGAACACGCCAGGTGGAGGTGGTGGTGGTGGTGGTGGTGGCGGGGGCCCTGGCGGCGCCAGACCCGTCGCGCTGCGCAACGGCTGCAACCTGCCGCCCGCCGGCGAGACACGTTTCGTTCCGACCGAGGTCGTCTTCGACATCCCGTCGAGCGTGTCGGCGCAAGCGCTCGATAATATCGCTGCGCGCCACGCCATGACGCGGGTGGAAACCACCACCCTTCGCCTGACCGGGCGGACGCTGCACGTCTGGCGCATCGATAACGGCACCTCGGTGCAGGACATGATTCGAAACGTCTGTACCAACCCCGCCGACCGGCTGGTCGCGGGCGCACAGCCGAATTACCTTTATGCCCTCGCGCAAGATTCGAAGGAGCCCGTCAACGACGCCCAATACGCTCCCGAGAAGCTCAAGCTGCTCGATGCGCATCGCCTTGCGGACGGCAACAAGGTCCTCGTCGCGATCATCGATTCCGAGGTCGATGCGTCCCATCCCGATCTCGCAGGGGCCATTACCGCCAGCTTCGATGCCTCCGCCGACGACGAACGGCCGCATCCCCACGGCACCGGCATGGCCGGGGCGATCGCGGCGCATCGCACCATGCTGGGCACCGCTCCGCGGGTCGGGCTGCTCACGGTGCGTGCGTTCAGTGCCACCGCCAACAGCGCGCAGGGAACCACGTTCAACATCCTCAAGGGGCTCGATTGGGCCGCGGACGAGGGCGCCCGCGTCGTCAATATGAGCTTTGCCGGCCCATCCGATCCGCGGCTGCACGATGCGCTCCTCAAGGCCAACAAGAGGGGCATGGTGCTGGTTGCGGCCGCCGGCAATGCCGGTCCGAATTCTCCGCCGATGTTTCCGGGTGCCGATCCGAGCGTAATCGCGGTCACCGCGACGGATTCGCGCGACGCCATATTCGCGGGGGCCAATCGCGGAAACTACATCGCGGTCGCCGCGCCCGGCGTCGATGTGCTCGCGCCGGCACCCGACAGCACCTACCAGCTGACGACGGGGACCTCCGTGGCAGCCGCCGAGGTGAGCGGCGTTGCGGCGCTGCTGATCGAGCGCAATCCCGCGCTCACGCCCGCCGACGTTCGCAAGATACTCATGGACACCGCAAAGCGTCTCGGGCCCAAGGCCCGCGACCGCGAGTTCGGCGCCGGCCTCGTCAATGCGCTGGACGCGGTGGTGGCGGCCAAGCCGAAATAGCGCGGCAAGCCAGCTCCAACTGATTCAAGACGGCGCGGTGCCGGCACGGCCGGTCACCGCCGTGCCTTCGCCGGTCGCGGTCGGATCGGCACGTCATAGTAGGCTTCCCGCGCCCCGTAAGTGAAATGCCACCATTCGCGGTGGTAATTCACAAAGCCGCGTCTTGCCATGGCCGTCACCAGCAGGCCGCGCCGGCGCCGCTGTTCGGCGCTGATGCCGGGGCTTGCGGTGTAGCTCACGGTGTCGAAGCAGTCGTAACCCGTTCCCATGTCGAGGCTGTTGTCGGGGCTGCGCTGCGCCGCCGGTCCGGTGCAGGGTCCGTAGGCGGCCGCCGGATCGAACGGAGCCGACGGCACGAGCGGCGCTTGGACCAGCGTCAAATCGACGGCGGTGCCGGTGGAATGGGCGGAGCGCGACGCGATATAGCCGGACGCGAACAGCGTGTTCTTCTGCAGCCTGGGGTAAAAGCGCTTGGTGGCGCCGCCGGCCCGGCCGTCATTCGCCCATTGCGCCATCGTCTGCACCGCGCGGGTGGGCCGATAGCAGTCATAGACCTTGAGCGCGAGACCCGAACCGGCGAGGTCCATCTGGACCCGTGCCAGCGCCGCCGCGACGTCCCTTCTCAGGATGCATTCGGCGGCGTTGTAGCCGTCGAGCGGGCGTCCCACGAAATTGTTGGTGCTGGCATAGCGAATGTCCTGGCCGATGCTCGGGTCGATGTCGCGGAGATACACCAGGGCATCCGGCAAAGTTCCTTCCGCGCGAACCTGGCCGAGGGTGAAAGCCAGCGCGGCCATGGTGGCCACCCGGACCATCCGCCGGGGGCTGCGGCCACTCGATCCGATGGCGGCTTCGTGACGGTTCATGAGGCGGTCGATCACGTTGGGGTGTGGCGGCTGGCATCGACGCATACCGGGGCGGCGGCGACGGTGCAAGCGTATCGGGGGTTTCGGCACCGGGGGCTGCGGAGAGAGCGCTTTCCGATCAGGCTGACCCTATTGGGGTCATTGCCCGGTCGAGCCGGTCGAGCCGGGCGATGACAGGCAACGCTCTAATGCTTGCCGAACAAGCCCAGCAGATGGATGATCGCGAAAAGCGTTATGAGGATGCCGACCAGCAGAATTGGCGTCGTCGGAATCATTCGCACGTCGAGCGTCTCGCGCGGCCGGCGCTCCAGCCAAATCATTGTGCCGGAGATCGCCAAGCCCACCGCCAGAAGTGCTATCGTGATCTCGGGACCCATGTGCGCTCGGCGTATATCCATGGGCCCGTGCGAGCCCGTCATGCTTTCCTGGTCAAGGAATCCATGAGCCGGAGTGTGTTGTCAAACGTCGAGATCGAAACGATCGAAAGTTCCCTCCCCCGCAAGCGGGAGAGGGAGCAAAACCGTTGAGCACGCGAATTGAAGTGATAATTCGGGGACCAGTCCCAAGTCGATATGATCGGGAAAAGCTCTGAACTAAGCCGCCGGGCGCCGAAACGACTGCGCGACCAACGTGGGCTTGTCCGGCCGGATTTTCGCCGCTTCGATGCGATTGCGTCCGGTTTCCTTCGCACGATAAAGCGCCTGGTCGACCGCGGCGAGAAGCGCGGCGTGCGACTCTCCCGGTTCGGGAACGATCGCGGCGACGCCGATGCTCAGGTTCGCTTCGTTGACGCCGCAAGCGAAGCAAAGCTCGGCCAGGCATTGCCGGACCCGTTCGGCGACCCGCATCGCGCCCTCGACCGGCGTTGCCGGCAACAGGATCGAGAATTCATCGCCGCCATAGCGGGCGGCGACATCGGTTGCCCGCTTTATGCTCGCCGACATCGCCCGGCCGATCGTCTGCAGCAGCTTGTCGCCGGCCTGGTGGCCGTGCCGGTCGTTGTATTCCTTGAACAGGTCGGCATCGAGCATCATCAATGCGAGCGGCTGGCGTTCGCGCATGGCGCGCCGCCATTCGCGGGTGATGGTCTCGTTGAACTTGCGGCGATTGGCGAGCCCGGTCAGCTCGTCGGTGGTGGCGAGGACCGCGAGGTTGCTCTCGGCCTGGCCGCGCCGCCTGAGCTCTATGATGAGATAGAGCGTCATCAGCCACAGCGCCGCCACCAGGAGGCCGATGGCGAACGCATACCGACGCCAATCCGCGAAGATGTCGGCGGTCGACCGCCCGACGCTGATCACCAGGGGGAAATCGCCGACCCGGCTGTAAACCACGAGCCGCTGGATCCCGTCGGTCACGGCGTTGGTTTCAAACGATCCGGCGCGCTCACGGGCGAGATGCTTGTAGAGTTCCGCGCCCTTGAGGTCGCGCCCGATGAGTTCCTCCTGGTATGGCCGGTGCATCAGCACCGTGCCGTCGGTGCTGGAAAGCGTCATGGTGTCGTTGGGACCCAGCGACACGGTCTTGAACAATTGCTCAAAGTAGGAGAGGCGCAGTCCCCCGAGCACGACGCCGGCAAACGCGCCGTCGGGGCGTGAGAGCCGCCGGCTCAGCGACACCACGGTCTGGCCGGTCGAGCGCGCCACGACCGGAGGACTGATGTGCAGCCCGGTCGTGTCGTTCATTTCGTGAAACTGAAAATAGTCGCGGTCGGCGCGGCTGACCGGTTGCGGATCGACGGTCCTGGAATCGAAGCGGACATGCCCGGTCGCGTCGAGGACCAGCATGGCATCGAGGTGCCGGGCGGTGGTCGAGCGGTCGAACAGCACCAGCTGGCGAAGGTCCGGACTGAGCCGGTCGATCTCGGGATGCCTGAGATTTTCGGCGACGGCCTGCAAGGCCAAGTCGAAGCTCTCGATGTTGAGCAGAATGTCCAGATCAATAGCCGCAACCAGGCTCGCGGTCGTTTCCCGGGCGCTTTGCCAGGCGCTGTTGCGGGCATCGACCAGGAACTTTGCGCACACGGCGCAAAAGCAGACGATGACCAGCAGCAAGGCCGCGATCAAACGATTGGCGGAACGACGCGGCGCCGGGATGCGATGATTGCCGGTGAAGTCGGATTGAAACATGGTCGTTGACCCCTACCCTGAGGGCCATCATGCAGAAGTTCGGTTTGACCGAGGTTAAGACGACGGCACATGTGTGCGTCTGAGTTAGCAAAGCGTAAAACGGCCCGAGCGCGGCGGAGACGTCACTTCGTCATCATGCTCGTCCGCGGCGACGCGCTCGGCGGCGGAGTCGGCGTGGGCGGCGAAATCGAAAGCGTCAGCCAGGCATTGTAGCCCGACGGCCGGTCGTGGCCGTCGAATTCCCCATAACCCTTGAGGTTCAGGTATCCCTGATAATTTCCGAGTGGAAAAATATAGCCGATCTGCGGGCCGACGCCGACGACACGCGATTCGAAGGGGCCGACATGGTCGCCGCTTCCGCTGTCGCCCGTCACCTGATCGTAAACATAGCCCACTGCTCCGATGAGCACCTGCTTGGAGAGAAATTGCGACATGCCCCAGTCGAGATGGAAGTCGACGCCATTCTGGTAATTGGTATACGGATTGATGTAGTTGTAGGTGAGGCCGGCGACCGCCGAGAGTTCGTGTCCGGTCTGCGGGTTGAAATACGTATAGCCCGCGCCGCCGTCCAACGTGTAGTGCCCGATTCCAGTATTCGCCAGGCTGGTGCGATCATATTGTCCGACCGGCAGATCCCCGGTCACATAGGTCATGAAGTTGTTCACGCCCTCGTTCCAGCGCAGCGCGAACATCGGCAGCAAATCGCCGGAAGCGGTTATTTCATCGGTGCGGCTGCCGAATTTCGAAAAACCGAAAGGCCCCAGCGTGCCTGCAATCTGGCCCTGCAACGTCGTGTCTACGTTGCCCAGCACGGCCATCATCGAGACCGAGGCCTGCCCCCCGAGGACGGACTGCGCGAACACGTAGCTCGGGATCAACAAGCCGAGGTCGATGCGTGAATTGATGTTGGCGTTGATGTTGGCTTTGAGGCTCGTGGTGAATCCCTTGATCGTGATATCGCGGGCGAGGGCAACATCGCCTCCGGCTTTCACGGCGTCGTAATATTCCATCGCCGTGACCTGCCATCCCGGCTGCTGGGGGACCGCCGCAAGGCTTCCGAACAGACCCGGAAGCCAGAAGCTGACGCCACCTTCATCCGCCACGGCGCCGGTCGCAGTCAGGAGCCCGCCAAGAAGAATGGCCGCACCAATATCGCGCGCATCGCGCGCAATCCCACGGCGCCGCATTGTCACCCCCCCGATCGCCCCTGCACGAATGCTAACGGAACGGCAGGTTGCTCGCAACGACACGGGGGCCAAATTTGGATCGGTGTTGCAAATATGTCGGTTTCTGCAGCCGCACGCGCCGGGTTTATTGGCGCGCAGCGCCGCTCTGCGACGGTGCCGTCACAGAGGGCCGAGCCACGTGCCCGGACACTTTCGGGGCGTGTGCAGAGTGGATAGGCAGATCTGGATTTCGGTGTGCTGGCGCCCCGCAAAAGCTCTCGACGGCACCGGCGACGGCGGCGCTGATGAGCGATCGGCGCTCCGGCGTCCCCAACGCCAATTCCTCGTCTCGATTGACGATCGAGCCGGCTTCGAGCAGGACGGCCGGCATATGCGTCTTCATGAGCACCACAAGCTGGTCGTAGCGGTAGACGCCGGCTTCGGCATCCACGAGTATGCGCTGCCGATTGCCCATGAACTTTTCGGTATAGTGGTGGGTGTATTTCAGGCCGCGGGCCTTGAGCTCGTCACCGAGCAGCTTGCCGAATTGGAGGCTGCGGGCGTAGTTGGGATTGGCGGAGGAAATGAAAATCGAGTGGCCGGGGAACCGGTCGCTGTAGTCGTGCTCCTCGCCCTCATACTGCCATTTCTGCATAAAGTGGTCGGGCACGGAGTCGTGGTGGACGGCCAAGAAGAGATCGGCCGACATTGCGTTTGCCCTCTCGGCCCGCTTGAACAGGCCGGCCCTCGGCGCCTCGGCGGTGATCAGCAGAACCGTCCGTTCAAACCCGGTTGCGACCAGCTTCTCCCGGATATCTTTGGCGAGTCGAAGGTTGAAGTCGTATTCATCGAGGCCGCGCGCGCTCTTGGCGCCGGGGACGCCCGCGGTGTGCCCGACGTCCACGACGACGCGAAACTTTTGACGGTCGCAAACCGGGGCGACCGGTTTCGCCGGCTCGGCGACGGCTTGGCCCCACGCTGGACGCATCACGCCCTGAGATAGGTGCATCGCCACCGCGATGAGCGCAATCGTTCCTGCACGCAGGCGCATCCCGCGGGACCTCCGGTCAGACCTTGATCTTCTCGTCATCGAGCGCTCGCTTGACCGCGGGACGCTCCAGCATCCGGTCCTTGAATGCCGTGTAGTTCTTCAACCCCGCCATCGGCAATTCGCGGCGCACGCCCCAGGTGTAGAATACCAGGCCGTAGGGGTCGACGACGGAATAGCCGTCCAAGAACCAGTCGCGCCCGGCCAGCAGGCCGTCGACTTGCTTCAAGTAACCGTGGAACGCCTTGAGCCCCATCTCCTTGATGGCGGGGAAGTCGGACGGATCAGCGGAGTAACGCTCGGGCCGGCCGACATGGGCATGGGCCGGGTGCACGCTCGCCGCAAAGAAGCCGACCAGCGAGAGCGCCTTGGCTTCGGTCAGCGGGTCTTTCGGCCACAGCCCGAACCTCTTGCCGAGATAGGGGAGGATCGCGGTGTTCTCGGAGAGCGGCTCGCCATTGTCCAGGCGCAGCACGGGCACCCGCCCTTGCGGGTTGATCTTGAGATAGGCCTCCGACCGCTGCTCGCCCTTGGCAAGGTCGACCCGGAGCGGCTCATAGGGCTCGCCGCTCTCTTCCAGCACGACGTGCGCGGCCATCGAGCACGCGCCGGGGGCGAAATACAGACCCAACATGGGGAATCTCCTGACCATCTCCCGCGCTTCGACAGCGAATCCTCCGGTGCGTCCCATGGATATCACGGCGTCGCGGCGGAGGCGACAACAGGGCGTGGTGGCATCGTACCGATTGCACGCGCGCTCCGCGCGCGGGTCGCACGTGGGAGGGGTGATCGAACCGGGCGCCGGGCCGATGCGCAATCGCATTCACGCCCGGTCCCCCGAATGCCTCCGTTTCAACGCAGCCCGTTGATGGCGAGCAGCAGCACCACGGACGCGGCGACAAGGACGAGCACGCTCGTGCCGCCGCCGAATTGCCTCAGCGGCGACTGGCCGAGCGTGCGATTGAGGGCATAGGCGCTGGCAAGACGCGATGCGAGGAGGGCGATGCCGAGAGTCTGCACGACCAAGGCCCGCGCACCGGCGCCTTCGGCGAGCGCGATGACGATCAGCGCAAGCGGTGCCTGCTCGATGAAGTTTGCCTGGGCGCGGATGGCCTGGCTCAGCTTCGCAATGCCGCCGTCGCCTGCATCGACGCGGCTTTTGGTCCGGTGGATGATCACATTGACCGTGAGTGCGGCACCGAGAAGACCGAGGATGGCCGCATAGAGCGCGGTGACCATGGGAAACGTCGCATTCATGAAATTTGCCCTCCGAAGCGGTTGGTCGGGACCGCCAGCCCGAACGGGCGAGGCCTTCGACCGGCAGATGTCGAACGGGAGGCGGCCTAATCGACATCCGGCGCGAGATTTTTTTGATAATTCTCAGTCATTCCGGGTTCGCGCAAAGCGCGCCCCGGAATGACCACCCGAACTGGGCCGCTCACCCCGCCTGAAACCCGCCTTCGCGTTGTGCCCGCGCATAGGTCGGCGCCAGCCGCGAGTGGAGAAAATCCCCGGCCGAGACTGGGCCATATTTCGCCGGGCGGCCGGGTTCGATGCAGGTCGGCAGGCAGGCGACGTTGGCTTCCGGATTGGGATCGAGGAAGAAGGCGACGGAATAGCGGTGGCGTCCAGGCGGACTCTCGACCTTGTGCGGAGTAGAGACGTAGACGTCGTTGGTCCAGCGCATCAGGCAATCGCCGATGTTGCAGACGAAAGCATTCGGCACCACCGGCGCCTTGATCCACTGCCCGGAGCGATGCCGCACCATCAGCCCGCCGGCCTCGTCGGTCGCGAGCAAAGTCAGGTTGCCGTAATCGGTGTGCTCGCCGGCACCGAGCTGGCCCGCCATCATGGTCGGCGGTGGCGGCGGATAATGGAGGAGGCGCAAGGTCGCCATCGGCCGGTCGAACACCCCTTCGAAGAAATCCGGCGCCAGGCCGAGATCCATGGCAAAGGCGCGGTGCAGCGTGCGCCCGAGGCTCCAGCAGGCGTCGAAATAGGCGAGCGCCGCGGCGCGGAAGCCGGGCATATCGGGCCAGCAATTGACGCCGCGAAACGGCTTTCCGGCCAGCACTTCGGGGTCATCGGGTGCAAGCTCGAGGCCGATATTGAACGCCTCCTTCAAGTCGTGAGGCTTGCCGGGATCGAGCGCCTCGTTGCCGAGCTTGATCCAGCCGCGATTGCCCGACGGTCCGGAAAACGCCGCGCGCTGCTTCGCCGCGAGCGGCTGGGCAAAGAAGTCGCGCGACATGGCGAACACGGTGTCCACCAGCGCGGGCGCGACGCCGTGCCCGACGACGTAGAAGAACCCGCTCTCGCGGCAGGCGGCGCCGATCGCTGCCGCGACATCCGCGGCAGTTCCGGAGCGCCCGACCAGCGGGCCTATATCGATGATGGGGATTTCGGCCATTCCGACTCCCTTGGTGAGCACCACCGCAACGGCAAACGCCGTGCCATCGTCGGGTCGAATTGGCCGCGGCAGGGGGGCCAGCTAATGGCACGCACCTTGCTATCCCGGGACCGGACGCAAAACTAGTCGCGCCGTGGATATGCCAAGGGAGAGTCAACTTATGAAGCATCTGACATTGTCGCGCCGCCGGTTCCTGAAGGGAACCGCGGCCGGTCTAGTCGCGGCCGGATCGGGGGCACGCATGGCCGAAGCGGCCAACGTCACGATCGGCATTGTCTATGTCGGGCCGCGCGATGATTTCGGCTGGAATCAAGCACATGCGGTCGCCGTCAAGGCGCTCAAGACGCTTCCGGGCGTGACCGCTGTTGAAGAGGAAAATGTTCCTGAGACCGACGCGTGCTCCAAGACGATGGAGTCGATGGTCAACCTCGACAACGCCAACATCGTGCTGGGAACCTCGTTCGGCTATTTTGATCCGTTCATGATCGACTTGGCTAAAAAATATGCAAAAGTGGAATTCCGCCACGCAGCACCGCTGTGGAATGCCTCCAAGCACCCGAAGAACCTCGGCAGCTATTTCGGCTACCTCAACCAGGCCCATTACGTCGACGGGGTGGCCGCCGGCCTCTCGACCAAGTCCAACAAGCTCGGCTTCGTCGCCGCCAAGCCGATCTCCTCGGTGCTCAGCAACATCAACTCGTTCATGCTGGGCGCCAAGAAGACCAACCCCAATGCGGTCGTGCAGGTCATCTTCACCGGCGATTGGTCGTTGCCGGTGCGTGAGGCCGAAGCGGTCAACGCGCTGATCGACGCCGGCTGCGACGTCATCACCTGCCACGTCGACGGACCGAAGGTCGTGATCGAGACCGCGGAAAAGCGCGGCGCCAAGACTTGCGGCCACAACTCCTCGCAGGCGCCTCTCGCTCCCAAGGGCTTCATCACCGGGGCGGAATACAAGTGGGTGACGATCTACAAGGGCTATGCGACCGACCTGGCGGCCGGCAAGAAGCTGCCCAACATGGTGGCCGGCGGCTACGAGGCCGACATGGTGCAGAACTCCCCGTTCGGTGCCGGCGCGAGCGATGCCGCCCGCAAGGCCGCGACCGCCGCCATCGCCGATCTGCGCGCGAAAAAGCCGATCTATGTCGGTCCGCTCAAGGACAACAAGACCGGCAAGGTCGTGATCGACAAGACCTACGACAACCTCGATCCCTTCCTCGATCAGATGAACTACCTGCTCGAGGGCGTCAACGGTTCCATCACCTGAGCCTCGCGTGGCGTCGCGCCACCGGCGTGACGCCTCCCGGCCAATTTCTCCGCGCACCCAAATTTTCCGGCGCACATGGCAAACATATCAGAACCGCTCGGCGCGGCGCTCGTCGGCGCCGCGAAGGAACCCAGCGACCTCTCGGTCCGCATCCGCAGGGGTGCGGAGTACATCGCCATTCCGCTGTTCGCACTGGTGGTGTCGTCGGTGCTGTTCTCGCTGTTCCTGCTGGCACTCGGCAAGTCGCCGGTCGAATTCTTCGAGCTGGTGGAGCGGGGCGGCTTCGGCACAGCGTTCTCGCTGCAAAACACGCTGCAGCGGTCGGCCCCGCTGATCCTGACGGCGCTTGCCGTCGCGGTGCCGGCGCGGATCGGGCTGATCATGATCGGCGGGGAGGGGGCGCTGGTGATGGGCGGCTTCGTCTCGGCGGTGGTCGCCATACCGCTGGTGCTCAACCACGCGCCGCCGATCGTCGCCTTGATCGTCATGGCGGTCATGGGCATGATCGCCGGCGGCTGCTGGGTGGGCATCGCCGGCTATCTGCGCTATGCCCGCGGCGTCAACGAGACGATCTCGTCGCTGCTGCTCACCTATATCGGCATCGCGGTGATGAACTTCTTCGTCGAAGGATCGCTGCGCGACCTCACCAATCCGAACAAGCCCTCGACGATGCCGATCGGGGAAGACTATATGGTCGGCAAGATCCCCGGCACCGACGTCCACTGGGGCCTCGCCGCAGGCATCGTGCTCGCGATCATCCTTCACATCCTTTTGTCGAGGACCACCTTCGGCTTCGCCGTGCGCGTCACCGGCGGCAATCCGCGCGCGGCGCAGGCCCAGGGCCTGCCGGTCGGCACCCTCATCGTGTTGTGCACGATGATCGCGGGCGCTTGCGCGGGCCTCGCCGGCTTCTTCGAGGTGGCGGCGATCCAGGGCCGCGCCAACGCGTCGCTGGTCGCCGGCTATGGTTTCACCGGGATTCTCGTCGCCTTCCTCGCCCGCCAGAGTCCGCTCGCGATCATTCCGGTTGCGATCATGTTCGGCGGCCTCGTCGCCTCCGGCGGCCTGGTGCAGCGTCGCATGGACCTGCCCGACGCCACCGTGCTGGTGCTGCAAGGCCTAGTGTTCGTGGTGCTGCTGGTCTCGGAGACGCTGTACGGCCGTTTCAAGATATTCCAGGTCACCCCCGCGGCGGATCGCACATGAGCGACAATCCCTATCTCATCGTCATGTTCGCCATCATCGGCGGCGCGTTGCGGGTGTCGACGCCGTTCATGTTCGTGGCGCTCGGCGAATGCCTCACCGAGAAATCGGGGCGGGTCAATCTGGGCCTCGAAGGCACGCTGGTCCTGGGGGCGATGTGCGCCTATGCGACCTCCTACCACACCGGCTCCCCCGTGCTCGGCGTGCTCGCCGCCGGCTGCTCCGGCGCGGTGCTCGGCGGCATCCACGGCTATGTCTGCAAGTTGCCGAAGGTCAACGACATCGCCATCGGCATCGCCATGATGCTGTTCGGCACCGGCTTGGCCTTCTTCTTCGGCAAGGCCTATATCCAGCCCTCGGCGCCGCGGCTCGGCTCGTTCTCGCTGGGCGCCTGGACCGGCAATCCGCAGATCGAGACGGCGCTGCAGATCAATCCGCTGCTGCTCGTCGGGGTCGTCGTCGCGTTCATCATGGCGTGGGCGTTCGCCAACACACGCTGGGGCCTGATCGTGCGCATGACCGGCGACAGCGCGGCGTCGGCCAGGGCGATGGGCGTGTCGGTCGACCTCGTGCGCTTCCTCGCCACCACCGTCGGCGGCTTTCTCGCCGGCGTCGGCGGTGCGTTCCTGTCGCTCTATTATCCCGGTTCCTGGAACCAGGGTCTTTCCTCCGGCCAGGGCTTGATGGCGGTCGCGCTCGTCATCTTTGCGCGCTGGAAGCCGCTGATGTGCGTGGTCGCCGCCCTGCTGTTCGGCGCTGCCGGCGCCATCGGGCCGGCCCTGCAGTCGGTCGGCATCACCCAGGGCTATTATTTCTTCAATGCCGCCCCTTACATCCTCACGCTCCTGATCATGATCGCCTCGGCCGGATCGAAGCAGGCCGCGCGCGACGTGCCCGGCGAGCTCAGCATCACTAAGTGATGGTGCGAGGCCGTCTCGGGCGCGCTGCCGGTCGATGCATCGATGTTTCGAGTGAGCGTGCCGACATGAGTGGACCCTGAGATGAGCGGACACCTGACATGAGCGGGCTCTGAGATGAGCGGACTTGGCGGCCTGAACAAGACACCCAATGGGGTGGTGCTGGGGCTGGTGCAGCTTCAATTGCCCGTGGTGGCGACGCCGGCCGATCTCTCGGCGCAGACCGCGCGCATCGTCGCCATGGTCGGCAAGGCGCGGCGCAACCTGCCCACCATGGACCTCGTGGTGTTTCCCGAATACGCCCTGCACGGGCTCTCCATGGACACCAACCCGGCGATCATGTGCTCGCTCGACGGGCCGGAGGTGGCGGCGTTCCGGCAGGCCTGTATCGACAACCGCATCTGGGGCTGCTTTTCCATCATGGAGAGCAATCCGGGCGGCAACCCCTATAATTCCGGCCTGCTGATCGACGATTGCGGTGCCGTGCAGCTCTATTATCGCAAGATGCATCCGTGGGTGCCGGTGGAGCCCTGGGAGCCCGGCAATATCGGCATTCCCGTCGTCACCGGGCCGAACGGCGCCAAGATCGCGCTGATCATCTGCCACGACGGCATGTTTCCGGAGATGGCGCGGGAATGCGCCTACAAGGGTGCGGAGATCATGATCCGCACCGCGGGCTATACCGCGCCGATTCGCGACGCCTGGCGCTTCACCAACCAGGCCAACGCCTTCTGCAATCTGATGGTCACCGCCAATGTCTGCATGTGCGGCAGCGACGGCAGCTTCGATTCCATGGGCGAGGGCATGATCGCCAATTTCGACGGCACCGTGCTCGCTCACGCAACCAGCGGCCGCGCCGACGAGATCATCACCGCCGAGGTGCGTCCCGATCTCGTGCGCGAGGCGCGGGCGCACTGGTCGGTCGAGAACAACATCTATCAGCTCGGCCACCGCGGCTTCACCGCCGTCGACGGCGGCGCCCGGGATTGCCCTTACACCTTCATGCAGGACCTCGTCGCCGGGCGTTATCGCGTGCCGTGGGAGGACGAGGTGCACCATGTCGACGGCACCTCCTGCGGCTTTCCCAAGCCACGACGCCGTTATGGCGAACGCCTCGATCAGGCCGCGGAGTGAAGCATGCCGACGATACCGTCCACCCCCTATGCCTGGCCGTTCGACGGCGACGTGACGCCGCAGAACACGGCGCTCATCATCATCGACATGCAAACCGACTTCTGCGGCAAAGGCGGCTATGTCGACGCCATGGGCTATGACCTTTCGCTGACCCAGGCGCCGATCGAGCCGATCCGCAGCGTGCTTTCGGCGCTGCGCGAGAAGGGCTACCACGTCATCCACACCCGCGAGGGCCATCGTCCCGATTTGAGCGACCTGCCCGCCAACAAGCGCTGGCGGTCGCGCCAGATCGGCGCCGGCATCGGCGATCCCGGACCGTGCGGCCGCATCCTGGTGCGCGGCGAGCCGGGCTGGGAGATCATCCCGGAGCTCGCTCCCAAGCCCGGAGAGCCGATCATCGACAAGCCCGGCAAGGGCTCGTTCTGCGCCACCGATCTCGAGCTGATGCTGCGCACCAGCGGCATCCGCAACATCATCCTGTCCGGCATCACGACCGACGTGTGCGTCCACACCACCATGCGCGAGGCCAATGACCGCGGCTTCGAATGCCTGCTTCTGGAGGACTGCTGCGCCGCGACCGACCCCGGCAACCACCTCGCCGCCGTCCACATGATCAAGATGCAGGGCGGCGTGTTCGGCGCGGTATCCGATTCCAAGACATTTCTGGAGCATCTGCCGTGAGCGTCGCCGAACTCTCGACCGAGCCTTCGCCACCGCCCGGCCAGGCACGGGCCGTCTCGCTGGAAACGGCGGGCATGACCAAGATCTTCGGGCCGCTGGTGGCGCTTGGCGATGTCTCGATCAAGGTCGAGGCGGGCGAGTTCCACGCCCTGCTGGGCGAGAACGGTGCCGGCAAGTCGACGCTGGTCAAATGCATCATGGGCTTCTACGTGCCCGATCGCGGCACCGTATCGCTCAACGGCAAGGAGGTGACGATCCGCAATCCGCGCGACGCCCGCGCGCTCGGGATCGGCATGGTCTATCAGCACTTCACGCTGGTTCCTTCGCTGACGGGGGCGGAGAACCTCGTCATC
>Ga0302326_10018466_pt1 | contig 14465 bp, 14 predicted proteins | sample Palsa_T0_3_FD_202264 | JGI IMG/M metagenome (GOLD analysis project Ga0302326, IMG submission 202264) | Peat permafrost microbial communities from Stordalen Mire near Abisko, Sweden - Palsa_T0_3 | ecosystem: Environmental > Terrestrial > Soil > Palsa > Peat permafrost | place: Sweden: Abisko... | reverse complement strand
CGGCCGCGACTTGCGCGCGGACGCATGGACGGCAAGCGGGCCCTGCTCGACGCATTGGAGATTTGCCAGTTCGACTTTGCCGCCAAAGTCGTTGGTCTTCATATCGGTGAGCGCGGTCAGGCACTTGTTATAGACACTGTTGCGCGACGATTCGCTTGCCTCGACGCAGGTCAGCGAGGCGAGCGCGCAAAACACCCCTTCCACGCCACCCGCGATTGCCTGGTCGTCCGGGCGCGGGGTCGCGAGGTTCGAAAGTCCCGCAACCGTCTGGACGTGAGCGGCCAACTCCCACGGCATCGCGGGGTCCGTGTCGTTCGCGAAGAACTGCCGGTCGTTCGAACGGTAGTCTTGAATATGAAGCTGGAACAGCCGCTCGGCTTTCGATCGCGTCGTCTGCATCGTCAGAGTCAGCCGATTTCTGGATCCTTGCACCAACGCGAAGCCGTTGGCGCGCAGATATTGCAGGATCCGATCGTAAACCTGCCGCGAGGGCCCGAAGCGATCGGCAATCTGCCGCTGGGTCAGAAATTTATGGAAGTTTTTCGAGTGCGGATCGTAGATCTCGTGCAGGTACCGCTCGAACGCGGGCTGGTCGTCATGCTTGAGAACGAGCGTGATCGCGATAGGGTCGCTGGCGCTCTTGCTGCCCGAAGGAACAATGGTCGCCTTCGACAGCGCCGGCAGCACATGGCCCGTCACGCGAACCATCGCGGGCGGGGTTGCTGCTGAATGATCGGCGCTTGCGCCTGCGATCGAGGGGCTGGCGAGGAGAGCCAGGAAGAAAGAGAAGACCAGCAACCTCAAATGGCCCCGAGACGACACCTCCGGAGATTCCATTTTGTATCCCTCCCTTTGCACTCGCCAAGACGAATTTAAAATCGCACTGACATAAGCGGGATTGCAAACGCAAGGTTCAACGGTCAATCGCAAATTAAGAGAACGTTCGGCAACTGACACCGGCAGACGATTTGCGGCTAAGTCTTACCGGGAGTCAGCCCTGCGCCTCGAGACGTACTTGGTGCTACGGCTGGCGCCGGGCTCGGAGCGAAAGTCGGAATTGCGGCAATGCCTGCGCTCGGGTGTGAGTCCGAGGCTTCGCTCTGTGCTGCAGTGATTGGAGGATTTTGGCCGGCTGCGAGGGTTGCGACGGGCTGGGCGGTCGGCGGGGTTTCAGTTTTGATGCGCACCAGCGTTTGACCGTGGTAGCAAAACTGGACCGGATGTTTTTCATTTCTGGTCACGCCTTCAGTGGGGGTCAGAGCAATTTCAGCCAACCCCAGCGTAAACGCATCGGCCGCAGCTTCGGCGACCGCGATAGGGACCTTTCCTCCGGCGCCGTAGCCGCGCGTGTACAGCTTGTAAAAGTCGCATGACGCGCCGTCGGACTCGATTGCCGTGCCGTCGGGAGCTCCGAGCTTGTCCAAGACCTGATCGCGCGTCATACCGGTCTGAAAGTAGTTCAGATCGACGGGCGTGGGGCGGGTCGCTTCCATGACCACCGAACACGCGGCCATACAGGTCGCAAGCGACAGTGCCGCACACACCCAGAAAAACGATCTCATGAATCCCCCGTTTCAGTACCGGACGATAGTCCGTCCCGTACTTTGCGAGGGAAGCTAGTATCACTGCGCCGGTGTTAGCGCTATCAGGATGTTGGCGGTGTGTGACCTTGGCATCGAAACGGAGCATGGCGGCTATTCCTGCGAGGCCCGGAACCCTCACCTTCAACTGTCAAAGAAGCCCGCAACCTGTTAGTAGTGACGATCCCACGAAGTGTCCGTTAACCCCCGAAGGAGAATTTTCATGAAGCTCTATTATTCACCCGGTGCATGCTCGCTTTCACCGCATATCGTCGCGTCTGAAGCCGGTATCCCGATCGAACTGGAAAAGGTAGACCTCGCCAAGCATAAGACGGAAGGCGGACAGGATTACCTGACGATAAACCCGAAGGGATACGTCCCGGCGCTGCGCCTCGACGACGGCAGCCTCCTGACCGAAGGTCCCGCCATCGTTCAGTACCTGGCCGACCAGAAACCGGCGACCGGGCTTGCGCCGGCGGCGGGAACGATCGATCGCTATCGGCTGCAGGAGTGGCTGACCTTCATCGGAACCGAGCTTCACAAGAGCTTCGGCGCGCTGTTCAACCCGGCGTCGTCCGACGATGCCAAAACGACCTCGAAAGCTGCTATCACCAAGCGGCTTGTCTATCTGAATGATCAGCTCGCCAACAAGCAGTTCCTGCTGGGCAGCAACTTCACGGTCGCCGATGCGTACGCATTCACGATCGTGAACTGGACCAACTTCGTCGGGATAGATCTGAAACCCTATCCCAACATCGTCGCCTATATGTCCCGGGTAGGCGGACGTCCCAAGGTGCATGAAGCGCTGAAGGCCGAAGGCCTGATGAAGTAGCAGTCTCCAGCGCCCGCGCTGCAATGCGGCGCGGGCGCTTCCATGTCAGTTCGCGGGCGGCCAACTACAGCGTCGAAATTATAGGTCCGTTTCGTTTCATAGCCGCTGCCTGCGTGCCTGAATTTCGATCGGGTCAAGTACGCCGGTGGATTGGGTCGATCCACGCGACGGCCTCGGGCTTCTCGACCGGTTCAATGTCGAGGTTGACCACAACTGTTTCCTGGTCGCTGCGCACGACCACGCATTTCAGCGCCTCTTGCGCCAAAGCATTTATTTCCTGATGCGGCACGTAGGGCGGAATGTAAATGAAGTCTCCTGGCCCAGCCTCCGCGGTGTATTCCAGATGTTCGCCCCAACGCATGCGGGCGCGCCCGTCGACGACGTAAATAACGCTCTCGAGCGAGCCATGATGGTGCGGACCGGTCCTGGCGTTCGGCTCGATTCTGACGGTCCCGGCCCAGATTTTCTGGGCTCCGACGCGAGCGTGATTGATCGCGGCGGCGCGGGTCATTCCCGGCGATTGCGGAGTGTTCTGATCCAGCGAATCGCTGGGAATGATCCTGACGCCGTCGGTCTTCCAATCGATTTTGTCTTTGTCTGACATTGCTGTTCTCGACTATTCAAAACGTGAGCGGCCTTCAGCCCGAACTTCGTTTATCAAAGAGGATATGCATGATCAAAATAAAAGTACTCGGGTGCGCACTATTGTTGCTCGGAATCGCCACCGCAAATGGCTACTCGCAAGAAACGACCAGCGGACATTCACAGGAGACGGCAAGCGAATATGTAGCGCCGTCGGAAGCTGGTCCTACGGGCAAAGCTCCCAGGATGCAGGTTCGATTGCTGAGCAATGAAGGATCGACGAAACAATATGCGGTCATCTTCTACACGGGAGACGAGGCTTTTTCCGGGCTGCTGGAGTTCGCGCAGCAGTATCACGTTACCAGTGCGCATTTCACGGCTATTGGAGCGGTGAGCGGAGCGACGCTGGGATGGTTCGATCCGCAGCGCAAAATGTACAAGAAGATTCCGATCGACGGTCAGCACGAAGTGATTGGCATGAGCGGTGACATCGCGCTCTATCAAGGAAAGCCGGTGGTGCATACGCATATGGTGGTGGGGGCATCAGACGGAACGACGCGGGCCGGGCATGTTCTCGCCGCGTACGTATCGCCGACGCTGGAAGTGATGGTCACGGTCGATCCGGTAGCGATGCAAAAACGTTTTGACCCGGAAACGGATCTGACGTTGATCGATCCATCTTTGAAATAGCAGCACATCAAATGTGACCGTAGAAGGAGGTTTGCTCGCCGTTGCGAGCGCCAGTCACCACTTCTCGACCCATGGTCGTAGCACGACCTCGAACGCCCAGGTCGACCGATGCTGGCGATGCAGCTGCAGATAGGTTTCCGCGATACAGTCCGGGTCGGCCATGTTGTCGTCGACACTTGTTCCTGCGAGTCGATGCGCGCGCGTACCGTCTTCCTGCGTCCAGCCTATCGCGGCGTCAATCGGCACATTTGTTACGTGGATACCTTGCGGCATCAGTTCCCTTGCCATGCTCTGCGCGAGTCCAGCCTTCGCCTGACACGCCATCGCAAAGACGCCGCTCAACGGGAAGCCTTTGAGGGCAGCGCTTGCGTTAGTGAAGATGATCGTTCCTTTCGCGCCGTTGGCGTTGGGCTTGTTTTCGCGCATCAGCCGAGCTGCCTGCTGACCAACTAAAAACGCGCTGAACGCTGAGTTGCGGAGGGTCGCGAGCGCGACGCTCGGGTCAGCTTCGGTAATCTGCTTGCGAAATATTTCGGGCACCCGGCCGTCGATGTTGTGCACGACCAGCGTGGGAACCCCAAGGTCCCGAACAACATTCTGGAAGAGCAGCTCCACGGCCGCTGGATCGCTCGCATCGCATGCATATCGGCGCGTGCCGTGCGTTTTCTCAAGATTCAGCAGGACCGGTTTGTCGGGATTCCTGGCTGCGATACCAACTCGCATCCCGTTTTTTGCGAACAGTCGCGCGCAACTTGAACTGATGCCGGGGCCGCCGCCAACGATCAGTGCAACGTCTTGCCCGGAAGATTGAGTGGCGCGTTCGTCGGATTGAGTCATGTGCCGTGCTCCTATGGGTCTTCAAGGAGATAAGTCAGAGACAGGTTCGATCAAAGTTATTCAGTGATTCCACCATGGACGATCGGAGAATGCCCGCAGGTCGATCTCGAAGGTCCAGGTGGATCGGTGTTGTCGCGCGAGGTGGAGGTAGGTCTCCGCGATCTGGGTGGGAAGCATCAGTCCATCATGTTCGTTGCCGCGGGTTTCTCTCAGCTGTTGGAACCTTTCCGGCCCGAGCATTTTTCCCAACGTGTCGGGCGCGTCCACGGCGCCGTCGATCACGATATGGACCACGTGGATTCCTTTTGACGCGAACTCCGCATTGAGTGTCTGGCAGAGCATTCGGCGTCCGCCCATCGCAGCCGCATGCGAATGTTGACCGCCATTTCCACGCATCGCCGCGGTCGCCGATGTCACGAGGATTGTTCCTTTGCCCCGCGCTTCCATCAGCGGGCATACGGCCGACGCGAGCCGAAAGAGACCGAGCGTCCCCAGGCGCCAGCCTGTTTCAAAAGCCTTTAGCGATGTGTCCTTCAATGCCCTATCGCCAATCTGCGCGCCCAGGTTGTAAACGACCACTTCGATCGGACCGATGTCGGCCTCGATGGTGGCAACCCGCTCTTCGATGGAGTTTGGCTCGATCGCATTGAGGAGAAATCCGGTGGCGGAACCTCCATCGGTTTTGATCGCGGTCACCATGCTATTCAATCCGTCCAGGTCGCTGCGGCGGCACAGACAAGCGTGATAGCCCTCTTGCGCAAAGCGTCGAGCGACATTTCCACCGATACCCGCACCGGCACCTATCACGAGACAAACAGGTTTCATATTCGATCTCTCCAAACATCAATCGCGGGCACGGCGGCCCGCAGCACTCGATCGTCGCTTCTATTTTGGAACCTTGATCTTGACTAAGTTCTATTTTGGAACCTCGCGCCTGTCAAGGTTGACGCTTGTCAAGTTCCAATTTGGAAGCTGGTTTCATGCCGACTGTTGTGCAAAGCTGCCAGGTATTATGCGCTGGCAACAAATTGACACGATGACATGCTCGCTCGCGCGAACCTTGTCGGTGGTCGGCGACCGCTGGACCATGCTGATTCTCCGCGATGTATTCCTCGGCATCCGCAGGTTTGAGGCGATTCAGAAGGATTTACAGCTCACACCGCATCGTCTCTCGGACCGGCTGCGTAAGCTGGTACGCGACGGAATTCTTCGCCGCGTCGAGTACGAAAAGAATCGCCGTCGATTCGAGTATCGGCTCACCGAGAAGGGATTTGACCTCTATCCGTCGATCGCCACGATGACGGCATGGGGCGACCGCTGGATGGCTGGACGCGCGGGCGTCCCGGTCGAACTAGTCCACCAACCCTGTGGCCATAAAATCAAACCGAAACTCGTCTGTCCAAGCTGCAGCTTAAAGATAGATGCTCGCGACTTGAGCGCCCGGCCAGGCCCAGCCCTAAAAGGCCGGGGCTTACCGGGACAGGATACCGCGCCGAGGCCGAAAAGCCCTCGCGCAAGTAAAAAGGCCGCTTGATAACTACCGCTGCGTCTTCTTGTCTTCCTAGAAGAAGATAAATGCTCGGACCACGACGTTCTTGCGACAGGGAGCGTCGTCGGGTGCGGTGGGGTCGATGCAGGCGCTGTGGAAAGACCAGCGCGAGACCGAACCGTCGGTGACTGAATCGTAGCACTTGAGCATCGAGACCTCGGTCGGCTTCTGCTGGGGAAACCAGTACCACTCGTGGCCGGGGCGGTAGGTGAAGCGGGTGGTCTCGCCAACGCGGTCGTCGTAGATGCGGTAGTTGGTGATGTACGGCTGGTCGGCGAAAGAAGGCCACGCGCACAGCACGAAAGGATTCTGGCGCACGGTCTCCATCGGCTTGGCGAGATTGATCGACATGAACCGCCGCGACATCTTCGCGGCGGCTTGCTCCGCCGTGTAATGCTGCTCGCGCCCGAAGTTGCGCAGGTTCTTCGTGAGCAGCTCGCGGCAGCGCACGCGGCCGCTGTTGTCGTTCAGGTCGTTGTGCACGATGTAGGCGTAGTTGGAGTTCACACCCGGGTTCTTGTTGTCCTGGTCCTCGGTGCGGTCGCCCTTGTAGTCCTTGTCGAATACGTCGTGGTTGTACACGAGCGCGTCCGTCGCGCCCGGGAAAAACTCCAGCAGGAGCTTCTCGATCTCCACGTAGAACACGCGCTCCACCTCTGCCGCGTCGTAAAAGTTCTTGCACCTGGACTCGCAATGCGCCAGCGAAACGCCAAGCTTGTCCATGCACTCGGGGCTGTTGGGCGAGAGACCTGGATAGTACTTCTCGATTCGTCGCGCGTCGCGCAACACTTGCGGGAAATAGAGGCATCGACGCGCGACGTCCTGCTCCTCCTTGCGCAACGCTTTTGCCAGGTCCGCGCGCGCCGGGTCGCGCCAGAGCGCGTTCGACGAGACGATGGAGTAGGACGGCTGCTCGAAGACGGTGTAGCGCAGCGGAACCGCTATGCCGCCTTCAGGTACTTCGATGTGGTTGGCCCGAATATATTCGAGGCACTCTGCGTAGCTGCGAAACCCCACGCCCCACTTGGTCTCGATCGGTCCAGGAGGAGCGCTGTCAAGCATTTCACTGACCACTTGGCCGTTCCCCTCGGCCAGCAGGCGGAGCGCCGCCGCAGTCGCCGCGACAGTTCCCGCATCCCCGTCGCGATCGAACGACATGTAGGACAAACCGCCGTTCGCAGCGATAGGTGGCGGCTGCCCTTTCGTAAGTTGGAGGGGAGGCACGTAGACCGACGAAACTCTTTCCGTACCCCCAGCACCGTGACTCTCGATGGAATTAAGCCGGTCCATTGCATGTCTCCTGGTTAGAAATACCCAATCGTGGCAGACAGGGCTTGTAGTTTTTTAGCGTTTATCACACATCGAGCGACCGGGCGAGTATTTCGTCCTGCCGATCTCTCGCATCAGGTCGGGCGCTCAGGCAAGGGCATCGCGATAGGTTCATCAGCTTAGACCTTTGCCGCGTGAGATCCATTGTTAGCCAGGCGATTATACTCGCTGTCGCGTTTTCCGGACGCCAATCCGGAATCGTTTGTGCTCCCGTTCCATCATGTCGCGATCGCGGGAAACAACCGCGTCCCGCACATCTAACGGGGCGATGGCCGACCGGCCGATGAGCGAGTCTCCACAAAAGTCCCCACAGTCGCCTGCCAAACAGCTCTACAGTTTTGGCTCGGTACGATGAAAAAGCCTTGTCGTTGGCCACTTTGAAATGGCTCCCCGGGCCGGATTCGAACCAGCGACATGACGGTTAACAGCCGTCCGCTCTACCGACTGAGCTACCGGGGAGTGTTTGTGGGTTCGGTCTTTCGCCGCGTCGGAGCTACTTTCGATATCTGCGTATCGACGCGAAATCAAGCATTTAGCTTACAGCGTCCGACATTATAGCTGGAGTTGGGCCGCACGAATCAAATCAAATCCGTATCGCAATGCGGCCCGGCTCAATTTGAAACCTTGGAGCCTTGCAGCGTCTTGTCCTGAATCGCGCCCATCGCCTTGCAGGTCTCCGCAACATACCTGGCCGGTAGCACACCCGCCAGCCCCGAGAAAACCGGGTCGGTGTTGAGCGAAGTATTGGCCTCCAGGATTCCCCATAACGCAAAGCGCAGCCCGAGACTGACGAAGACCGGCGCGCCGCTGGAAAATCCGGGCGCGCCGCCGCCGTCCATGTAGCTCAGCTCCTGCAAGCCCGCGCCGATCACTTCGGTGTCGGCCGGCTGCGGAACAGAGACGTGGCCGAAGCGCGCGAGCGCCTCGAAGCGATGCTGAATGACGCCCACGGTCGCGGCGGTCAGGTAGTAGATCTGCGCGCCGGTTTCAGCACGCGCGTACGGATCGTCGCTGCCGAGCAGCGTGCCGAGCGCGATTGGTGCGATGCTCGCGTTCTGCGGGGTAAACGGCACCGCGGCGACGTCGGCCTTGGTTTGCAGCGGGTCGAGCACCCACCGGTTTTCCAGCGGCAGCGCGTCCTCGCGCATCGTGCCGGTTCTCGAATCCTCGAGCGTGAGCAGCAGGCCGGCGCGCGGACTGCCATTGTCGTCAAGCAGATTGTGGTGGGCGGTCACCAGGTAAACGAAGGATCGGCCGGGGAACGCAGTGCTGGGCACCGCGACAAAAAATGCGGTGCCCACCTGCACCACGCGCCCGCCGGAATGGCTCACGATGCCGGCGACATTGCGCAGCGGGCCGGAGGGGACACTGCCAGAGTCGTCGGCGTGCGAGGCGCTCGGCGCGAGGGCGGCGATGGATGCGATCGCGCAGGCCGCGGCCGCAATCGAGAGTATGGCTTTTCTCATTCGATCAGATTCATCCAGAGTTTTTTGGCCAGGGTTGGTTGAGCGGCTGGCTGGCTTTCGTTTCGGCGGCTTACGATAGCAGAAGGCGGCTCGTTAGGAAGAGGCTCGCGCCGCGGGTTCGATGCGCCGAAAAGGTTCGATGTGCACCAAAGACAGCGGCGCGACCGGAGCTTTCCGCTCCGACCGCGCCGCCAACTACATACTAATTGCGATTCGTGACGCCGGATTCTTACCAGCGATTGCGATTTCCTCCACCGCCGCCACCCTCTCTGCCGCCGCCACCACCGCCGCCGCCACGCCGGCGATCTCCGCCGCCCCCACCGCCACCGCCGCCACGCGGCCCGCCGGTGCTGGCGCGAGCTTCGTCAATCTTGATCCGCCGTCCCTTGAGGTCGGTGTCGTTGAGGGTCGAAATCGCGGTGGCCGCGTCGGCCGCCTCGGCCATCTCGACGAAGCCGAAACCGCGCGACTGGCCGGAGAATTTGTCGGTGACAACGACCGCGCTCTCGACCTTCCCCGCTTGGGCAAACAGATCGGCCAGGTCTTCCTGGGTAACCGCGTAGGCCAGATTGCCTACATACAACTTGGTGGGCATAAAAGCCTCCTTCTGAATTTGCCAGGAAGCTCCTATACAGACGACCCTGCGGAATTTGACCGGGATCCGTGAGAAAGGCCGCGTCGAGGCGTTTTAGATCCTAGGAATAAAGATAGGCGCGAGGCAAAGCGGAGTAAAGTCGGAGCGCGCAACAGCGCGGGAATCCGCCAGAACGAGAAAGACCGCGGCACATTTCGCACCGCGGCCCTTTAACAATCAGCGTTCGAAAATTACGCGGCGACCTTGGTCGTTCCCTGCATCGCGGGCAGCTCCGGGTTGCAGACGTAGCGCAGCTTCGGCAGCGTCACGTCGGCGGTCGTGAAGGTCGCGGAAATCGGATTGTCGAGCCGCATATAGTTGCCGGCGCCAAATGCGTCGGTGTCGAGCAGCATGATCCGCGGCTTGCCGCGCTCCGCTTTGGAGAAGGTGAACTCGGGATCGACCTGCACCAGCACGACCTTGCCGTCTTCCTTGTTGCGCGCGAGATGCATGCTCGCGATGTACTGGATGTCGCCGCCGGAAATCATGTCGCGATCGAGCAGTTCGCACTCGAGCACCGGCTTGCCGCCCACACTCGCGCGCGCAACGACGCGGTCATGGCGGATGTCTAACTTCACCTCGCCCGCCGCGGTCGGATAACCCCATCGCGCGGCCAACTCGCGGCGCGCGTCATCGTTGTCGCAGAAACTGCGCAACACGAAGCCTCGCGGACGAACCCCCGTGCGTCCCGAGACGCGAACTTCGGCAATCGAGAAGGCGCCGACCGGACTCTCGGGATAATGCGTGACGCAAAAGATTGCGTACTCGGGAATCGACGGATGCATCGTGGCCGGTATCAGGTTGTCGGCGGGATCGTCGTCGATCTCCATGTTGATGGTCAGAATCTTTGCGCCCTTCAGAATCCACGGCTCGGTTTTGTAGCCGTTGATCGTCGGCGCCGACCTGGACCATGTCGCCAGATCAAGTTTTCCAAAGCGCGGCGGCATCAACGGCCTCCTGCGGCGGCCGACGCGCTGTCGCTCGCGCCCTGGAAATGAGGCATCACTTCCTTGGCGAACAGGCGCAGACTGTCGAGCACCTTCTGCTGCGGCACGGTCTCAAGCGCGTTGAGCAGGAAGTTGACCCGGTCACAGCCGACCGACTCCCACTTCTTAAGCTCGCGCACGAGGCGCGCAGGATTTCCGATCGCGATACCCTCAGGCGCGCCCGACGCGTCGCCCGGCCCAGCCGCATCCTGGCGCAGCGAAGGCAGCAGTCCGAGCGACGGATATGACTTGCTCGGATACGCCTCGCGCGCGGCCAGCAACTGCGCGGCCAGATAGTTGAAAGTGCCGGTCAGACGCTTGCCGACCTTCACGCCCTCGGCATCGTCCTCATGGCAATACAAAAAGTTCACCGTCGAGACCGCTTCATTGACAACTTCGCCGACCGGCGTGCAGTTGCGAATGATCTTTCGATAGCGTTTGACTTTCTCCTCCTGCTCCGCAAATCCGCCGAAGGTCAGCCCGAGGCTGCCCATGCCGCGCTCGGCCGCGTCGATCTCGGTGCCGGGACTGGTGACCGCAACCCACAGCGGCGGATGCGGTTTCTGATACGGCTTGGGCACGATCGTCCGCTGCGGCATCGACCACGAACGCCCCTGGTACGAGAAGCGCTCCTGGGTCCACATTTTCGGCAGGCAATGCACGAACTCGTCCCACGTCTTCTTGGTCTCGTCCGGGCTCGCGCGAAAACCGCCCAGTTCGGTCCACGTCGCGGAGCGGCCGGTGCCGACATCAAGGCGGCCGCCCGACAGGATGTCGAGCACTGCAGTGCGCTCGGCGATTTTGATCGGATGATTGAACTCGGGCACGCACACGATGATGCCGTGACCGACGCGCATTTTCTTCGTTTTCATCGCGCATGCGGTCAAAAACAGCTCGGGCGCGGGGCAATGCGAATATTCTTCGAGGAAGTGATGCTCGACGGCCCACACGGAATCGAAGCCGAGCGAATCGGCGAGCGCGACCTGTTCGAGACAGTTATCGTAGACGGTTTTTTCGGTTTCGCGCCCCCATGGTCGCGGTACCGAGATTTCGTAGAAGAGGCCGAATTTCATAGCATTACCTCCATACCGTTCGTTTAGCGCAATCGCAGGAAAATCGAAAGTCCCCGCCAGGGGGAAGGGTAAATCACTTTATTTAATGTGAAACCCGCGGTGGGTTTCACGCTTCCTTCGGCAGGGGTGACCCCTGCACCCGGTGGCAGGAAAAGAGAAGATGCGGGACTTCGTCCCTGTTGGGAAGTTAATTGGCAGCCAATCTGCTCTGTCTCCTCGCCCTGCGAGGGGAGACCTTTTGCAGAAGCTCCTTTCCGAGTCCTCGCTGTCTCAGCATCCGCATAAGTGGTCTTGTATATCGCTTGACATATGTTGATTTGCGGTTTTACATTGGGAGTCGAGGACCTCCACATGCAACACGAACTTATCGACGTGGCCGAGCCGAACCTGCTGCGCGAGCAATTTCCCTACGACGCGGTGCCGCGCATCATTTTCGACGGCGAATTTGAAAAGCCCGATCCGGCGCCCGACTTCTTCATCACCGACACGACCTTTCGCGACGGACAGCAGGCGCGGCCGCCGTACACCGCCGGGCAAATCGTCGCGATGTTCGACATGCTGCATCGGCTCGGCGGTCCCAACGGCGTCATCCGGCAGACCGAGTTCTTCCTGTACTCGAAAACCGATCGCGAGGCGGTTAATCGATGCCTGGCGCGCGGCTACGAGTTCCCCGAAGTGACCGGATGGATTCGCGCGGTGAAAGCCGACTTCAAAATCGTGAAGGAGATGGGCCTGCGCGAGACCGGGATTCTAACGTCGGCGTCCGACTACCACATTTTCAACAAGCTCAGGAAAACGCGGCGCGAAGCGATGGACGATTACCTCGGGATCGTGAACGCGGCGCTCGACGCAGGCCTGAAAATCCGCTGCCATCTCGAGGATGCGACGCGCGCCGACTTTTACGGCTTCGTCGTGCCGTTCGTATCGAAGCTGATGGAACTCGGCGAGGCCGCCGGCATTCCCGTGAAGATTCGCGTCTGCGACACGCTCGGATTCGGCGTTCCCTACCCCGGGGTCGCCCTGCCGCGCAGCGTGCCGAAGCTTATCCTGGGGTTGCGGCGTGAATGCGGCGTCAAGCCGGAGCAGCTCGAGTGGCACGGGCACAACGACTTCCACAAGGTGCTCGCCAACGCGACCGCCGCGTGGCTCTACGGATGTATGTACGCCAACGGCACGATCCTCGGCTACGGCGAGCGCACCGGCAATCCTCCGCTCGAGGGTCTGGTGATGGATTATGTGTCGCTCAAGGGCGACGCGAACGGGATGGACCTGTCGGTCATCACGGAAATTGCCGAGTACTTCGAGCGCGAGGCCGGCTACAGGATTCCCGCCAATTATCCGTTCGTGGGCCGCGACTTCAACGTGACGCGCGCGGGAATTCATGCCGACGGGCTGCTCAAGGACGAGGAAATCTACAACGTCTTCGACACCGCGAAAATTCTCGGCCGGCCGCCGCGGGTGGCGGTCGACAAGACCTCGGGCGTGGCGGGGATTGCGTGGTGGATCAACGCCTACTTTGGTCTCGCGCGCGGGACGCAGGTCGAGAAGCGCTCGCCCGAGGTGCTCGAGATCGCGAAGTGGGTGGACGCGCAGTATGACGACGGGCGTACCACCTCGATTTCCGATCAGGAGATGGAGGTGCAGGTGCGATTGCATATGCCGCGCCTGTTCGGCAGCGGCGCTGGCGCGCGGCTGGCGGGGTAGCGAATCAGATTTTGATCCAGCCTGGCGGGATCAGATCTTTGGTGTCGAAGTAGCCGCGGAAGCCACCGATGCTGCTCTTGTATCGATAACGCCGCGCCGGATTGGTGGCTTGTGCGCCGACCCAATTCGCCGGTGCGATTACTTTCTTGTCCTTGTTGGGATCCAGCCATGCGCCCCACCATGAGAAGCTGGAATTCGCGATGATGTGTCCCTTGCAGCGCGCCATCAGGAACAGATCCTCGGCCTCGCTGAGCGCTTCGACGAAGTAATGCGAACGGCCGCGGAACCGTTCCTTGCACCATTCGAGATCATCGGAGAAGACCACGAAGGTCGTGTCGGGAGCGAACTGCGCCATCGCGCGCTCGTAGTAGTCTCCGGCCGCCAGCTCGGTCCACATCGCGTCACCGACATAATCGGTCCTGCGCACGTGAACCGAGCAGGTCTTGGCCGCCAGCAAATCGCCGAATTCCGCCTCGAGCATGTGGGACACGACGTGATGGGGCGTGAAGTAGTGGCGCACCTCGTCCTGGCAGTGTTCGAAATATCTGTACGACTGGAAGTAGCCCCAAAGCTCGGTGGCGCGATCGATCACGATGTCTTCGTACGCGAAGGTGCGCGAATGGCGCCGCTGGAATTGCCGGACATGATGGATTTGCGGAACCGGAAATTCAAAGAACCTGCTGTACGCCCAGGCGGGAAAGACGAACTCGCAGCGGTTGCGGCGCGCGATACCTATGGTCGCAGCGATCTGGAAGAGCTGGTTGCCGAATCTTCCGAGCTGGCCGAGCGGGAAGGTGACGAAGGTCGATTCGCTGAACCGCGATCGCAGCCTGCGCGCAATCGGTGAGACAATCGGAAGCTGCGCCGTTCGCGCGATCTGATACCTGAGCGCCGAAATACCTTTGCGCGCCGACTCGGAGTAATCCATCACGCGACCGGCGATGACTCACGCCTCCGAAGAATGGAGGTCGCGGCCCATCCGCTCGCGGCCCAGCAAAATGATGACGGCGGCGGAAATCATCACGACCGTGGCGACGCCCGCGAGCGTCGCGGCGTAGCCGAAGCGCTCGGCCAGTAGGGCCTGACCGACGGCCGAACCGGAAGCGAGCAACACTCCGATCTGATACGCGAGGCCCGAGAACAGGCCGCGAACCTCCGGCGGCGACAGCTCGGTCAGATGTGCCGGGATCACGCCCCACGCGC
>Ga0302326_10018465_pt1 | contig 14465 bp, 13 predicted proteins | sample Palsa_T0_3_FD_202264 | JGI IMG/M metagenome (GOLD analysis project Ga0302326, IMG submission 202264) | Peat permafrost microbial communities from Stordalen Mire near Abisko, Sweden - Palsa_T0_3 | ecosystem: Environmental > Terrestrial > Soil > Palsa > Peat permafrost | place: Sweden: Abisko... | reverse complement strand
CACTTCCCATGTCGGGCGGCAGAATCTTACGCTCCGCATGTCCATGCGCCGGTTCATCCGTCTGACGAACGGGTTTAGCAAAAAGTTTGAGAACCACCGTGCGGCCATTGCCCTGCACTTCGCCTAATTACAACTTCTGTTGCCGCCACCAGACACCCGCATGACCCCGGCAATGGCGGTGGGGATCACGGACCACACCTGTCAACCTGTATTTGATTAGCGTTATCAACAGCTTACCGGCCCAACCTCGAAGCCGCCTGGCATACGGTATATTGTCTTTAGAAGACCATGCCGATACTTGGGCTGGAGGCAAAGGAATGGCGCTGGAAACCGAACTGGACACGTACAAAACCAAACTGCCAGAATTGGCAGCCGACGAAGGCAAGTTCGTTTTGATACATGGCGATCAGGTCATCGACGTTTACGGAACGTATGAGGACGCGATAAAAGAGGGCTACGCCAAGTTTAGCTTGGAGCCTTTTCTCGTCAAGCAGATCCAGACCACCGAACAGGTGCATTTCATTTCGCGCTTTCAAGCTACGCCGTGCCATACTTCACACGCCAAGTAGCGCCTAACGGATACCTGATCGTGCTTGCGGTGGTTGGGGCGAGCCATGCCAGAAGAACGGCACTCATTGCCAGCAAACAGGCCATCCCCACGCCGGTTCAGGTACAAGCGCTGATCGATACAGGCGCGACCGGAACTTGTGTGGACCCATCCGTTTTAAATCAGTTAAATAAGTCCAACTGGCAACACATTAGTGCATACGCCATCAACGGCTGGCCAACCGGTAGCAGCCGATACCTACGATGTTAGCCTCACCGTCCACGCGAGAACTGGCCAGCTTCCCCTAATGCATCATACCGTTCCCGTCCTTGCATCTCACCTGCTGGCAGCACAAGGTTTTCACGTCATAATCGGGATAGATATCCTGAAGGGGTGCCTGCTCGCATACGACGGGGCTAATGGGCTCTTCTCTTTGGCCTATTGATAGGCTATCGGAGCGGCCAAGCACACACAAATGGCGCACTACCTGAGTTGTTGGGGTGCTACCCTTCCGAAGCCGGATTACGGCACCCATACGCGAAGCAAGCGCGCGCCATTGCGGGGAAGAATTGTGTATTCGTCGGCATGCGCGGGAACTACCCAAACATGGCCCGGCGCGAACGCCTCATCGCCAAGGCGCCCGTCGCCTTCCAGGCAGATCAGCAACTCCGCGTGCGGGCCGCCCCAGCAGGTGGACTCGCCATCGACGGCGGCCGACTCCGTCCGGAAGTAGGGGCACTCCACTAACAGCTGACGCCCATCGCCCAGATCCACAGGCACGCTGGCCCCGGGATGGCAACCCAGATCCGCCACCGCCAGAGCCGCGTCCAAATGCAACTCGCGCGGGCGGCCGTAGTCATAGAGCCTGTAAGTCACATCGCTAAACTGTTGGATCTCGCACAGTGCCAGTCCTGCGCCGATGGCGTGTACCGTGCCCGCCGGCACAAAAAAAGTATCTCCGGGATGCGCCGCGTACCAGCGCAGCAGTCCCTCGATTTCGCCCGAAAGCGCCGCCGCGCGCGCCTCGTCGCGATTGAGAGGCCGCCCGAATCCCAAAGCCGCTGACGCACCCGGCGCAGCCCGCAGTACGTGCCACATCTCCGTCTTGCCCGGAACCGTTTTGCCTGCACCGGTGGAATCCCCCGGATGCACCTGCACGGAGAGCTTCTCCGAAGTGAACAGGAACTTCACCAGCAGGCGCGGCTCCGCCGGCGCAACGAACCAGACTTCGCCGGTCTTGCCCGCGCCGCGCGGATACCACGGCTCCGTATCCGGAGTGCCCCAAACCTTTTCGAGCGCCGTGAAGTCCAGCCGCCGGACCTTCACTGTTCCACTATGAAGCGGTGCAGGCGCTCCAAGCCCCGCTCCAGCTCATGCATGGAAGTGGCGTAAGAAATCCGCACGTGCCGGTCCGTGCCGAACGCCTCGCCCGGAACCACCGCCACGGCTGCTTTGTCGAGCAGCCTTTCGGCGAATTGCACGCTGCTCGAGATGCCGTTCCGGAACGCCACTCCGATATCCGGATAGGCGTAGAACGCGCCAAGCGGTTCCGCGCAACGCACGCCGGGAATCGCCCGCAGCCGCCCGATCACGAAGTCGCGCCGCTTGGCGTATTCCGCAAGCATCGTACCTACCGAATCCTGCGGACCGCGCAGCGCTTCTACCGCGGCCTTCTGCGCAATGGAAGTCGGATTGGAAGTGGAGTGGCTTTGCAGCTTCAGCATAGCCCCGATCACCCGTGCGGGCGCCAGTGCGAAGCCGATGCGCCAGCCGGTCATGGCGTAGGTCTTCGAAACCGTCCCGGCCACCAGCACGTTCTCCTTGGCGCCAGCCAGCGATGCGATCGAAAACGGCTGGCTGTCGTAGAGGAAGTGGCAGTAGCACTCGTCGGTCATCAGGAAGATACCGCGCTCCGACGCCAACCGGTAGATCTTCTCGAACTCCTCGCGGTCGAGCACCGCGCCGCTGGGGTTCGACGGCGAATTGATCAGCACCATCTTGGTGCGTGAGGTCAGGTACGGCTCGATCATGTCCGCCGTCAGCGTGAATCCCCGGTCTTCATCCGTGCCCACGAATACGCACTTAGCGCCCGCATAGTTCACCACATCCTTGTAGGTGACCCAATACGGCACCGGGATCACCACCTCGTCGCCCGGATCGAGCAGCGCCTGCGTCAGATTGAAGATGGCGTGCTTGCCTCCCACCGTGATCAGGCACTCGCTCGGCTGGTAGTGCGTGCCGAAATCCGCAGCATGCCTCTCGCAAACCGCCTGCTTCAGCTCCAGTGTGCCGCCCGCGTTGGTGTACTTCGTGAAATTCTGTTCCAAAGCGCGTATGGCAGCTCGCTTGATGTTGTCGGGCGTCGGAAAGTCGGGCTCCCCGGCCCCGAAGTCCACTACGTCCACGCCTTGCGCGCGCAGCTTCTCCGCATCCGCCGCCACCCGCATGGTGGACGACACGCTGATCAAAGAGATCCGTTCCGCGATTTCCTGATTCGTTTGCACTAGCATCTTGGCTCCTTATCCCGCCTCTAACTTCGCCCGAACCGCTTCCTCAGCCTGACTTCCACCGACTGTGGAACCAGCCCTCCGATATTGCCGCCCAACCCAAACACTTCCTTCACTAGGCGCGAGCTGATGAACGAGTGCGCCTCGCTGGCCATCATGAAGACGGTCTCGATATCCGGCCGCAGCCGCCGGTTCATCAAGGCCATCTGCAGTTCATACTCGTAATCCGAGATCGCCCGTATGCCGCGCAACAGCACAGTTGCGCCGTTCTGCGCCGCGTAGTCCACCAGCAGGCCCTCGAACGAGTCGACCGCCACGTTCGGATAGCAGTCCACCACTTCGCGCAACATCTCGATGCGCTCCTCCACGCTGAACAGCGGCTGCTTGGTTTCGTTGCGCAGAATCGCGACAGTCAGCTTATCGAACAAATAACACCCGCGTACGATCAGGTCCAGGTGGCCATTGGTGATCGGGTCGAAAGAACCCGGATAGATGGCGGTCACTCGGGGCGGCTTCGTGGCCGCACGCACGCGTTCGGTATCGTTGGTTATTCTACGATTCTACCGGAACGTGCCAGCGTGCGCCACAGCATATGAAAGCCGGGCGGGATTCGGAATTTCTCGCCATCGATATAGAAGACGCCAACGCCCCGGATTCCGCCCTCGATCAGGACCCTATTGGGTATGGCCGTCGTAATACGCGACCGGCCGGCGCGGGCCGGCAGACTTGCGGTCGAGTTCGGCGTCGAGCGCCGCATGCGCGCCCTCCCACTCGATTTCGGAAAACTCGATCCCCACCCGCGAAGGGCGCAGGCGCAGAGCCGCGGTCCATTTTGCGAATGTGCCCCGTGACGGCAGCGCCCCGCGGCACCGCCAGTTCTCCCTTGTACCGGACTTCCTCGACCACCCGCGCATGCAGCGTATCGCCCACCGAGGCGGTCTTCGAATCGATCGCCGTATCCAACTCGACGGGGACTAGCAGGCCGGCCGGCAGATCCACCTCGCGCACCTGCTTCCTGGGAGCCTCCGGCAAAGGGGCGGCGGGCGCGTCGAAACTGATCGTCGATTCACTCCGGTATTCGTGGCAAGCGGAAACTCGATCGCATTCCGGCTCGCCTCGCCGGAGAAATGCGTCGTAGTGAGCTCGGTCCGTTTGGGTCTTGTTTGAAGGGAGGTTGATGATCGCGAGAGCAGGCTGATGTGGCATAGAAGTTTACCTGTTGAACTGAGGTGGAATAGGAGATTCGTGGCTGCTTCATGCGCGCCCCCGCGGCTACTGCCGGATTTTGCTCATTTGGCGATGCCGCTATCCGCGGCCGAATTTCTATTTTGAAACGCAATTGGGCATTGGCTCCGATTGCTAGAATGACCGAATGGACTTTGAGCAAATCGCGTACGGCGCTTCGGCGTCGAAGCTCAGGTGTCCTTCCGGATCCCGGCCTACTTCTATGACCGAACTCGTCTCGCGCAGGCTTTTCCTTCAGGCTGGGTCCGCCTCAGCCCTGAGCACAGCACTTCTCTTTGAGAGGCAAACCATGAATGCAAAACCCTTGAACTTTCCTATCGGCCTGCAACTTTATACGGTTGGCGCGGATATGGAGAAAGATCCCGTGGGCACGCTCAAGCAGGTGGCCGCAACCGGCTACACACAGGTCGAGTTGTCTCCCATGTCGAAGATCACCGCGAAGGAGTTGCGGAAAGCGTTGGACGGCGTTGGCCTCAAGAACCCGTCCGGCCATTACCTGCTGCAGGATCTGATGAGCGACCTGCCGCGGAAGATGGAAGCCGCCAAAGAACTCGGCGAAGAGTACATGATCGTCACCGTGCCTTGGGTGGCGGATCTTTCGCGATTCAAGCAGGCCCCGGGACAGGGGCAGATGGAGTTTTTCCTGGGCGTGTTGAACGCTCTGACGCTGGACGACTGGAAGTGGAACGCCGAGCAGTTCAACAAGATCGGCGAGCAAACCAAGAAAGCCGGCTTGCAGCTCGGCTATCACAACCACAACTTTGACTTCAAACCGTTTGGCGAGACTACCGGCTACGAAGAATTTCTTCGCTTGACCGATCCGGAACTGGTGAAGCTGGAGCTCGATTGCGGCTGGGCGACGGTTGCTGGAAAAGATCCGGTCGCCTACCTGCGCGAGTATCCACAGCGCTACCGGCTGCTGCATGTTAAGGATTTCAAGATCGGGTTCACGGCTCGAACTACGCTAATGGACAAAGGACCGAATCCCCCGGTTCCTACAGAGCTGGGGCGCGGGACTATCGACTACCGCCCGATCTTCAAGGCCGCGCATGAGACCAAGGTCGAGGCGGTTTTTGTGGAACAGGAACCTCCTTTTGTGGAGATGCCTGCGCTTGAGTCGATCAAAGTGGATTATCAGTATATCCATAAGCTTCAGGTGTGAAGATAACGTCGCTCTGAGAAAGGCTATGCACGTTTATCCATGTCGATTTGCGGTTCTGGTTGCGTTCACGAGCGCACTGGCCTGGGGGCAGGACCAGGCGGCGCGCGCGCCGAAAAAGCCCGATCCGGGCGCGATGTTTGCCGGACCGGACAGGGTTGACCCGCAGGTAGCGGAGCGGGGAAAGAAGATCTTTGTTCCGGCTTGCGGCTTCTGCCACGGCGCTGACGCGGCCGGCAAGAGCGCACCGGATCTGATCCGGTCGCAGCTTGTTCTACACGATGAAGGCGGCAGCCTGATCGGTCCGGTGATTCACGACGGCCGGCCGGATCGAGGCATGCCGGCATTCCCCGCGTTGACCAAAGAACAGATTGCCGATATCGGCGCGTTTCTGCGATCGCGCAAGCAGGCGACTTCCAACCGGTTCGGATACGTGATTCAAGGGCTGCTCACCGGCGACGCGAAAGCAGGCAAGGCTTACTTCGATGGCGAGGGTAAGTGCTCCACATGCCATTCGCCTGAGGGAGATCTGGCGGGCATTGCGAGCCGCTACGAGCCGGTGGATCTGCAGAGGCGCTTTCTCACCCCCGGCACCAGCATGATGGACATGTTTATGGGGAAGAAGGGCAATCCGCTGCCGCCCGCGAGAGTGAACATGAAACTGCCGGGCGGCGAGACTGTCGCCGGTACGCTGGTGCGCGCGGATGAGTTCAACGTGGAACTGCGCGACGAGGCGGGCTGGCACCGCTCATTCCCGCGAGAGGGCGCGCAGGTGGAGATTCACGATCCGCTGAGCTTTCACCGGGAGCAGCTTGCCCGTTACTCCGATACCGATATGCACAACGTCCTGGCCTACCTGGAGACACTCAAATGAGGATCGCACGACTCGGGTTGGCGGCGCTCTGCTTCGCCGCGCTGAGCTTGGGGCAGGAGTTAACTCCCGACGCGTTGACGCGCGCAGCCAGCGATACGTGGCCAACTTATAACGGAGACTATTCCGGGCGGCGGAACAGTCCGCTAACGCAGATCGACCGGTCCAATGTGAAGAACCTGGGCCTGCAATGGATCTATAGGACGGGCAATACGGGGCTGAGCGGCTTCGCCGGCTCGGTGAAGTCGACGCCGCTGCTGGTGAAAGGCACGCTGTACTTCACCATGCCGGACAACGTGTGGGCGGTGGACGCACGGACGGGTAGCGAGATATGGCATTACCGTTATCCCGAGAACGCCGGCGTTCATATTGGCAGCCGCGGCGTGGGCATGTACGGCGACTGGCTGTACTTTGAATCGCCCGACTGCAACCTGATCGCGATCAACGCGAAGGACGGCAAGGAGCGATGGCGGAAGACGATTGCGGATGTGCGGGCCGAATACTTCTGCACCATGGCGCCGCTGGTGATCGGGAACAAGGTGATCGTGGGAGTGGGCGGCGATTCACTCGACAACCCGGGCTTTTTGGAAGCGCGGGATCCGGAGACGGGCGAAGCCCAGTGGCGCTGGGAGACGGAGCCGCTGCCGGGACAGCCGGGATCGGAGACGTGGCCGGGCACGGAGGCGATGCGTCATGGAGGCGGCATGACTTGGATGACCGGCACTTACGACCCGGAACTCCATCTGCTGTACTGGACGACCGGCAATCCGAATCCGGTGCACGCCGGCGACGCACGCAAGGGAGACAATCTGTGGACCTGTTCCATTGTTGCGCTGGATCCGGATACGGGGAAGCTGCAGTGGGCGTTCCAGCCTTCGCCGCACGACACGCACGATTGGGATGCGGTGCAGACGCCAGTGCTGTTCGATGGCGAGATGAACGGAAGGCGCCGGAAGATGCTGGCGCAGGCCAGCCGCAACGGGTATTTCTTTGTTCTCGACCGGAAGACGGGAGAGAATCTGCTGACTGCGCCGTTCATGCGGAATAACTGGGCGAAAGGGATTGACGCCAGGGGGCAGCCGATACCCGATCCGAAGAAAGAACCTAAACGCGACGGCACGCTGGTGAGCCCAAGTTCAAACGGCGCTACCAACTGGTTTCCGCCGTCGTTCGACCCCGCGAAGGGGCTCTTCTATGTAAACGCCTCGCAAAACTACAGCGTGTTCTATTACACGGCGGAGGGCAAGCCGGAAGGGTATGCGGGAAGGGACGACTTCCTGGCGTTTTCCAGTATCCTGCTGGCCATTGATTACCGGACGGGTAAGGTTCGGTGGGAGCACGATATCAGCGGAGCCGGGGCCATGAACTTCGGAGGGCTGCTGAGCACCGCCGGGAGCGTGCTCTTTGCGGGCGATACGTCGGGCAACTTACTGGGACTTGATTCCGATAACGGTGAGACGTTGTGGCACGCGCGAGTGGGACAGAACACTACCAACGGACCCATCACTTATATGCTGGATCGGCGCCAATATGTACTTTTCGGGGCGGGCGACTCGCTGTATTGCTTTGCGCTCCCCGGCGGGACCGGCGTAGGGAAGTGACGCAGCGGACGCGGGCGGGCGCGAGACTGCACCGGTGACGTTGCTTGACCGAGGTGGCGTCTTGGAGTTGAAGGATTCAGGCTCTTTGGTCGTTACGTCTTTCCGGTTTCAACAAGGACGTCGTCAGGTACTCACCAGCCAATCATGATGCCCGCTTTGTACTAACCGCGCGGCTGTATCAGTGAGTCATGGGCGCTTGCGCAGATTGGACCGGTGAATTGCCATTCTTGCTCGGAACTCGGTCCCGTAGCGTCAGTCCATGATCAGGACCACAGTCGAGATCGAGCTTGCGGAGTGGTTGCGAGTACCGCCGCCGCGGCGAGCACAGCGGACGGTCCGGGCGCCACACCGGGCCACAACTAGGACCAGGTATGCCCCAGCACCGCGGCAAGCGCGATCAGCCCAAGTGACAGCCCGAACATAGAAGACCAAAACCATACCAGCAATTGGTCCGGTCCCGAGCGCCCACCACCTTCGGTCCGGTACTACAATCAAAACTGCGCAGTTTTTCGGGGAGACTTCAACCCAAAATGTTGCGCTACGTCACCACCCCGTCGCTGCGATGTATGGGACCGAACCATCCTTCGGACGGGCCGTGGCGCGCGGCGGTCTGGCAGGTGGACGTCTGGCCGAGGAGGCGTCGCACCGGAACGTCGTGACACGGCTGCATGCAGAGGATCGGGTGCATGCCGAATAAGCGCCCCGGGGAGCCGCGTTTGCTTGATCGGATCGCACCCATATACGCGCGCCTGGCGAAACAGCGCAGCGCATATCTTGCCGCAGTCGACGAACTGGTCGTAGCCGAAATCCTGTCCGGAAGCCGCTCGTTCCTGGATGTGGGAGCGGGAGACGGCGCTCGCGCAGCGCGTATTGCCGGGGCTGCGGGCTTGCAGAATCTCACACTGCTGGAGCCAAGTGCCCCCATGCGCGGCTACTGGCCCGGGCAGGCCACATTGTGGGCCATGCGCGCCGAAGATCTTCGCTCCCGGTAGGGCAGCTTCGACACCATTAGCTGCCTGCGGAACGTGCTCGGACATATTCTGCCCACCGCCATCCGGGTCGAAGCGTTGCGCCAATTCGGCCGCCTGGTGTCCCGGCAGGGCAAGGTCTTCATCTTCCATCTGCTCATCCTGACTTTGTTCCCGGATGTTCCATACCGGCGGCCCCGCGCACGGCCGCCTTCATCTTAGCTAATCCGGTTCTAGCGGTGTCCAGGGGATCGCGTTTCCAATAAGCCGGATTGAAAAGTTCGAGCGACAAAACCACGCCGGGTGCCACACGCTGCAAATCCGAGAGGATCTGGTTCAGCGGTGCGACACCGTCGCCTGGATAGACTCGATCCCGGTCGCTGATGCTTGCTCGCGGCGGGTTCCCAGGATAGTCGTTCAGATGGATAACCTGGATTGCCTGACCACTGAGCAGCCGCAGGCCGTCGAAGCTAGAGCCGCCCTTGTACAGATGGAACACGTCGGCCAGCACACACGCCTTACTATGAGAGGCTTCCAGGGCGACATAGGCGGCCTGAGACAACCGGTTCAGGTATGGCGACGTCCCCCAGAATTCCAGTTCGGGTACCACGCCTGCCTGATCACCCAATTCGAGCACCGCGCGATACCGCTCTGAAATGCGCGACAATGCGATTCCATTTTCATGCTCTACGCCCGCCGGAGGCATAGCGATACGCCTGCCGCCAATCTGGGCTACGACCTCCATATCCCGCCGGACCTGTTCCAACCCCTTGGCTCGCCTGCCGGGGTCCTCCACAATCCATTCCGGAAACGCAATCGCACTTTCCACAGTCAGACCGCGATCCGCGATTCGGTTCCGCAAGTCCGCAAGCGTGGTCCTCCCGCCCTTGTACTCATCAATAGAACTGACCCAGGGTTCAATGGCTTGGTAACCGGCCTTTGCCGTAACCTCGATCTGGTCCGCCAGATTGAGGCGGTAGCCGCTGATGGTCGCGGTGTTCAGGCAGTAACGAAATCCGCTCCGGTCATCCGAGGATGATTCGCTGGCGCGTATAGCAATCGGAGACGATAAACTTGCGCAGGAAAGTGTCGCCGTCAAAAAATGTCGTCGGGGAGATTTTGTCATGCTTGCTCCAGCTTAAAGCGGCGCCGTGCCCAGGTCAAAGCCGCCGCGCCATGAAGCCTTCTTCGGCGGGCCCGAATCGAGAGACTCCTCGTTGAATCAGCTACGAGCCGGTGGGCTTGAGCCACACACCAAAACAACCGTTCTGGTGACTATCATCCGATTCAATCGGCAGCCACTCCTTGGGCTTGCCGAATACAGCAACAATCGCATCGCGGAGGGCCTCCGCGTCTTCGCGGCGTTGATTGGAGAAGTAGAGAACGCGCTGACGGGCGGGCGTCGGCTGCAGTTCCGCATAGGCTATCCAGCCCTTAATATCATGTGCATGGACGGCATCCAGCGCTTTACCGGAATCGGACTTGCCCTCGTAGTGTATCGTCGCCTTTTTGAGAGGGGCCAGAGCGTCTGCGACAACCATTTGCTGTTCGCGCTTCGTCCGCTCAGGTTGCGGGCTGCGACTCTGGATCACTACCAGGATTTCCTGCTTCAGACCCAAGTCGCGCAGCGCCGTCGCGATCTCAGTTCCTAGTTCCCGTTCTTCCGGTGTCTCAAACAAATCGCGCTTTTCCAATAGAAGCTGGGCAATCTGCACCTTGGCATCCGGATCGTCTTTTCTCATCGTGCAGGATCTTGCGCGAATCCAGTGCGTTCTTCTCCTTAGTGTCTTCGTAGGTGTAGTACGAGACGGGCAATTAACCCAGCAGTAATGACCGTCGCCAAAACTGCGATCAGGGTTTGGATGCCCCAGCCACTGTTATCGTCTGGCTTCCACGGCCTCCCAGGGGTGAACTTCAAGGTTGTCCACATCGAATTTACAACATGGCGCTTTTCTGTCGCAAGTCGCCTGGCGGCGCGGGCAATTTCATGAAAAGCTCTCGAACGGTGGCGATATTCCACAGTGGCGGGGGGCGTTTTCGACCCTGCGCACCGTGCTCGAACTCGGCAGGCCACCAACAACGATGGCCTGCCCATGGCTGATCCGGGAAGGCGCTACGGCTCGCGTTTCGGAAATGGGTAACGGGAGCGTACGGCCAGCACCAGGTCGTGCGGCTCGCCGGCCTGGGAGCCGCTGTAAAACCCAACGGTCGCATTTAAACGGATGAAATACGCATCGCCCGACTGGGCTGGATAGCGGCCCTCGTTGCCATCGGCGCCCCCTCCGGCTACCATCTCGCCCTTGCCGCGGAGAATGTAATAGATCTCTTCCTCCATCTCGTGGTGATGGGGGATGTTGGTGCCACCGGGAGCGAAGTCCATGATGAAGAGGCTGACCATCTGGCTGGCTGCCGCCAGCTTGTCGCGACGGCTGGCAGTGGTCCCCATGAGGAGCTTGAACAACGTGGTTGGTCCGTGGCTGGGGAGGGTGGTGGGCGGCACATCGCCGGCGTTTGCGAGCATGAGGCGCGCAGGCGTCGGCAGATCCGCGCCCTCGCCGGGCGGAATGCGGAAGCCCATCACGAGCAGGCGTACGGGCGCGTCCGATGCGTTGGCGACGCCATGCTTAAGCCCAACCGGCAGATACATAAAATCGTTTTCGCGAATGGCGGCGCGCGTATCTCCGTAAAGCAGCGTGGCCTTCCCAGCAAGAACGAAATAGACCTGCTCCTCCGCCGGGTAGCCGACGAGCGCGCTCGCCCCCCGCGGCGGCACGGTGAGCAAGCCGTACCTGGCGATGCCTTTCAACTGGCTGGCCTGCGCATCGCCGGCGCCGAAGATTGGCTGGTAGGAAGCATGGGCGGCGCGGGAGGTGAGATCGTCGGGCTGCGGGGCTATCGCCGCCACGCTGCGGCGCAGGAATGTCGGGTCGGCGGCGGACGCACAGGCGATTGCCAGGAGCGCGGCCGCAGACGCGCGGAGCGCACTATTCATACTATTCACTGGGTGATCCATTGCGCCCGAGCTGAGCGGGTCTGGAGACCCGCTGCAGGCGTGGACGCCCGCCCCACAAGATTGGCAGGAGCGCGGTATCACGGTAAGCGCAGTGTGGCTTCATATTCGGGAATCACCGTAACACTTTTTAGTTCGGCCCGTTCCGCGCCCGCCGGAAGCCGGGCTCCAGGCGGCAGGTAGATGGGAGCGCCGGCGCGCAGAGGCAGCACCTGCAATTCGAGATCCTGCCCGGTACGCCAGAGGCCAATTTCCAAGGGAGCGCCGTGATAGAAATCGTCAGTGACAAACCGGCCGCCCGCGTAAATCCGTGCGATATCGCCGATATAGCCGATCCCCAGAAGCAGGCCGCCAACCTGGCCGGCGTGGACGGCTGGAACATGAATCGTCCAGGCTGCCGCGTGGGCGAAGGCTGCGTCGGGCGGCATGACCGCGGTCTGGTCGCCCATCTTCACGGGATCCGCCCTGCCTGCGCGTACCTGACGCAATTCGGCCGACACGGAAACGGGCTCGACCCGCGCACAGTAGTCGCGGAAGGCACCGTCCCAACCATCGGGCGTGAATCCGTTGGCCTGTGGGGCGGCCTGTGCGGCGGGCGCCGGGAAGATGCCCACGCGCAGCCCGGCGGCGTCCCGCGAGACCGCATGGATCTGGTTCCGCTCGAACCACAATTGCGCCGGCGATAACAGCAGCCGTTCTCTTCCGTCCAGTTCCGCCTTCCACAACTGACGGGCCTGCTCGCGGGAGAGCAGCACGATGGCTATCGCGGTTCCGTCCGGCCTGCGGATTTTGATGGCGATATCGGCGCCGGTGCGGAGCCCGTCGACAAACACGCGGCCCTTTTCGTCCGACACGCGCGCGTGCGGCGCCTCGATGGACGCCGCGTCGATTCCATCGAAAGCGAATTCCGGAGCGATCCCCGGCCAGGCGAAGAAAACCAGGGTGGCGGGATCGTCTAGCCTGGCCACCAACTGAGCCGTGGCGTAACGCAACGCCGGCCCGCCCAAATCCAGGTTCACGGGCCAGATCGTATATGCGCCGGAGGGCACCGTGGAGGGACGGCGAGGCGCGTCTACCGGCCCGGACGGCAACTGCAACTCGACCTGGAAATTCTTGCGGTCGGGAAGCGGATAGTTGCGCTGATAGTTATTGATAAACAGGAATCCGCGTTCACCGTCGACGCGCGCCGTGACGCGCGGGGTCGCGATGTCCGATTTCGCGGCAGGCAGGCGCGCCGGAAAACGCACCGTCATGGGTGCGAGCTTGGCGCCGAAATCGCGCAGAAACAAGTGCAGGATCTTCAGGTCGGCAAACACGGGATGCATCTGCCCGAACTCACCGAGCGGCGCCTCGTAATCGTATCCCTTGACCGGCAAATCGTTGTACCCGCCGCTCGACCGCGATTCCTGCAGGGTGGTGAGCTTGCCTTCCGGATTCGTGCCTCCGTGGAACATGTAATAGCCATATCCGACGGCGCCTGCACCCAGTTTGGTCAACGCCATCGCGGCGGTATCGTCGGGGCTCAACACGGGCCTGCGATGATAGGACTGAATCATTCCGCCGCCCATTTCGGCGGTGATGAAGGGGTAATCTTTGTACTGCGCATCCAGATCGGGACGCCGGGAGCGCAGGTCGTCGCCCACGTTTTCCTCACAGCGGATCGGCGTGAAGAAGTAGTTTGGATTGGGCGGCAGTTCGCCCAGAGTGCGCCACCAGAATCCGTCGGCGTAGCCGCCGAACACCGGGATCGCGTCTTTCGCGGGCACGGCGGCGTTGTCCCAGGCGGTAACCGAATAGAACGGCGCATCCAGGCCCGCTTCCCGGAGCATGCCGTGGAGGGTCAGGATGTGCTCTTCCCCTTTGCCTGGCCCGCGCGCGCTGTATTCGTTTTCCACTTGCAGGCCGATCACGGGGCCGCCGTCCTTCCAGAGCAGACCGGTAAGCTGCCTGGCGATCTCCCGAAAGTACCGGTCGACGCGCGCCAGGTATGCGGGGTCGTTTTCGCGCGTCGGGCCGCTACGCAGCACCCAGTCCGGCAGCCCTCCATTGCGCGACTCGCCGTGCGCCCAAGGCCCTACCCGCACCCAGGCATACAAGCCGTGCCGCGCGCACAATTCGACGAAGCGGCGCAGGTTACGCCGGCCCGACCAATCGAATTCGCCTTCGACTTCTTCGTGATGAATCCAAAAGATGTAGGTGGCCACGATTTGGACGCCGCCGGCCTTCATTTTCAGGATTTCGCGCTCCCATTCCGCTTCGGGGTAGCGGGCGTAGTGGAACTCTCCCATGACGGGCAGCCACGGTGCGCCGTCCAGAGAAAGATAGCGGTTGTTGATGGACAGAACATGACCCGCCGGCGACCGGCCTCCCGCCGCAAACGGCAGATCGTGGACGGGTTCGACGGGTTCCCGGGCGTCGATCACGATCTTGACGGGTGCATCCGGTACGGTGGGTCTTGGGCCGGGCAGCCCGATTGTGGGGACCGCCAGGGCCAGGGCGATCACGCCGAAACGTGTTCTCATCGCTTACAAAAGTAGCGCGAGCCGCCGGCGATTGT
>Ga0302326_10018463_pt1 | contig 14468 bp, 11 predicted proteins | sample Palsa_T0_3_FD_202264 | JGI IMG/M metagenome (GOLD analysis project Ga0302326, IMG submission 202264) | Peat permafrost microbial communities from Stordalen Mire near Abisko, Sweden - Palsa_T0_3 | ecosystem: Environmental > Terrestrial > Soil > Palsa > Peat permafrost | place: Sweden: Abisko... | reverse complement strand
CTGGCAGCAGCTTAAGGACAAGTTCGAAGCCACAAATCCGACCCTAAAGGCCGCTCAGCTCAACATCGATGAGTCGCGCGCGGCGGAGATCACGGCCTATTTGCGTCCTAACCCAAACGTGACCGGGTTGATCGATCAAGTCAATCCGTTTACGAAGCAGCTCCCACCGAGCGGGGGTCCGAACGCTTACCGCCCGCTCGCCTACGCAGAGCCGTACGGGCAAATCACTTATCTGCATGAGCGGCAGCACAAGCGGGAATTGAGGCTGGAGAGCGCAAAGAAGGCAACCGACGTCGCGGCCTCCGCTTATTCGGATCAAGAGCGGGGCCTGATCTTCAACCTTCGAAGCGCCTTCGTCGAAACGCTGCAAGCCAAGGCGGTGCTGGAAAACACCAAAGAAAACCTCGATTACTGGGACAAGGAACTCGACATCTTTCGCGTGCGCTTCCATGCCGGCGACCTCGCTCAGGTCGATCTGGACCGGCTGGAATTGCAGCGCGCCCAATTCGAATCCGACTATGAAACGGCGCTGGTGAATCTCAGAACGGCCAAGATCGAGCTTTTGATGCTTCTCAACGATCGAACACCCATCGAGCAGTTTGATGTCAGCGGAACATTTGACTACGCGGACTCGTTGATGCCTCTCGATGAGTTCCGGACGGCCGCTCTCGCCACACGGCCAGACCTGCGCGAGGCAGCCCAAAGCGTAGAACTGGCCACCGTGAACCATAAGCTGGCGGTTGCCAACGGCTCAACCGATCCTACCTTTGGCGTGGACATTGCGCGCAATCCACCCATCCCCGCGTATCTTGGCGTGAGCGTTTCGATTCCGCTGCGCGTCTTCGATCGCAATCAGGGCGAGAAGGCCCGAACCCAGATTGATATCGGACGCAACGAGCGATTGCGGGACGCGGCGCAGGCGCAGGTATTCAACGATGTGGATTCAGCGCACGTGACGCTCGCGAGCGCCTTGAATCTGCTGCGCCCTTACAGAAGCAGATATCTGAAGCTCGCGGGTGATACGCGCGACAGAATTGCATTTGCCTACCAGAAGGGAGGCGCATCTTTGCTCGATTACTTAGATGCCGAGAAGGAATATCGGGACATTCGGCTGGCGTATCTGAATCTAATCGGCTCTTACCTAACCGCAGCCGCCCAAATGAATATGGCCGTTGGCCGGGAGGTTATTTGAATGACAGGTTCCGCGGTGAATCGGTACTTTCTTTTGGAAGCAATTCTGGGCGTGGGTCTGAGCTTGCTCCTGGCTGGGTGTGAAAAGAAGGCAGCCGCGGAGAGCAGCACGGGTCCGGCGCCGGTTGTCGTCCAGCCGGATCTGGACGCCAACAATTTTAAGGTGGACCATCCCGAGCAATTCCCGCTGGCGACGGCCGGCGAGCACGTTGCCGCGCCAGAGTTGAACGTAACAGGCGTCGTGAGTCCGGACGTCTCGCGCCAGGTGCCGGTGCCGTCGCTGGCCACGGGGCGAATCGTGGAAATTGACGCGCGGCTTGGCGACGAGGTGAAGAAAGGCCAGCTTCTGTTCAAAGTGCGCAGCTCGGACGTCGCCAACGCCTTTTCTAACTATCGCCTGGCGGCAAAGAACGAAGAACTAACAAAGATCCAACTCGACCGCGCTAACGTCCTGTTCGAACACGGGGCGATTCCAAAGAGCGCTCAGGAAATAGCTCAGAATGCCGAGGACGACAATATCGTCGTTCTGGAAACAGCCAGAGAACAACTTGGGCTGTTAGGTATCGACCACGATCATCCGACGGGGATCGTGACCGTTTTTGCTCCGGTGCCGGGAACCATTACGGACCAGGCAATCACGGACCAGTCGGCCGTGCAGTCTTACTCGACACCCACCCCGTTCACGATTTCCGATCTGTCGAAGGTCTGGATTATCTGTGATGTTTGGGAAAACAATATGTCGCAAGTCCACATTGGCGAGTACGCGGACATACATCTGGTTGCCTACCCGGACCGGATATTGAAGGGGCGAATCAGCAACATCCTGCCGATCATCGACCCCACTATTCGCACGGCGAAAGTGCGGCTGGAAGTCGAGAATCCCGGGCTTATGCGGATCGGGATGTTCGTTACGGCGACCTTTCATGGCCAGACCGCAGAAAAGCACGCGACCGTGCCGGCCACTGCCATTCTGCACCTGCACGACCGCGAGTGGGTGTATGCGCCCTTGGGAAATGGCCACTTCCGGCGTCGGGAAGTGGTCGGCGGCAACACGCTTCCCGGAAACATCCAGGAGGTGGCCTCGGGCCTGAAGCCGGGCGACCGAGTCGTTACGAACGCTCTCGTCTTCCAGAACACAGTGGAGCAGTAGATGATTCGTAAGCTCGTCGATTTCGCTTTAAATAATCGCTTTCTGGTTCTGGCTGCTGCGCTCTTGCTGTTTGCCTGGGGCGCCGTGTCGTTTCACCGGCTTCCCGTTGAAGCCTATCCGGACGTGGCGAATAACTACGTGGAAATCGTCACGCAGTGGCCCGGCATTTCCGCCGAGCAGATCGAGCAGCAGGTGACCATCCCGCTCGAGATCGTCATGAACGGCATCCCGCATGTGACGCACTTGAGGTCCTTCTCACTCTTCGGGCTCTCGGACGTGAAGCTGATTTTCGACGACGAAGAAAAGAACGCATGGAACCGCGAGAGAGTGCTCGAGCGGCTTTCGCAGGTTACGCTCCCGCCGAATATCTCTCCGCAAATGCAAACGGACTGGAGTCCGGTTGGCCAAATCTACTTCTATACGCTGCACACCACTAACCCGGCGTATGACGTGATGGAGCTAAAGTCGATCGAAGACTGGGTGGTGGAGAAGAATTTCAAGGCTGTAGAGAACGTCGTTGACGTCTCCAGCTTCGGCGGCCCAACCCGCGAATACCAGGTTCGCGTCGATCCTAATAAGTTGATCTCCTACGGGCTCAGTATCGGCCAAATAGAGCAGCAGCTCACTAACAATAATGCCAACGCGGGTGGCAGCTTTATTGAATCCGGACTGCAGCAGATCAACATTCGGGAACTTGGACTGGTGCGCGACGTTCACGATATTGAGAACACGGTCATCCTGACGAAGAATGGCACGCCGCTTCGCATGAAAGACATCGCCGTTGTCGCCCAGGGTTCGAAAATCCGGCTCGGCCAGTTCGCGCGGACGATTCGCCACGAAGACGGGACGCTGGTCGACAACGATGACGTTGTTTCCGGAATTGTGCTGTTACGCAAAGGCGCCAACGCTGATTTGGCGCTCAAGGGGATCAAGGCGAAAGTGAAGGAAATGAATGACCACATCCTTCCGTCCGGCGTAAAGATAGTGCCTTTCTTAGATCGCAGCGACCTGGTGAACCTCACCACCTACACGGTACTGCACAACCTAACCGTGGGAATACTTTTGGTCGTGATTGTCCTCTTTCTCTTTCTCGGAAACGTTCGCGGCGCGATTATCGTCGCTCTCACGATCCCGTTTTCGCTTTTGTTTTCCGCGACCTGTCTGGACTTGAAGAGCATCCCCGCGAACTTACTGTCACTCGGCGCGCTGGACTTCGGAATGGTGGTGGATGGCGCCGTGGTCATGGTCGAAAACATCGTGCGCCATCTCGGTCTCCGCGATCGGGATCACAGAACGGTTAAGCAAAAGATCGCGGATGCGGCTCACGAAGTCCAGCGTCCGGTCTTTTACGCGATTGCCATCATCATCACCGCTTATCTGCCCATTGTCACGCTTCAGAGTGTGGAAGGCCGCTTGTTCAAGCCCATGGCGTGGACAGTCGCTTTTGCCCTGCTGGGCGCGCTCATTTTTTCCATGCTGATCGCGCCGGCCCTCGCCAGCCTTTTCTTTCCTAAGGGTGCGCGCGAGTGGCACAATCCGGTGATGGTTTGGCTGACTGGGTTGTACCGTCGAACGTTAAAGGTGGCCATTCGGATGCGTGTAGTGACGGTCTCGTTAGGGCTTGCCGGCGTTGCCATTGCGCTATATCTCTGGCTTGGTGGCGCGATCGGTTCTGAGTTCCTGCCGCATCTGGATGAAGGCGCGCTGTGGGTGCGCGGCACGCTTGCGCCCAGCACGGGACCCACTGAAGGCATCCGGTTATCAAATGAGGCCAGACTTATTCTTTGTTCCTGGCCGGAAGTAAGACAGTGCACGAGTCAAACCGGACGTCCGGATGACGGAACCGATACCACTGGCTTCTTCAATACGGAATATTTCGTCGATCTGAAGCCCAAGAAGAAGTGGCGCGCGGCATTTCATGAAAACAAAGACGAACTGATAGCTGCTATGAACAATGAGCTGTCTAAACTCCCCGGCGTGGTCTGGGGTTTCTCGCAACCCATTGCGGACAACATGGAAGAAGCAGTAAGCGGAGTCAAGGGACAACTTGCCACTAAGGTGTATGGAGACGATTTAAGGCTGCTTGAGGACAAGGCCGAACAGGTAGCCGACGTGATGCGCCAGGTGAAGGGAATCGAGGACTTGGGCATCTTCCGAGTGCTGGAGCAGCCGGGCGACCGCTTTGAGGTGGATCGTCTCCAAGCCGCGCGGTACCAAATTAACGTCGCGGATATACAGGACGCCATCAATACCGCCGCGGGGGGAAACGCCCTTACGCAGGTATTGCAAGGCGAGGCGCGCTACGACCTGGTGATGCGTTATCTCCCGCAGTATCGCAGTACGAGAGAAGCCATCGAGGACATACGGCTGCTGGCGGCAACCGGCGAGCGAGTCTCCCTCGCACAGCTTTGCAAAATCGAAGAGCGCGACGAAGGCTCGGAAATCTACCGTGAGGGGAACCAGCGATACGTCGCCATCAAGTACAGCGTACGCGGCCGCGACCTGGGCGGCGCAGTCGAGGAGTCAATCAGGAAAGTAAGCGCGCAAGTCCAATTGCCGCGCGGCTATCATATTGACTGGGCGGGTGAATACGAAAGCGAACAGCGCGCTGCGGCACGACTGTTATTCATCGTTCCGCTTACTGTCTTAGTGATCTTCGTAATTTTGTACACGATGTTTCGCTCGCTCAAATGGGCGCTGCTGATTATGGTGAACGTGATGATCGCGCCCATCGGCGGCATGCTTGCACTCCTCGTCACACACACCAATTTCAGCGTTTCCTCAGGCGTTGGTTTTCTCGCCCTGTTCGGCGTCTCCGTGCAGACCGGAGTAATCATGCTTGAATACATCAATCAACTGCGAGTGCATGGACACACCATCGAGGATTCGGCGGTGGAGGGGGCCGTGCTTAGACTCCGCCCCATCATGATGACGATGCTGGTGGCAACCCTGGGCCTCCTCCCGGCAGCCACATCGCACGAAATCGGCTCAGACTCGCAGCGGCCGTTCGCAATCGTAATTGTGGGGGGGCTTATCGTCGGCCTGGTGATGAGCATTTTCGTGCTTCCCACGCTGTATGTCTGGGTGGCGGGCGAACATGACGTGCTGCCGGCGAGCGAAGAAGAGTTCGCCGAAGAAGTGTAACCAAGAGAGCTTTGAGCCGCTTCTGCCTTAGTAGAATCGTACCGGGGTTTCTATGGGAAGAGCAGACACGTTCGGCCGTGTGAGGCATGAGGGGATCATACCGGCACTTCGAACCTCAGATCCAACTGAGGCCGTCCACGCCACACAGGCGATTCGCTTAGGGGGAATCAATGTGGTGGAGGTTTCCCAAGCGCCGCCTGGATCGCTGGCGGTGCTGTCGGCGGTCGCCAAAGCACATGGGACGCATATGTTAATCGGCGCGGGGAGCGTCGTCAACGGCGAGGGTGTGGCGATGGCGGCCCGGGCCGGGGCGCAGTTCATTGTGACGCCTGGATTCAGCGCGGAAGCCGTACGGAAAGCGGCGGAACTGGACGTGGCGATCTTTGTCGGCGCCCTGACACCGACCGAGGTGCAAATCGCCTCTGTGAGCGGCGCTGACGCGGTAAAGCTATTTCCATGCTTTGCGATGGTGGGACCCCGCTATTTAAAGGCTCTGCGAGGGCAGTATCCGCAAACACCGTTCATCGCCTCCGGCGGCGTTACGCTAGAGAACTGCGCGGAATACATCCGTGCCGGCGCCGTCGCGCTAGGCATTGGTGGAGACATCGCCGACGCGGAGTCCATGGCGGCCGGAGACCATCGCGTCTTCACCGTGCGCGCAAAGCGATTCCGGGAGGCAATGGCTGCCGCGCGGGAGTTTGAAGGGGTGCGGTCCAATTAATGTCGGCGAAGGCAGATAGAGCAAGCCAGCGGTCAGGGGTCAGGGGCCAGGGGTCAGCGGGACTCCGGCGGAGCCGGATGGAACGGGGCGTGACTCCTGTCCGGCGGAAAACGCTCCCTCACCGTCGCGGCTCGGCTCGGGGTTTCGGACTGGCTCCAACGGAGGGAGTCACAGGCTAGGCGGAACCATCTGGCTGCTCAAAGCACCAGCCTTCGCCAAGGCTTCGGCTGGCAAGCCACCAGAGGTCGATCTCGGCCGACGACAAGCTGCGCCCTGTGGCAGAATGAGGACCATGAAGAAGTTATCTGCTCTCGCGTTCATCGCCGCAGCACTGACATTTGGCCTGCTTGCGCAGCGCGGACCCGTGTTGATCATCACTGGGAAGGCGTTCGACGCAGCGATCCCGCGTGACTTTTACCTGGAAGGCAATGCCATTCCCACGCAAAAACGAAATGCCGCGCTGATTCATCTGCCGACTGGGGCGCGGGCGGTGTTCGCCTTGCTCGATACATCCGGCTACGCGCAGGATATCCAAGCCAAGTACGTGGGCATGTTCATCATCGAGTCCCAGATGAACATCTGCAATGGAGTTCTAAATCCGGGCAGCTATGGCTTCGGTTGGCAGCACCCGGCCGCCGGAGAGGACCAGGGGCCCGGCAAAATCACGGTTTACTATCAGACTGGACAAGCAGTGATAAGCTGCCAGACTCCTCGCGATGAACACCTCGAACAGCCGCGCCCGCTGCAGGTCCTGCCGGGAGCGGGTGGAACCGGGCGGCTGTACTACGGCCGGTATCTTGCAATCTTCAAGTAGCTTTGTACACTAGACCGGTTTTCGGTCATAGCAAATCTACCGTAGAACTTCGGCGATCCAGGCCCCAAATGGGGGAATTGTCATCCCATCCAGGGAAACTTGTTTTGGTCCATCGAAACTGGCGAGCAGAGTGATCGCGCTTGTGCTGGAGAAACCTTGAGCCTTCAGATTAAAGCGAATTGTTTCCTCGGCGCTGCCCAGATTCAGCGCGACCAGTACGGCAGCAGCGCCAGGCGAGCGCCGCAAGTAAGACAACACGTTCCTGTGACGTACATTGAGCATGAGTTGCGCTCCGTTACGTAAAGCTGGGCTCGTGCGGCGCATGGCGATCAGTTGGCGATGCCACATCAATAAAGAGCCAGGCTCGCTTTGCTGCCGGGCTACGTTCACCTGGCGGTAACTGGGGGGAATCGGCAGCCAGGGACTGGCCGACGAGAAACCCGCATTCGTGGTTTCGTCCCATTGCATCGGAGTCCGTTCGCCGTCGCGGCCTTTCTCTTTGGGCCAGCCGGTAATGCCTACCGGATCCTTGACTTCCTCTTTCCGCGCCGGCGGGGTGGTTGTCATACCGATTTCCTCGCCGTAATAAAGGAGCGCTGTGGCACGCGAGGTAAACAGAATCGCGGCCAGTAGCTTCGCAATCGCGGTGTTGTGTTTGCCGTCGCCGTAGCGATCCCAGCTCCGAGGATTGTCGTGGTTATCGAAGACCAGCAGAGGCTGATTACCGTGAATCTGCGTTTGGATCTGAACCAGACGCTTCCGCAACAGCGGCGCATTCAGCTTGTTGGTCAAGCCGACCAGCATATCCATGGGGAGATGCAATTCATCGTGGCGCGCTCCGCCATACCACTTGTCCAGTTCGGTAATGTCCGGGAGATAGGTTTCACCAATCAACACGGGGTCATCCGGATAGGTATCAACCATTGCGCGCAAGCGCCGCATCACATCGTGCACTTCCGGCAGGTTATCGGTGTATTTGGCATCGAGTCTGGGATCGCCGAAGGCGTTTGTGCCGCCAATCTCGCGGGCGTCTCGCAGTTGCGAATCCTCAAATAACGTGGGGATCGCATCCAGCCGGAGGCCGGCTACGCCGCGATCGAGCCAGAAACGCACCGAGTCGAACATGGCTTTCTCGACCGCCGGATTACGCCAATTGAGATCGGGCTGCTCCGCGTAAAACTTGTGGTAATACCACTGGCCCGTCTTCGCATCGAACTTCCAGGCGGAATGTCCAAATTCCGATTGCCAGTTGTTGGGTGGCTTCCCTTCCCCTTTGCCGTCACTCCAGAGGTACCAGTCGCGTTTTGGGTTGGTGCGCGAGCTGCGGGACTCGATGAACCAGGGATGCTGGTCTGAGGTGTGAACCAGCACCATGTCCATGATGACGCGAATGCTGCGTTTGCGGGCCTCGGCGACAAGCCGGTCGAAATCCGCGAGTGTGCCGTATTGGGGGTCGATATTCTCGTAGTCGGAAATGTCGTATCCGAAATCCACCAGCGGCGAGGGGTAGATCGGCGTGAGCCAAAAGGCATCCACGCCAAGATCCTGAAGGTAATCAAGTCGCGCGATGATTCCATTCAAATCGCCGACTCCGTCGCCATTCGAGTCTTGGAAACTGCGCGGGTAGATCTCGTAGATTACGGCGTGCTTCCACCAGGGCGATCCCGGGCGCGCCGAATGGACCCTGGTCTGTTTAGTCTTGGCCCGCGGTACGGGCTTGTTTTTCAACACCGATATCTCCTGGGCCGGGAACGGAATCGCGCATGGCGTCAGCAGGGCCGCCGCGCCGGCAATCAAGAAGCCGGCAAGCCAGTTCCTTGATGTGGACTATCCCCTGTCCAGTAAGATACCTCGCGTCAGGCAAGTGGACCGGTTCCAGGAGACGGTGTGGGCATCTCAACGGACTCGATCAGAACAGATTTGCTCGCGACGAACCCGCTACGATCGCTTCATGCAGGTACTGAACATCTCAGAAAAATTCGCTCTCTTCTCAGACCTTTGGCGGCCAAAGGTGATCGCGGACTTGAATGGTCAGGAGGTCAAACTCGTCAAGGTTCAGGGCGAGTTTCCCTGGCATCACCATGACCATGAGGATGAATTCTTTCTGGTGTGGAGAGGGCGCCTGCGAATCGAATTCCGCGACCGGATTGTGGAGCTCGGCCCTGGGGAGGCGGTGGTGGTTCCTCGCGGAATAGAACACCGCACTGCCGCCGATGAAGAAACTGAAGTGATCCTCTTTGAGCCGGCTGAGGTGAAAAACACCGGCAATGTCGAGGATGGAGCCTACACCGCGCCAAACGCTGTGCGAATCTGATTTAGAATACTCACTATGGGCGCTGAAAAAACTCTCGAGCGCCTTCTCAGCGGCACCGCGGACGCGGCCATCCGCTTTGACGACCTCTGCCAATTGATCGAGAGTCTGGGTTTCGAAAAGCGTGTTAGCGGCAGCCATCATTTGTTCCGAAAGAGTGGCGTCGAGGAGAGAATTAACTTACAACGGGCAGGTGCGAACGCTAAACCGTACCAAGTCAAACAGGTCCGGGCGGTGATCCTGAAGGCGAAGCTAGGTTCCAAACAATGATCAAATACGAAGTCATCATCTACTGGAGCGAGGAAGACGAGGCGTTCATAGCCGAAGTGCCAGAACTTCCCGGATGTGCCGCACATGGCGCTACACAGGAAGAGTCGCTTGCCAACGCACGGGATGCGATTCTCTTGTGGATAGACACCGCGAAAGAGTTTGGCGATCCAGTTCCTGAACCAAAAGGGCGTCGCTTGATCTTCGCTTGATCTTCGCTTGACGGCCCGCCTTGCGGTATTCTCAGGTGAAAGCGGTGCGTACCTGCCCTCAGCCGACACCAACACAAAGACGGATATCAATGCTGCCGTCTGCGAAGACGTGCTGAAAACCGCAAAGGGTGGCGGCGCTGTTCCACCGGAGTTGAACGCCGTCGCGCGCAATTTCATTCAGCCACAACAGCATCGGCACACGGCGGACTATGACAATTCGAAACAGTGGTCGCGTACCGATGTCCTGAACGTGCTGACCCTGGCAACGGATGCTTTTACTGCATGGCGGGCGATCAGCACGCAGGATGAGGCTCAGGACTATCTGCTGCAATTGTTCCTGCCGAAGCTGCCCAAGCAGTAAGGCTGAATTTTCCACCTAGGCTTTCCGGCACGGCGCTTCCCTCTTGCCGCCTGACCACTGATCCCTTACCCTGAAAGATCGCAGCCGGCCGCGCTCGCTGGACCCTGATTCTGAGGACGACCCCTTGATCGACACCCCAGTGCCCCGAGCGCAAACCGCCGAAGCCTCTCCCGGCTCCTTCGGCCTGCGGGCGGGCGCCGTGTCGCCGCTTGAAACCCTCGCGCAATCCATCGCGAGCATTGCGCCAACTGTAGCGCCGGCTCTTACCATCCCCTCCGTGTTTGGTCTCGCGGGCAATGCGACTTGGCTTGCCTATGCGCTGGGCGGCTGCTCGATGGTGCTGGTTGCCATCAGCGTGCGCCAGTTTGCGCGCCGCTCGGCTTCCCCCGGTTCGCTCTATGAATACGCGGCATCGGTGCTGCCCCCCAGCGCTTCCGCGCTTACCGGTTGGGCGCTTTTGCTGGCTTATGCCGGAACCGCCGCCGCGGTAACTGGCGGCTTCACGAACTATGGCAACGCGCTTCTCAAGCTGGCATTTCATTTCACGATGCCGCCCGCCGTGCTCACCGCCGCGAGTGTGGGGATAGCGGCCTGGATTGCCTGGCGCGACCTGAAATTCTCGGCCCGGCTGATGCTGTGGCTCGAAGGCGTCTCCGTGCTGCTCATCGCCATGGTAGTCGCCGTCACTCTGCTCAAGACCCCAAACGGCTTTTTGGATTTGCCGCAGATCGAGCTCCGCGGCGTGAACCTGTTCCATCTCGGCCCCGGCCTGGTGCTCGCCATCTTCAGCTTCGTCGGGTTTGAGAGCGCGACGGCTTTGGGAGCAGAAGCGCGCGATCCGCTGCGATCCATCCCGCGAGCGGTTTTGAACAGCGCCATTTTGTCCGGGCTGTTCTTCGTGGCTTGCGCCTATACGGAAGTGTTGGGTTTCCGTTCCGCCGGCCTGCCGCTTGACCAAAGCGACGCTCCGCTCCAGGTTCTCGCCGACCGATCGGGCATGAGCTGGGCTGGGCCGCTGATCGCCATGGGAGCGTTGTTCAGCTTGTTCTCGTGCACGCTGGCCTGCATCACGGCCGGCGCCCGCGTGCTGTTCTCAATGGCCCGCAAGGGCCTGCTGCCCGCGGCCGCCTCACGTGCCCACCGGCACAATGAGACGCCGCATGTGGCGGTGGCTTTCATCGCGGTGTTCACCATTGCGCTTTGCGGGCCGCTCGCCGCGCTCGGTGTCGCGGGAGCGGACGTCAATGGCTGGCTAGGTTCGCTTGCCACTTACGGATTCATTGTGGCGTATCTGGGAGTGGTGATCGCGGCGCCTATCCACTCGCATCGCTGGGATCGCTTCCGGCCGCGCGACGGAATCCTCGCCCTTGTGGCTGGGGGGTTTATGGTTGCAGCCCTGGTCTTGAGCGTGAATCCCGTGCCGCCACCGCCCTACAACTATCTGCCTTATCTGTTCGCGCTGTATCTGGCGATTGTCTCTGTGATTGGCGCAATCACACGCGCCCGAAGGCAAGTCGAGCGGCCCGGCAAACTCTAGCGTTTCCGGGACGCGCGAAGAACTAACAAGCCGCCGGAAAGTAGCGCCAACGCACTCAAGCCGGAACCTGGATCGATTTCAGGCGCCGGGAAAGCCATGAGAGATCCAGCCATGCCAAGAAGGAGCATCGCAAAACCAAGTATTTTCTTCATTTGTTCAATCCTTTGTTCAATCGTTAGATCTGATGCTAAGGGCGGTAGATCTGATGCTACGGGCGGCTCTTGAGAAAAGTCAAGAGCCAAACTTGAAGCACATAGGCAGCGAGCCACGGATGAACGCAGATCAACGCGGATTGAACACGGCTGGCGTATAACGAACGCTTTGCCCGCGGCGTTCAGCCGCATGCAACCGCGCCACAACACGCTCGAGTAGCCATCACCCTGAACTATACTGGCCTCAGATCCATGGGCAGTTTTCGCGCATTCGGGAAGGTCGCCATCTGTTTCTGCGTGTATTTCTCTCTTCAGGCGCAATCCACTCCCGACGAGTTGCTGCGACGCGTGCGAAAGGAAATCACCGACTCGGTCGCGCGCTCGCCCAACTACACCTGCACGGAAACGGTGAGTCGTATTACGTACTTGCCGGCCGCCGCCTCCGGCCCCGCTTGCGATAGCCACGAAGCCCCGGACTCGGCAATGCTGGTGATGTCGAAGGACCGCCTGCGCCTGGATGTCGGCGTCTCCGCCGCCAGCGAGATTTTCTCCTGGCACGGCGAGAAGAGCTTCAACGAGGGCGATATCACCCGGCTGGTCGGTTACGGCAACATCAGCTCAGGAACATTCTCGACATTTCTGGATGCCATCTTTGCCGAATCGGGCCCGAGCTTTCACTTCGAGCGCGAATATACTCAAGCCGGCCGGGACGTCGCCGTTTTTTCCTACGTCGTGCCGCGGGAAAAGAGCGGCTGGAAAATCTCCAGCGGCGGTTCTGATGCGGTGGTCGGCTATCAAGGCCGGTTTGTCGTGGATTCGGAAACCGCCAATCTGCTTGCGCTTTCGATCGAGTCGATCGACCTGTTCCGATTTATCTCCTCCTACTGCGGAATACGCATGAGCACCGAATATCATCAGGTCCAGTTGGGCGCCTCGATGTTCGTTCTGCCGCAGCGCGTGAAGACCGTCATGCTGGCTCGCGGCGGCGCCAAGGCAAAGGATGAAATCGAATACACTTCCTGTCACCAGTTTGTTGGCGAATCTACTATGCATTTCGAAGAGCCCGATTCAGGGGCCACCCCAGCCTCCGCTCCCAAACCGGAAGTGGACCTGCCCGCCGGCCTCACCTTCCGGGTTCGTCTGGCTTCGAAGATAGATCCCGCTTCCAGCTGGGTGGGCGATCCGGTGGAGGGTCTCCTCGAAGAGCCGCTGTATGGCGTGAAGCACGAGTTGCTCGCAGGCAAACGCGCGCGCGTTCTGGGCCGCCTGGTCCGTCTGCGGTCGGTCGAGCAGCCAGCACGTCAAGTAGAAGTCGCATTCGACTGGCGGCAGATTGACGCGGATGCGGCCATTTACCGGCTCGCCGCCCACCGCCAGGGCGCAGCCGATCCGGATGCACCGCATCTCTTCGATTCGCCCGTGTCTGTCCAGGAAGAAGTGCCGTCGCAGACGTTCTTCTTCAAAGGCGACCACCCCAAGGTCGACGCCAGCTTCGTCAGCCGCTGGATCACCGATAAGCCGCGGCAGCGGCCGAAGCCCTGAAACTACTCAATCTGGTATGGCGGCTCTCGGTGCCGGCGACGCGGACGTTCATGGCTGGTTGGGAGTTTGAGTTCTACGCCGCGCGGGTTTAGTCCTTGGACCGAGAGTTCAGGTCCCGCGACAGCATCAGCTTGAACGTCAACTTGTCGGCCCCGGCGGTCATGCCAAACCCAACGCCGGTTTCGATATTCAGGTTCTTACTGTTGTGATCCATGACAGCCCAGACTTCATGGAACTGGTTGTGCAGAGTTTCGAAGTGGCGCAGTGGCCCTAAATCCGCATACTCTTCTGCGGCGACGGCCCATTTGTCGTTCAAGTTGTAGGCAAGTCGCGTCGCCGGAACGAATTCGAGATTCCCCACACCGCCTGTGTAGTTGGTGTCGACTATCGGATTGAAGATGAAGTCCACCGGATGCAGGTGCACTCCTAGGATTGGCCTAACCTCGGACGTATATCGTCTGGACTCCCAATACTTTTGATTGACGCTGAACTCAAAATTGACGCCGTAAAAGAACACTTGGTCGTGGGCGTGCGGCCGCACGAAAAGCTCCCGCAGCTTAAATCCGTTAAACGACGCGCCGCGGCCTTGGGAGTAAAGACTGTAGACGGGCAGATAAAGCCCCTGTTCAAACCAGTCGGTGACACCATAAGCCCATTCGGCGGCGCCGTTGACGGAATCGTTAGGAATGATTCCGCCAGGGAAGTCGGGGGTCTTCCGACCTACGGGCGTGAAATTGGTGTGTACCATGAGATTGAACACACCCTGATCCGCAATCTCAGCATCGTAGACTTGGATCTCGTCCGTCTGCGCCAACAGCGCTAGCGGTGCGGCAAGCAGGACGAGGGCCATCAAAGCGCAGCCGCGGCAACACCTCTCCAGCGCAAATTTCATTTTCTCCTGGCTAAGCATCACTTACTGAACTGAATTGACTACCGTGCCACTCGCGTGCACCTCAATGCCCACCTTCTTGTCCACGCGGAAAATAAAGCTACTCGGGTCCTTCAAGCCCCACTCCACATAGGGAACCTCAAATCGAAGCGTGCTGCTCAGTTGGTTAGAAGTAAG
>Ga0302326_10018462_pt1 | contig 14468 bp, 12 predicted proteins | sample Palsa_T0_3_FD_202264 | JGI IMG/M metagenome (GOLD analysis project Ga0302326, IMG submission 202264) | Peat permafrost microbial communities from Stordalen Mire near Abisko, Sweden - Palsa_T0_3 | ecosystem: Environmental > Terrestrial > Soil > Palsa > Peat permafrost | place: Sweden: Abisko... | reverse complement strand
CTCCGGTCACACTGCCTCCGGTCACGCTGCCTCCGGTCACGCGACCGACGTGATGATCAACGCCGGCCTGATCGCGGGCGGCGCGAACCTGCTCAACCTGTTTGACCTCCGTCCGGGTCGCGCCATCAAGGTCGCCGTGCTTTCCGGCTGTCTTATCGCCGCGGGCGGCGCCGTGACCGGGGGACCAGGGCCACGTGCCTCGAATGGGCGGCCCGTCGGCGGGGACCGCTCAGGCGGTGGACGCGCGGCCGGACTCGTCGCCGTGGCCGCGCCGCTCGGGGCGTCGCTCGCGCTGCTGCCCGAGGATCTCGGCGAGCGGGCCATGCTCGGCGACGCCGGCGCCAACGCCCTCGGCGCGATGCTCGGCGCGGCGGCCGCGCGGTCGCTGCCGCGTCCGGCGCGGATCGGCCTGCTCGCGGGCATCGTCGCGCTGACCGTCGTGAGCGAGAAGGTCAGCTTCACCTCCGTCATCGAGCGCACGCCGCCGCTGCGCCGTCTCGATATGCTCGGCCGCAGGCCTACGGCGCTGAGCGCGCCGCCTGCCATCGACGCGGTCACGGACTCCCCTGAGGCTGCAATAGAGCCGCCACGCCAGCGAATGGGACGGCATCGGCGGGTGGAGCCCGGAGTCGGCCGGGTCCGTTCCGCCGCACGGTTCTTTGAGTTCTTCTATAAGACGCCGGCGCGACAGAAGCAGTGATCCGGGAATTGGCCGAGCGCGGATCCGCTCGGCAGCGGGGTCAGGGGATCGGGCGCGCGGCGGTGATGATCGGCGTCATCACCGTGTTCGCCCGGCTCGTCGGGTTCGGGCGGCAGGTGGTGTTCGCGCACACCGTGGGCACGACGTGCCTTGGCACCGCCTACACCACCGCCAACATGGTGCCGAACATCATCTACGACATCGTTCTCGGCGGCGCGCTCTCCTCGGTGGTGGTCCCGGTGCTCGCGGGCCCGGCTGGGGCCGCCGGGGTCGCGGGGGAAGCCAGCGCGCAGGCACGGCGGATCGCCGCGGCGCTGCTGACCTGGACGATGCTGCTGCTCGTTCCGGTCAGCGCGGCGGTCGCCCTAGCCGCGCGCCCCATCGTCTCCGCGCTGCTTTCCGGCGCGACCGGATGCACGCGCGCCGATCTGGCCGGCGTCGGCACCCGGATGCTGATCGTCTTCGCGCCGCAGGTGCTGCTCTACGGCCTGGCGGTCGTGCTGTACGGGATCTTGCAGTCACACCGGCGGTTCGGTGCCCCGGCCCTGGCGCCGCTGCTCTCCAGCTTCGTGGTCATCGGCGCGTACGCCGGGTTCGGCGCGGTCGGCGGCGGTTACGTCAACCGGCTGCACGCGCTGCCGCCGCTCGCCGAATACCTGCTGTCAGGCGGGACGACGCTCGGCGTGCTCGCGCTCGTGGTCACCGCCGTCATCCCCGCGTGGCGGCTGCATGTCGGCATGCGCCCGACGCTGCGGTTCCCGCCGGGTATCGGCTCCCGGGTGCGGCGGCTCGCGATCGCCGGAGTCGTCACCCTGGTCGCTCAGGACGCCTCGGTCGTGGTGGTCATCGTGCTCGCCAACCGGTACGGCGCGTCCGGCGCGCTGGTGATCTACGGGTTCGTGTGGGCGGTGTTCATGGTGCCGTATGCGGTGCTCGCGGTGCCGATCGCGACAAGCGCCTTCCCCGAACTGTCCGCCGGGGCTGAATCAGGTGAGGGGGACATGCACGGCTTCGACGTGACCGCGGCCATCTCGACGCGGGCCGTCATGGTCGCCTCCTGGCTCGGCGCCGCGACGCTCGTCGGTGCGCGGGTGCCGCTCGCACGCGTCTTCGAGTCGCACGACGGGCCCGCCGCGTCGGTCCTCGCGCTCGCGCTCGTCGCCTTCGCGCCGGGACTTGTCGGTTACGGGCTCTCGGCCAACCTGTCCCGTGTGCTGTACGCGCGCGGGCGCAACCTGGCGACGGCCACCGCCATCGCGGCGGGCTGGCTGGTCGTCATCGTCGCCGACCTGCTGATCGTTCCCTTCGTGCCGCCTGACCGCGTGGTGCCCGCGCTCGGGCTCGGTACCACGGTGGGGCTGACGGTTTCCGGGATCACGCTGCTCATCCTCGTCCGGCGCGAGCGGGGCTCGGTCGCGCTGCTCGGGGTGTCGCGGGCGTTCCTCGCCGGGCTCGCCGGCTGCGTGGCCGGCGCGGCGGCGGGGTGGGCCGTGGCGGCGGCGCTGCCCGTGGCCGGATTTTTCCTCAATGTCGCGACATCGGTGCTTGTGACCGTCGTGGTGGCCGGGGTCTTCACCGGCGTCGTGCTCCGCCTCGACGGCGGTGACCTCAGGGCCGCCCTGGCCCGCCTCCGTGCCCGCCCAAGCTAGGTTGGTCGCGCTTGTGGTGGGGACCACGGCGGGCGGCACCGGGGCGCATGTCCGCATGCTCGCGGCGGGGCTCGCCGCCAGGGGGATTGCCGTGTCGGTCCTCGGACCGTCGGCCGCCGACGCGCGGTTCGGGTTCGGGGCGCTGACCGGGGTTACGTTCGTGCCGGCGGAGTTCGGCGACCGGCCGCGCCCGCGCGACGTGGCCGCCGTGTGGCGGCTGCGACGGGAACTCTCCCACCAGCGGGCTCACGTTGACGCGAGTGGCCGCCAGGAAGTGGTGCACGCGCACGGTCTGCGGGCCGGAGCCCTCACCGTGCTTGCGCTCGGCTGGGTGCGGGAGGAGCGGCGGCCGGGGCTCGTGGTCACGGTGCACAACGCGCCGCCGTCGGATGCGGGCGCGCCGACGGTGATCTACGCCCTGCTTGAACGCCTGGTCGCCCGCGGAGCCGATCTGGTGCTCTGCGTCTCGGCCGACCTTGAGGCCAGGCTGCGCGCCGTCGGCGCGCGCCGGGTCGGCCGGGCGGTAGTGTCGGCCGCCCAGTCCAACCCACCTGACTCGATTGCCGCACCTATCTGGGAGGCTGCGGCAGCGGGTCGTCCGGTGGTGCTCGCGGCGGGGCGTCTTGTGGCACAGAAGGAGTTCGGCACGCTGCTCGATGCCGCGGTCGCATGGCGGGACATGGACACAGAACCGCTGCTCGCGATCGCGGGTGACGGGCCGCTCGCGGGGGAGTTGCGCGCGCGGGCCGTCGGACTCGGCGTCGACGTCGCGTTCCTCGGACACCGTGACGACGTTGCCTGGCTGCTCGCCGCCGCGGCGGTGTTCGTGCTGCCAAGCCGGTGGGAAGGCCAGCCGCTCGTGCTCCAGGAGGCGCTGCGCGCGGGCGTCCCGATCGTTGCCACAAGGACCGGCGGCATCCCTGACCTCGTGGGTGGCGACGCGGCGCTGCTCGTCGAGCCGGGGGACACGGCGGGTCTTGCGGCCGCCGTGCGCGCCGTGCTCGCCGACCCCTCACTCGCGGCAGGGCTCCGTGTGGCGGCGGCACGGCGGGCGGCCGCGCTGCCGACGGAGGACGACGCCGTGACCGCCGCATTGTCTTCCTACGGGGTCGTCCTACGGTGACGTCGCTCGGTGACGCTCTGCCTGGTCGTCCCGGATCTTCTGGGATACTGGTGAAATGCCGCTGCGATCCACCTGCCTCTGCCTCCTCACCTCCGCTAGCGGCGATCGGGGCCCCGAGGTCCTACTCGGCCACAAGAAGAGCGGGCTCGGCCTCGGCAAGATCGTTGGTCTCGGCGGTCACGTGGAACCGGGTGAATCGCCGGCGGAGGCGGCCGCGCGGGAGGTCAAGGAGGAATCGGGCATCCAGGTGTCGGTTGGCGCGCTGACCGAGCTTGCGCACGTGACGTTCCTCTTCCCCACCCGCCCTTCCTGGGACATGGGCGTGGTGGTCTTCGCGAGCGCCGTCTGGTCGGGCGAGGCGGCCGAGACCGAGGAGATCAGGCCGCAGTGGTTCCCCGTCGACGCGCTGCCCTTCGACCGCATGTGGGACGACTCCAGGCACTGGCTGCCGCGCGTCCTCGCGGGCGAGCGCCTGACCGCCACCTTCCGCTACGCTCCCGACTGCGAAACGGTCGCCGAGGCCACCATCACCGCACTGGGTTAGCTGAGCCAGTCGGCGGCGATCTGCTTGGCGGCCCGCTCAACGAGCGGGCCGGCGTCCGCGATGCAGCGGTCCAGATCTGGCTCGAGGTCGGTCAGCGGGTAGGCGGCGGCGATGCCTGCCTCGCGTAGCTGTGCCTTCGACAGGGTGCACCGGCCGGCGACCGCGACCACCGGGACCGCGGGGTCGTGGACGGCGGCGGCCCTGGCCACCCCGACCGGGGCCTTGCCGTGCAGCGTCTGCTCGTCAAGCGATCCCTCACCGGTAACCACCAGCCGGGCGCCATCCAGCTGCTGGCCGAACGAGACCATCTCGAGAAGCAGTTCTATGCCCGGTCGCATCCGCGCCCCGAGGAAGAGCAGGGCGGCGAACCCGAGACCGCCCGCCGCGCCCGCACCCGCCGCGTCCCTGATCGGTTCCGTGATGTCACTGTCCGTGATGTCACCCGCCGCGGCTGACTTCCTGGCGGCGATCGCGGCCTCGGCCACGTCTGCCCACCGTGCGAGGCCCGCCTCAAGCAGCGGGACGTCGGCGGGCGTCGCCCCCTTCTGCGGCGCGTAGACCGCCGCCGCGCCTGACGGCCCGAGCAACGGGTTGTCGACATCGGACGCGAGCAGGAACTCGACGCCGGTCAGGTCCTTGAGCTTGGACAGATCGAGCTCGTTAAGCCGGGCAAGCGCCGCGCCGCCTGCCGGGAGCGGATGCCCCGAGGCGTCGAAAAGCAGGGCGCCGAGCGCCTGGAGCAGGCCAGCCCCGCCGTCGGTGGTTGCGGTGCCGCCTACGGCCAGCACGATGCGTTTGGCGCCCATCCGGCAGGCCGCCAGGATCAGCTCGCCGACGCCGCAGCTCGTCGCGGTCAGCGGGGCGAGTTCGCCCGGAGTGAGCAGCGAGAGGCCGCACGCCTGCGCCGCCTCGATGATCGCGGTCCCATCGCGCTGCGCGAACGAGGCGGTGACGCCCTGCCCGGTGGGTCCCCGCACCCCGAACTCGACCCGGCGGTAGCCGGCGGAAACCGCCGAGGCTACCGTCCCATCCCCGCCATCGGCCACCGGCAGGGTCGTGACCTCGCCGGTGAACCCGGACAGAGCCAGGCCGCGAGCGACCCGGGTGGCGACGTCGGCCGCGGTCAGGCTGCCCTTAAATTTGTCGGGTGCTACCAGGACGCGGTCGGTCATGCTTGATTCAAGCACGCCGATCGTGGACTAGTGAAGGAACGCCAAACGCCACCGGACGCCCGCAAACGCGGACTCCGGCGAACGTCGGATGCAGGTGATTCCAGGGGTATCGATAGTGCCTGAGAGCGAGTTTCAGCGGCGGCCGGTCCCATGGGAAGAGCCGCGCGGCACCGTTAATAGATCAAATATTCGTATGTGTGCAATATGTTGCGCACAGTTTGCGATCTTGTAGCGACTCTGTGTACATTGCTGAACATGCCTCCCACCTCCCAGCACGAGGCGCTGCACCGCATTTTCCTGCAGGACGAGGCGCTGTTCGCGCGAGCGGCGGCGCAAGTCCTTGGCGTCATCGTTCAGGAGCCCGAGCGGGTGACAGTGCTCAACAACGATCTCACCACCGTCGAACCGCTAGAACGGCGTGCCGATTCGGTACTGATGGCCGAGTGGCTCGTCGACGATCCGGACGGCAGATACATCCTGATTGTCGAGTCGCAGACCGACCCCGATGGAGCGCGCCGCAGGCGATGGCCGTACTACATCGCTTATCTGCAGGACAAATACGGCTGTCCGGTAGTACTCCTTGTCGTCTGCAGCAAGAAGGCGACGGCCAGGTGGGCCAGGCAGCCGATCGAGATCGGACTGCCGGACCTCATCGTCATGATCGTGCACCCGGTGGTTCTCGGACCGGACAATGTTCAGGCCACGGCCGGCCAGCAGAAGTGGAGAGAACTGATGGCCACATATCTCCCCCCCGTTCGTATCAGAATTCCGCCTGGAAGGCATACGGCAAGGTCGGAAAGAGGGTCGTGCCGAGGATATTCTGCGGATTCTCGACCGGCGTGGCGTCGCAGTCGATGAGGCCGCGCGCCAGACGATCACGTCGTGCGCCGACCTCGACACCCTCGATACCTGGCTGGACCGTTCCCTGACCGCGGCACAGGTCAGCGAGCTCTTCGCGTAACCGCCGGGTGGGCGGAGGCGGCGAGCCGCCTCAAGCGGCTCGCCCGGGGCCTGCGCGCCCCGCCCGATCGGCCTGGCCTGACCCGGTGCCTGCCGGTTGGCCGTGATGCCCCCGCGTTAGGGTTGGCGTGCCATGAAAGCACACGCGGGGGGACGATGAGGCGCAGCACCGCGCGGGGAGCTCTGGAGCTCGGTGCTCTGGGAGTCGTGTTCGGCGACATCGGCACCAGCCCGCTGTACACGGTGCAGACGGTTTTCGACCCGGCCGATCCGCACTACGTCCAGGTGACGACCGAGCACGTGTACGGGATCGTCTCGCTGATCTTCTGGGCCGTAGTGGCCGTGGTGATGGTCACCTATGTGCTGCTGGTGATGCACGCCGACAACGATGGCGAGGGCGGCATCATGGCGCTGATCACGCTGATCCGCCGCCGCGGCGCGCCCAGCAAGCGGCGGGTCGCGCTGGTGCTCGCCGCGCTCGGGGTATTCGGCGCGTCGCTGTTTTTCGGCGACAGCATGATCACCCCGGCCATCTCGGTGCTCTCCGCGATCGAGGGTGTGCAGGTCGCGGCGCCGTCCGTCGGCGCCATCGTGCTCCCCGTCACCGCGGTGATCATCATCGGCCTGTTCCTGCTGCAGCGGCTGGGCACGGGCGCCGTCGGGCGGCTGTTCGGGCCGGTGATGGCCGTCTGGTTCATCGTGATCGGCGCCTGGGGCATCCGCGGTATCGTCAGCAACCCGTCGATCCTCAAGGCGCTGTCCCCCACCTACGCCCTTACGTTCCTGTTCGGGCACTTCACCACGTCGTTCTTCTCGCTGGCGGCGGTGGTGCTCGCGGTGACCGGCGCCGAGGCCCTGTACGCCGACATGGGGCACTTCGGCCGCGGCCCGATCACCCGGGCGTGGCTGTTCCTGGTGTTCCCCGCCTGCATCCTCAACTACATGGGGCAGGGCGCCCTGATCCTGTCCCATCCCAGCATGGTCAGCAATCCCTTCTACCTGCTGACGCCCGGGTGGGCGCGGATCCCGATGGTGATCCTGGCCGCCGCCGCAACGGTCATCGCCTCCCAGGCGGTCATCTCCGGCGCATACTCACTGACCCAGCAGGCGGCGCAGATCGGGTACCTGCCGCGGCTGCGCATCGATCACACCTCGGAAGAACAGGCCGGGCAGATCTATGTTCCGTGGATCAACTGGGCCCTGCTCGCCGCGGTGCTCGCGCTGGTCTTCACGTTCCGCACCGCCAACGCGCTGGCCTACGCCTACGGTGTAGCGGTCACCGGCACGATCACGATCACCACGCTGCTGTTCTTCTACATCGCCCGCAGCCAGTGGAAAAAACCGCTGTGGATGGTTATCCCCGCCGCCGCCGTGCTGCTCACCATCGACCTGCTGTTCCTCGGCGCCAACCTCACCAAGCTGCCGCACGGGGCCTGGCTGCCGCTCGCCATCGGCATCGGTGTGTTCATCGTCCTCACCACCTGGCAGAAGGGCCGGGCGCTGGTCAGCCGTCAGCGCATGCTGGACGAGGGATCACTGCGCGCGTTCATCGACGAACTGCACAGCAAGAAGCCGGCGCTGCCGCGAGTGCCGGGCATCGCCATCTTCCTCAACCGCGGCAAGGACACCGCCCCGCTGGCCTTGAGGTCCAACGTCAAGAACAACCACGTGCTGCACAACCAGGTCATCATCCTGGCCATCACGACGCTCCCCGTCCCCCACATGCCGGAGGAGAACCGGCTGGAGATCGACGACCTCGGCTACAAGGAAGACCGGATCTACCATGTCACCGCCCGCTTTGGTTACATGGACACCCCCGCCGTCCCGCCGCTGCTGCCGCTGATCCGCGAGGCCAGCCCGGAGGGGCAGTTCGGCGACGACATGGTCTCCTACTTCCTGTCCACCATCGAGGTGCGCCGGGGGAACACACCCGGCATGAGCCTCTGGCGCAAGCGCCTGTTCATCGCTACCTCCAGGCTGACCGCTGACGCCGCCGAGTATTTCCACCTCCCCCGCGACCGCACCGTCATCATGGGCTCCCGCATCGAACTATGACCAGGGGCGTGGACGGCGGCCTCAGGGCGCCGTCTCTTCCCACCGCCGCCGCACCTCCGCGAGCCCGGCGGACGTGAGCGACCCGTACAGCCTCAGCCGCGCCACCCCGCCATCGGGGAAAACGTCGAGACGCACCAGATCGCAGGCGGAATCGGGGGAGACCCGGAACCGGTGCGGCGTGTCGGGCAGCAGCGGGGTCCGCTCAAGCAGCGGCGCCCACGTCAACGAGTCGCCCCAGTCGCCGCCCACGGACGCCCGCAGTTCCCCCATACCGGGCGAATTCCCGATATATCCGGATGTGTCGAGCTCCACCAGCGACACCACGCCAGCCGCCGCGAACCGCACCACCAGCCACTCATTCCCGGCGGAACGCCGCCGCCGCGTCTCCCACCCTTCGCCCATCACCCGCGAGAGGCCGGGCGAGAGAGCGTTCCGCGGCGCGGAGTAGAACCGGTCGCTGCAGGCGAGCACGTCCCCGCCGTTCTCGAGCGCCGCCAGGTCGAACGTCATCCCCTCGAGCAGCGCGGGATCGGGCACGACCACCCCGTGCACCCGCAGCCGTGCCACCCCGCCGTCCGGGAAGATCCGCAGCCGGACATGACTGAACCGATGTCTGGGAGGGATCTCGAACACATGCGGCGTGTCGCCCTTCAGCGGCGACCGGGGCACGATCTCGACCCACCGGGCCGACTCGAGCGCGGCCAGATCCGGGTACCCGGCGACAAAGCACGCCTCCGCCGAACACGCCTGCGGGAAGTTCCCGGTGAAGTACGCGGTGTCCACCACGACCGCGTGCACCACTCCAGGCGCGCCGAGCCGCACGATCACCCAGTCATGCTCGTCCGCGCTCGACGCGGTCCCGCGAGCATCGCGTCGCCGCCGCGTCTCCCACCCGTCGTACACCTGTCCCTTGTGCCCGAAGGTGTGCGGCGAGTACGTCGCCACCCCCGGCTTGATCAGGTTCTCCTTCTCCGCGAAGAACTCGTCCGAGGCCGCGATCACCGACCCGCGCATGGCCCGCGACGCGAGGTCAGGCAGCGCGAGCGGGTCATCCGTCTGCCCAGGCAGGGGCTCAGGCCCCAAGAAGACCTCCTCCTCGCGCGAGCAGCCGACCGCGTGGCGGGTCGGACGGCGTCACCTCAACGCCGCCGAGCCACGTCCGCGTCACCCGCCCGTAGAGCGTGCGCCCCTCGTAGGGCGTCACCGGGTTCTTGTGCAGCAGCTCGGCGCCTCGTACGGTGAAGGACGCGTTCGGGTCGAACGCCACGAAGTCGGCATCGCAGCCCACCGCGATCTGCCCCTTGGTGGGCAGCCCGGCGAGCGACGCGGGAAACGCGGACATCCAGCGGGCGATGTCGGCGAGGGAGAAACCGCGCCGCCGCGCGACGGACCAGATCACCGACAGCCCGAGCTGCAACGACGAGATCCCGCCCCACGCGGTACGAAAGTCACCGTCGGGCAGCCCCTTCATCGCGGGCGTGCACGGCGAGTGGTCGGACACCACCCCGCTGATCGCACCCTCGCCGAGGGCTCGCCACAGTGCCTCCCTGTTCACCGCGTACCGCACCGGCGGGCAGCACTTGAAATCGGTGCGACCAGGCGGGACTTCCTCGGCGGCGAAGAAGAGGTAGTGCGGGCACGTCTCGGCCGACAGCGCGACCCCGGCGGCCCGCGCGGCGCCGATCAGCGCCGCGCAGTCGCCCGCGGCCAGGTGCACGATGTGCGCCCGTGCCCCGGTCGCCGCGGCGGCCGAGATGACGGTCTCGATCGCCCGCCGCTCGGCGACGGGCGGCCGGGAGGCGACGAACGCGTCGTAGGAGGACCCGGTCGGCGTCGTCACCTCGGCGGGGTCCTCCGCGTGCACGATCATCGGCGCCCCCGAGGCGGCGAGGGATTTCATCGCCGCGCGCAGCTCGTCCCGCCCGAGCGCAGGGAACTCGCCGAGACCCGAGTCGATGAGGAAGCCCTTGAACCCGATCACGCCCGCCTCGAGGAGCGCGCCGAGCTCGGGCACGTTCCCCGGCACCGCCCCGCCCCAGAACGCCACGTCGACCGCGCACTGCCCGGTCGCCGCGGCGACCTTCACCCGCAGGGCGTCCACGGTCGTGGTGACCGGTGAGGAGTTCAGCGGCATGTCGCAGATCGTGGTGATCCCGCCGGCCAGGGCCGCCCGCGTCGCCGAGGCGAACCCCTCCCACTCGGTCCGCCCAGGCTCGTTCACGTGCACGTGCGAATCCACGAGCCCGGGCAGCAGCGGAAGGTCGCCGAGGTCGACGGTGCGGTCCGCGTCCAGCCGCGCGTCGTAGTCGGTAACAAGCTCAACCCGATGATCCCGAACGAACGCGGCCGACTCCGCCACCCCAGACGGCAGCACCATGCGTCGCGACCTGATGAGAAGCGTCTCGCTCACTGTTCAGCCTTCTCTCGAAGCCATCCAAAGCTTCCCGCGCTGTCCTCGGCGTCCGCCGCCGCGTACTCAAGACCCACCCAGCCGTCGTACCCCTGCGAGGCAAGCCGCGCGAACAGCGGCTCGAAGTCCAGCTTTCCCGTTCCCGGCGCCCCGCGACCCGGCGGGTCGGCGACCTGCACATGCAGGATTGAGCCCCGGTACCTGTCCAGCACGTCAGCCACGTCTTCCCCCATTTTCGCCAGATGGTACAGATCCGCGAGGAACCCAACGTTGCCCGCGCCCACCTGCTTGATCACGGCCATGGCGCGGGCGCTCGCATCGACAGGAAACCCGGGAACGTCGACCGAGTTGATGGCTTCTACCAGGACCGATGCTCCGACCTTACTAGCCGCCTGTGCGGCGAGCCGCAGGTTACCGAGGGCAACGGCGTCCTGCGCGACGTGATCGACCCCGGGCACCCGCAGCCCGTACGGCGCGTTGAGCCGCCGGCATTCCGTCCGCGCGGCGATCTCGGTGCACGCGGCGATGTTCTCCGCGAACTCGCCCGCCCGCCCGGGGTGCGACAGAATCCCCCGCTCCCCGGCCGCCATGTCCCCGGCATGGAAGTTCAGCGAGACAAGCTCCACCCCGGCATCGAGGATCGACCCGACAAATGCGTCGCCCTCCTTATCGGAGGGAGCCATCCCGTCCCACGGCCACCAGAACTCAACCCCGGCGAACCCGCAAGCGGCGGCGGCGCTGGCCCGCGCGGTAACCGGAAGCTCGGTAAACAGAATGGAACAGTTCACATCGAACCGCAGCCCGAACGTCCGCACCCCTCAAGCTTCGCACGCTCCCGCGCAGACATACAGTGTCGCCAATGCCACACCGGTCGCCAAGCCAGCGGGACAAGGGGAGGAGGACCGGGGATAAGGGTGACCGGGGAGAAGGACCAGTGGTGGCGGAATCGCGGAGCCACGGGTACGTTCGGGATAAAACGGCTTTTTCTACCTTCTTAGGGGCCAAGCATGACGGCAGACCCGCAGGGACTCGAGGACGTGCAGTTCTGGTTCGATCCGCTCTGCCCGTGGGCGTGGATCACGTCACGGTGGATGCTCGAGGTGGAGCGGGTGCGGCCGGTGCGGGCCGACTGGCGGATCATGTCGCTCGCCTACCTGAACCTCGTGCAGCACGAGGGCAACGGCCTCGACGAGCAGCACCTGGCGCGGATGAGCAGGGCGTGGGGTCCCGTGCGCGTCTGCGCGGCGGCGGCGGCGCACTCCGGGCCTTCGGTGCTCGGACCGCTGTATACCGAGATCGGGACCAGGCTGCATAACCAGCGACGGCGGGAGGACCCGGCGGTGCTGCCCGAGGCCCTGGCGGCGGCGGGGCTTCCGGCCTCGCTCGCGGACGCGGCCACCTCCGCCGAGTTCGACAAGGCGATCATCGCCTCGCACCATGAGGCGTTCGACGAGGTCGGCCTGGACGTGGGAACGCCGGTGGTGCGGATCCGCGGCAAGGCGCTCTTCGGTCCCGTCATCACGCCCATACCGCGCGGCGAGGCGGCGGGCGAGCTGTGGGACGGACTCGTGCTCGTGAGCAAGGCGGACGGGTTCTTCGAGCTCAAGCGGAGCAGGAACCGCGCACCGTCTTTCGACTAGACGCGCTGCGCCCGGCCCCCATTCCTGCCGCCCGCGCCCGCGCCACCCCGCGTCCGTGCCACCCCGCGCCCGCGCCGGATTTATGCACGTAAACATACCAAGATCGAATTAATGCTGAAGGTTTGACCGGTGATAGCCGGTCAAACCTTCAGCACTATCGATTTTCGGGCAAGACGAAGGTCATTAGCCTTCGTGATCATGTCCTGTGACTGATAACAGCAAGATGCGCAAAGCGCTGCGGCTCTTTCTGGGCTAGGCGTTGGGGCCAGGGAGGTCCATGGTGTACATGATGAAGCCGGGCAGGTCTGCCAGCTTGTCGTACAGGAGGCGGGCGGTGGCGTTGGTCTCGTGGGTGTGCCAGTACAGGCGCGTGCAGTCGTGCTCGGCGGCCCACGCGGCGACGGCGGTGATCAGCGCGCGGCCGACGCCGTGGCCGCGTGCTTCCGCGGCCGTGAACAGGTCTTCCAGGTAGCAGACGTCGGGCCCGGTGGTCCGCACGTGCACGAGGAAGTGCGTGATGCCCACAAGCGTGCCGTCGAGCCACGCGCCGAGGGCGTGCATCCGGGTGTCCGCCTGGAACTGTGACCAGGCCCTGTCGTACATCGACTGCGGGTGGTCCTCCTTGTAGAAGGCGTTGTACCCGCGGAAAAGCTCCTCCCATTTGGGCCGGTCCGCCGCGGTGAGCCTGCCGACGGTGATCATGCGGACAGTCCCTGAATGCGGGCGGCAGCGACGGCGTGCCCGCGGAGCTTCTGCTCGACGCCAGGCACGGTCAGCGCCCCGTCCCTGACGAGGACCCGGCCGGCCACGACCGTGTGCTTCGCGCCGACCGGGCCGCAGCGCAGCCACGCCTCGACCGGGTCGATCAGCGCCCCCGCGTACTGCACGCCCTCCTGCGGCCAGCAGACCAGGTCGCCGACCGCGCCCACGGTCAGCTCGCCGATCTCGCCCGACCTGCCGAGGCACGCCGCGCCGCCGCGGGTCGCGATGTCGAGCACCTCGCGTGCCGTCATCCCCGTCGGCCCCTTCCGCTGGCGGCCGAGCAGCAGTGCCGCCCGGGATTCGATCCACAGCGACGCGCTGTCGGTGGACGCGGAGCCGTCGCAGCCGAGCCCGACGGGGACGCCGGCCGCGCGGAACTCGCGGACCGGGGCGAACCCGCCGCCGCCGATCAGCATGTTGGAGCTCGGGCAGTGCGCGACCCCGACGCCGGCCGCGCCGAGCCGCTCGACCTCGGCCGCGTTCGGGTAGATGCAGTGCGCCACCCACGACCGCGAGGTCAGCCAGCCGACCTCCTCGAACTGCTCGATCGGCCTGCGCCCGTACCGCTCCAGGCAGTAGGTGTCCTCGTCGGGGTCCTCGGCTAGGTGGGTGTGCAGCCTGACGTCGAGCTTTTCCGCGAGTTCGGCGGTCTGCCGCATCAGCGACGGCGAGACGGAGAACGGCGAGCAGGGCGCGAGGGCCACCCGGACCATGGCACCGAACGACGAGTCGTGGTGCGCCGCCACCAGGCGCTCGCTGTCGGCGAGCACCTCATCGTCGTCCTGCACGACCGAGTCCGGGGGCAGCCCGCCGTCCTTCACCGACAGGGTCATCGACCCCCTGGTGGGGTGGAACCGCAGGCCGATCTCGCGCGCGGCGGTGATCTCGGCGGACCACAGGTCTCCGCCGCCGCGCGGCGCGACGTACAGGTGGTCGGTGGTCGTGGTGCAGCCGCCGAGAGCAAGCTCGGCGAGCCCGATCCAGGCCGACAGGTAGGCGGCCTCCTCGTCGAGCCCGGCCCACAGCGGGTAAAGCGCCGTCAGCCAGGAGAACAGCGGCCCGTTGATCGCCGGCCCGAAGGACCTGGTGAGGTTCTGGTAGATGTGATGATGCGTGTTCACCAGGCCAGGCGTCACCAGGCACCCGGACGCGTCGAGCGTCGCCGCCGCGGCGGGCACCGGCTCGTCCGCCGCGCCGACCCCGGAGATCAGCCCCCCGGTGATCGCCACCCACCCCCCGGTCAGCTCGCGCCCACCGCCGTCGCAAGTAGCCACAAGCTTCGCGTTCCTGACAACCAAATCAGCCGACATCCCAGGTGCCTCCCCGGTATAGCCTTCCGCGTCGCCGTCAGGCATTCGCTTCCCGGAGCGAGAACCTGGCGAGAACAGCGGTCTCGGCGATCGCGATCATGTTGTAGAGCAGGACCGACACCCCCGTCAAGAGCGCCGCCGAC
>Ga0302326_10018461_pt1 | contig 14468 bp, 9 predicted proteins | sample Palsa_T0_3_FD_202264 | JGI IMG/M metagenome (GOLD analysis project Ga0302326, IMG submission 202264) | Peat permafrost microbial communities from Stordalen Mire near Abisko, Sweden - Palsa_T0_3 | ecosystem: Environmental > Terrestrial > Soil > Palsa > Peat permafrost | place: Sweden: Abisko... | reverse complement strand
CCTCGGCGAACGCTACTTCGAACAGCACCTCGCCGATGGCGATCTCGCTTCGAACAACGGGGGTTGGCAGTGGTCTGCCTCGACCGGCACCGATGCCGCGCCGTATTTCCGCGTGTTCAATCCGATTCTTCAGAGCGAGAAGATCGATCCGGACGGCGCGTTCATTCGACGCATGCTGCCGGAGCTCGCGAAGCTAGGAGGCAAAGCCGTGCACGCTCCGTGGACGCTCGCGCCGCTCGAAGCCGAAGCGCTCGGCTTCCGGCTCGGGCGAGACTATCCCGAGCCGATCGTGGATCACGCCGCGGCGCGCCTGCGAGCCATCGCGTTTTTCGCGCCCGTTCTCGGCGCGAGGTGAAAGTTCTGACGGACGGCAGGTCGAACGGCTAGGGCGCCGTGCCCGAAATCCGCCGCCGCCGGACCACTGCGAGTGAAGCAGCATTGCGCTTTGCGATGCCGCTTGCGGCGGCATTTCTGGCGGCCTTGGCTGCCCACATTTCGATCGATATCGTGGGTGATTTCGTGCTCGCGCACGACACATACGACGACTCCGCGCACGGCTCGCGCTGGTTCGCGTCGATCGCCCTCGCGGCGTCCGCGTTCGGGGCGCTCGCGGTGCTCGTGCGTTCGGTCCTCGCCGAGACGCGAGGTTGCCGCGGTGCGCTGCGCTGCGCCCTGCGCGCGGCCGTGCCGGCATCGGCCGCCAGGTTCGCAGTGTCCGTCGCGGCGATCGCGCTGCCGCTGCTCCTGGCCATGGCATGGCTCGACGACGTCTGCGCGGGTATCGGTGTCGACGACTTCGCGGATCTCTTCGGCGGTTCGGTCCCGCTCGGCGGCGGTATCACGATCGCCTTCGCAGTCGCGGCCGCCGGGGGGCTGCACCGCTTCGTAGCTTTTCTTTCACGCAATCACCGCTCGATCGTACGTGCGGTCGAAGCGTTCGTGCGCGTCGCGCGCAACGCCGCATGCGCGCAGCAGTTTGCGATCGCGGGCGCCCGGCAGGATCGTCCCCGGGTCCCAGCCGCCCTCGCGCGTTGCTCGGGCGGCAACCGGGCTCCCCCAAGACGTAACGAGCAGCCGGCCCTAGCCTAGTCGACGCGGTTTCGCGTCGCGCGAATTCGCTTTTACGTTTTTGTTCGGGAGATTGTCATGCTCTTTTGTCTCGTTCGCCGTGCGCTTTGCGCGGCCGCCCTGCTTCCCATTCTCGCGCTCCCAGGACCCATCGCGGCGTTCGCTCAAGCGCCGTCCGGAGGTACCGTCTCCGGTTCCGTGACGAGTCTCGACGGCCGGCCCGTAGCGGGTGCGCGAATCGCCCTGGACGGGCCGTCGCACGTCGCCGCAAGCACCGGAACGGACGGGCGGTTCTCGCTCGCGGCCGTGCAGCCGGGCACCTACTCAGCGCACGTCAGCGCGGCGCGCTTCGCGGATTCGCCCCTCGCTACGATCGACGTGCGTTCCGGTGAAACGACGACGCTCGCCTTTTCCCTCGCGCGTTCGAATTCGTCACTTGCGACGATCGGCCACGTCGCTACCAACGGGCGCGAAACGGTCTCGACATCTGCGACGCCGGTGACCACGATCGATACGCAGGCCTATGCGGATGAAGGCTTCACTCGCCTCAGCGACGTGCTGCAGAACGACGAGACGACCACGCTCTTCCACACGACCGGCGGCGGCAGCACCGTGCTGCCCACGTCCGTCTCGATTCGCGGACCCGACCCCACGGAAACGCTGACCGATATCGACGGGCACCAGGTCAATAACGGCAACACGGGCGACTTCGATTTTTCGCTGCTCGACCCGGCCGACTTCAGCTCGGTCGAACTGGTCAAGGGCATCTCGCCCTCATCGCTCGTCGGCCCCGACACGATCGACGGCGCGATCAACATTCGCACGATCGACCCGACGGTCGATCCGCATGCTCTTCTGCGCTTCAACTACGGCTCGTACAACGGCTTCGCCGAAACGCTGCAAACAACGGGGACCGAAGGCGGCCGCCTCGGCTACGTGCTCTCGCTGCATCGCCAGGGAAGCGACGGTGAAGTCAATGAGAACGTCTTCGATCAAGGCAGCGGGACGGCGCAGCACGTCGGCAGCGACATGCTCGGATCGTCGGCCCTCGCGAAGCTGCGCTATTCGTTCGGCGGTTCGGGTGCCGGCTATGCGGAACTCTCGTTCCACGATCAGAGTGCTTTTCGCGATCTTTCCGCGGGCCTGACGACGTACGCGGGCGACGCTGCCGGCAATCCGCTTCCGGGACTATCCATGGATGGGCTGCCGCTCGTCGACAGTGCTGCCGGAACGGCGCTGCAAACGCACAACGCCGGCTACGGGCTCGACGTCTCGGTGCCGCTCGGCTCGCCAGGCACGACCGGCATCGCCGCGACGACCCTGCTCTACCGGCACTATTCGTCGATCGTCAACGAGTCGGTGTACGGTCCGCTTGCCGAAACGACGCCGTATCTCTTCAATTCGCGCGATCTGCAAGATGACGAAGATCTGCAAATCGATCACCGCATCGGAAACGGGGCGTTGACCCTGCAGTACGAGATTCGTAACGAGACGCTCGATACCGATTTCATACCTGGCGTCGTCAACGAGCAATCCGTCGCGCGCAGAATTCCCGATGCGGTAAGCGATTTCTCCGGCACGGAACAACCCGTGGATGTGACGGTGGATCAAAGCTCGAGCGCCGTGCCTGGCCTCGTCACGCTTCCGCTCGGTCAGACGCAACGCTCGCTCGCACTACGCTACACTTATAATCCGACGCCCGCGCTGCACTTCACGGCGGGCGGGTACTACAGCCAGCTCTCGCTGTTCGGCAATTACCTCGATCCGCGTTTCGGCTTCGTGTTCACGCCCGACTCGCGAACCGCCGTGCGCATGTCGGCGGGCACCACGTTCCAGGCCCCGCAGTTGCCGGAACTCGTCGTCCCGAGTCCGCTGCCTGCCGTCGTCGGAAACTATATCTCGATCGGGAACCCGAATCTGAAGCCGGATGAAGCCACGGAATATGGACTCGGCTTCGATCGCGTCGTGCAAGGTGGCGCGAATCCGACGACGTTCTCCGCCGACGTGTATCGTGTGAACCTGCGCCAGCCGGCGTCGCCGCTGAACCTTCCGATCAACGATTTAAACTGCGGCCCCGCGTCCGCGGGTGGCGACGGTACGTTATGCCCGCTCAGCTATCCGGTCAACGCTGGAGACGGCGTCTACCAAGGTATCGAACTCTCCGCGCACCATAACTTTGGCCCCTATACCACGTTGCGCGCCGGCTGGGCCGTGCGCAGCGCCTACCTCACGGCCGTGCCCACGGATATTCAAGATGGGACGCTCGTCATCGGCGAGCAATCCGCGGGACTGCCGCTGCACAAAGCCTCTATTAGCCTCAATGCCTCACCGCCGCTCGGGTTGACGTTCGGCAGCACGATCGTGTACGAAGGTCTCTACAACGAGCTCAATCAGGGTCCGTTCGCTACGCTCGCGGCACACCTCGGGTATCGCTTCCGCAACCTCGAAGTCGGCATCACTGGCACGAATCTGACAAACGTGTACGACCAAAGGTTTACGACGCCGAACGGCGGCGTGTTGTATGGGGGCACGATCCCAAACACCCCGGGCACGAGCGCAGGGGCCCCGATTCCTCAGGATGCGTACGCACTGCAAGGTGCCGCCTTCATGTTCACGGTTCTGCGGCGTTTTTAGGTGCGCCGCCGTGCGAGCAGGAACGGACCTTTTTCCGATTCGCGCCGGGTGTGAACAAAGCTTGACGAAGGTGCGATAATGCTTGCGGACGACGACTGGGTTCGCGCGCGAACTTGTTTAGGTGTAGGACCAACGTAAATACCTAGGGAGCATCAGCTCCGGATACGACACCGAATTCGGTTCACGAATTCCCCGTGGCGCCCGGGCCGCACCCACCTGCTAAAGCAGGTCGCTACCCGAACATGCAGACGGCAACCCGGTCTTAGTCTCGAGAGGCTCTGGTTTCGCCCGACTCTTTCTTGAAATCGGGGCGGCGTGCCCCCCGATCGCCCCCAAGCGCGTACTCGCGCGCTGGTTGAAACTTCGCCCTCGGGCACCTAGATCCGGACTAAACCAGAGCCTCCATCATGCTTTGGTGGGTTCGGAGCTGGTGAGAGCTTGGGCGCGGATGGCGGCGAAGCGGGCGAGAGCGTTGTGGTAGGCGTGGGGGTCGTGTTCCGCTGCGGCGGTGACTTGGGCGTCGAGGACGACGAAGGCGCGGAAGCGGGCTAGGCGGGCGATGAGCGCGGGGGCTTCGCCGTCCGAGGTGGCCGCGAAGGTGCTGAGGTCTGCGATGGTGTGGATCGCGATGGCGCTTTTTGGGAGGAGGGTGTGGGCTTCGTCCTGGGCGAGGTGGGCGAGGTTGGGGGCGAAGCGGAGCCAGGCGCTGTCGACGTCTTTGGCGAGGCGGCGGAGGTCGGCGCCGTTCGCGCAGAGAGTTTCGGGCGCGTTGCGCAGCGCGAGGGTGACGTTGCGGTCTTTGGCGAGCCGCGCGCAGCGCTTTGCGGCGTCGGCGAAGGTGCCCCAGGCGGCGGGATCGCTCGAGGCCGGCGCGGCGGGTGCGAGCACGAGCGGGGCGCCGAGTGCGAGCGCGAGGTCGAGGGCCGGCTCGCCCACGTTCCAAAATGCGTCGCTTGCGGAGACGGCGGCGACGCTCTGGCCGAGGTCCGCGCAGAGCTTCTTGAGCTGCGCGAGATAATCGAAGTCGGTGCGCGGGAAGTGCGCGGTTGCGAAGACGACGCCGTCCGTCTCGAGTTCGTTCGCGCACAGGTCGAGCCACTCGAGTTGCGTGAGTTCGCCCGACTCGATCGAACGCGCGAAACTCTCGCTCGAGCAGCCGATTTTCATTGCCGGTCGTTTCGTGGAACGGGGCGGCAGCGCCCTTCGGCGAAGTCTGCGCCCATGCACGTGCTCGAAAAGACGCTTCTCTCCGCGCAAGATCCCGAATTGTACGCCGCGATCGAACACGAGGAGCGCCGGCAACGCGAGAACCTCGAACTGATCGCGTCGGAGAACTACGCGAGCCGCGCGGTGCGCGAAGCGTCGGGTTCGGTGCTCACCAATAAATATGCGGAAGGGTACGTGGGCAAACGCTATTACGGCGGTTGCGAGTACGTCGACGTTGCGGAGCAGTTGGCGATCGATCGCGCCAAAGCCATTTTCGGCGCGGAACATGCGAACGTGCAAACGCACGCGGGCGCGCAGGCGAATATGGCCGTGTTCATGGCGGTTTTGCAGCCGGGCGATACCGTGCTCGGTATGAAGATCGATCACGGCGGCCACCTCACGCACGGCACGAGGGTCAGCTTCAGCGGCAAACTGTACGGCGCAATCGCCTACGGCGTACGCCGAGATACCGAGCTGATCGATTACGACGAGGTGCGGGCGCTCGCGCGCGAACACCGCCCGAAGCTCATCATCGCGGGAGCAAGCGCCTATCCGCGCACGATGGACTACGCGCCGTTCGCCGAGATCGCGGCGGAGGTCGGCGCCGAACTGCTGGTCGATATGGCGCACATCGCGGGGCTGGTCGCGGTCGGTTTGCATCCCTCACCGATTTCGTTTGCCGGCTTCGTGACGACGACTACGCACAAGACCTTGCGCGGTCCGCGCGGGGGATTGATTCTCACGACCGCGTCGCGTGCCGCGGCGATCGATAAGAGTGTGTTCCCGGGTATCCAGGGCGGCCCGATGATGCACACGATCGCAGCGAAAGCGGTCGCCTTCGGCGAGGCGCAGCAGCCGGCGTTCGCGACCTATCAACGGGCGGTGCTCGAGAATGCGAAGGCGATGGGCGAAGAACTGCAGCGGGCCGGAGCGCGGCTCGTGGCGGGCGGAACCGATACGCACTTGCTGCTGGTCGATCTCGGTCCCAAGGGGCTCACCGGCAAAGCGGTCGAGGGGTATCTCGACGAGATCAAGATCACCGTCAACAAGAACGGAATTCCGTTCGACCCGCAAAAGCCCGCAATCACGAGCGGCATCCGCATCGGCACGCCCGCGATCACGACGCGCGGCATGGGCGTCGCCGAAGCCCGTGAGATCGGGAAGATCATCGGTGAAGCGCTCGACGACGTCGGCACGCGCGTGAAGATGGAGCGCCTGCGCGGCCGCGTAGCGGAGCTCACCGCGCGCTACGACGTGCCGTAGCTCGTATCGCGCAAGGTGCTTGAGGGAAATGTACGCCGCCACCACGCTCCCGACGGCGCGCCTCATCGTTCGGACCGTTCGGAGCGAAGACGCCGCGCAGCTGCTCGCGTATCACGAACGAAACCGCGAGCACTTGCGTCCCTGGGAACCGGACCCGCCGCCGCACTTCTTTTCGCTGCCGTACTGGGACCGCTTCGCGGCAGTGAGCGATGAGGGCATCGGCTCGCGCATGCGGTTCGTCGCGCGCGAGCCAGATAGCGAGCCGATCGTCGCAAGCGTCAACCTGCAATCGATCGAGCACGGCGTCTTTTCGGGTGCCGTCCTAGGCTACTCGGTCGATGCAGCGTACGAAGGGCGTGGATACGGCCGCGAAGCGGTCGCCGCGATCGTCGATTTTGCGTTCGGCACGCTGCGTCTGCACCGGCTCGAAGCGAACTATCAGCCGACCAACGAACGCAGCGGGAAGCTGTTGCGCGCCCTCGGGTTCGTGGTCGAAGGGTACGCGCGCGACTATCTGTTTCTCAACGGCGCTTGGCGCGATCACGTGCTGACGTCGCGCACGAATCCGGCTTCTTGACGGAGCTGTAGAGGACATAGGTCCTAGGACCAAAGGCTGTTGGGCCGTTAATGAGCACTTAAACCGCCCCGTGCATACTGTTGAGGCTCGGGAATCGGCCCGATAGAACCACCTGCCGCCACCTACGGAGACGGTCACCTGTTGTATTCGCAACCAAATTTGTCGGTCGGCGTGGCCATCGTTGAGGGGCAAGTCTTGCTCGCGAAGGGGTTGATCGAACTCGTCGAGGGCGACCCACAGTTAAGGCTCGTCGACTTCGCCGAGACCGCATCGGGCCTGCATTTCGAGCGGAGGGGTCCGGACGTCGTCCTCATCGACTACGACGTACCGGGCTGCAACCTCGATGAAGCGATGCAGCTGTTCGCGCGCCACTGGAAAGGCGCACGCGTCTGCGTGTTCTCGAGCCATTTGCGCCCGGAGATCATGAACCGCTGCCTGGCGCTCGACGCTCTTGGCTTTATTGTAAAGGATATTCCCGCGGCGGAACTCGTTCGGGCGCTAAAAATCGTCGCGTCGGGGTTGATGTACGTCGACCCGCGCGTCGCGGGGCGCGTCCTGCAAAAGCGTGCGACGCCGGGGACACGCAACGGAGACATGAACGAACTCTCCGTGCGCGAGACGGAAGTTATCGGTTTGATCGCCGACGGTCTTTCGAACAAGGAGATCAGTTCGCGCTTGCACCTCTCGGAAAAAACGGTCAAGAATCACGTCAGTAAGATCTTCTCGAAGCTCAATATTTCGGCCCGGTCTCAGGCGGCCGTGCATGCCATTCGCACCGGCCTCGATACCATATCGGTCGGCGACTAAATCCATCGGCTGGAAGCAAAAAGCGCTCCCGCCGGTTCTCGGCGGGGGCGCTTTCTAGATCCGCTAAGGATCGGTGGAAGAGAGATTAAGTGTCGGTGCAGGTGTACTGTTCCGTCGCACCGTTGACCGGGCTGATGTAATTGGTCGGCGTGGTGACGGGCGCGGTTTTCAGGGCCAGCGCGGTGGCGAGGTTCTTCTTCTGACCTGAGGTCAGCGGAACGAGATCCCAGAAGTACGCCGTAGCGGCCTGAGCTTCAGCTGCCGGGTTCGTGGCACTCGTGCTGTCTCCGTATCCGAAATAGGTCTCGATGCCTTTGGCCTGGTCCAAGTCGCGAGTGGGATAGCACGTATAGAAGTAGCCGTACGTATAACCGACGACCGGATACCCGCCCGCAGCCGTTGGGAACGGGAAGTACAGAACGTTCGTCGAGTTGTCCGCCGGGTAGCCTGGCGGGTTTGGATGGCTCGACGATGTGCCTTTGAGGGCCGTCTCCGTCGTTCCGGAAGAACCGCCGGTGGCCTGGACGTAGGCGCCCGTGTAGTTCTCGATCGCAAATTCATCGGTGCTCGCGCCGAGCGTGTCCGAGGGAGTAACGTAGCCGACGTACCCGGCAGGATTGCTGCAGGTGTCGCCCGGGGTTACTGGGCCCGCAGCGGTGCACGAGTTGCCGTCGTAGACGCCCGAGGTGCTGATTTCGAGACCGTACGCGACGGCGTCGATCACGCCGCTAGACTTGCTGGCGCCGAGCGAGGTGGCCGGCCAAACGACTTCGGGAGCGGTGCTGTCGGTCGGAACCACACCCGTCGATGAGAGGACGCCCGAGTCCGTGCCGACGCCCTGCGTGAATTTCTTTATGTTCCAGTACTGTGCGCCCTTAATCTCGCCGGTACCCTTGAACGGATTGGTCGCGCTGCACATTTCCGAGAGGTCGTAGGACGTGAGGAACGTCGTTCCGCTGCCGTCCGAACGGTGGATGATCGTGATCGCCTGGCTAACGCCGCCCAACTGCGTGTTCGCGGCGGTCTGGTTGTAGTTCGTGAACTTTCCGGTGAAGATACCGCAAAGATCGTCTTGCGTCAGCTCGAGCGGAGCCGTGTAGGTGAGACCGGTCGTGTTAAAGATGAAGCGAACGCTCGTGCCCAAAATGGGAGCGACCTTCGCGGGGCCACGGTTTGCGTTGAACCCGGCGCCGGTGGTGTCACCGCCGCCGTCGTACGCCGCGATGCTGTCGGAATAGATGGTGAACCCCGCGGGGACGAAGGCCGTTCCCTCGGCGGGGCCGAGCGGAAGGGGAGCGTCGCCGGCCCCTGCGTCGATGCTATCTTCCGCGGTCGCCGACGATGCGGTTCCGGCCCAGCCGCCGTAACCGAACGGAGCTACGTTCGAATATGCGTCGAACGCGTCGGCGAACAACGGATAGGTCGATGCGGTCTTTTCTTTGTTCCCACTCAGCTGCGTCACGAAGTCATATTGCGCGCCGCCGGTGCCGACCGCGGCGTACAAAACCTGTGGATTCTTCACGGCCGTCGCCGGAAGAGCCGTTTCCGTTGCGCAGACGCGCTTAAAGCCCGGTGTGGCGCATGCGATCGGCACGCCGACGATATCCGCCACGTTGCCGTAATAGTTTGCCGCGAGGGTGCCCCCCTCGATCAAGACTTGTTCCGCGCCGGGAGTAACTACAGCGGGGTGAACGCGTTGCGCATCCGGGCGCTTTCCGCTGCGCGAGACGGTGGTCGCGTTCGCGGCTAAGCCCGCGAGGAGTACGACCGCGCCGAACGCGGTCGCGCCTTTTAGAGTATTAAGGAACATTACGATCCTCACTAACCTTTCGTATGTTGTGATGGCCGAGTCGTTGGTGGAGTCTCGAGGGCACGCGCGTAGCAAGACGTCGCCAGAAGAAACGTAGCGCGGTGCCCCCCGATGAAGTCTTCCATAAAAATGCCGATATGCATAACGGCCTTGGGCCTCTGCACGTCGGTACAGTTCACGCGCGGTTCGCGCGCTTTCTTATGAAAAAACGGGACTTGGCCCGGGCATAAGGCCCATGCTCTCGGTCGAAAGTCGCATCCTTACGCGAACCCGCACCGCCTCTTAACCGCGCGTTAAGCTGCGTCGTGCACGTTAGGACTGCGCGCAAGTCGGCGCATTTCGGAGAATCATGAACACGCACTGTTTGACGGCGTTTCGTACGGCTTTGTTTGCCGTCGCAATGCTATTTCTCGCATCGGCGATCTCGAGCACGGCTGCGCTCGCCGCACTTTCGGGGCAGATCACGGGCACCGTCACCGACGCCGTCTCGCATAGCGCACTCGCGGGGGTGAAGGTCGTGGTGGCGTCGCCGTCGGGGACGTATGCGGCCACGACCGACGCGAACGGAAAATTTTCGATCGTCGGCGTCGTTCCGGACACGTACAACGTGAGTTTCCAGCTAGCTCGATACGACGACGTCGCGCAAGACGGCGTCACCGTCGTGGCCGATACGCCGCAAGTTGTCAACGTCAGCCTCACGAAGACGCTCGTGCAGATCGCGCATCTCACCACGAGGGCGAGAACCAGGGCCACGCGAGATACCGAAGACAGCTATACCGTGAGTGCGCATTCGATCGAGCAGCTGCAAGGCAAGGCCGACGATACCGACGAGAAGTCGCTGCTGCAAAAACTTCCAAGCGTCACGCTGGACAAGAGCGGCGTCGTGTTTATCCGCGGCGGCGATGCGTTCCAGGTGGGTTATCAGCTGGACGGCGTCGATACGACGGTCGCGAATCGGACGCTGCAAAACAAAGAAGAAAACGTCGGGAACTTCGATTTGCTCAACGGTATCGGGGCCGCTCAGTTGATTCCGGGCGGCGGCGACGCAAGCCACGGAGATTCGGGCACGGGTCTCGTCTCGCTCACGGCGAAGCGCGGTACGAGTCCGAGCTCTACGAACATCGATCTCGAAGGGGTTGCCTTCCCCTACGACCACCAATTCTCGGTCGAAACCGGGGGCTTGACCCCGAATGGGCGATTCTCGTATTACTTGAGCTTCACGGGCGTTCGTCAACAGTTTCAATATGGCCAGCCCGGAACGCCGGGCGCCAACCTCGGCATCTATACGGACGCAACGAGCCTCACCTCGATCAACGGAGCGAACGCCGTCGGAGTGATCTCGACGGCCGCCGATCAGGAGTCGAACGACCTTCTGGGAAATTTCTTCTACAAATTCGGGAAGAACAATTCCCAGTACGTGCAGTTCTTGGTCCAAAACCAAATCGTTCGGCAGGGCGAAAACTATAACGGATTTGCAAATCTCTGCTACGCGAGCTGCAGCCCTTCCGGCACGTACCTCGGCGCGGGGTTGACGGGCTCCGATCCCGAGCTGCAGGCGGTAGTGCCGCTCTTTCCCGGGCAGGCGGCCTTCAACGAAAACGTCGGCGCCGAGGACGCGATCTACTCGCCCTTCGATCTCGATAAGATCGAATACGGCAACAACATCAACGCGTCGACGTACGTCGTTGGGCGTCTCTTCACGACGACGAGCAATCAGATCGAAAATCGTCCCTCGATCGGCATCGACAACCCAAGCAACGGCGGCACGCGATCCGGATTCTCGACCGAGCTCGACAAGCAGCTCGGCAAGCACTTTTTGCAAATCGGCGGCCAGTACGAATTCGTCGACCCCTACGGAACGCTCGAGGACGTCGCCAACTACGAGTATGGCTATTTCGGTTCCGCGGGAAACGTCTCGCCGAACGGAGCGGTGCCCTCGAACGCAAGCTGCCTGGGCGCGGGGGGATGCCTTCCGACGGCTCCGGTCGTGTACGATTTCCTTCCCGCGACCTCGCCCGATTGCAACGCCGGAAGCGTACCGGGCAGCGTCGCGTTCACAGGCAGCGGTATCAATATCGGATCGGCAACGCCGGCGAATCCCGCGACGTTCATGGAGAACGTTCCCTGCGGCTATCTCTCGAAATATTTTCCGGGCGCGATTCCGCGGCTTCCGGCGGAGATCGAGTCGCCGCAGACGCAGCAGCAAGTGTTCGGCTATTATCTGCAAGACCGCTTTCCGCTCGGTGCAAACGCAAGCGTTCAGGCGGGCATGCGCTTCGACGGATACAACTTTCTCTTTCCCGACGACCCCGAAAATCCGGAGTCGATTTCGACCGTCCGACATCAGCGCCTGTTCGAGCCGCACCTCGGGATCACGCGCCTGGTAACGCCGCGCGACTCGATCCGCGCGACCTACGGACGCACGCTCTCGATCCCGCTTCCCGGACTCTCGGGAAATTCGATCGATCGCAGCACCTTTGACCCCTACAACAATGTTCCGTCGTACAATAACCTCACGGGGAAGCCCGCAACGTACTGCGGTCTCTCGCTCGACGCTGCGTGCACGAGTTACGCGGACCAGCTGTTTTGGCTGATGCGCGACGTCCGTTTCCCCACGAGCGATCTCGCGCCGCTGCGCGGAGCGACGTTCACGAATTACGACTTCACCTACTCGCACGTCTTCCCGTTCGGATTGTCGTTCGGCGTGACGCCGTTCTATCGCCGCGGATACGATATCGTCGAGCAGTCCAATACGCTCAGCTTCACGGCCGGGCTGAACCCGCAGCCGGTTCTGCGGCCGGCCGTCGAGTCGAATCTCGGTATACAGAAGTCGACCGGTGTCGAAGCAGTCCTAGCGTACGATCACGATCCCGGCTTGTCGTTTCGTCTCTCCGGCACCTATCTCAACCAGCTCGGCAACGACCCGCCGCTCGATTACCTTTCCACCGCGTCGCTCGATCTCGGGACGCTCTACCGGTCGCAGTTCTTCGCGCCGTTTCAGGGTACGGCAGCGTTTTCGTACAGCACCGGCATCCTGCGGATCGCACCCGTCTTCACCTACACGTCGGGCTATCCGTACGGCGTCGGCAACCTCGTCGCGGTGTTCCTTCCAAACGGCCAGCCGGCGTACGTACCGAACACGAACCTCGCGACGTCGGTGGCCGGCAACACGCCGCAGTGCTACGTCGATCCCGAATATTCGGGTACGCTGACGAATCCAAACATCGCGGCGTGCACGGGTTCGCCTGAAGTCTCCTCGGCCGGCGGCCTGCTCTCGCACGGCAGCGTCGAAGCCGATCTCACGATCACGCTGCACGCGCCGAAATCGCGCAATACGTTCGGCGTGAAGATGACCAATTTGTTCAATCAGCTGTACGGGGCTCCGGTTCCCAACCCGTACTTCGACAACCTGACCGAGACGGGCGTCTACGGGCCCGCCGGCTCGAAGACGGGGCTCTCCGGTTCCAGCCCGTCCGGGAACGGCGCGCCGTCGGTGTTTCCGCCGCTCAGCTTCGGTGCCTATCCGTATTTGCTGTTTCCGAACAGACCGCCGTTCGAAGCGCGATTCTTTTATCAGGCGCAGCTATGACGGGTAGTCGAGGAGCGTATGATCGCGCGGTGTCGCTTTCGATGCTGTGCCTCGCGGCCTGCACGTCGGGTCAGGTCGGCGGATATTCGATTGTTTCGGTGGATCCGGCGACGTCGGGAAAACTCCAGTTCGCCGTCGGCTGGACGACAACGTATCCGTCGGTGATCGAGCAGAACGAGGTCGGCTACGGACTCAATCTCGTCGAAACGCTGCGCCAAAGCAACGGCCGTTCGGCCGCGCTCACGGATAGCGTCGAGTTAAGCGTTCCGGCCGCCTTGGGATCGCAACTGCCGCCGCTTCCGCTGACGGGCGGCATGGGTCTCCAGCTTCCTTCGTCGGTGGCGGCGTTCGGGGCCGGGATCAACTCCGGCTCGTTTTACAACGCGAGCGATCTCACGACGTCCGGCGATTTTCTTCCGACGGTCGGCACCGGCGGACCGCCGGCGTTCCCGCCGCCTCCGAGCGCCGCGAGCTTGACGCAGCAGTTCTCGGAAGGCTACTACGCGACGTTTCCGCTCGGCCCGCTTCCCGGGAGTGACATGATCGGCATTGGGCTAGCCGCAGCGCTCGCAGCCTACGCCGGCCAGTATACGCTCAACGTTTCGCTCCCGACCGGGCAGACGTCGGTGCAAGTCCTTAGCGCACGCGCGACGCTGGCACGGAAGCCGTTGCCGCTTTACCTGCCGCCGGCGGTCGTCGCCGACGGGAACGGCGGGGCGCTCGTCACCATTACGGTGCCGGCCGGTATCACGGAAACGGACGTCACGATCGTCGGAGTCGCTTGCCAAACGCAGACGGCGGCGGCGGGCGCGACGGCGGCACCCGTGCTCACTCGGAACGAGGTCTATACGCTCGTCTCGCACGTGGCGGGACCCGGGACGGATAGGCTGAGCTTGCCGGATTTCGTGACGCCGGCGGGCGGACTCGGGACGTACCAATCGTTGTGCTCTGCCGCCGAGTATGCGGTGACCGGCGGCGGATACAAAGCATATGCGGCCGGCTTCGATTACCCGGCCTTCGAATCGCTGTACCCGCAAAATTTTAGCCAAACGCCGGTGCTCTTAGGTTCGGCGGGACAGACGGACATTTCGATCTCACCCGCGTCGTCGTTCTTAACGCCTTAAGGGAATATCATGATACGACGGCATCTTCGCGTCTCACTCTGGTGGGCGCTCGCGGCGCTCGTGGCCGGCTGTAGTTCGACGGTCGGCAGCGCCGTGCCGACGTATGGCAATTCCGCGCCGAGCACTCCCGTACCGACCGCTCCCGTCGCGTTTACGGTTTCGCCGGGGCTCGCCCATCCGACGGCGACGCGGAATCGCAAACCGGCGTATCTGTCACCGTTGACGCTGTCGGTTTCCATCGTACCGATCGTCACCGGAGCGCCGAATCAGCCGCCGACCGTGATCGATCTCGGCGCCGGGGTCAGCGGATGCACGGGTTCCGGCGCGTCGCTCGCCTGCACGGGAACGGTGACGGCGCCCATCGGGGAAACGTCGTTCACGGTTACCGCG
>Ga0302326_10018459_pt1 | contig 14469 bp, 11 predicted proteins | sample Palsa_T0_3_FD_202264 | JGI IMG/M metagenome (GOLD analysis project Ga0302326, IMG submission 202264) | Peat permafrost microbial communities from Stordalen Mire near Abisko, Sweden - Palsa_T0_3 | ecosystem: Environmental > Terrestrial > Soil > Palsa > Peat permafrost | place: Sweden: Abisko... | reverse complement strand
AGCCGCGTTTCTGCTGGGCACCCTGCTCATTCCGGAATCGCCTCGCTTTCTCGTGATCTCCGGCAAGCAGGAGGAGGCGCGCAAACTTTTCGCGCGGATCGGAGGCAGTGGCAAGGAACTGGTCGCGCAGGTCGAGAAGAGCATCGCCGGTGCGCATCGTCCACGCCTGTCGGATTTGATTGTCCCCGGCATGCGTCGAATCGTCCCCGTGGTCTGGGTGGGAGTGGGCCTGGCGGCGCTTCAGCAGTTAATCGGCATCAATATCATTTTCTATTTCGGTGAAGTGCTTTGGAAAGCCGCAGGGGCCACGGAACGACTGGCCTTGAACATCAATTTGCTCACCGCCGTCATCAACATCCTGGCCACCGTTCCGGCGATCATGCTCATTGACCGGGTGGGACGAAAACCCTTGCTGCTAATTGGGTCTATCGGCATGGCGCTGGCACTTGGGGTCGTGGCATTTGTATTCGCGACGGCAGGTGTTGGCCCCGATGGCAAACCGCTTCTCGGCCGGGAGTCGGCGATAACGGGCTTGGTCGCGGCGAACCTGTTCATCGCGGCGTTCGCGGTGTCTTGGGGGCCGGTCATGTGGGTGCTTTTGGGTGAAATGTTCCCCAATCGGCTGCGCGCCGCCGGCCTGGCGGTGTCCGGGGCGACAAATTGGATCGCGAATTTCGCCGTGACGGTCACCTTCCTGCCGTTGATGAAGCATGTCGGCCTGTCTTGGACCTACGGTCTATACACACTTGCCGCCGTGGCTTCCGTGATCTTTGTCCTCACTGCGGTGCGGGAGACCAAAGGGAAGGCGCTTGAGGAAATGTAACTCGAGGAGAAAACGCATCTCCCGGCGGAATTCATTTCCGGGGGCGGCTGGACCACGGTTTGCGTCATCCGCTCCGAAAAAGAACCTGATCCGCCGCTATCGGAGACTGAATGGAGGGAAATGAGAAAGCCCGCTTTACTATGAGTATCACGAGCGTCTCAGCCGATCATCATCGGCCACGCAAGGCTTACCGACAGGACTCTCACCGCAGCCGGGTCCCCAAAGCGCGCCTGCGCATAGCATTTAGCTATGACGCTCGGCATTGGGAGGTATTGGCCGGAGGAGCGCAACCCAACCACGATAGTGCAACTTCGTCAATCGCGCCGGCGATCCGGATTGAAAAAGCGAACAAAACGAAACGTTGAGAAGAAAACTACTTGCATGTTGTACAAAGCTAAAACACTCGCGGGCTACAAGCTGGACTGCCTAGACGGCGAAATCGGAGCGGTGAGAGAATTCTACTTCGACGACCGGCACTGGACAATTCGCTACTTGGTCGCCGACACCGGGAATTGGCTCACGGGCAGGCAGGTGCTAATCTCGCCGTATGCCCTGGCCGCCGCGAACGAGGAAGAGCGAAACATCGCCATTGATCTGACCAAAAAGCAGATAGAAGACAGCCCTTCGCTCGGCAGTGACAAGCCTGTCTCACGTCAATTCGAGGAGGCGATTTACGAGTATTATGGAATGCCAAACTATTGGGGCGGCGCATACGCATGGGGAGCCTATCCCTACATGGAGCGTGACCGTGCACAATGGAAGAAACTGGCTCAACACGAGTGGGCGTGCGATTCACATTTGCGGAGCACTCGCGACGTGAGGGGTCATCATATTCAAGCGTCTGACGGTGAGATTGGCCACGTGGAGGATTTCATCATCGATGACGAGACCTGGGCGATTCGCTACCTGATTGTCGATACGCTAAACTGGTGGCCAGGAAAGAAGGTTTTGATTTCCCCACAATGGATTGAGCGTGTGAGTTGGAACGAATCGAAGGTGTTCGTCAATCTATCCCGCGAGACCATCAAGCGAACCCCGGAATTCACGGGAGATTCCGCGCCGACGCGGGATTACGAGGTGGGGCTGCACCAGCATTACAAACGCCGCGGATATTGGGCCGATGAGGTGATCGCAAATTAGCAGTGCAATAGGACAACCCAAACTCTGACATCAAGGATTAACATCCGCAATGCCATCGAGCTGCAAAAGCCGAGGCGGCGCCTACCTTCATATATGAATGCAATTACACTTACCACTGAGCCAATCCACGAATCGGATGCCGACGGCACCACGACACTTACGCCGGCGCTACTCCGCAAAATGGACGCCTACTGGCGGGCCGCCAACTACCTGTCGGTCGGCCAGATTTATCTCTACGACAATCCGCTGCTCAAGGAGCCGCTAAAGCTATCCCACGTGAAGCCTCTGGTGGTCGGTCACTGGGGGACGACGCCAGGACAGAACTTCATTTATGTGCATTTGAATCGGGTCATTAAAAAGTATGACCTGGATATGTTCTACGTTGCCGGCCCCGGCCACGGGGGCCCGGCGATTGTTGGCAACGTGTACCTCGAAGGCACATGGACTGACATCTATCCGGACGTTACCCAGGACGAAAACGGGTTGAAAAAGCTGTTCACCCAATTCTCATTTCCGGGCGGCATTTCGAGCCACGTCGCACCTACCACGCCGGGGTCGATCCACGAAGGCGGGGAACTCGGTTATTCGCTCAGCCATGCCTTCGGCGCGGCGTTTGACAATCCCGGCCTGATTGTCGCGTGCGTCGTCGGCGATGGCGAAGCGGAAACCGGACCGTTGGCGACGGCCTGGCAATCCAACAAATTTCTCGACCCGATCACCGACGGAGCCGTGCTGCCTATCCTGCACCTCAACGGGTATAAGATCAGCAACCCCACGGTCCTCTCTCGCATCGAGCATGACGAATTGGAGCAATTCTTCCGGGGCTGCGGCTGGACCCCATACTTCGTGGAAGGGGACGACCCGGAAAAGATGCATAAACTCATGGCCTCAACCCTGGAAGAAGCCATCGAAAATATCCGGGGAATCCAAACCAATGCGCGCGACAGGAATGACACAACCCGCCCGCGCTGGCCAATGATCGTCCTCAGGTCTCCCAAGGGCTGGACGGGCCCCAAAGTCGTCGATGGTCTGCAAATCGAGGGAACCTTCCGAGCCCACCAAGTACCGCTTTTGGTGGACTCCGAGCACCCCGACCACGTCCCGCTTTTGGAAAGCTGGATGAAAAGCTACAAAGCGGAGGATCTTTTCGACGAGAACGGCCGCCTCATGCCAGAGCTGGCTGAACTGGCGCCGAAGGGTGACCGCCGCATGGGATCCAACCCGCATGCCAATGGCGGTATTCTGCTCCGTGACTTGGAGATGCCGGATTTTCGCCAGCACGCCGTATCTGTGCCCTCGCCGGGTGCCGTTAACGGTCAGGATACACTCGTTTTGGGTAAATTTCTGCGTGATATAGCCAGCCTGAATCACGAGAATTTTCGCGTCTTCGGTCCTGATGAAACCCTTTCGAATCTTCTGGGAGCGGTATTTGAAGTCACCAATCGCCAGTGGGACGCGCGAGAAGTAGCGAACGATGAATTTCTCGCCCCGGCGGGACGTGTTCTGGACTCCATGCTGAGCGAGCATCAGTGCGAGGGCTGGCTGGAAGGGTATTTGCTCACAGGCCGGCATGGATTGTTCAACAGTTACGAAGCGTTCATTCGTATCGTAGACTCGATGTTCAGCCAGCATGCGAAGTGGCTGAAAGTCACCTCGGAACTGCCCTGGCGTCGGAAGATCTCCTCCCTTAACTATCTGCTGGCCTCCCACGTCTGGCAGCAGGATCACAACGGTTTCACCCATCAGGATCCAGGCTTCCTCGACCACGTCATCAACAAAAAGGCCAGTATCGTGCGTGTCTATTTGCCGGCGGACGCCAATTGCCTGCTCTCGGTTTTCGATCACTGCCTACGAAGTCGGAACTATGTAAACGTGGTGGTTGCCGGAAAACATGCCCTTCCCCAATGGCTAACCATCGAGGAAGCCGTCGTGCATTGCACGGAAGGCATCGGCATATGGCAGTGGGCCAGCAACGATCAGGAGGGCGAACCGGATTTGGTAATGGCCTGCTGCGGAGACACCCCTACGCTGGAGATTCTCGCCGCCGTTTCTATTCTTCGCGAGCACCTGCCCGAGTTAAAGATCCGGGTGGTCAATGTAGTCGATCTGATGAGGCTGCAGCCTGCGAGCGAGCACCCGCACGGGCTGAGCGAGACGGACTACGATTCACTCTTTACCAAGGACAAGCACATCATCTTTGGGTTCCATGGATACCCATGGCTGGTGCATCGGTTGACCTACCGCCGGACCAATCGCAATCTTCATGTCCGCGGCTACAAAGAAGAGGGCACCATCACTACGGCTTTTGACATGAGGGTGCAGAACGAGTTGGACCGCTTCCACCTGGTGATCGATGCGATCGACCGCCTGCCTCAGACCGGATCGAAGGGCGCTTACCTCAAGCAGCAGCTCCAGGACAAGCTGATCGAGCACAAGCAATTCATCTCCACGCATGGCGAGGATTTGCCGGAAATCCGTAACTGGAAGTGGAGCACCCCGAATTGAATGTCTGCGCATTTTCGCGCCGCTTCCACCTTTTTTGGAACCTTACGAGGAGATCGAACCATGACCACCGAAATTGAAGTCGAAGCTGAGGGCCGGAGCATTCCGTTCGCACTGGATTGGGCACGGTGGCGCTGGCGGTCTTCAGAGGAGCAGAAGGAAAGTGATTTTCCATTGGTCACGGTTGTGAATGGCGCGCGCTATGAGCTGTATTCGGATGAAACATTCGCGGAGGTCGAGAAATGAGCGAAATGGCGCTCCTTCCCCATTCGAAGGTCTGCGTACAACGGAGACCTGACATGATCTCGCATGAGCTCATATGCACGGCGCGGGCGCTGTTCGCCGATGACAAAGGGCTGTTGGCGATGGATGAAAGCAATCCCACGTGCAACAAGCGATTTGCCGCGTTGGGAATTCCCCAAACTGTGGAGGCCCGGCGGGCGTACCGGGAGTTGATTGTCACGACACCAAGTCTCGGTGACTGCATCAGCGGCGTGATCCTTTACGACGAGACGATCCACCAGTTGAAGGATGACGGGACACCCTTTGTTAAAGTGATCACGGATGCCGGGATCATTCCTGGCATCAAAGTGGACACCGGCGCGATGAATATGGCCGGTTACCCCGGAGAGAAAATCACCGAGGGTCTCGACGGATTGCGTGACCGGCTTAAGGAATACTTTGAGATGGGTGCGCGCTTTGCCAAGTGGCGAGCGGTGATTGCCATCGGCGATGGCATTCCCAGCCAGGGTTGCATCGAAGCCAACGCGCAGGCCTTGGCTCGCTATGCCGCGTTGTGCCAGGAAGCTGGACTGGTACCGGTCGTCGAGCCGGAAGTGCTCATGGAAGGCGAGCACACACTCGGCCGATGCTGCGAGGTGACGGAGAAAGTCCTCCGCACGGTTTTCGACCGGCTATACAAGCAACGAGTCATGCTCGAGGGGATGATCCTTAAGCCGAACATGGTGCTGCCGGGTTTAGCGTGCCCCAAACAAGAGACGGTGGATGAGGTCGCCGACGCGACGGTGCAGTGTCTCTTGCGAGCCGTTCCCGCCGCCGTTCCAGCGATCGCCTTCCTATCGGGCGGCCAATCCGGCGAAATGGCCTCCGCCCGCTTAAATGCCATGAATGCCAGATTCAAATTGCGCCTGCCTTGGGCTTTGGCATTTTCGTTTGCTCGGGCCATCCAGCAACCGGCTTTGGAGATTTGGCGAGGCGAGAAAGCCAATCTGTTGCCGGCGCAGCGGGCTTTGTATCATCGAGCCAGGTGCAACAGGGCCGCCCGCCGCGGCGCCTACGATGCCGCAATGGAGACAAATGGCAGCGAGTGTAATTCAAGCGGCGGATTACCTGCCAAATCCTGCGTAAGCACGGTATGAAACAGGAGAGCCGCCAGAAATTCGTCGCCGGTAATTGGAAGATGCACACGACTGCGTCCGAGGCTAAGCGACTCGCCAGGGCAATTGCGGATGGCGTGGGAGTGGAGGACCGCGTAGCCGTTGCCGTTTGTCCGCCTTTCCCTTATTTGGCCATGGTCGGGGAGATTCTCAAAGGTAGCAATGTCGCGCTCGGGGCGCAGAATCTCTATCCCGAGAAAGAGGGCGCGTTCACGGGCGAGGTCAGCCCGACGATGCTCCTCGATCTCGGGTGCAAGTATGTGATCCTTGGCCATAGTGAGCGTCGGCAAAAGCTGGGTGAGTCAAGTGAGTTCATCAACCAAAAGGTCCGGGTTGCGCTGGCCGCCGGTCTCAACGTGATCATGTGCGTTGGCGAGACTTTGGACCAGCGTAAGACCGGTCAGACCGAAGCGGTGCTCGATGGGGAACTTACGCAGGGATTGGCCGAACTGTCAGCGGATTTCGTGGCCCGATTGAGCATTGCATACGAGCCGATTTGGGCAATCGGCAGCACTGGACACCACGCTACCCCCAAGCAGGTTCAAGAGGCGCACGCCGTAATCCGGCGGTGCTTTGGGCGTATGTTCGGGGAAAAGGCGACTCAGGCGCTTGTCATTCAGTACGGTGGCAGCGTCAATGCGGAGAACGCCGTCTCGCTGCTTGGCCAACCCGGCGTGGACGGCGCCCTCGTGGGTGGCGCCGGCCTGAATGCCGACCATTTTCTGCCTATCGTCCGGGCTGGGATCTGTAAGCCGCAGACTGAGAGAGAATCAAAATGATTGTCATCAAACCACTCACCGCAAGTGCGAGGTGGAGGCCAGAAAACTGAACCATGCCATTGCATCTCTACCTCATCCGACATGGAGAAACCGCCTGGGCGCTCTCCAGCCGGCACACCGGTCATTCCGACATTCCACTCACCGCGAATGGCAAGGACGAAGCGCGGGAACTGAGCCCGCACCTCCAGGGCATTTCTTTTGCCCATGTGCTGACCAGCCCGCTCCAGCGCGCCCGGCTAACGTGCAAACTGGTCGCTCTAAACGGAGTTCCGGAAATCGAGCCGGATCTCGTGGAATGGAATTACGGTGATTACGAAGGCAAGAAGTCGGTGAACATCCGCCGGGAGCGCCCGGATTGGGACGTTTTTCGCGATGGCTGTCCGAATGGCGAAATGCCCGCGCAAGTTTTAGCTCGTGTCGATCGGCTCATTGCCAGGCTTCGCACACTGGACGGCAACGTCGCGCTTTTTTCGCACGGTCAGTTTGGCGGCGTTCTGGGCGCGCGTTGGATCGGAATGCCGCTGGAAAACGCGCGTCATTTCCCGCTCGGCACCGCCTCCGTCAGCATCCTCGCCTACGATCCCGATCACCCCGAAGTGCCAGTCATCTCGTTGTGGAACTACCTTTCGCACCCGTTCTCTCACTCCGTTCAGCCGCCACCATCGGGCCAGACCATGACACAACGGGCGATTCGGCGCTGGGAAAATGAAGGCGGTGAAATCCCAGTCGGAGAATCGAAACCGAGTTCTCTCGTTCAAGTGCCTCTGCTGATGCCATGAAGCAAACAACTCTCTATCCGCTACGCTTTGAGCCGATCTACCAGTACCGCCTCTGGGGTGGCCGGCGCCTCGGCAATCTGCTCTCCGTTCCGTTGCCGGGCAACGGCCCGATTGGCGAAGCGTGGATTCTCAGTGACCGTGACGACCATCCCAGTCTCGTCGCCGACGGACCGTTGAAGGGAAAAACCATCAAAGAACTGTTGGACCAATGGCCGCACCAGCTTATGGGAGGGTTGGCCGGGCACTTTTCCCGATTTCCTCTGCTGTTGAAGTTTCTCGATGTGAGCAAGGCGCTCTCCGTCCAGGTCCATCCCTCTGATGCGCATCTTGAACTGATTCCGGCGGGGGAGACAGGCAAGACCGAGGCATGGGTAGTCCTGGAAGCGGATGCCGAAAGCCGTATCTACGCTGGACTGACGCCCGGCACGACCGCAGATAATCTTCGCGGCGCCATTGCAGACAGGAAAGTCGAGGACCACCTGGCCTGCTTCACACCAAAGCCCGGTGACGCGGTCCTGGTGCGTGCGGGCACCGTCCACTCCTTGAAGGACGTCGTGGTTTTTGAAGTCCAGGAGAACAGCGACGTAACATTCCGTCTTTATGATTGGGATCATGTCGACCCCCAGACAGGCCAGCATCGGCCGCTGCAAGTGGAGCAAGCGCTGGCTTGCATTGATTATACGGAGGTTGCAATCGGTCCCGTGGTCCCGGGGGTGGCAGAGACGACGCCGGCGCTGCGCGAGCGACTCGTTCATTGTGATCATTTCGGCGTCTGCCGAATCAGCGGAGAAGCCCCGTTCTCAGTCGGGAAAGAGGAAACACCGCGTGTGCTGGTATGCATCGCGGGCGACGGTCATTTGAAGCACTTTGGCGCCGACTATGCCTTCGGCAAAGGCGATGTGGTGCTTCTGCCAGCCGTAGTGGGATCATGTCGCTGCTGGCCGCATGGTAGAGTTACTTTATTGCAAATTTCGCTGCCGAAAGGGTCCGGAATACGATGAAAAAGCTCATCGTTTTCGATCTGGACGGCACACTGGCGGAAAGCAAATCTCCGCTCGATGTCGAGATGTCCAAGCTGCTGAATTCTCTGCTCAGCATCGTGAAAGTCGCGGTCATTTCCGGCGGGGACTGGCCGCAATTTGAAAAGCAAGTCCTCGCCAATCTGAACCAAGGCGCCGGTCTGCAGAATCTATCTCTGCTGCCGACATGTGGGACCAAGTTCTACCGCTACGATAGTGCCTGGACGAAGATCTATTCAGAAGATTTTACCGCCGAGGAAAAGGCAAAGATAACCCGGTCCTTGCAGCAGGTGAGCGACGATTCGGGATTCAAGCCCGTAAGAGTCTGGGGAGAGGTGATCGAAGACCGTGGAAGCCAGATCACCTTCTCGGCGCTCGGGCAGCAGGCTCCCCTCGAAGCCAAGGAAAAGTGGGATCCGGATTTCAGCAAGCGGAAGAAGATGCAAGAGCGGCTCGCCCAACTGATCCCGGAGTTTTCCGTGCGGCTGGGGGGCACGACCTCCGTGGATGTGACCAAACCGGGCATCGACAAAGCTTACGGGATTGGAAAGCTCCGCGACACCCTGGGCATTGCCATCCGCGAGATGATCTTTGTCGGCGATGCTTTGTTTCCCGGGGGGAACGATTATCCGGCCGAAGAGGCGGGTGCGTTGTCGATTGAGGTCAAAAATCCCCATGAGACGAAACGCGTGGTTGAAACGATCATCGCCTGCTTGGGGGGCGATTCCACCCCGCAATTTCCCCAGGAGGAGCCATCATGACCGGCCTTCAATTGCAGCGGCTGGGCCTCATCATGGAACCCGAGCCCGGCAATCCACATGAGGTCGAAGGCACCCTCAATCCCGCGGTCGTTCGTGGCCCCGATGGTCAGCTTTACATTTTTCCGAGGCTGGTCGCGAAGGGGAATTATTCACGCATCGGCATTGCTCGGGTAAAGTTCAACGCGATCGGTGATCCGTGTGGAGTCGAGCGGCTGGGCATCGCGCTGGAACCGGAAGCGGATTACGAGCGACTGCCCGGCGGTGGTGGCGGCTGCGAAGATCCGCGGGTCACCTTCGTCGAACCGCTTCGGCACTATGTGATGACTTACGCGGCGCTTTCGTCAAATGGCCCCCGGATTGCCCTGGCGATTTCGGAGGATTTGTTCCACTGGCAGCGGGTCGGGCTTGCGACCTTTGAGCCGTTTCACGATATCGATTTCGTCCATGTGGACGACAAGGATGCCAGCCTCTTCCCCATCGCCATTCCCAATCACGCCGGGAAAATGCAGCTCGCCATGCTCCATCGCCCCCTTTTCCCCGGCACTCGCCCGGAGGAAACCCTCCTCCACGGCGCATCCCGATGGGTGGATCCCGATCATGAAAGCATCTGGATATCCTACTGCCCGATGCCCCCGGCGGGGCTCGGACCGCGCCCCCCAGGGCTGTTTAATTCGCATCACCGCCTGGCGGCTCCATTATCGCCTTGGGAGATACTGAAGATCGGTTGTGGCACTCCGCCTGTCCTCACGCGGCACGGCTGGCTTATCCTCTATCATGGCGTGAGCAAAAGTGCGGAGCCGGAAAAAGACGGGCGCCAATTATGTTATTCCGCCGGGGTGATGGTGCTTTCCGAGGCGCATCCGCAGTTCATCCGGTATCGGTCGCTGGAACCGGTGTTGACGCCCGCATCGCCGGATGAACTACGCGGGACCATAGCCAATGTCGTCTTCCCGACCGGCATCGACCGGCGCGACGATCTCGGCACGCCGGACCGCTTCGACGTTTACTACGGAATGGCCGACAGCCGGATTGGCGTAGCCCGCCTTGACCTCCCGGAAGTCCTGCCGCTGGGAGGAACCGCCGCGCCGCCGGAGGTTACGGTCTAATTCGGATATTTTCGAAAATGAGAAACGCGAAAGGAACACACACTATGAAAGCAACGACTGACGAACCGAAGCCCGCAGGAGCAAAGTCCAGCGTTTCCGCGGATTCGAAACCTGAAACTCCGACCGCGAAACCGGGGTCGAAACAGGCTGGCAAGCCCGGCCCGAAGGATGATCTGAAAACGTTGCCCATCGCGGAAGTGGAGAAAAGATTGGAGTCGTCGCCGGATGGACTCACGCAAGCCGAGGCGGAGAAGCGACTGACGAAGTACGGGCCTAACGAGATCGAAGAAAAAAAGACCAATCTGATTCTAAAATTCCTCAGCTACTTCTGGGGTCCCATCCCGTGGATGATCGAAGCGGCCGTGATTCTTTCGGCCGTGGTGCGGCACTGGGAGGATTTTGGCATCATCCTCTTTTTGCTTCTTTGCAACGCAGTGGTCGGATTCTGGGAAGAACGCCAGGCAGGCAATGCCATCGACGCCCTGAAGGCCAGACTGGCGATCAAGGCAAGGGTAAAGCGGGATGGGAAGTGGGTGACCCCGGCGGCGCGTGAGTTGGTGCCGGGCGACATTATCCGCCTGCGGTTGGGCGACATTGTGCCGGCGGATGCGCGATTACTGGCCGGCGACGAAGTGTCAGTGGATCAGTCCGCGCTGACGGGAGAGTCATTGCCCGCCACGCGGAAACCGGGCGAGGCAGTCTTTTCGGGGTCGGTCATCAAGCGCGGTGAAATCGGCGCACTGGTCTATGCCACCGGCACTAACACCTACTTTGGCGAGACGGCAAAACTCGTGCAGGAGGCACACACCGTCAGCCATTTTCAACAGGCTGTCCTGAAGATCGGCAAATACCTGATCATCCTCGCGTTGGTCCTGGTGGCCGTGATTATTACTGTCGGCTACTTCCGCGGTGAACCCATGCTCTACGCGAAAGCTCCCAAGGACCCGGTCCTCTTGTTCGCCCTTATCCTCACGGTCGCGGCGATTCCCGTCGCCATGCCCACAGTGTTGTCGGTGACGATGGCGGTCGGCGCACGCCTGCTCGCCAAGATGCAGGCCATCGTGAGCAAGCTGGTAGCTATCGAGGAATTGGCGGGGGTGGACGTTCTCTGTGCGGATAAGACCGGCACGCTAACCCAGAACAAGCTGACGCTGGGCGATCCCTTTACTGTTAATGGGGTATCGGCCGATCAAGTGATTCTGAGTGGCGCGCTGGCGTCGCGCGCGGACGACAACGACACGATTGATCTGGCCGTTCTCGCCGGGCTGAAAAACAAGGATGCGCTGAAGGACTATGACGTGGTCCATTTCCAGCCGTTCGACCCGGTGCACAAACTCACCCAGGCCACAGTCAAAGCCAAAGACGGAACGACGTTCAAGGTTGCCAAGGGGGCGCCGCAAGTGATCCTGAAGTTATCGGCCGACGCCGCTCAGGTGAAGACCGCTGCTGATAAGGCCGTCAACGACTTCGCCACACGGGGCTTTCGCTCGCTGGGCGTAGCGCGTTCCGATCAGGATGGCCCGTGGAAGTTTCTCGGCGTGTTGCCGCTGTTCGATCCGCCACGGGACGATGCCAAAGCCACGGTCGCGGAGGCGGTCAAGATGGGTGTGAAGATCAAAATGGTGACGGGCGATGCCCTCGCCATCGCCAAGGAGACCGCCAATAAGCTCGATATGGGCACCAATATCCTGGATGCGGCCAGCTTGGGCGACTCGAAAAAAATGGAGACCGCGGAGGTCGCTGAGTCCATCGAGAAGGCGGACGGCTTCGCCCAGGTCTTCCCGGAACATAAGTATCACATTATCGATGTCCTGCAAAAACGCGGTCACATCGTCGGGATGACTGGCGATGGGGTGAACGATTCCCCCGCACTCAAAAAAGCTGACTGCGGCATCGCCGTTTCCGGCGCAACCGACGCGGCCCGCGCGGCCGCGTCCATCGTGCTCGTGGCGCCCGGGCTGTCAGTGATCATCGACGCGATCAAGGAGAGCCGGAAAATCTTCCAGCGAATGAATAGCTACGCGATCTATCGTATCGCCGAGACCTTGCGCGTGCTGTTCTTTATGACCGTGTCGATCCTGGTCTTTAAGTTCTATCCAGTAACCGCGGTCATGATCGTGATGATCGCGTTGCTTAATGACGGCGCCATCCTTTCCATCGCCTATGACAACGTTCATTACCGGAACAAACCCGAGATCTGGAATATGCGCATGGTGCTGGGGATCTCCACGGTGCTGGGTGTCATCGGGGTCGTGGCCGCGTTTGGACTCTTCTACCTTGGTGAGAAGAACCTCCTTAGCAGCTTCCTCCCCCGGCTCGACCGGGCGCACATCCAGACGCTGATGTATTTGAAGTTGTCCGTGGCCGGACACCTAACGATCTTCCTGACGCGCACGCGCGGCCCGTTCTGGTCTATCCCCCCGGCAAAGATTTTGTGGGGAGCGGTGCTCGGCACGCAGACCGTGGCAACGCTGATCGCAGTTTTTGGGATTTTCATGGCTCCCATCTCCTGGAAATGGGCAGCATTCGTGTGGATCTATGCTCTTGCTTGGGCGCTGGTCAATGACCGCGTCAAGCTGGTCGCTTATTGGATTTTGGATCGCACCGAAGCGGGGGCTACACCGGAAGCGAGAGCCCAGCACAAGATCGAAGCCAAGGGTGAGCCTAAACCCGAATCCAAGCCCGCACCTAAATCCGCGTCATCGCCCGAGAGCAAAGCTGGGTCTAAAGCTGCTCCAAAGCCTGATGCGAAACCTGAAGTTAAGGCTGAGGCCGCGGACGAACCTGAATCTGAGTCTAAACCCGAAACCGGAACTGCGCCCAAAGCTAAAGCTGGAGCTGAATCCAAGCCTTCAACCGAGCCACAGCCCGAAGCCAAAGTTGAGGCAAAGCCTGAAAGCAAACCCAAGACAACTCCCGATCTTACGCCACAGATTGCCACCCGAGCATATGAACTTTACGAGCGGCAGGGCCATCGGGATGGTCAGGCGGTGCAAAACTGGAACAAGGCCGAGCGGGAGATTCGGAAAGATCAAGCCAAATCTGAGCCTAAGCCTGCGGTCGAAGCTGAGACGAAGCCAGAAAACAAGGTTCAGGCAAAACCAGAAGCCAAAGTGGAGGCGAGGCCGAAAGCAACGGTCGAGCCGAAACCCGAAGTTAAAGAAGAGGCCAAGCCTGAAGCTAAAGCTGAAGTCAAGCCGACAGTCGAAACTCGCCCTGATTCAAAGGTTGAGCCGCAGCGAGAGGTAAATGCCAACGCCGAACCGATACCTGCGGCCGACGTCAAACCTCCCTCGGAGGTGTCGCCGCAGCTCGTCGAGCGGGTGCATCAACTCTACGAAGAGCTGGGGCGTGAAGACGTTCGAGCCGTTCAGGAATTGGAGAAGGCGGGGCGAAAAGCTCCGAAAGCGGAGAGCAAAAAATAATCCGTCGAGAACCATGCGGCTTTCAAGACCGAAAGGATCAATATGAATATCCGCGCAAAGGATTTCCGTGTGCCGCCGAACGAAAAGATCACACTTAAGAAGTGGCCGACGACGATGAAGCCCATTGGCAAGTCGAAGAAGCTGTATCAAAAACTCCTGAAAAAGGACGTGGAGGCTTTGAGCGCTCTTCAAAAGCTTCATTACGCCTCCAGCCGCTATGCGTTGCTCGTGATTTTTCAGGGAATGGACGCCGGAGGCAAGGACGGCGCGATCCGGCATGTCATGTCCGGGGTCAATCCGCAGGGCTGCGAGGTTTTCAGTTTTAAGCAACCCAGCGCCGAGGAATTGAAGCACGATTTTCTTTGGCGCACGACCCGCCGTTTGCCGGAGCGCGGACGGATCGGCATCTTCAACCGCTCTTATTACGAGGAAGTACTGGTCGTTCGAGTGCATCCAGAGACTCTCCGCCTCCAGGGACTTCCGGAGGAGTTGCTCGACGAAAAGACCATTTGGGAGGAACGGTATCGTTCCATTGTGGACCTGGAGGCGCATCTCCACCGAAACGGCACCCGGATCGTCAAATTCTTTCTTCACCTATCCAAGGATGAGCAGCGAAAGCGCTTCCAGGAGCGCATTGACGAGCCGGACAAGAACTGGAAATTCAGCCTCGCAGACATTCACGAAAGGAAATACTGGACGCAATACATGGAGGCTTATGAGGCTTGCCTGGGCGCGACC
>Ga0302326_10018458_pt1 | contig 14471 bp, 10 predicted proteins | sample Palsa_T0_3_FD_202264 | JGI IMG/M metagenome (GOLD analysis project Ga0302326, IMG submission 202264) | Peat permafrost microbial communities from Stordalen Mire near Abisko, Sweden - Palsa_T0_3 | ecosystem: Environmental > Terrestrial > Soil > Palsa > Peat permafrost | place: Sweden: Abisko... | reverse complement strand
ACCGAAAGAATCAGAGCCGAGTTGTCCGGCATCTCGATCAGTTTTTGCACCGAGCCGTCGCCGAAAGTCTTGTCTCCAACCACGTCACCGCGAGCGTTCTCCAGAATCGCGGAGGCCACAATCTCGGCCGGACCCGCCGTGCCGCGATTCACGATCACCGCCACGGGAAGCTGGGTAATGTCCTTGGTGGGATCAGCGTTGAAAGCCTGTTTCGGATACTTCTGCCCCTGCAGGTAAGTGATGGTGCCATGGTCAAGAAAAAGATTGGCTGTGGCAATACCCTCAGACTCGACGCCACCGGCGGAATTGCGCAGATCGAGCACAATCTTCTTCGCTCCATCTTTCTGCAGATCGCGAATCTTGGCGGCGATCTCCTTCGACTTTCCTTCGGGGAATGAATCCACCTGAATGTAGCCGACATTATCGGCCAGCATTTTGTCGCTGACCGGCGGAATGGCCACCACATCGCGGGTAATCACAACCTTCTGCGGTTCGGCCCGGCGAGGCCTCACCACGGCCACCGTGATGGTCGATCCGATTTCGCCCCCCAACATACTATGAATCTCGGCCAGCGACATGTCGTGGGTGCTTTTGCCTTCGATCGACTCGATGATGTCGGAATTCTCGATTCCGGCCTTGTCGGCTGGGCCACCGGGAATGATCGCGACCACGTCGGCGTATCCGAAACGCTTCGAGACGGTCGCGCCAATATTGGCCTTGCCGTCATTCTTCATCGCGGCTTTGTAGTGCTTGTACTCGTCCGCTGACAGGTAGCTGGAATTCGCGTCGAGCGACTCCAGCAGTCCATGCAATGCGCCGTCGGTGACGCCGGCGATATTTGGCTCTTCCACGTATTCCAGCCGGATGCGGGAGAGCACTTCGCTGTAGACCGACAGCTGGCGATAGGCGCCATCATTCGAGGAGGCGCTGACGTTGACAAAACCGCCGGCCAGGGTGAACAGCAGAATGGCTACCGAAAAGACGATGACAGTGACCTTCAACTTCGTCGACATAAATTAATCTTCGCTCTTCAAACTCTTAAATTTTCCGACCCGATTGCTGTATCGAGCTTTCACCGACCATCTTTCCACGGACAATCTGCAGAGCCATTATAAACTCTTTGATGCATGGACCGGCGGTTAAGATACGAGGCCAGTGTCGGGGGTAACGTCAGCCAGGGACGCATGAGTGGGGGCCTGCACTCCGGCGGGGCGTCGTTCGCTACGTCGTAAGAGCCGCAGCGAGTGTGAGTTACGCCGTAAGCGCCAGGGAAAACATCTTGGAAGCGTGGCTCGGAGCGACAAGGCCAGTACGATGGCTCCAGCCGTGCAGCCAGTTCCCCAATTAAGAACAGATACGGTCTTGCTAGGGTTGGTCGGCTACAGAATTGTGGAGCACGCCGATGCCTTCTATCGAGACTTCCATGGCATCACCGGCGATCACCGGACCAACTCCCTTGGGTGTGCCCGTCGCAATCAGATCGCCCGGTTCGAGGGTCATGATCTGCGAAATGTAGCGAATGATTGCGTCGAGCGGAAAAATGAAATCGCGCGTGTTCCCGGATTGCCTTACGTCCCCATTCACGCGGGTTTCCACCTGGACGCCTTGCCACGGATCGATATTGCTTTCGTCGGCGACTACGGGGCCGACAGGGCAGAAAGTATCGAAGCCCTTGGCGCGAGTCCACTGCCCGTCCTTGTTTTGCAGGTCGCGAGCGGTGAAATCATTGACGCAGGTGTAGCCGAGGATGTACGGGCGTACGTTGTCGCTGTCGGAGAGTTGACGGCAGCGGCGAGCGATAACGACTCCTAACTCGCCCTCGTAATCGGTGCGCTCGGAAACTTTAGGTCGAAGAATGGTTGCCCCCGGCGCCAGCAGCGCAGAGGGCGGCTTGAAAAATAACAACGGCTCCTGCGGCACCTCATGGCCAAGTTCGGCGGCATGCTCACGATAGTTGCGGCCGACACAGACAATCTTCGAAGGCTCGACCGGCGGCAGCAGCGATGCCTGCGCCATCGGAATCCGGTCGAGGCGACGGCTGGGCAGACCTTCTATGTCGCCGTCGCTTGCGTGCGGTGGCTGAAGGAACATGCGCGTGATTTCGTCGTTGCCCATGACCGACTCGACCAGGCCGTAGTGCTTGGATCCGTTCAGTTCGAAGCGGCAGTATTTCATCAGGCATCATTCAAACACACTAAGACGCGAAGGTCGTGAAAAATCTTGACCGTTTGTCGGAGCCGCTGCGAACTTCGCCGACTCCACACTAGGGCACGGACTCGCTGGTTGGTGCGGAGCGCTGGCTTTCATTCTCGCGGACATCCACCGCGGACACCGCGTAGGTGTACGTTTTGCCGGAGGCGACTGCGGAATCGCGATACGCTGGCGATTTCACCAGCTCCGAATTCAGCTTCGCCAGCTTCTCGCTGGATCCGCCATTTTCGGACCGAAAGATGTTGTAGCCCGCCAGATCGGCGTTTGTCACTGGCGCCCAGATGAGATCGATAAATGGTTTTTGTCCTTCGCCGGAGTACGCTGCCTGCAAGCCGTCGGGCACGGCGGGCGGGAAAATGTCGTGCGCCACGATTTGCACGTTGGGAGTGTCGTCACCCTCGATCTGCTCCTCGCTTTCGGGCTGCTTAAGGATGGTCACGGCGGTGAGGCGGTAAAGGTAAGTTTTCTCCCATTCAAAGCCGGAGTCAGTGAAATGCGCGGGGCCGGGCTCGCCTAGCGGAACTTCGCCGGCAATCAGGTCCTTGTTAGCGTTCTTAGCGTTGGCTTTTTGATCGTTAGCGTGTTTATCGCTGGCGTTTTTGTCGGTGGAGCTCTTGTTGCCGGAGCTTGCGCCACCCGAGCTTCCATCCCCGGAGCTTACCTCGCGCCGATAAATTCGATAGCGATGTTCGATCGAAGGGACAGGGCGTGGCTCTCCGATGCTGGTCCAACTGAGAACGACGCCATCGCCCGTCAGTTGAGCTGCAAAATCCGTTGGTGGAGGCAGGGTAATTGCGGCAGGTACGTGTACGCGATTCGACAATCCTGCGCCATGTGCATTGGGGTTCAGAATCTCCACTGCATAGGTGATTTCGGCGTTAGCGTTCTCCTGTTGCAGGTTTGCGGGGAGGGTGTCGAGGTAAAACTCCGGAGTGGGCGGCGGAGCGGCGGCCTTCTGCGCCTCAGTTTTCTTGGGAGTAGTTCTTGAGGACTTATGCTTCGGTGGGACGGCGGGCGGTGGCAGCGTCGCGACGGGAGTTCCGCAGGTCGTAATTTCAGGGTCGATGCTGCGGCATACCTGAGTGGGACCGATATAGCGCACACTCTGGCGATCGGTAGTTAGAGTGGGCTCGCTCCAGGTCAGGGTGACGCGGTTGCCTTTTCGGGTGGCGTGCAGATCGGATACCGGCTTGGGCAGTTCGAGTGACGGAGGCAAGGGCGGTCCAGTCTGGGCGCAACCGACAAAGAGCAGGCAGAGCGCGGTGATTGCTGCCAATGAGGCGACGCGACTTCCCAGGCAAACTTTCATGCGGAAAGGGAAAGAGTACCAGAGCGAGGGCGGACGAGTCGTTTCGTTATCTGTAGTCTCCAGGCAGATAGTTGGAATCGGGGCCGAAGTGGGCGGGTGTGGTCGCCCCGCCCCCACACGATGTAAGGCCGAGTGTGGGCGTGCGAACGCGGGCGACTCGCTCGCGCGCAGTCGGCAGCTCAACCACATTTGTCGGACCACATCCACTTGTATTCTCCCGGCTGTTTTACCAATGCAGCCCGAACCGGAGGCAAGCGTATGTACCCCAGCTGGGCATCGCTTCCCTTGTCGCCACGAAGAACATGATCGAACGATTCGTCCTGCCCGACTCTGCCCTTTCGCCCAAGCAGCCTATGGATCGGATCGCTCTTCATTTTCTGAAAGATTTCGGGTAGAGAAATGGGTCCGTCGTCGTCCGCGAGTGGGGTGAAGACCCAAGGCACATGGTCTGGCATGACAACAAGGCCGTGTACCGTGCATTTCGTTCCGTCGACGTGCAGACAAGCTTCGACCGCAACACGCCGGGCCGCTTCTGGAAAATGCCATCGATGGTAGGTTGCGAACGTTCCGAAGATCGCTTTGTGGACCTTCTGGGAGTGCGGGAGTGTGCGGCGAGACCCGTACTTCCTGAGCATACGATTGCAACTTATCTTTGGACGGCATGCTGCAGCAGTGTCGTGCGCACAACAGAGTTGTGATGAGAAATCCCCAAACTTGCAAGTGCGGGCGGAAGGGTGGGGGCGGGCGACCGCGCCCGCCCGGTTTGACCACCCATACTTACAGTATGTAGCGCGACAGGTCCTGATCCTTCACGATCTCACTGAGCATCTTCTGCACATAGGCCGCGTCGACCACAAACTGCTGGCCCTTCTTTTCCGGTGCCTCGAAGCTGATCTCGTCGAGCACGCGCTCCATGATGGTGTGCAGACGGCGAGCGCCTATGTTCTCCGTACCTTCATTTACGCGGAAGGCGAAGCGCGCCACTTCTTCGAGCGCGTCGGGAGTGAATTCCAGCTTTACGCCCTCAGTTTCGAGCAGCGCTATGTATTGCCGGGTCAGCGAAGACTTGGGTTCGGTCAGAATGCGAACGAAGTCTTCCATGGTGAGCGACTGGAGTTCCACGCGAATCGGAAAGCGGCCCTGCAGTTCAGGAATCAAGTCGCTCGGTTTCGAAACATGGAACGCGCCCGCGGCGACGAACAGAATGTGATCGGTGCGCACCATCCCGTAACGCGTGTTGACGGTGGTTCCTTCGACGATGGGCAGAATGTCGCGCTGCACGCCTTCACGCGAAACGTCCGGCCCATGACCGCTTTCACGGCCGGCGATCTTGTCAATTTCATCGAGAAAAATGATGCCGGAGTTTTCCACACGGTCGATGGCGACGCGCGTGACCTGCTCCATGTCGATCAGGCGCTGCTCTTCTTCCTGGATCAGGTACTCGAAGGCCTCGTTAACCTTCATCTTCCGCTTCTTGGTGCGCTGGCCGAAGATGTTCGGCAACATGTCTTTGATGTTGACATCCATTTCTTCGACGCCCTGGTTGGAGATGATCTCAAAGGATGGGAAATTGCGCTCGCGGGTTTCGATTTCGACAGTGCGGTCGTCAAGCTTGCCTTCGCGCAACTGCTGGCGCAGTTTTTCACGGGTCCGGCTGGAGGATTCGGTCAGGCTGGTGCTGGCGTCGATGACCACGCCACCCGAGCTGGAATCGCTGGTGCGCGGCGAGCTCGGAGGCAGAAGGATATCCAGGAGCCGCTCTTCTGCGTTGAGTTCGGCTTTATCCGCGACGTCTTCCAGTTTTTCTTCGCGGATCATTTCGATGGCGATCTCAACCAGATCGCGGATCATGGATTCAACATCGCGTCCAACGTAGCCGACTTCCGTAAATTTGGAAGCCTCGACCTTGAGGAACGGCGAGTTCGCCAGTTTAGCCAGACGACGCGCGATTTCGGTTTTGCCCACGCCAGTGGGTCCGATCATGATGATGTTCTTGGGAATGACCTCTTCAGCCATTTCGGGTGCGAGCTTTTGGCGGCGCATTCGATTGCGCAAGGCGATGGCGACGGCGCGCTTCGCGTCTTTTTGTCCGACAACGTATTTGTCGAGTTCAGTGACAATTTCGCGCGGCGTCAGTTCGTCGAGCGTTACTTGTTCTTCTTCAGCGGTTCCGGGTAAGTAAATAGCCATAATAAAGTTCTCAGTTCTAAGTTCCCGGTTCTCAGCAAGAGCCAAAGAACCGTCCGGTTCTCACTGAGAACTGAGAACCGGGAACTTCTCTACAACTCCTCAATCGTAACCTTATCATTTGTATAGATGCACATGCGGCTGGCAATCTTCATTGCTTCTTCGGCAATTTCGTGGGACGAGAGCTTGGTGTGATCGGCCAAAGCCTGCGCCGCGGCTTGGGCGAACGGGCCTCCCGAGCCTATCGCGGCTATGCCGGTATCGGGCTCGATGACGTCTCCCTGGCCGCTGAGCAGGAACGTGGCTTCCTTGTCGGAAACGAGCAGCAGGGCTTCGAGGTGGCGCAGAAATTTGTCGGTGCGCCAGTCCTTCGCCAGTTCGACGGCAGCGCGTCCGAGGTTGCCGTGATACTGCTCCAGTTTCGCTTCGAAACGGCTGAAGAGCGTGAAGGCGTCGGCGGTTGACCCGGCGAATCCGGCGAGAATTTTGTCCTGATAAAGGCGGCGAATCTTCTTGGCGCCGTGCTTGATGACGGATTCACCGAGGGTGACTTGGCCGTCGCCCGCCATGACGACTTTGTTGCCGCGGCGGACGCAGAGGACAGTGGTGGAACGGATTAGGCGACGAGCGGGAGCTTGGGCGGCGCTGTTCTCGAGCGCGCCAACTGGTTTGTTCTTTTTCATGAGCGCAATTCTTTATTATAGCAGCGCAGAGCTGAGGAAATTCCTTGGGCCAGCCACGCGCGCAAGCTTGCCGAGTTCCGGTCGTTTGCGTGGCAGGTGGCCACGCTTGAAGCTGACTTAAGCTAAGAACAGTCGCAACTCACCCTTCCTGTAAAATTCATTCAGCGTATTTCGGAGCCATTCTCTTTTGTCTTTCCTTGACGAATTAAACCCGCAACAACGCGAAGCGGTCGAGACCACCGACGGCCCGGTGCTCATCCTGGCTGGCGCCGGGAGCGGGAAGACTCGCGTCATCACGTTTCGCATTGCTTACCTGATCGAGAAGATGGGCGTGATGCCGGAATCGATCCTGGCCATGACTTTTACCAACAAAGCGGCAGCCGAGATGGCGGAGCGGGTGGAGAAGTTGGTGGGCGGTCTCACGGTGGCCAAGCCAGTGATCTCTACGTTTCATTCTTTTTGTGTGCGCGTTTTGCGGCGCGACATCGAGGCCTTGCGGATTCCTTCTGCCGTGCCCGGACAACCGCCGATCGGGCTCACGAAAAATTTCGTGATCTATGACGAGAGCGATCAGCAGCAACTGGTCAAAGGCATCATGCGGCGATTGGGGCTGGACGACAAGCAACTGACGCCTCGCACCGTACTCTCGCGGATTTCCTGGGCGAAGAATCACATGCTCGATCCCCAGGAAATCTATTTGCAATCGGTGGATCCGAAGACCGAGAAGATTGCGCACATTTTCGAGGAATATCGCAAGGAACTGCTCAAGGCCAATGCAATGGACTTCGACGATCTGTTACTCGAAGCCATGCGGCTGCTTAAGTCGGTGGCGGCGGTGCGCGAATACTACAACCGGCGCTTCCAATACATTTTGGTCGATGAATATCAGGATACGAATCGTCCCCAGTATGAATTGATGCGGCTGCTGGCGGGAGACGGGCATAATGTCTGCGCTGTGGGCGATGAAGATCAGTCGATCTACTCGTGGCGCGGGGCTGACATCCGCAACATTCTGGAGTTTGAACGCGACTTTCCGGAAGCGAAGATCGTGCGGCTGGAAGAGAATTACCGTTCGACGCAAAACATTCTGGGCGCGGCGTCGGCAGTGGTTGCCAATAACGTCCGGCGCAAGGGCAAGAATCTTTGGACTTCGCGGCAGGGCGGGGCGAAGGTGGGATATTACGAGGCTCCAGACGGGGAAAACGAGGCGCTGTTTGCGGCCGATACGATTCATCGCTACGTGCGGCATGCGGGCGAAAACGGCGACACGGCGCGGGCGGCTGTACTTTATCGGACAAACTCGCAATCGCGGGTGTTCGAAGAGGCGATGCGGCGCTATCAGTTGAAATATCACGTGGTGGGCGGGTTTTCGTTTTACGAGCGGGCCGAGATCAAGGATCTGATCTCGTATTTGAAGGTCATCCACAATCCCGATGATTCGGTTTCGTTGCTGCGCGTAATCAATACTCCGGTACGCGGAATTGGCAAGACTACCGTCGAGATGATGGAGCGGCTGGCGCTCGAAACCGGATTGTCGATGTGGGGCGCGGTAGGGGAGGCGATTTCGCGACAGCTTTTGCCGGCCCGAGCTCTGGCGGCTTTGAAGAGCTTCAGGGAGTTGGTTGAAGACGGGCGGGCGATGCTGGCGGGGACGTTTGTGGAGCGGTTGGAAGAGGCGGCGGGGTTCGCGTCCGACAAAAGCGCTGCCGAGCCGCGCTCGGCTGGGACGGGCGAGGCGCCCGTCTCCGCACAACCTGATGAGGGCACTGACTTTGATCCTGGTAACTTCAGCTTTGATTTTGCGGCCAACGATTCGGTGGAGAACGATTCTGCGCAGGATGAGGCGACGGGCGAGGACGCCCGTCTCTCCACGAACGAAGTGACGGATGGGGCCGATCAGTCGGGCAATGCTGTTGATACTGCTTTCCGCACCCCCGGCGCGGCTGCTAATACTGGCGAGCTTCTTAAGTTTCTGATCGATCGCACCGGGTACATCCAACAGTTGGAAGAAGAAGACACGCCGGAGGCTTACTCACGCATTGAGAACGTGCGCGAACTGGTGAACGCCGCCATGGATTCGCGCGATCGTGGGGAGACCCTCGATCAATTCCTTGACCACGCCGCGCTCGTCAGCGACGCCGATCAGTATGATGAGCACGCGCAGATCACTCTGATGACGCTGCATGCGGCCAAGGGGCTGGAGTTTCCGCTGGTGGTTCTCGCCGGGATGGAAGAAGGATTGTTTCCGCATTCGCGGACCATGCTCGAGCCGGACGCGATCGAGGAGGAACGGCGGCTCTGCTATGTCGGCATGACGCGAGCCATGGACACGCTGATTCTCTCGCGCGCGGTTTATCGACGGCGTTACGGTACGGATATGCCGGAGGCCAGCGTGCCGTCACGATTTCTGGAGGAGGTTCCGCCGCCGCTGGTGGAAGAGTTGGGCGGATCGCGACGAAGCGGTTCGGCTCGTGGGGGAACAGGTCGTGCGGGAACAGGTGGTGTGGGGGCCCGTCCAGGGGGGCGAATCCCCGCAGGCTCAGCTACCGAAAGCACCCACTACTCCTACGAAGACGAAGACCAGAGTGCTTCGTGGAATCCGGCGAAGATCAAGCCGAAGACGGCCACCCCGCTTGCGAACTACAACTCGATCGACAACATTGCTGAATTTTTTGCTTCGCGCGGCAAAAAATTTAGCGTTCCGAAGATGCAGCCCGAGGCGCCCAGGGGTAAGCGAGGGTTTCGTCCCGGGCAGAAGGTTAAACACCCAAAATATGGAGAAGGAACGGTCTATCAACGCGAGGGGGATGGGGAAGAGGCCAAGATTACTGTACAATTCCCTCGCTTCGGTTTGAAGAAATTGGTGGAACGGTACGCCCAACTGGAGAAGGCTTAGAGAGCGGTTCTCTATGCGGCAGAAAACCAGCCCTAAAAGGGGCGTTGGATTTGGATTTGTGGCATCGCTGAAGCGATGCCCTGATACCGAGCGTAGCAAGCGTCCGAAGGTTCGAAACGTGAAGAGCGTGCAGATAACGACGATACGAGCCTTCGACCGATACGAAGCTTAGACTGATACGAAACTTGAAGAGCAGAGGAAACCAAACGCAATCATGGCTGACACAACGAAGCTGACTAAAGAGGAACGTAAAAAGACCAAGCGAGCCGCCCGCAAGAAGATGAAGGCGGAAAAGCCCAAGAAGCCCCGCGACTACGCCCGCGGATCGAAGAAGCGCAAGGTGAAAAAGCTGGCACGCGGTCAGGCGAAACGCTAAGCCGGAAGCCTGACCTGAGCAGTTCCGGACATGGGCTGGCGCGCCCATGCCCGGCTCCGTTAGGACGGGACAACTGTAAGGAGACAACGAACCCTTGTCACAATTATCCATTGACCCGGGGGACGGCGTGATTCGCACTTCCAACAGCCAGGCATTCTGTTGTAAGTCCATCGACAAACTGATCTCGGAGTCGGAGCATCCGGAACATCGGCTGAGCAAGACGCTGGGCCCGTGGTCGCTGACCGCACTCGGCATCGGCGCCATTATTGGTTCGGGAATTTTCATTCTCACGGGAACGGCGGCTGCTGGAGAATATTTCCAGGCTCCGTCGATTTTGCATGCGCAGGCGCTCGACCTGATCGTGAACTTCCTGCGCACCGGCAGCGCCGCTGGAGCGCTGATGCACGGACGTCCGCCGGCCGGGCCTTCCATTGCGATTTCGTTTCTTCTGGTGGCTGTTGCCTGCAGTTTTGCGGGATTATGCTACGCCGAGTTGGCGTCGATGATTCCGATCGCTGGAAGCGCCTACACTTATTCCTATGCGACGCTAGGCGAAATATTTGCCTGGATCATCGGCTGGGATCTCATTCTCGAATACGTCGTCAGCAACGTTGCCGTAGCGGTCGGTTTTGCCGGCTATACCAAAGCGCAGTTTGCCGCCTTCGGGGTTATCTTGCCCGATAAATGGGCGAGCCCCGTCTGGGCCTCCGGGCAATGGACGGGCGCTTACTTTAATCTGCCGGGCTTTTTGATCGTCTTCATTCTCACGTTGTTGCTGGTGCGCGGCGTGAAGGAATCGGCGGAGACGAACAACATCATGGTCGCGATCAAGATCGGCGCCATCCTCACCTTCATGGTGGTCGGCGGAATGCTCGTCAAGCCCGCGAACTGGACGCCCTTCGCGCCGTCCGGCTTTGCCGGCATCGTCACCGGCGGCGCAATTGTTTTCTTCACCTATATCGGATTCGATTCGGTTTCTACAGCCGCCGAGGAATCGCGCAATCCGCAAAAAGACTTACCCTTCGGCATCATCATGTCACTGGTTGTCTGCACGCTGCTCTATGTCGGAGTCGCGATCGTGCTGCTCGGCATGATGAAATACACGACGTTTGTTTCCGGAGAAGCCGCCGAAGCTCCCGTCGCCTACGCGATGAAGTATCTCGGAGTGCACCCGTTTTTCCGGTCGGTGATCGTCATCGGCGCGCTCACGGGAATGATCTCATCGTTGCTGGTGTTTCAATACGGGCAGGCACGAATCTGGTATGCCATGTCGCGCGACGGCCTTCTACCGAAGCTATTCTCGGCGGTGCATCCGAAATATAAGACTCCGCACTGGTCCACATGGATCGCCTGCTTTGCCGTTGGAATCCCAGCTGGGCTCGTGGATATAGGAGACGCAGCCGACCTCGCCAACATCGGGACTCTGTTTGCCTTCGTGCTGGTTTCGCTCGGCGTAATTTTGCTTCGCCGCAATCAGCCTGATCGCAAGCGGGCGTTCCGCGTCCCATTCGTGCCGTGGTTCCCACTGATCTCGGTCGTTCTGTGCGGCGGATTGATGCTAGGCCTGACGCTCATTACCTGGCTGCGCTTCGTGATCTGGCTGGCGCTCGGGCTGGTGATTTACATCTTCTACAGCCGGCATCACAGCGAGTTTAAGAAAACCATCGGTTGATCGGGCCCTCTGGATTTCGAGTGTGACCTTCGATCGCCCGAGGACCCAATCGTGAGATCGCCCGATTGTTCTAAAATCGCTGTATGCCGGAGCCGTCCAGTTTTATCTTCTCGCTCCCTAAGGCTGAGCTCCACCTGCATCTTGAGGGGGCGATTGAGCCTTCCACGCTGCTCGAACTGCGCCAGCATCACGGAATGGAAGGCGCCTCGCTGGCCGACGTGGAGCAACTCTACAGGTACAACGACTTCAAGGGCTTCCTGGCGGCGTTCAAGGATGTAACCGGACACCTGCGCGCTCCGGAAGATTATGAGTTGATCACATACCGGCTGATGGAGTTGTTGAAGGCGCAAAACGTTCGCCATGCCGAGGTCATCGTTTCTGTCGGTGTCTGCCTCTGGCGCGAGCAGGATTTCGCCGCCATTTTCGCGGGGTTGGAACGTGGCCGCCAGAGCGGAGAGAGAGACTTTGGCGTTTCTCTGCTCTGGATCTTCGATGCCGTACGTCAGTTCGGGGCCGAGAAGGCGCAGAGCGTGCTCGATCTCGCCATCCAGTTTCACGATCGAAATGTGATCGCCTTCGGCATCGGCGGCGACGAGCGCGCGGGGCCTCCGGAGTGGTTCGCGGGGGTTTACTCGCGCGCCGCGGAACATGGTCTCCATCTGACGGCGCATGCCGGCGAAAGCGCCGGTCCCGAATCGATCTGGGGCGCGCTCAACCTCAAAGCGGAACGTATCGGACACGGCCTTACCGCTGGACAGGATGCGGAACTGATCGAAGAGTTGGCGGAACGCCAGGTTCCGATCGAAATCTGTGTCACGAGCAACCTGAGAACCGGTGTCTGCACTGAACTGGCGAAGCATCCCGTGCGAAGCTACTTCGACCAGGGCCTGATGCTGACGCTTAACAGCGACGACCCGGCTATGTTCCGCACGTCGCTGAATGAGGAGTATCGGCTGGTGCAGGAGGGCTTCGGATTCACCGACGAGCACTTGCGGGAATTGGCGCGCAACTCGTTCGAGGCGTCGTTTCTGCCGGCAGGAAAGAAGATTGAATTTCTGAATCTGTTCGACGCGGCGAACTTGCGGGCGTAGATTGGCCCCAGATACCAGTGACGAGGGGCTCGTGTGGGGACGGGCGCCCCGCCCGTCCGCGCCGAGCGCAGCTCGGCAGCCTCATCACGCCTCCATGTCAGTCGTCACTCCCGTCTTGGCGCTCGCCTATAATGTCCAACTATGAAACTCGACGAGAAGATTGCCGAACTCAAGCGACGGGATCAGTTGGCTCAGGAAGGCGGTGGCGCGCAGCGGCGCGAGCGCCAGCACAAACAAGGCAAGATGTCGGCCCGCGAGCGCATCGAATTCCTGCTCGATGAGAGCACGTTTGAGGAGACGGACAAACTGGTCACGCACCGCTGCCACAACTTCGGCATGGCAGAGCAGAAATACTATGGTGACGGTTTTATCACCGGCTACGGCCGCATTGAGGGGCGGCTGGTTTTTGTTTTCGCGCAGGATTTCACCGTGTTCGGCGGCTCGCTCTCCGAGGCCAATGCCCTGAAGATTGTCAAGATCATGGATCTGGCGGCGAAGATGGGTGCTCCAGTCATCGGGCTCAATGATTCTGGCGGCGCGCGCATTCAAGAAGGCGTTATGTCGCTGGCTGGCTATGCTGAGATTTTCTTGAGCAACACGCTTTATAGCGGAGTGGTGCCGCAGATCTCGGCGATCATGGGCCCGTGCGCCGGTGGAGCGGTTTATTCTCCGGCTATTACCGATTTTATTTTGATGGTCGATCAGACTTCTTACATGTTCATTACCGGGCCCGACGTGATCAAGACAGTTACGCACGAAGAGGTCACCAAAGACCAGTTGGGCGGGGCGCACACCCATAACGAAACCTCTGGCGTCGCGCACTTCATGTGCCGCGATGATGCCGAGTGCTTGTCGATGGTGCGCGAGTTGCTGAGTTTTATTCCGTCGAACAACCTGGAAGATCCTCCGCGCAAGGCTTGTACCGACCCCATCGATCGGCTGGACGAGAAGCTTGATTCGCTCATTCCCGATCAATCGAACATTCCCTACGACATGAAGGACGTGATTCACACGGTCGTCGATGACGGATACTTTTTCGAAGTTCATGAGCACTATGCCAAGAACATCGTCGTGGGATTTGCGCGCTTCAACGGAAAGCCCGTCGGCATCGTAGCCAATCAGCCCGCGATGCTAGCCGGCACGCTCGATATCAACGCCTCGGTCAAGGGCGCGCGCTTTGTGCGCTTCTGCGATTGCTTCAATATTCCTCTGGTGACGTTTGAAGATGTCCCGGGCTTTCTGCCCGGCACGCAGCAGGAATATGGCGGCATTATCCGGCATGGGGCGAAGTTGCTGTACGCGTTCGCGGAAGCTACCGTGCCGAAGGTCACCGTGATCACGCGCAAGGCTTATGGCGGAGCTTATTGCGTCATGTCGTCAAAGCACATTCGCACCGACGTGAACTACGCCTGGCCGAGCGCTGAGATTGCAGTGATGGGCCCGGAAGGCGCGGTGGATATCGTCTACAAGCGCGAACTGGACGCCGCTGAAAATCGCGAAGCGGTGCGGCAGCAGAAGATAGAAGAATTCCGCGACCGGCTGGCTAACCCCTACGTCGCAGCTGATCGCGGGTTTGTCGATGCAGTGATCCAGCCGCGCGAAACTCGCAAGAAACTGATTCAGGCGCTGGAGATGCTGGAGAATAAGCGGGATAAGAATCCGAGTAAGAAGCATGGGAATATCCCGCTGTAAATTGTGAGTGTGGCGCGGGCGCCCTCGCCCGCGAAAGGCTGACACCACGCTCCGTCCAGCCAGACCCTACAGCAATTGTGTGTCCGAGGAGGCGATGAATTGAATTCCCGGCACGATTTTCCCGAGCAGCCTCTTAATGGTTGGTCAACAAGAGGTCGGTGTGGGCCTCAGCAGCGCACGCCAGATGGATTGCATCGGCCGGAGTCATGCCTGAAGTTCCGCGGATGCCTGCATAACGCTCGGCAGTCGCCAAGGTGAAAGGTATCACCTCTGCCACCGCGCTCCGCAACAGGCGGCGCATCTCCTTGGCGTTGCGGGAGGCCTTTGCGGTAGGCGCCGGCTGGCAGTTCTCCG
>Ga0302326_10018457_pt1 | contig 14471 bp, 9 predicted proteins | sample Palsa_T0_3_FD_202264 | JGI IMG/M metagenome (GOLD analysis project Ga0302326, IMG submission 202264) | Peat permafrost microbial communities from Stordalen Mire near Abisko, Sweden - Palsa_T0_3 | ecosystem: Environmental > Terrestrial > Soil > Palsa > Peat permafrost | place: Sweden: Abisko... | reverse complement strand
CGAGGGAGGCCGCGCGCGCCTCGGCCGCAGTCGCGGCGGCACGCGCGAAATCCACCTCGGCGTCGAGGTCCGCACGCTGCGTACGCAGCTTCTGCAGCTCACTCTGCAGCTGCGAATCGGTGCTCTGGTGCTTGAGCGTCTCGGTCTCAAGCTCGCGCAGCCGCGCGCCACTGGCGCTCAGCTCCTTCTGCAGCCGCGCGATGCTGGTTTGCAGTCCCTGTGACTCCTGGCGCGCCTCGCGCAGCTGCGCATCGCGCTGCTGGAGTGTCGCGCTGAGCGTGCTCGTCTGCTGCTCGAACTGGGTGATTTGCTCGGCACGCTGCGTGAGCTGCCTCTCGCGCTCGCGCGCCTGGCTCTCGTGGGTACTGAGCTCACGCGCCTGACGCGCAACGACTGCGGCGCGCGTATGCACCTGGTGGTGCAGGTCGAGTACCTGCTCCTCGGAGATCTGGCGCCGGCCCTCGACACTCTGCAGCGACTCGAGATAGCTCACCGCGCGGGTGCGCGCGTGGCTCAAATCCTGGGTCACCACCGAGACCTGCGAGCGGCTGCGGGCGAGGTTGGCCTCGTGCTCGACGAGGTCCGCGGCGCGCTGCGCGCGTGCGAGGCGCTCGTGCTCCTCGAGCCTGCGCTGTAATTGCACCTCCTGCTCGCTGGCGGCGTGCGCCTGAGTGCGCATCTGATCGCGTACCTGGGCCAGCTCGTCGACGAGCGCCGCAGCGCGCAGCTCCGCGGAGGCGCGCGTGCGGATGGCTTCCTCGAATTGCGTCGCGTGCTGTGCGGCCTGCACCGTGGCTGCCGCCTGTCGCTGCTCGAGTTCGGCGAGCGCGGTGATGGCGCGCTGCTCGGCCGTTGCGGCATGTTTCTCGGCGGCCGAGCGCGCGCGCTGGGCGTCCTCGAGCTGGGCTGCGTATTGCAGAGCGTTCTGCGCCGCCCCGCTCTGGTGCTGATTCAGCTCGGTGCTGAGTATCTCCACGCGCTGCTCAGCTGCCGCGGCGCGCTCCTCGTTGACGGTGCGCGCGCGCATCAGCTCCTCGAGCCGTGCTGCGGTCTCGCTCCCCTGCTGGGTGGCGGTCTCGATGTGTTGCTTCAGCTCGGCGCTGACTGCGGCGAGACGCTGCTCGGAATCCGCATGAGCGCGCTGGGCCTCCTCGCGCAGCCGCTCGAGCTCGGCGCTGAGTGTCGTGGCGCGCTCTTCGGCATCCGCGTGTGCGGAGCGCGCCTCGTCACGTGCATGCTCCAGCTGCGCCAGCCGCTCCCCGCGTGTCGCCAGCAGCTCCTGGGTCTCGCGCAGTTGCTTGACGAGGGACTGCAGCTTGCCCTCCCCGCGGGCTTCATCGGCGACGGTCTCGAGCGCTGCGCGCACGCTGGACGGCACGGCCCATTGGTCGGTGCCCGCGTGCGTTTGCTCGAGCGTTGCGGCGTCATCGACACCAGCCGCATCGAGCACCGGCAGTTCGGCCGTGCTCTCCAAATCGGGCTGTGATTTCACCGGCGCATGGGCGGGAGGCATGGAGCGAGGATTCATCTTTAGTCCCCTAATTCGTTATAGGGAAAAGTGTAGCCCCGCTGCGTGTCAGTTCCGCATACGGAAACGCCAATATGTGAAGCGAATCGCGAAAAAAAGAATCTTACGTCACCTCGAGAAACCCCCGCACCGCATCGGCAAGGGGCTGGGGCGCCCCAAATAGGGCCGCGGCCCCCAAAGCGAGCTCGGTGACCGTGGCACCGGGGGGCAGCTCACACACGCCCGCGGTGGCCTCCGAGGGCTCATCGCGGGAACGCAGCACCAGCAGCGGCTGCGTGATCTTCGCCAATTGCTCGCGCAAGGGGTAATCGAGCGATGCGTTGAGCGCCCAGTGCTGCGACTGCGGATCCTCCGCGACAGCCTCGCCAGCGCGAGCACGCGCCTCGGCCGCGTGTCGCTCGATCTCGCTCCGCTGCGGCACGGAAACCATGACGACGCGCACGACCTGCGCCGGGCGCGCCACGGCCAGCTCGGTGGTAAGCACCACCCCGGTGCCGAGCCCCAGCACGGCCAGCTGGCGCACCCGCATGGTGTCGAGAAAATCTCCGAGCGCGGCGGCGTAGTCGGCGATCGTGACGCTCGCCGGCGGCGGGTCGGACTCGCCGAATCCGGGGAGGTCCGGGGCGTACACCGAGCGCTCGCGCCCGGCGAGGGCGAGAAAATGCCTGAAGATGCGGCCCGAGCCCGAGAAGTCCTGCACGCACAAAAGTGGCGTGCCCTCCTCGAAGCCTCCGCCGGAGGGCATGGCGCTGTGCACGTGCAGCTGTCCGTAGCGGCACTCGAAGTAGCCGCGGCGTACGCGCGCCTCGGCCTGTGCCGGGCGGGGGTCATGGCTGCGTTTTGGCACGGCAGCATAGTGCCATGAGCACCAGTTCTCTTGCGCCTGGCGCGCGGGTGCGTACATTTAAAGTCAGGCACCTACGAGGTATGACGCATGCAACGTCTGACACGCACAGCGGCACTCGGCGCGCTGCTGGCACTGCTTGGCGGGTGCGGCCTCGTCGAGACCGGAGCCACCGCGGCTGCCGGAGCCAGCTCCGCGGCGCAGCAGGCCGCAGCGGCCAAGCAGACCGAGGATCAGGTCAAGCAGCAGCTGGAGCAGGCGCAAAGCGCGGCTGCGGCGCAGCGCGCCACGGCCGAGCAGGACTCACGCTAGCCAATCGCGGCCCGCACCCGCCGGCCGCTTCGCGCTTCAGCGCCTGCGCCTGGCCCGTGCCCTGCCTCGTGCGCCCCGCCCCGCTGAGCGGCGCGCAGACCTGCGGGCGCTCTTGCGGGACTTGCCTTTGGCCTTCGCCGGCTTTCGGGCCGCTTTCTTTGCGGCCTTGCGCGCCACTTTCTTCTTGGCCTTCTTCTTCGCCTTCTTCACCGGTTTCGCTTTCTTCGCAGGCTTTGCGGCAGGCTTTGTCGCTGCGGGCGCTGCGGCAGGCTTTGCCGCTGGCACCGGTTTCGCGGCAGGCGCTGGTTTGCTCGCCAATGCGGCCGGCTTCGGCGGCGCGGGCGGCTTTGCGGGAACGGCCGGTTTGAGCGTCGGGGGCGTGCCCTTCGGCTGGCTTGCCGCACCTGGCGGCTGCTGCACGGCAAACGCGCCTCCCTGGGGATCGGTCATGACTGCGATCCAGCTACCGCCGGGAACCTCCATCGGTCCATTCAGCAGGTGGCCGCCGGCGGTTTTCGCCGCTGCCACCGCGCGGCTCGAGTCCGCGACCTGCACGTAGCTCAGCCAGGCTGGTGCACTGGCGGCGCCCTGCGCAGCGTATATGCCGCCGACCTGAGTGCCACCGTGCTCAAAGAGCTGATACACGCCCCTGCCGCTACCCATGTCGTGACCCGGGCCTTTCCGCCAGCCGAACAGCTCCCCGTAGAAGCGCACCGCAGCGGCCACATCGGTAGTCGCCAGCTCGTGCCACGAGAATCCTCCCTGTGCCGGGCTGGCCCCGGGCGGCGGCGCACCGGCAGCGGGGGTGAAGACGGCGAACGTCGCCCCCTGCGGATCGGCGAGCACCGCGAAGCGTCCCACGTTGGGAATGTCTCCAGGGGCCTTGCACAGGCGCGCCCCGAGGCCCTGCGCCTGGGTGCAGATGGTATCGACGTTCGGCGTGCCGAGGTAGATCAGCCAGTGCGGCGGCGCACCGCCGCTGTCGGCGGGCTGCGCCATGAGGCCGCCGATCTGGGTCTGCCCCGCCATCCAGATCGTGTAGCCGGGCATGTTGGAAGGCGCGGTCCGCCACGGTAGGACCTTGGGATAGAACGCCGCGGCAGCGGCCGTGTCAGACGTCATCAACTCGTGCCACACGAATCGTCCCAGGACCTCGGCGTTGCTCATGGTGAGTTTTCCTCTTGTTTGCGAGCGCGATCATCCACCGTCGACGAGCGGTGCGACATTCTGCCCGTCTCCGCTGGCTACTTCCATGACTGTTGTGCGCTTGGCGGATCGAACTGCGCCCGTTCACGCCACATCAGATACAGCCCGCTCGCGATCACGATGCCGCCGCCCAGGCACACGCGCAGCGAGGGCTGCACGTGCCACACCACGCGATCGATGGCGACGCCCCAGGGGAGTGCCGTGTACTCGAACGGAGACACGATCGAGGGGGGTGCGGAGCGAAATGCCTCGGTGAGCAGGTATTGCCCGATGGCGGCCAGCACCCCGAGCCCCACCAGCCAGCTCCAGTGCTCGCGCTGGATCGCGACCCAGCCGGGCGCGGCAATGCAGGTGGTGAAGAGCGTCATGAGCCCGATCGTCCAGAACACCACGCTCACGGTCGTGTCCGTGCGGGTGAGTACCCGCACGGTGATGGAGCTCAGCGCGTAGCACGCCGCTCCCAGAAGCGCCGCGAGTGAGCCGAGCGTCCCGAGTCCCGCAGCGCTCGGGCGCAGCATGATGAGCACGCCCCCCAGGCCCACGACGATCGCCAGCCAGTGGCGCCAGTGGATGTGCTCGCGCAGCAGCGGCACGGACAGGGCGGCGATCAGCAGCGGCGCGGACAGAAACACCGAGTAGGCATTGGCGAGAGACAGCGCGCGTACCGCGTAGATGAAGCCGCCCAGCACCCCGACGCTCAGTACCCCGCGCAGCAGATGCATCGGCCAGCGCCGGGGCCTGAGGTCGCGCACGCGCCCGGCGAGCAGCACCGGCAGGAGCGTGAAGGGGAGCGAGGTTGCCCCGCGCAGCGCCGCAACCTCCATCGGCGGGTAGTGCGCCGCCAGCAGTTTCAGCAGCCCGTCCATGAACGAGAACGCGGCGACCGCGACGATCATGATCCCGATTGCCCGCAACCTCCCCTGGCGCACGCCTCACCCGCTCAGGTCGGCCTCCGCCTGCCGGCCGGCGCCCGCCACCGTGCGGTAACCGGTGCCCAGCAGCCGCGCCGGCAGCGGGAACGCGCTTACCAGCGAGACCACGAGCGAGGAGGCGTAGGGCACCGACTGGACCAGGAGCACCACGATCCAGGCGAGGCGGTCGGGGCCTGCGCTCTCGGGCAGCCCGGTGTGGGAGACCGCCCAGGCCGACAGCAATAGCCCGGTCATCATCAACGTCTCTTCGCGGGCGGCCCGCAGCGCAGCCCCAAGTCCGGCGCTCGCCCCGCCCTTGGGCGTGCGGAAGAACGGCTCGCGCTTGGTCAGCAGCCCCTTCACGCTCGCCATGCCGATGGTGTGGGTGAGCGCCAGCCCCGCCAGTGCCGCGGCGAGGGTCTGGCGCAGGTTGGCGCCGACTCGCACGCGATACAGGTGCACGAGCTTTGCGAGCTTGAACGTGAACAGCGACAGCGGCAGCACCGAGTACATGACGAGCGGCGGATCGATCCTTCCGGGCGCCCACACCATGGCGGTCGACCAGCCGAGGGCTGCGAGGTTGAACAGCATGTTGCAGCCGTCGGCCACCCACGGCAGCCATCCGGCGACGAAGTGATAACGCTGTCCGGCCGAGAGCGGCCCGCCTTCCATGAACAGCGCGCGCGCGTGTGCCTTGAGGATCTGCATCGCACCGTACGCCCAACGGAAGCGCTGCTTCTTGAAGTCGGTGAAGGTGTCGGGCATGAGGCCGCGCCCGTAGCTGGTGGTGACGTAGCTCGCATCGAAGCCGGCCTCGAAGATGCGCAGGCCAAGCTCGGCGTCCTCGGTGATGCACCACTCCGCCCAGCCGCAGCGCTCGAGCTGCTCGCGCCTCACCATGGTCATGGTGCCGTGCTGGATGATGGCGTTGCGCTCGTTGCGCGTGATCATGCCGATGTGAAAGAAGCCGCGGTACTCCGCGTAGCACATGGCCTTGAAGGCACTCTGGTCCGCGTCGCGGTAATCCTGCGGCGCCTGCACGATGGCCAGGCGCAGATCCTCGAACATCGGCGTCAGGTCGCGCAGCCAGTTCGGATCGACCACGTAGTCGCTGTCGATGACGGCGATGATCTCGGTGTCGGCCGCCATGCGCGGCAGCGCGTAGTTCAGCGCGCCGGCCTTGAAGCCTGCGAGCGGGGCGACGTGGAAGAAGCGGAAGCGCTCACCGAGGGAGGCGCAGTGCGCCTGCACCGGGCGCCACACCTGCTCCTCGGGGGTGTTGTTGTCGATCACCAGCACCTCGAAGTTGGGGTAGTCGAGGCGCGCGAGCGCATCCAGGGTCTCGATCAGCATCGCCGAGGGCTCGTTGTAGGCCGGCACGTGCACCGAGACTTTCGGCGGGCGCTCGCTCGGCCTGAGCAGCACCGCACCGCCCCGCCGCCGGTACGACACCCAGTGGGCCTCCGCCCACTCGTGCGCCTCGGCGAGCAGCACCAGCATCACGCCCAGCATGCCAAGCAGCAGCAGCACGCCTGCGATGACGCTTGCGACCGTCATGTACTGCTGCGTGAAGTCGTAGAACACCCACACCGCGATCGCCGAGGCCGTACACACCACGAAGGCGAGGAAGCTGCGTCCGCGGTTGCGCAGTGTGACGCTTGTCAGGTACATGAGCCCGAGGACTGCGAGCGCCACCACCACCGACACCGCCGCAAGCAGGTGCCATTCGGGCACGCGCACGATGGGCGCGGTGAACTCGAACTTCGGCCGGCGGTTGACATCGTACACGCCCCAGTAGGAGCCGACCGCGCCTTCGAGGTACGCCTTCCACGGCTGATCGAACGCCTCCATCACGTAATAGACGATCTCCTCCTTGTCGGCGCGGTGCAGGAAGCGTCGCAGGAAGAGCGCCTCGTTGGCATCCGATGCCACCGCCGACTCGCGCGTACGGCCACGGCTCGGCCAGCCGATCTCGGCCACCACGATCGGCTTGCGCGGGAAGAGCTTCTGCAGGCGCTTGAACTGCGCCAGCGAGTACTCGACCGCGACATCCACCGGCACTCCCTCCCAGTAAGGCAGCAGGTGCACCCCGATGAAGTCGACGTGCTGCGCAAGCTCGGGGTGCGCGAGCCACACATACCAAGTCTCCGCCGTTCCCACCGGCGCTTCGATCGCAGCGCGCGCGCGATCCAGGTATTGCTCGAGCTCCCCGATCGGCAGGTCGCCGCGGAACAGCACCTCGTTGCCGACGATGACGCGCACCACGTTCTCGTGGCTGTTGGCGATATCGATCACCCGCTGCAGCTGCTCCTCGTTCTTGTCGCGGTGGCCGTCGATCCAGGCGCCGAGCGCGACGTTCAGATCGTGGCGGTCGGCGAGCTCGGGCACGTCCGCAAGCGTGCTCTCGACGCTGTAGGTGCGCACCGCGTTCACCTTGCCCTCGAGCAGTGCCAGGTCCGAATCGATCTCCGCATCGGTGGGCATCTGACCGTGGGTCGGATCCTCGTTGGCGCGAAACGGCGAGAAGGCAAACCCCTGGATGCGCGCCGGCCACGGCGGCTCGCGGCTCGGGCGATTGAGGTAGGCCCATACCGCGATGGTCAGCGTAGCGAACAGCGCCGCGATCAAGAGGCTCGGAAGCGCTTTCATGCGCGGCGCGCTGCGCTACCAGCTGCCGGTGTTGGGCATGGACTTCCACGGCTCCGCGGGCGCGAGCGACTCGCCCTGTTGCAGCAGCTCGATGGAGATGTTGTCGGGCGAGCGCACGAACGCCATGTGCCCGTCGCGCGGCGGCCGCAGGATGGTCACGCCGTGCTCGGCGAGACGCGCGCAGGTGGCGTAGATATCCTGCACCGCGTACGCGAGGTGCCCGAAGTTGCGTCCGCCGCCGTAGGTCTGCGGGTCCCAGTTATGGGTGAGCTCCACCTGCGCGCGCTCGTCCCCGGGTGCGGCCAGGAACACCAGCGTGTAGCGTCCCTGCGGGTAGTCCTTGCGCGAGAGCTCCTGCAGACCGAGCGCATCGCGATAGAACCTGAGCGAGGCGTCGATGTCGGTGACGCGAACCATGGTATGCAGGTACTTCATGAGCTGAGCCTCTTAAAACCTACCTCGGGGGGCGTGGCGCGATACCGAGCGCCTGCTCGATGCGCGCCGCGTCGTAGATTCTGCCTCCTTTCATTACCAGGTCCACCTTCTCGATGTCGGCGATCCGCACGCTCGGGTCGCCATCCACCAGGATCAGGTCGGCGAGCTTGCCGGGCGCGATCACCCCGCGCTCCCCGCTCGCGCCGATCACCTGTGCGGAGCTGAGCGTGGCCATGCGCAGCACCTGTCGGGCGGGAATGCCCGCGCGCGCATACAGCTCGAGCTCGTGATGCAGGGCGTAGCCGGCGCTCTGCGAGTCGGTTCCGGGAATGATCGGCACGCCGGCCTCATACAGCCCCTTGAGCAGCTGCAGCATCGCGGGGAAGGCCTCGCGGTAGGCGGCCTCCTGACCAGCGGGCACGGCCAGTGCCCCGGAGAGCATGCCGCGGCGCACCTGCGGGGGCATGCGCGGGGCGATCCGTTCGAGTCCGGGGGTGAGCGCGGCGGGGTCGCCGCAGAACAGGGCCTCGAATATGCCCACCGTCGGATCGAGCACCGTGTGGTGGCGTACGAGATAGGTGATGAACTCGCGCACCTGCGGCTTATCGGGGGTGAACTCGCGCGCGTGCTCGGCGACCGCCGTGAAGCGGTTCATGTTGCGCGTCTCCTGGACGCGATCGAAGAGAAAATTGAGCACGATGAAGTTCAGGTGCTGGATCTCATCGGCGCCGGCGGCGACGAACTGCCGCGCGCTCATGAATGCCGGCACGTGGCCGCTCACGCGCAGCCCGCGCGCGTGCGCCTCGTCCGCAATCACCGGCACCAGGGCAGGCGGTACCGAGGAATAGATCTTGATCTGTCCGTAGCCGTGGTCGGCGTACCAGTCGACGTCTTTGATCGCCTCCTGCGCCGAGTCGACCCGCATCTTGGTCGGACCGGCGAGCGGCCCGGTGCCGTCGATGATCCCGGCCTTCCAGACGCGCGGCCCGAGCTCGGTGCCGGCATCGAAGCGCGCCACCCGCGCAAGGAACTCGTCGGTGTCGTTCGCCATGTCGCGCGCACTGGTTACACCCGTGGCGAGGTCGAGCACGCCGGTGTAGTCGCCAAAGTGCTGGTGGTTGTCCCACAGTCCTGGCATGAGGAAGCGGGCGCGCGCGTCCATCACCTCGGCCCCGGCCGGTGCGTGCACGTCGGCATCCGCGCCCACGCGCACGATGCGCGCGCCGCGCACCAGCACGCTCGTGCCCGGGGTGACGGAAAGGTCGCGCGGATCGAACAGCCGCGCGTTGCGGATCAGGAGCGCGCCTGCCGGCTGGCGCGCCTGCGCGCTCGCCAGCTGCGCCGACCAGGCATCGCTCGCGCGCCCCTGTGCGGCGGTGAGCTGCGGCAGCAGGGCCTGGGTCGCGGGCGTCAGCACCACGAACCAGCCGGAGACGATCGCCGCGGTCGCCCCGTCGCGCGCGAGCCAGATCGGCGTGGGCGTGAGGTCGACTCCGCTGATACGGTACTGAATTGGCGCGCTATCGGCTGGCGTGTCTGCCAGGGGACCCACGCGTTCGATCGCCGCCTCGCCCGCCGGCAGCAGCGCCAGGCGGTGCTGCGGCGCCTTGAGGAGCGCGCGCGCCAGCACGCCCAGGAACTCCGGCGGCGCATTCACCGGCAGGTAGAAGGCGCCCCCGGCGGCAGCTTCCCCCTGCTCGAAGCGGTTGTGCCAGCTCACCTTTGCGCCCGCCACGTGCAGCGACTCGCTCACCGGCACCTTCATGTAGTCGTTCCCGGTGCCTGAGTACTCGAGAGGGATCCCGGCCGCATCGAGCTTCCACGTGGCCACGATGTGGTCGCCGCGGCCGCGATCGCTGAAGGAGAACTCCGCACGCGTGCTGCCGTCTGGCTCGCTGCTGATGGTCTGCGAGCCGGCCGGGTTGCCGAGAATCAGGATCGTGTCCAGGCGCGGCGCGGCGGCCGCGTGTGCCTGCAGCACGAGCAGCAGGAGCGGGAGAAAGAAGGTTCGGACCGCCTTCGCGCGCAGCGCGTGCCTCATCAGAACATCTCGGAGGCCCCGGGCGTCTTGATGTCGACCTTGTGACGCGAGGGGATGAAATCGCCGGTGATCATCTCGTCGTAGCCCTGCCCCGGCCCCACCATCGGATACACGCCGGCATCCGGATCGATCATCACTTCAAGAAACGCCGGTCCCTTGAAGCCGAGGAACTCGCCCACTACGCGCGGCACGTCCTCCTTGCGCGTGAGGCGCGCGGCATAGCGAAAGCCATCGGCCTGCGCGGCCTTGACGAAATCCTTCTTGTGCAGCGAGCGGTCGCTCGCCGACAGGCGCCCTTTGAAGAACAGCTTCTGCCACTGCTTGACCATGCCGTCGCCGAAGTTGTTGAGCACCACCACCTTCACCGGCAGGTCGTAGGTGGTGACGGTCTCGAGCTCCCCGATGTTCATGCGGATGCTGGAGTCCCCGTCGATATCGATCACCAGGCGCTGCGGGCAGGCGATCTGCGCCCCGATCGCCGCCGGCAGACCGAAGCCCATGGTGCCCATGCTGCCGGAAGTGAGCCACAGTCTCGGGGCCACGAAATCGCAGTACTGCGCCGCCCACATCTGGTGCTGGCCGACTCCGGTGGTAATGATGGCCTCACCGCGCGCGTGACGGTTGATCTCCTCGATCACGTAATAAGGCTGGATGAGCGGGCTCGCGCGGTCGTAGTTCATGGCGTAGACGCGCTTGAGCTCGGCGAGCTCGCTGAGCCAGGGCGCGAAGTCGCGCCGGAAGGCGCTCTGACGTCCGTAGGCCGTGAGGGCACGCAGCGCCTCCAGCATCAGCCCGACGTGACTCCATTGCACGCGCTTGACCTTGTTGACCTCCGCGCGATCGACGTCCAGATGCGCGATGCGCCGTGCGCCCTTGGCGAACTTGTCCGGCACGCCTGCCACGCGATCATCGAAGCGCGCACCGACCGCAATCAGGAAGTCGCAGTCATCCACGGCGTAGTTGGCGAACGCCGCGCCGTGCATGCCCAGCATGCGCATGGACAGCGGCTGGGTGGTGGCGAGGGAGCCGATGCCCATGAGCGTCGTGACCACCGGGATATTGAAGGTGGTGGCGAACTCGGTGAGCGCCTCGGAGGCGTTGCCGTTGATCACCCCGCCGCCGGCGTAGATCAAAGGACGCTGCGATTCCTCCAGCATGGCGAAGAAGCGCGCTGCGGCGGCGGTGTCCAGTTCGGCGTGCTTCAGCTCCTCGGAACGGCGCCGGAAGCCGGGGATCGGCAGCAGTCCCTCGCCGCGGAACACGCCCTCCCAGTTCTGCACGTCCTTGGGGATATCGACCACGACCGGCCCGGGGCGGCCGGTGCGGGCGATCTCGAAGGCCGTGCGCACGGTGCTCTCGAGCTTCTCAGGGTTGGTGACCAGGAAGATGTGCTTGGCGACCGCGCCCATCATCGTAGGCACCGGGGCCTCCTGAAAGGCATCCGTGCCGATGGCCGCGGTCGAGACTTGCCCACAAATTACGACAATCGGTACCGAATCTGCCATGCAGTCGCGCACCGGTGTAACAGTGTTCGTCGCGCCCGGACCGGAAGTCACCATGCAGACCCCGACGCGGCCGCAGGCACGTGCATAGCCGGCGGCCATGAAGCCGGCCCCCTGCTCGTTCGCCGGCACGATCAGCGGGATCTGCCGCTGGCCGCTGCGCGCGGCCTGCTCGTTGTAGAGGAACACGGCATCGTAGGTGGGCAGGATCGCCCCGCCGCTGTAGCCGAAAATCGCACTCACTCCCTCATCGGCGAGCACCTGCATGATCATGCGGGCGCCGCTCATGCGCTCGCCGGCAAGCGGATGCCCCGCGGGGCGTGGCTGTACGCTCAGGTCACTCATGGAATAGCTTCGTCGACGGGACAAACGAGCCTAGCAGCTTGGGTCCGTGGTGCAAACCTGCGGCGATCCTTTATTCTGGCTGCCCAATCTCATGCGTCACATCATCGCCATCCTGCTGCAGAACGAGGCCGGCGCCCTGACCCGCGTCGCCGGCCTGTTCTCCACGCGCGGCTACAACATCGAGTCGCTCTCGGTGGCCCCCACCGACGACCCCATGGTCTCGCGTCTGACCCTGGTCACCACCGGCTCCGACCAGGTGATCCAGCAGATCGTCAACCAGCTGAATAAGCTGGTGGACGTGGTGAATGTGCTGGACATGACGCGCGGGGAGCACCTGGAGCGCGAGCTCGTGCTGCTGAAGCTGCGCGTGGACGCCTCGCAGACCGACGCGGTGCGCGGCACCGTGGTGCGCGGGGGCGGCAGGGTGCTCGATCCGGCCCTCGAGGGCTTCATCGTCGAGCTCACCGCGAGCGAGGCGGAGGTCAACTCCTTCGTAGCCGACCTCGGTCGGCGCGCCGAGCTTCTGGAAGTGGTGCGCAGCGGCGCGCTCGGGATCGGCCGCACTGCCCGGCCGCTTCGCGCCAGACCCACACCGGTGGCCGGCTGAACCCGTACCTGTCCTAAGACCAGCGCCAGGGGATTCCCCAACCCATCCTGCACGAGCGCTCGAGCCAACAAGACGACGGAAGGAAACAACGATGAGAGCAACCACCCCCCGCGCAGCCGCTCTCGCGGCACTGACTGCGGTGAGTCTTCCGGGCCTGATGCTCGGCGCAGACACCCCACCGGCCGGGCCCCCGGCGACGCCCCTGCACGAGGTCATCGACAGCTATCACGGGACGCAGGTCAAAGACCCCTACCGCTGGCTCGAGCAGGCCGACGCGCCAGAGGTCGCGCAGTGGATCGATGCGCAGAACGCCTATACGGACGCGGTCATGTCAGGGTTCAAGGACCACGGGGCGATCGTCAAGCGTGTCGGTGAGCTCGCGCTCACCTCCACACAGCGCTTCGAACCGAAGATCGCCGCGGGCACCCTCTTCTACATGCGTCAGACCCCACCGCAGCCACAGGCGGTGCTGGTCGCGCAAGGCTGGCCGAGTGGCGAGCCGAAGATCCTGGTCGACACCAATGCCGCGCACGGGGACAGCGCCATCACCAATTACTGGCCATCGCCCGATGGCCGCAAGATCGCCTACGGCACCGCACGCGGGGGCGATGAGGACACCACCATCCAGTTTGTCGACGTCGCAAGCGGCACGCAGGCGAGCGATGCCCTCCCCCACGCCGGCGGTGGCACAACGCCGCAGGCGCTGGTATGGGACGCCGACGGCAAGGGCGTGACGTACGTGCGGCTGCCGCTGCCGGGGAGCGTTCCGGCCGCGCGCGCGCAGTTTGACGCGCAGCTCTATCACCACACGCTCGGGACGGCCCCCAGCGCCGACACCGCATCGCTCGGCAAGCCGCCCGCTCCCATCGCCGAGCACCACCTGCTGGCTTCCGCCCATGGCGAGCACGCCGCGGCCTTCATCTACTACGGCGACGGCACTTACGAGAACGTGTATCTGCGCGCTGGTCGCACCTGGCGCAAGGTACTGGGAACCGAGGCGCAGGTGCGCGCGGTGGACAGTCAGACTAGCGGCGCGGCATGGCTCGGTGCGCAGCTCCTGGTGCTGTCCTTCCAGGATGCCCCGCGCGGCAAGCTCCTCGCCCTGGACGCCGCGGGGCACGCGCGCGTGCTGCTGCCGCAGCAGGACTGGGCCATGAACGGCGTCGCCGCCATCAAGGGCGGTTTCCTCCTGGTCGAGGTCAGCGGGCCGGACTGGCGCGTACGCCAGTTCACCGCCGAGGGCCGTCCCGTGCGCACGCTGGCGCTGCCGCAGACGGGCATCGGCATCAGCGCACTCGCAAGCGATGAGGACTCACCGCTCGCCGTCATCGCCTACGCAGGCTGGTCGGTGCCCTCTCGCTGGGCGACCTACGATGCGGGAAGCGGCACGCTCACCACCGTGTTCGAGGTCAAGCCGGCTGCGGACTACTCGCGGGTGCATACCTGGAGGCTCGACGCTGCCTCCACCGGCGGGGTGCGTGTGCCGGTCACGGTGCTCGCCCTCGGAGAGCACCGGCCCGATGGCGCCCGGCCAACCATTCTCACTGCCTATGGCGGCTACGGACTGACGCGGCCCCCGAGCTTTGTGGGCACGACGCTCTCCTGGCTCGAGCGCGGGGGCGTGTACGCCGTGGCCAACATCCGCGGCGGCGGGGAGTACGGTGAGGGCTGGCACCAGGACGGCAGTCGCGGCAACAAGCAGCATTCCTTTGATGACCTATATGCCGCCGCCCAGGCACTCATCGGCGCGCATTGGACCGATACGGCGCACCTCGGGATCGTCGGCGGCTCCAACGGCGGACTGCTCATGGGGGCGGCACTCACGCAGCACCCGGCGGAGTACCGTGCGGTGGTGAGTCTCGTCGGCATCTACGACATGCTGCGCTCGGAGCTCTCCCCCAACGGCGAGTACAACACCAAGGAATACGGCACGGTCACGGACCCGACCGAGTTCGCCTGGCTGTACGCCTATTCCCCGCTGCAGCACGTGCGCGCGGCAACGGCCTACCCGGCGGTACTGCTCATCACCGGCGAGAACGATCCGCGCGTGGCCCCCTGGCACTCGCGCAAGTTCGCCGCGGCGCTGCAGAA
>Ga0302326_10018456_pt1 | contig 14471 bp, 12 predicted proteins | sample Palsa_T0_3_FD_202264 | JGI IMG/M metagenome (GOLD analysis project Ga0302326, IMG submission 202264) | Peat permafrost microbial communities from Stordalen Mire near Abisko, Sweden - Palsa_T0_3 | ecosystem: Environmental > Terrestrial > Soil > Palsa > Peat permafrost | place: Sweden: Abisko... | reverse complement strand
AAGGGACGACCCAGATCGAACCGCCGGCGAGTCCGGATGACGGTTACCACTTGTCTGAGGATCTCGTGAATCAGGCCCGACGATGGATCGGCGGCGTCCGCAGCGTGGACCGGCACAAGCCCTGGTTCAGCTACCTCGCATTCGGCGCGACGCACTCGCCATTCCAGGTTCCTGACTCGTGGCGTGACCGTTATCGCGGGCAGTTCGAGCACGGCTGGGACAAGCAGCGCGAACGGACTCTCGCCCGGCAGAAGGAGCTAGGGGTGGTGCCGCCAGACACGCGACTCACCGGCTGGCCTGAGGGGGTCCCCGCCTGGGCCGACCTTGACGACGCCGAACGCGCGGTCGCGACGCACACCATGGAGCTCTACGCGGCTTTCGCTGAGCACACCGACGCGCAGGTCGGGCGTCTGGTGGAGTTTCTTCGCGAGACCGGCGAGCTTGAGAACACCCTGATCTTCTACATCCTCGGCGACAACGGCGCCTCGTCGGAAGGACGGCTCACAGGGACCTTCAACGAGAACAGGTACTACAACGGGTTCCCGGAGACAGCCGAGGAGATCCTGCCCCGCATCGACGAGTTCGGCGGCCCGACGAGTTACGTCAACTATCCCGTCGGCTGGGCGCTGGCGATGGACACGCCGATGCAGTGGACCAAGCAGGTCGCTTCCCACTTCGGCGGCACGCGCAACGGACTGGTCGTGCACTGGCCGGCCGGCTTCCCCGGTCGGGGCGAAGTCCGCGGCCAGTGGCACCACGTGAACGACGTGGCCCCAACCATCCTTGAAGCGGCTGGGCTGCCCGCGCCGGAGTACGTCAACGGAATCAAGCAACGCCCGCTGGAAGGCACGTCGATGCTCTACGCGCTGCGTGACGGTAACGCGGGCGAGCGGCACCTGACTCAGTACTTCGAGATAATGGGCAACCGGGGTGTCTACCATCGCGGCTGGACCGCCGTGACCAAGCACGCCACACCGTGGGACTGGGATGTGCCGCTGTCCTACTCCGGCGACGTGTGGGAACTCTATGACATCACCCGAGACTTCTCGCAAGCCGAGAACCTCGCGGGCCGATACCCCGAAAAGCTCGCTGAGCTCCAGGAACTGTTCATCTCCGAGGCCACGCGCTACCAGGTTCTGCCGCTGGATGACCGCGACTCCGAACGGATGGACGCCACCACGGCGGGTCGAGTCCAGAATGATATCGGCGCGTCCCTGACGCTGTACCCGCCGACGCGCCGCCTGCCCGAGCAGGCCTTCCCCGCGATCCACAACCGGTCATTCGTCATCGCGGTCGACTTGGACGCTGATTCCGCTCATTCGGACGGGGTCTTGGTGGCGCTCGGCAACTCATTCAACGGCGAGGCGTTCTATGTTCGTGACGGACGCCTCACTTTCGCCCACAACGTGGTCGGCGCGGAAATAACCCACATCCGGTCTCCGGAACCGCTACCGCCAGGCCGGCACACCGTCGAATATCACTTCGCCTACGACGGCGGTGCGCCCGGGCGGGGTGGAACAGGACGGCTGCTGGTTGACGGACGGCAAGTCGCCACCGGGCGGGTCTCTCGTACCGCCTTGTTCGGCGGCGGCGGCTTGACGATCGGCGCCAACCCGGGCACACCCGTCACCAGCGACTACGCGCGGGGCGGTGAGTACCCATACACAGGTCAGATCAACTCGGTTGCGATCACCGCGCAGCCCGACGTGGCCGGGCCATCTCGTCAGCAGGTGCTCGACGCGGAGGCGGCAGTTCAGTGACTTAGGTCATATACTACTAAGTTGATCTATTTTATAGGCTTATGGCATAGTTCATCGGAGTCCCCATGGCGCGGCGCCATGCTGACTTCAAGCGCGCATGCGGTGCTGCATGCTCGCTGGCCTTATCTCACCCTCTCGCGGTGAGCCTGCCCAGCTGATAGGTGCCAATGCCAGACCGGAGTGGTCCCACGCTGACCCTCACCGGCCACGGAACGCGGGACGGTGACGCGCCAGGACCCGGCGCCGAGCCCGCCCTCTCGGTGCGCGGCCTGACCAAGACGTACCGCGGCGGGTTCACCGCGATCGAAGGCCTCGATCTCGACATCCCTGACGGGGCGTTCTTCGGGCTACTCGGTCCTAACGGGGCGGGGAAGACGACCCTGATCGGCGCGGTGTGCAACCTGGTGCGGCCGACCGCGGGCGAAATCCGGGTCTTCGGCCACCAGCACGAATCGCGCGAGGCGCGCCGCCTCGTCGGCCTGGCTGAGCAGGACATCAACCTCGACAGGTTTCTCAACATCGGCGAGATCCTCGTCTACCATGCCGGCTACCACGGAATCGGCCGCCGGGAGGCCCGGCGGCGCGCGAGCGAACTGCTGGACCTCTTCAAGCTCGGCGGCAAGGCGAAAAGCCGTCATACCGAGCTGTCCGGCGGCATGCAGCGCCGGTTGCTGCTCGCGCGGGCGCTCATGCACCGGCCCCGCCTGATCATCCTCGACGAGCCCACGGCTGGTGTCGACGTCGAACTGCGCGCGGAGATCTGGCGGTATACCCGCGAGCTGAACGAACTTGGCGCGACCATCCTGCTGACCACCCACTACATGGAGGAGGCCGAGGCGCTCTGCCGGGAGATCGCGCTACTGCGGGCCGGCCGGATCATCGCACGCGGCAGCCCGGAGGCTCTCCGCCGCCAGTTCGGGGTCGCTGACCTCGCCGGGGTCTACACGCGGGCGATGGCGGACGAGGAGGGCGGGCCGTGACCGGCCACGGTGGCTTCCCGGCCAGCGGCCCCGCTCAGACCGGCCCCGTTCAGACCGGCCCTGCTCAGACCGGCCCCGCTCAGACCGGTACCGTTCAGGTCCTGGCCCCGCAGCCGCCGGGCCGGGCGTACCGGGCGGAGCGGCCGGCTTTCGTCTGGCTGACCGAGCGGGAAGTGCTGCGCTTCCTCAAGATCTGGTATTTCACGATCGCCGGGCATATCGTCTCGGCGCTGCTGTTCGTCGTCGTTTTCGGGTTCGCGCTCGACGGCCGCGTCAGCGGCGTGCCGGGGATTCCTTATGCTCAGTTCATCTTGCCCGGCCTGGCGGCGCAGGCGATGCTCAACGTCGGTTACATCAACGGCACCACCAGCCTGTTCGAGGCCCGCCATTACCGGTACGTGAATGACGTACTGGCGAGCCCACTCCGGTGGTGGGAGGTCAACGCGGCCCTGGTGACGGGCGGGATCGTCCGGGAGGCGCTGACCGGAGCCGGCGTACTCGCCGTTGGGGTGCCGCTGACCGGCGTCGGCCTGCGCCGGCCGGCCATCCTGCTCGCGGCGGCGGTCGCGGTCCTGATCATCGGGGCGCAACTGGGCGTCCTCGTCGGCTCCTACGCCCGCTCGCTGGATCAGGTATACGCGATCGAGACCCTGCTCGTGCTGCCGCTGGGTTTTCTCGGCGGCATCTTCTACCCCGTCAGCTCGCTACCCGGCCTGTGGCGGCTGGCCAGCGAGCTGAATCCGGCCTTCTACGTCGTCCAGTCGTTGCGGATCGGGTTTCTGGGCAGCGCGGACATATCCGCCTGGCTGGCGCTCGGTGTCATATACGGCCTCGCCGCCGCGCTCACCGGCTGGTCGGTCCTGATCTTCAGGTCTGGATCACTGCTCAAGCCCTGAAAGCCGCCAAGCATCGGGGCACCCGAGACGCGGCGACGGCCAATACCAATAATATTGGTGGGAAATATTGACTTTGACCGTGCAGACCTAGTAATTTCTGGCTATGGCCACCTACGGAGCCAGCCGAACAGGCTGTACGGACGACGCGCTCATGGCGAGCATGATCTGTCCGTCGTCACGCTGACCTTTCCCGGCCTCTGGCCCTGGTCCCCCCTCTCCTCGTAGAGCTCCCGTCCCACTGCGCGGCCACCAGCGCAGGCGCTGGAGACCCTGCCTTGTGCACCGCCCCCAAGCCACTGCGGAGGTTCCCGCCATGTCGCTATCTGTCCGTAAGCTCACGAGCCGTATCGGCGCGGTCGTTGAGGATGTCGATCTCACCGCTGAGCCCAGCGGTGAGGTGATCGCCGCCCTGCGTGATGCGCTCAACACGTACAAGGTGATCGTCTTCGACGGGGTGGAGCTCGATGACCCCGGCCAGGAGCGGGTCGCGTCCTGGTTCGGCGAGCTGACGACCGCGCACCCGACCGTGCCGGCGGTTCCCGGCACGACGAACGTGCTCGCGGTCGACAGCGAGACGTCAAAGGCCAACGCGTGGCATTCGGACGTGACGTTCGTCGTCAACCCGCCGCAGGTGTCGACCCTGCGCAGCATCGTCACCACCCCGTACGGGGGAGAGACGCTGATCGCGAACGCGGCGGCGGCCTACCGCGACCTGCCGGAGCCGCTGCGGGACCTGGCGGACTCACTGTGGGCGGTGCACACGAACGACTACGACTATGCCCGTCCGCCGGCCCCGACGCAGGCGCAGCGCCAGTACGATGACGTCTTCGTTTCCACCGTGTACGAGGCCGAGCACCCGGTGGTCCGGGTGCACCCGCTGACCGGGGAACGCGGCTTGTTCGTGGGCGGCTTCGCCAGGCGGATCGTCGGCCTGTCGAGCAGTGAGTCGGCGGCCCTGCTCCAGATTTTCCAGTCGTACGTGACCCGCCCCGAGAATCAGGTGCGCTGGTCGTGGTCGCCGAACCAGTTGCTGATCTTCGACAACCGGATCACCCAGCACTACGCGATCGACAACTACGACGACTTGCCGCGGCGCCTGAATCGCGTGACCGTGGCCGGCGACGTGCCCGCATCGGTCGACGGGCGGCGGAGCCGTCAGCTGGCCGGCGACGCATCGCATTACTCGCGGATCCTGGAGCCTGCGGCATGACCGAGACCAGTCCTGACCCGTTGTTGGCCGAGGCGAACTTCGACCAGGCCGACTTCAGCGCGGAGACGGCGGCTGGACCGGCGCCCACGCTGTCGCCGGACACGGATGCGCTGGCGCCAGCGCATGCCCGCGAGGTGTTCGTGGCGGCCGACGCGCGGCGGATCAGCGCCTTCACCAAGTGGCGAAAGCGGCTGCGCTGGCCGCTGGGGATCTACACCACACCGGTTGCGATCCTCATCATCTGGCAGGTGCTCGCCGAGGTCGGCGTGCTCGGCCCGACCTACGCGCCGGCGCCGACGTCGATCGCGCGCACGGCGGGGCAGCTCTGGCAGCAGGGAGTGCTAGGCCCGGATCTGGAGATCTCGCTGCGCCGGGCGGCCATCGGGCTGGCCCTGGGCCTGAGCATCGGCATCTTCACGGGGGTGATCGGCGGCCTGCTCGCTAGCGGGGAGCAGCTGTTCAACGGGGTCGTGCAGATCTTCAACACGATCCCCATCCTGGCCATCTTGCCGGTGATGATCGTGTGGTTCGGGATCGACGAGACGCCCAAGATCCTGATCATCGCGTTCGGCGCCTTCGTGCCCATGTACCTCAACCTGTTCGCGGCCATCCGCGGTGTCGATCAGCGCCTGGTCGAGATGACGCGAACCACGGGCGCGCGCAGGTGGCGCCTGGTGACCAGGGTGATATTCCCTGGAGCGATGCCGGGTTTCCTCGTCGGCCTGCGGTTTTCCCTCGCCTACAGCATTCTCGGCCTGGTCGCGGCCGAGACGGTGAACGCCAACTCCGGGATCGGGTTCCTGATCACGAACGGGCAGACGTACCTGCAGACCAACCAGGTGTTCGTCGGACTGGTGATCTACGCGATCCTCGGGCTGCTCGCCGACCAGTTCGTGCGGTTGCTTCAGCGGCTGCTGCTGCAGTGGCGGCCCAGTTACGAGGCGTCATGAGCACGGCGAGCGTGACGCCGGCCAGGCAGCAGGCGGGCGTACTTGTCGATGATGTCGTCCGCCGGTTCGGTGACCGCGTCGTCCTCGATCACCTCGATCTGAGCATCGCCGGCGAGGAGCTTGTCGTGCTGCTCGGCCCCTCGGGGTGCGGCAAGACCACGCTGCTGCGGCTGCTGGCCGGGCTGGACCGGCCGGACGAAGGCACGGTGGAAGTACCGGCCCGGCGGGCCATCGTGTTCCAGGGCGACCGGCTGCTGCCCTGGCAGCGCGCCCTGCGCAACGTGACCCTGGGCCTGTACGGTCCGGATGCCGACCAGCAAGCCAAGGACGCGCTGGCCGAGGTCGGGCTGGCCGGCCGCGAGCGGGCGTGGCCGAAGGAACTGTCCGGCGGCGAGGCGCAGCGGGTGGCCCTGGCCCGGGCCCTGGTCTCCGACCCCGAGCTGGTCCTCCTGGACGAGCCGTTCGCGGCGCTCGATGCCATCACCCGCCGCCGGATGCACGGTCTGGTGCGAGCGCTGCGGTACCAGCACCATGCCGCCATGCTGCTGGTCACGCACGACGTCGATGAGGCGATCGCGCTGGCTGACCGCATTCTCGTGATGAGCTCCGGACGCATCAGCACGTCCCACCCGGTAACCCTGTCGGCCGCTGACCGCGAGGCGAGCGTGAGCCGGGAGGAGCTCCGCGCCGCCCTGCTGGCCGATCTCGGACTAGCCAACCAGCACTGACCATACCCAAACCACCAAAGAAAGCGCAGGGAACCGATGCGACTCAGACCGCCTCACCTGACTGCTGCCGTCGCGCTGCTCGCCGGCGCGACCGCCCTGGCTGCGTGCAGCTCAAGTTCTACCTCGTCCGCGTCCTCGTCCGCCAAGCTGACCGGGTTCGGCGGATCGAGCACCGTCAGCCACCCTCAGTGGAGCAAGTACACCTTCGTCATCGGCGACAACGGCGGCGACGGCAGTCAGGCTCTGGCCAAGATCACCGGCGCCTTCACCAGCGCGCCGTACAAGGTGACGTTCGCCCGGTTCACCTACGGCCCGCCGCTGATCCAGGCCGCCGCGTCCGGCGACATCGACCTGGGCTCCGTGGGTGACGTGCCGCCGATCACCGGCGCGGCTCAGGAGTACGGCTTCAGCGTGGTGGGAGTTGCCCACTACATCGACACGACGGTCCCCGACGAAGACATCATCGTGCCGAAGGGCTCTCCGATCAAGACCGTCGCGGAGCTCAAGGGCAAGAAGATCGCGGTCCCGCAGGGCAGTTCGGCGCACGGGCTGGTCCTGCTCGCCCTGGAAAACGCCGGGCTGAAGCTCAGCGACGTGGACTTGGACTTCCTCTCCCCGGCGGCGGGCGCCACGGCCTTCGCCAGCGGCAAGGTGGATGCCTGGTCGATCTGGAACCCGCAGGTCTCGCTCGCGGTCCAGCAGGGCGCCCGGATCCTGGTCAAGGGTCTTCCGCCCAACGACCAGCTCAGCAACTACTACGTGGCGCCGAACAAGGACCTGACCGGGCCGAGGCGGGCGGCGTTCGAGGATCTGTTCGAGCGGCTGGCCGGCGAGTTCGCCTGGGCCAACAAGCATCCGGCCGAGTATGCGCAGGCACTCGCCCAGGAAGACACGATCTCGCTGGCGGATGCCACGGCCGTGGTGCCTTCCTCGGAGTTCTGGATCGCTCCGGTGGCTTCCTCCGACGTCCTGGCCGAGCAGACCCTCGCTAACGCGTTCTTGCAGGCCGGCCAGATCAAGAAGGCGGTGAACATCGCGTCGATCTCGACGAACGTTCTCCCGGCCGGCTACGACAGCATGAACACTGCCGGCACCTGAATCGCTCATGTTCGGCCGGCCGATAGAAGGGACAGGGCGGAACCCCGATGCCTGACCAGCGACGGACGCTGCACCTCAACGCGTTCCTGATGGAGGCCGGCCATCATGAAGCCTCGTGGCGGCGGCCGGACAGTAACCCGCGGGCCGATTTCGATCTGGATCACTGGATCGGCCTGGCCCGGCTCGCCGAGAGCGCGAAGTTCGACTCGCTGTTCCTGGCGGACGGGCCCGCCCTCACGGGAACGGGCGAGTTCCGGCCGCCGGGCCAGCTCGAGCCGCTGACGCTGCTGACCGCGCTGTCGCAGGCCACCCGCCGCATCGGGCTCATCGCGACGGTCTCGACGACGTACAACGATCCGTACAACCTGGCCCGGCGGCTGGCATCGGTCGATCATGTCAGTCGCGGCCGGTCCGGCTGGAACATCGTCACCTCGGCCGGGGCGAACGAGGCGGCGAACTTCGGGCTCGACGACCGGCCCGGCCACGCCGCCCGCTACGCGCGGGCGGAGGAGTTCCTTCTCGTCACGAAGGCGCTGTGGGACAGCTGGGAGACCGAAGCCGTCGTGGCCGACAAGGCGACCGGACGGTATGCCGACCCGGCCCGGATTCACCAGATCGGCCACCGGGGCCCGCACTTCACGGTCGCGGGGCCGCTCAATGTCGAGCGGCCCCCGCAGGGCTACCCCCTGCTCGTGCAGGCCGGCTCCTCCGACGACGGCAAGGATTTCGCCGCGCGGCACGCCGAGGCGATCTTCACCGCGCACCAGACCTACGAGCGCGCCTCGGAGTTCTATGCCGACATCAAGCAGCGCGCTCGCGCGGCCGGCCGTAACCCGGACGGCGTGATCGTGCTGCCAGGCATCGTGCCCTATATCGGGTCGACCGAGGAAGAAGCACGGGCCCTGGCCAAGCAGTTCGACGATCTGCGGGTGCCAGAGTACGGCCTGCGGGCGCTGGCCAAGGTCTTCGAGCGCGAGCCCGGCGACTTCGAACTCGATGCCCCGCTGCCCGACTCGGTGCTGGCCCGGCCCCGGCTGGAAGGATCGCAAAGCCGGTCCGACCTGATCATCGAGCTGGCCGTGCGGGAGAACCTCACGGTCCGGCAGATCCTCTCGCGGCTCGGTGGCGGTCGTGGCCACTTCGAGTTCGCCGGCACGCCCGAGCAGGTCGCGGACACCATCGTCGAGTGGTTCAGCGGCGGTGCGGCCGACGGGTTCAACATCATGGCTCCGGAGCTGCCCGCAGGCCTGCAGACGTTCATCGATCAGGTGCTGCCCATCCTGCGGCGAGCAGGGCTGTTCCGCGAGGAGTACGAAGGCGCCACACTGCGCGAGCACTACGGGCTCGACGTGCCGCCGAACCAGTTCCACGTATCTGAAGGGGTCGCGTTCGCCCATGTCTGATATCGATCGCAACTACGCCTCGCTGTCGGCTGACGTGCTGGTCGTGGGCGGCGGCCCGGCTGGTACCTGGGCCGCGATCAAGGCCGCGCAGGCGGGAGCCGATGTCGTTCTCGTCGACAAGGGGCGGTGCGGATCGAGCGGCGCCACCGCCTCGGTCGGCACCGGCATCTGGTATGTCGAGGACCAGCCCGAGCTGCGCGAAGCGGCGATGGCCAGCCGGGAGGCGCTCGGCGGCCACCTCGCCGACCGCGACTGGATGGCCCGGGTCCTGGACGAGACCTACGCCAGGATGGACGAGCTCGCCCGGGTGCAGCGGTACCCGTTCCCCGTCGGCGCGGATGGCCGCCAGATCCGCGACGATCTCCAGGGCCCCGAGTACATGCGGCGCCAGCGCACCTGCGTGCAGCGACTGGGCGTCCGGATTCTGGACCATACCCCCGCCCTGGAGCTGCTGGCCGACGCCGACGGCGTGGTCTGCGGCGCGCGGGTGCTCGACCGCCCGACCGGCCAGGTGCTGAGCATCACGGCGGGCGCTGTCGTCCTCGCGGCCGGCGGATGTGCCTTCCAGTCCAAGACACTCGGCTGCGACGTTAACACCGGGGACGGTGCCCTGCTCGCCGTCGAGGCCGGCGCCGAGCTGTCCGGGATGGAGTTCTCCAGCGCCTACGCCATCGCACCACTGGGCACCTCGCTGACCAAGACGGCCTACTACTCGTGGGCGACGTTCTACCGCGCGGACGGCTCGGTGCTGGAGGGCGCCGGCAGCACCCGCGGCCGGTCTGTCATCGCCCGGACGCTGCTCACCGAGCGGGTGTACGCGCGACTTGACCGCGCGACACCAGACGTCCAGCGGGCCATGCGCAAAGGCCAGCCCAACTTCTTCCTGGTCTTCGACCGCCTCGGCATCGATCCGTTCACGGACATGTTCCAGATCACCCTGCTCGCGGAGGGTACCGTGCGGGGCACCGGCGGTGTCCGGATTACCGGTGACGACTGCTCGACCAGCGTCCCCGGGCTGTACGCCGCCGGCGACACCGCGACCCGCGAGCTGATCTGCGGCGGCTTCACCGGGGGAGGCAGCCACAACGCTGCCTGGGCCGCGTCCTCCGGCAGCTGGGCAGGTCACGCCGCTGCCGTCTTCGCATCACGGGCATCCCGGCGGGGCCGCGGCCCGGATCAGCTGCGGCCGGTCGGTTCGGCGGGCATCCGGCCCGCCGGCGCTCCGACGCATGGCTACCGCGAGGTCGTGGCCGAGGTTCAGCGCGCCGTGCTGCCCTACGACCACAACTACGTGCGGCACGCCGACAAGCTCACGCCCGCGCTCGAGGCACTGCACCAGACCTGGTCCGCCGTCCGCGACGGCCTGACCGGGGCCGGTGAGGATCTGTTCCGTGCCCGTGAAGCCGCCGCGATGACGGCGCACGGCCGGTGGATGTTCCACGCAGCCCTGCAGCGCACCGAGACGCGCGGCATGCACAAGCGGCTCGATTACCCGCGCCATGACCCGGCGCAGCAATTCCGCCTGCTCACCGGAGGTCTAGAGGAGATCTGGACTCGCCCGCAGGCCAGCTCGCCGGCGTTCGCCGTCACGGCAGGAACGGCAGGAACGGCAGGCCAAGCCGCATGATCGAAGTCGTCGAGCGCTCGCGGTGCATCTCATGTGACATCTGCATCCAGGTGTGCCCGACCCGGGTGTTCGACCGGGGCGCTGACGGCATACCGGTGATCGCGCGGCCGGACAGCTGCCAGACATGTTTCCAGTGCGAAGCCTACTGCCCGACCGACGCGCTCTTCGTTGCTCCGCTGGTGGCGGCGGTGCCCGGCGACTCCCGTTTCCGCGACATCGACGAACTGACGACGACAGGCCTGCTCGGCGGGTACCGGCGGGAGCTGGGCTGGGGTCACGGACGCGCGCTCGGCGCCCGGACGGCCATCGGACCCGAGTTCCCCGACTAGCACATGAGGCGAGACGGTACGGCGCTCGTGGCCGAGGGTGACGCGGACGTGCTGGTGCTCGGCGGCGGCCCCGCCGCAACGTGGGCGGCGATCGCCGCGGCCCGGGCGGGAGCGCAGGTGACTCTGGCCGACAAGGGCTACTGCGGCACCAGCGGCGCCACCGCATCCGGAGGAAACAACCTGTGGTACGTGCCGCCGGACGCAGCCGCGCGCGAGGAGTCCATCCAGCGGTTCGAGCAGGCCGGCGGCCTGCTCACCGACCGCGCGTGGATGGCCCGTACGCTCGAGTTGACCTGGGCTCAGGTCGCCCAGCTGGATCACTGGGGATACCCGTTTCCCACCGACGCGGACGGCTGCGTCCGGCGCAGCTCGTTGCAGGGTCCCGAGTACATGCGGCTGATGCGGCGGCAGGTCAGGCGGGCAGGCGTGCGGATTCTCGACCAAAGTCCCGCCCTCGAACTGCTCGCCGACGCCGACGGCGTCGTCAGCGGTGCCCGAGGCGTGCACCGGCAGCGAACCGACGCTGGATGGGCCGTGCGCGCCGGGGCCGTGGTGCTCGCGACGGGAGGCTGCGCGTTCTTGTCCGGTGCGCTTGGCTGCAATCCCAACACGGGGGATGGCCACCTCATGGCCGCCGAGCTGGGTGCCGAGATGTCGGGAATGGAGTTCTCCGCCGCATACGGCATCGCCCCGGCATTCGGAGCACAGACGAAGGGCCGGATGTACCAGTTCGCGCGTTACTACCATGCCGACGGCACCCTGCTTGACCTGCCAGCCGGCCTGTCGGCCAGGTTGGAGGTCTGCCGTGCCACGCTGCACGGCCCCGTCTATGCCCGACTCGATCTCGCCCCACCGCAGATACGCGAGGCGATGCGGTGGGCGCAGCCCAACTTCTTCCTCCCCCTCGACAAAGCCGGCGTCGACCCGTTCACCGACCTGTTCGAGATACGGCTCGTGCTCGAGGGCACCGTACGCGGTACCGGTGGCATCGCGCTGGCCGGCGACGGCTGCGAGACCACGGTGCCTGGCCTGTACGCCGCCGGGGACGCCGCCACCCGCGAACTGGTGACCGGGAGCAGGTCGGGCGGTGGCAGTCACAACGGCGCCTGGGCGATGAGTTCGGGCACTCTGGCAGGCCGGTCAGCGGCGCTGTTCGCGCGGCGGCCGGTACCGGGGCACGGTCAGCTCCGTGCCGTTGGCCGGGCGGGTCTGCCTGGTCCAGACGCGGAGCCCGCTCCCGCTGACCCCGTTCCGCCGGACGAGGTGATCAGGAATGTGCAGGCGGAGGTGCTGCCGCCGGCCAGGAACATGTTCCGGACGGCGGCCGGGCTCCGCGACTCGGTGCGGAGGCTGGACCAGGTGTGGACCGACCAGGTGCCGCGGCTGGGCCCGCGCTCAGGGCGGCAGCGGGCCAGAGAAGCGGCCGCGATGACCGCGCACGCCCGGTGGATGTACGCCGCGGCCCTGGACAGGCAGGAGTCACGCGGACTCCACCGGCGCGACGACTGCCCAGGTACCGACCCCGCCCTGGCCCGCCGGCTCCGCGTCGGCGGGCTGGACGACGTGTGGGTGGCCGCCGAGGCGGGCTAATGATCGAGATCATCTCGGCGGCGAACTGCATCGACTGCGACAAGTGCGTCGAGGTCTGCCCGACCAATGTCTTCGACGCGGTGCCCGGCGGGCATCCGGTTATCGCCCGTCAGGCTGACTGCCAGACGTGCTTCATGTGCGAGGCGTACTGCCCGGTCGACGCGCTGTTCGTGGCCCCGACTAGCGGCCCCGCCCCGCCGGGGACGATCTTCACCGATGAGGCGCGGCTGGCCGCCGACGGCCGGTTCGGAGAGTACCGCCGCTGGATCGGCTGGGGCTCGGGGCGCCGGCCGGGCAGCCTCGCCGATCGCAACGCCGAGCTCACCGAACTCGCGGCCCCCTATCTCGGCGGGAACCTTCTGGCCTGACATCAAGCGCGAGGTGATCCTCCGAAGCGGCCCGCCCCAAACCTGGGGCCCGCCGGAAAATATATAATCCCTAGCGTAATACTAGGTTTATGGTCGACCAGAACACACTTCGCCGCCGGGGTACCGGGCTCATCGCTTCCAACCCGGCCGCGGCCAGCCCCGGCTACACCCTGTTCGCCCCGCTGACCGGGACCGGCCAGGTTTACCTGGTCGGGCTCGACGGGACCGTGGCGCACCAGTGGGACCTGCCGTACCGCCCGGGATGTCACGCGCGCCTGCTGCCGAACGGCAACCTCGCCTACAACGGAGTTCTGCCGGACACGCCCGTGCTGTTCCCGGAGTGGCTCACGTACCACGGCGGCGCGCTGTGCGAAGCCGACCCGTCCGGCATCATCGTGCGCGAGTACCATGACGAACTGCAGCACCACGACGCCTACCACTACGGTGACGGCCGCGTCCTCTATATAACCGTGGAACCGCTGACTGGCGCCGCGGCCCGCGCCGTGCCCGGCGGCCTCGCGGGCAGCGAAGCGGACGGCATCGTCTACGCGGACGTCATCAAGGAGATCGACGCGAGCGGCACCGTCACCTGGTCCTGGCGGGCGGCGGAGCACCTCGACCCCGCGCTGTACCCGCTGCAGCCGCACTACCGCCGCGAGAACTGGCCGCACATCAACGGCGTCTACCCGCTGGGGGACGGGACCGTGGCCGCCAGCCTGCGCAGCGTCTCCGCCGTGATCGTCATCGACCGGGCCACCGGCGAGATCATCTGGCGGCTCGGCCCGGACACGGTCGCCCAGCAGCACTGCCCCAGCGAACTGCCGGACGGCTCGCTGCTGCTGTTCGACAACGGCACGTTCCGGGCCGGCCAGAACGTCCCCTACTCACGTGTCATCGAGGTGGACCGCCGTACCCGCGCGATCACGTGGGAGTACCGCGATTCCCCGCCGGAGAACTTCTTCACGGCGCTGATGGGCAGCGCCCAGCGACTGCCGAATGGCAACACCCTCATCACCGAATCCATGTTCGGGCGCATCTTCGAGGTGGACCGGAACGGGCAGGTGTGCTGGGAGTACGTGGTCCCCTATTTCTCGGCCTATCACGACGAGGAGGCGGCCAAGTTCTTCCCCGACGTGACTAACGCGATCTTCCGCGCGTATCGGTACGCCCCGGACGAGGTGCCATGGCTGCGGGGATAGGCGACCCATCCGAAGGGGTTCGGCTGATGATCGAGTATCAGCGCCGCCCAGACCTGCTCGATGAGCAGTGGGTGGCCCCATGGCGAGGGACGGCTGCCCCCACCTGAGGGATGACAAGATCATCCTGGGATGCTGACACTCGTGCGACGTAGCCGAGCCGATGCCGGTGCCGGTGCCCTGTGAGGCAGGTGCTGTGCAGGTGCGGCCATGACCATGCCACCCACCAGCACTACCGCGCGGGAAAGGAGTGCGCACTCTGCGAGTGTCCCGATTGGTCCCCTCCCTCCCGCTGGTTTCGGCGCCTGCTGAAGCGACGCCATCCGAACGACCAGC
>Ga0302326_10018455_pt1 | contig 14471 bp, 11 predicted proteins | sample Palsa_T0_3_FD_202264 | JGI IMG/M metagenome (GOLD analysis project Ga0302326, IMG submission 202264) | Peat permafrost microbial communities from Stordalen Mire near Abisko, Sweden - Palsa_T0_3 | ecosystem: Environmental > Terrestrial > Soil > Palsa > Peat permafrost | place: Sweden: Abisko... | reverse complement strand
GGTCGCGCGCTGCGGCGACCCGTCGGAGGGCGTCAGCGCCGAGGAGACCGCGCGGCCAAAGCCGTGCGACAAGCCGACCGCGGGGGAATCCAGTCAGACGTTCATCAAACGCGTCGTCGGCCTCCCTGGCGACGTGCTGACGATCCGGGACGGGCATGTCTACCGCAACGGCGTCCGCGAGCACGATTCCTACATCGCGCCGTGCGGAACCGGTACTGCCTGCACGTTCAGCCGCGCGATCAGGGTCCCCGCCGGGATGTACTACATGATGGGCGACAACCGCGGCGACTCCGACGACAGCCGCTTCTGGGGACCGGTCCCAAAGAAATGGATCATCGGAGTCGCGTTCTTCACCTACTGGCCGCCGGACCGGATCGGCACGTTGTAGCCGGCGGCGAGCCGCGGGCGGCTCAGTGCTCCGGCTTCAGTGAGCCGCGCATGAACGCCAGCACCGACTCCTGCTCGGGGCTGATGTGGTGATCGGCGCCCGCGTCGACGATCCGCCCCGCCTTGGGGTTCGACAGCAGACGGATGTCGGGGCCGCCGTCCGCGGAGACCCGCGCCATCGCCCAGCGGCCGAACGTGCGGCCGTCGACGTCCTTGGTCTCGAGCACCGTCAGCTGCTCGTGGCGACCGTCCTTGGCGATGTCCTCGTACAGCTTGCGGACGACGGGCTCTTCGCCCTCCAGCGTCTGCGCGAACCAATCCTCGGCGACGACCAGCGCGCCGGTGACGCCGAGCGCACGGTTGTTGCGCCGGGCGGCGTTGAAGATCTCGCCCAGCTCGGCGGAAGTCTGCTCGGGCTTGATCGTGCTGTGACTGGAATAGATCAGGCGGAACACGGGCTCGTTCGCGCCCGCGGCCTCATTCGGGGTGTTCACGGTACTCACTCTCTCTCCAGGAATTTCAACGTAACGTGCAGACAAAACCTACAACGTGTTGAGGTCTACCAGAGCCGATCGACGCCGTCAACACACGTCTCGTTTCCCGCCCGCCGGCGATCTACGATGCGCTCGGATCCCCTGGCGACGCGGTGAGGAGCGCGCAGATGAGCGAGACGATGCGAGCGGTCGGGTCCTTCGACGGACTGCCGGTCAGCGACGAGCGAAGCTTGGTCGACGTCGAGCTGCCGGTACCGCGGCTGCGCTCCCACGACCTGCTCGTGCGGGTGCAGGCGGTGTCGGTCAACCCGGTCGACGTCAAGCGCCGGGCGAGCCTCAAGCCGTCGGTAACGCCGACCGTGCTCGGCTACGACGCGGCCGGGGTGGTCGAGGCGATCGGCCCCGAGGTGACCACGCTCGGGGTCGGCGACGAGGTGTTCTACGCGGGCGACATCAGCCGGCCGGGCGCCAACGCCGAGCTGCAGGCAGTCGACGAGCGGATCGTCGCCGAGCGGCCGGGCACCTTGAGCTTCGCCGATGCGGCGGCGCTGCCGCTGACCTCGATCACCAGCTGGGAGTCCCTGTTCGATCGACTCCGGCTCACCCAGCAGTCGACCGGGACGCTGCTGATCCTCGGCGCAGCCGGCGGCGTCGGCTCGGTCATGGTCCAGCTCGCCAAGCTGCTGACCGGCCTGACCGTGGTCGGCACGGCGTCACGCGGCGCGTCGCGTGACTGGGTGGCCGGCCTCGGCGCCGACGCCGTGATCGATCATCACGACCTGGTCAACGAGTGCGGGCGGGCGGCCCCCGACGGGATCGACTACGTGTTCAGCCCGCACACGGCGGGCAACATCGAGTCGTTCGCGGAGATCATGAACCCGTTCGGGGAGATCGTCGCGATCGACGAGCCCGAGGATCTGGAGCTGCTGCCGCTCAAGACGAAATCGATCGCGTTTCACTGGGAGCTGATGTTCACCCGGTCGCTGTTCGAGACGGGCATGATCGAGCAGAAGCATCTGCTCGCCCGCGTGGCCGCGCTGGTCGACGAAGGCCGGATCCGCGGCACCGTGAGCGAGCGGATCGGGGACTTCTCGGCCGGCGGGATCCGCCGCGCACATGCGCTGGTGGAGTCCGGTCGGATGACCGGCAAGGTCGTCGTCCACCGCTGAGCGCCGCACGATCACGAGGCCACCGTCGATCAAGGCCCAACCTTGGCGATCGCCGCCACATTCCGGGCGGTGGCCGACACCTGGGTCACCCTCAGCGGCCCGTTGATCGGCTTCCTCGACATCGCATCGAAGGAGCCGTCGCCGAGCTGTCCCTCGGAGTTCTGGCCCCAAGTCCAGAGCTCGCCGGAGCGGCCGATCGCGTAATCGGTCGCGCCCCCGGAGCTGACGGCGACGAAGCGGGCGTGCTCGGGCTCCTGCAGTCGGATCGGCCGCGTGCTGCTGGTCCTCGTGCCGTCGCCGAGCTGCCCCGATCCGTTGGCGCCCCAGACCCACAGCTGACCGTTGGCCAGGATCGCCATCGTCTGACCGTTGTCCGGGAAGCTGCCGCCCGCGAAGACCCGGGTCACACGGTCGGGCAGCTTCACGCGGGCGGCGGTCGTGCGCTCGATCCTCGTGCCGTCGCCGACCTGGCCGCCGCTGTTGATCCCCCAGTCGTAGTAGGCGCCGTCCGCCATCAGCGCGCCGGCGTTGCCGAATGCCGAGGTGAGGGTGACGACCCGGCCGGGCGGCAAGCCCTTGACGGCCACCGGTCTGCCGGTATCCGACCAGGGGCCGATCGTGCCGTTGCCGAGCTGTCCATGGTCGCTGCGCCCGCAGCTGACGACCTCGCCGTCGGCGTCGTAGATCGCGTGACGCCAAGCCCCGACCGCGAGCGTGACGTGCGGCAGCGGCACCTTCACCGGGGTGTCGATGTTCGCCCCCACGCGCTGACAGAACTCCCTCGCCGCGTCGTTGCCCCAGGCCCAGACGATGCCGTGCGTGTCGATCGCCATCCCGCCGTCGTACGGCATCGGGTTCGACAGCTTGGCGATCTTCACGCCGGCGGGAAAGTCGACCCGGACTGCGCGCGCGGACAGCCTGGTGGTGGATCCGTTGCCGAGCTCGCCCTCCGAACCCGTGCCCCACGCGTACACCACGCCGGTCGTCGTCAGCGCGTAGCCGGTGGAGTTGGAGGTCGCAACCTGGCGGACGGTGCCGAGGATGCCGCGGACCGGGGTCGGCTCGAACCGAATCGGTCCGACTCCGAGGATGGCGCTCAAATTGCGGCGGAGGCGGGGGCCGAACAGGTCACGCGATCGATGCGTACCGAAACGGCCGCCCGCGGCGCCGCCGAGCGCACCACCGACGCGACCCCACTGAAAGACGACGCTCCCCGTGCGGATCTCCCGGCTCAACGCGATGCTCGGCGCCGCCCTCGAGGAACCGCATCCCGCGACCGCAACCGCAACCGCAACCGCAACCGCAACGACTCCGGTGACCGCCCAAACCGATTTCCGATACATACGATCCTCTCGAGCCGACCCTGCGGCCAACCGCGCGCTCGGCGTGAGCGCCAACGATTTTTCGGTCGCCAACGTATGTCGCGAGTGTCAGGTTCAGATAAGCGCAGCGCGAGAGCTTACGCAGAAGCACCCCGAGCTGGGGGAGCGTCACCCTCAGCGGGTGACGATCACCCAACGCTGCCGGCAAGGCCGCTTCAGGCCGCGGCGGCGGCGCCGCTGATCTGCGGACCGAGCGCGGCCAGCCGCTTCGCGGCGGCGACGATTGCGTCGGAGTCGATCCCGCAGTCGTGCAGGAGCTCCGCGCCCTTGCCCGAGCCCGGCAGGTGGTCGACCGCGAGCTTGACCACGCGCGGACGCTCGTCGGCGTCGGCGAACGCGCTCAGCACCGCGTCGCCGACCCCGCCCTCAGGCCAGTGATCCTCAACCGTGATCAGGCGACCGCCAGTCGCGGCGGACGCCGCCGACAGGGTCTCGACATCGACCGGCTTGACCGAGTAGAGATCGATCACCCGCGCGGCGATCCCGTCGGCCGCGAGCAGATCGGCGGCCTTGATCGCCTCGTGGAGCGTGACGCCGACGCCGATCAGGGTGACCTGGTCGTCGGCGGACTCGCGCACGACCTTGGCGCCGCCGATGTGGAACTCCTCGTCGGGGCCGTAGATCGTGTCCGTCCCCGACCGGCTCGAGCGCAGGTAGGAGATGCCGTCGTAATCGGCCATCGCCTCGACCAGCTTGACGGTCTGGTTGGGATCGGACGGATACAGGACGACCGACCGGCCGAGCGCGCGGAACTCGGCGAGATCCTCGAGCGCCATCTGCGACGGGCCGTCCTCGCCGATCGAGACGCCCGCGTGCGAGCCGTTGATGCACAGCTTCGCCTGGGAGATCACCGCCATCCGCACGAAGTCGTAGGCGCGGCTCAGGAATGCCGCGAAGGTCGAGGCGAACGGGGTCCAGCCGCGGACCTGGAAGCCGACGGCGCCGGCCATCAGCATCTGCTCGGCGATGTAGACCTCGAAGTAGCGCTCCGGGGTCTTCTTGAGCACCTCCTCGAGGTGGGTCGAGTTGCCGACCTCCCCGTCGAGCGCGACGACGTCGCCGCGTCGCTGCATCACGGCCGCCAGCCCCTGGCCGAAGGCGAGCCGGGTCGGGACCTTGTCGCCGCCCAGCTCGTAGGTCGGCAGCGGCACCGACGGGTCTGAGTCGAACCGGTGCGGCGTGCCGGATGACTCGGGCTTGGCGACGTCGACGTGGAACGGCCCGACGTTGCCGAGCTCCTCGATCGCCTTGTGTGGATCCTTCAGCGGCTGGCCGTGCTTGCCCTCCTTGTCGGCGGTCTCCGACGCCCCGTAGCCCTTGATCGTCCGCGCGACGATCATCGTCGGGCGGTCGGCGGTCGCCTCGGCGTCCGAGAAGGCGCGGTCGATCGCGGCGATGTCGTGGCCGTCGATCTCGATTGCGTTCCAGCCGGACGCGCGAGCGCGGTCGGCGTAGGAGTTGAGGTTCCAGCCGTGCATCGTCTCGCCGCGCTGGCCGAGCCGGTTGACGTCGACGATCGTGACCAGGTTGTCCAGCCCCTCCTTGCCGGCGTGCTCGACGGCCTCCCAGATCGACCCCTCGGCCATCTCGGAGTCGCCGCAGAGCGTGAACACGCGGTACGGCAGGCGGTCCAGGTCACGGGCGCAGAGCGCGATCGCGGCCGAAATCGGCATCCCCTGGCCGAGCGAGCCGGTGGCGACGTCGACCCATGGCAGCAGCGGCGTCGGGTGGCCCTCCAGGCGTGACCCGAACCTCCGGAAGGTCAGCAGCTCCTCGTCGGTGATCGCGCCCGCGGCGGCGAACATCGCGTAGACCAGCGGCGAGGCGTGGCCCTTGGAGAAGATCAGGTGGTCGTTGTTCGGGTTCTTGGGGTCGTCGTAGTCGTAGCGCAGGTGGCGTGCCATCAGCACGGCCATCAGGTCGGCCGCCGACATCGACGAGGTCGGGTGCCCGGACTGGGCGGCGTCCGCGGCGCGGATCGAATCGATGCGCAGGCGCTGGGCGAGCTGATGGATCTCTTCGTTGGTCATCGTGCCTACCTCTGTGTCCGGGTTCGCTGTTGGAGTCGCCTGCGCACGGCCGCCGGCGGCTGCTCACCGATCGCCTGCACACGCCAAGATTGACAGATACCAGCTATCGCGCCGCGCGTGTAAACGATTGCGGTTCGTACCTGTCGAGGTCAGACGCGTCAGGGCGTACGATTGAGGGCGTGACCACGCTCGGCTTGATACTCCTGATCGTCGGGGCGCTGGTGGCGGTGGTCGAGGCGCACTACCCGACCCATGGGATCGCCGGCGGGCTCGGCGTGGCGGTGATGGCGATCGGGGCGGTGCTCGCGATCTCCGGCCTCGGAGCCGGAGTCCTGCTCGGGCTGGCCGGCGGCTTGGCACTGGCGGGCGCCGGCGGCGCGTACCTTGGCGTGACCGTAAAGCACGCGGCGGGCGCACGGCGCCAGCGCGTCCGCGGCGGTGCCGAAGGACTGATCGGTCAGATCGGGGTCGTGCGCAGCTGGGCCCAGGCGACCGGGAGCGTCTCGCTGCAGGGCGGGGTGTGGAACGCGCGGCGGTCGCCGAGCGTCGACGAAGACCAAGAGCCGGAGCTGGCCAGCGGCGACCGTGTGGTCGTCGAGCGGTTGACGGGCCTGACGCTGTCGGTGCGGCCCGCCGAGGAGTGGGAGCTCTACTGAAATGCGCGCGCTGCGGACATCGCGCGACGATCTCAAGGAGAGCCGATGCTGACCGCGATCATCGTCGTCGTCATCGTTCTGCTGGTGCTCGGCGCCACCGCCCTGGCGGCCTCGGTCCGGGTGCTGCGCGAATACGAACGGGGCGTCGTGTTCCGACTCGGCCGGCTGATGGAGCAGCGCGGCCCCGGCCTGCAGCTGATGATCCCGTCGCTCGACCGGATGGTCCGGATCAGCCTGCGCACGGTCACGCTGACGGTGCCGCCGCAGGAGATCATCACGCGCGACAACATCCCCGCACGGGTGACCGCCGTCTGCTACTACCGCGTGATTGACCCGTCGAAGGCGGTGACCGAGATCGAGGACTTCCCGGACGCGACGTTGCAGATTGCGCAGACGACACTGCGCTCGATCCTCGGGGTCGCCGACCTGGACACGCTGCTGTCCAACCGCGAGCACCTCAACGAGTCGCTGCAGGAGGTGATCGACGCCCAGACCGAGCCGTGGGGGATCAAGGTCACGAGCGTCGAGATCAAAGACGTCGAGATTCCCGAGCGGATGCAGCATGCGATCGCGCGTCAGGCGGAGGCCGAGCGCGAGCGCCGCGCGAAGATCATCAACGCCGAGGGCGAGTTTCAGGCGGCGGCGAAGCTCGCCGATGCCGCCGACGTGATCGGGCGCAACCCGGTGACCCTGCAGTTGCGGTACCTGCAAACGTTGCGTGAGATCGGCGTCAACCAGAACTCCACGGTGGTGTTCCCGATGCCGATCGACCTGATTAAGCCGATGCTCGACGTGATCGGATCCGGCGGCACGGGCGCGAGCGCGACGGGCGCGAACGAGAACGCCCGCGCGGGCGCGAACGGCTCAGCGACCGACCCGCAGCGGGCGGTGGGCCAGGCCGCCGAGCTGAGAGCGGACCCCGCGCCCGAGCTCATCTCGGAGCCGTCGCCGGAGCTCGACCCAGCGATCGGCGGGCTCGAATTGGCCCCGGGCGACGGCGCCCCGGCGCAGTCAGAGCCCGCCCGGCGACTCGACGACCGGTGAACCCCGCGGGCGCCGACTAACCTCTTGGCGCGGCCATGGCACGCCGCGAAGACATCCGCAACCTGGCGATCATCGCCCACGTCGATCACGGCAAGACGACGCTCGTGGACGCCCTGCTGTGGCAGTCGGGCGCGTTTCGCTCCAATCAGTCCGTCAACGAGCGGGTGATGGACTCGATGGACCTGGAGCGTGAGAAGGGGATCACGATCCTCGCCAAGAACACCGCCGTCCGTTACGGCGAGGTCAAGCTCAACATCGTCGACACGCCCGGCCACGCCGACTTCGGCGGTGAGGTCGAGCGCGGGCTGACGATGGTCGACGGAGTGCTGCTGCTGGTCGACGCCTCCGAGGGACCGCTGCCGCAGACGCGATTCGTGCTCCGCAAGGCGCTCGAGGCGCGGCTGCCGGTGATCCTCGTCATCAACAAGATCGACCGGCCCGACGCCCGGATCGACGAGGTGGTCGACGAGGTCTACGAACTGTTCCTCGATCTCGACGCCGACGACTCCCAGATCGACTTCCCGATCGTCTACACCAACGCCAGGGCCGGGACCGCGACGCTCGACGTCGCCGAGTCCGGCACCAATCTGCAGCCGCTGCTGGACCTGCTGGTGGCCCACGTCCCCGCCCCGGAGTACGAGCCCGGGCATCCGCTGCAAGCCCACGTCACCAACCTCGACGCCTCACCGTACGTCGGCCGGCTGGCGATCTGCCGCGTGCGCAACGGCACGATCCGCCGCGGCGAGACCGTCGCCTGGTGTCGCGACGACGGCTCGATCGAGCGAGTCCGGGTGTCCGAGCTGTACGTGACCGAGGCGCTCGACCGCGTCGACGCCGACGAGGCGGGCGCCGGCGAGATCATCTCGGTCGCCGGGATTCCCGGGATCACGATCGGCGACACCCTGGCCGACGCGGCCGACCCGCGGCCACTGCCGGTGATCACCGTCGATGAGCCCTCGCTGTCGGTCACGATGGGGATCAACACGAGCCCGCTGGCGGGGCAGGATGGCACCTACGTGACCGCCAGCCAGCTCCGGTCGCGGCTGGCCCGCGAGCTGATCGGCAACGTCTCGCTGCGGATCTCCGAGACCGAGCGGCCCGACACCTGGGAGGTCCAGGGCCGCGGCGAGCTGGCCCTGGCGATCCTGGTCGAGCTGATGCGGCGTGAGGGCTTTGAGCTGACCGTGGGCAAGCCGCAGGTCGTCACGCGTGAGATCGACGGTACGACCTGCGAGCCGATCGAGCGGATGAGCGTCGATATCCCCGACGACTACGTCGGCGTCGTCACCCAGCTGCTGGCGCTGCGCAAGGGCCGGATGGAGCAGATGGTCAACCACGGCACCGGCTGGGTCCGGATGGAGTACCTGGTCCCGGCGCGCGGCATGATCGGCTTCCGGACCGAGTTCTTGACCGAGACCCGTGGCACCGGGATCGTGCACCACGTGTTCGACCGCTGGGAGCCCTGGCACGGCGAGTTGCGCACGCGGCCGACCGGCTCGCTGGTCGCCGATCGCCGCGGCGCGGTGGCGGCGTTCGCCCTGTTCAGCCTCCAGGAGCGCGGGACCCTGTTCGTCGAACCCGGCGACGAGGTCTACGAGGGGATGATCGTCGGCGAGAACGCCCGTGCCGAGGACCTCGACGTCAACGCGGTCAAGGAGAAGCACCTGACCAACATGCGCATGTCGACCGCCGACGAGCTGGTGCGGCTGGTCCCCAGGCGCGAGCTGTCGCTCGATCAGGCGATGGAGTTCGTCCGCGTCGACGAGTGCGTCGAGGTGACGCCGCACGCGGTCAGGCTGCGCAAGGTCGCGCTGGACAAGACCTCGCGCGTGAAGCTTGCCCGGGCCCGGGGCAGGGCCGCGGTCAGCTGACCGGGGCAGGGCCTGTCGGACGGTGGCGACCGGGTCTACGGCGTGCTTGAGACGTCCGACCACCGACGATCGCCGCCCAGCTCGTCGGCGACCGCGTCCCACACCTCACGGGAGTAGCCCATGCCGACATGGGAGACGTCGACCTCGACCTGGATCGCGGCCGGGTCCAGGCACGACTCCCAGTTGACGACCTCGTCGCTGCGCGAGTACAGCGAGATGAAGTTGACCTCGTCGGGGAACGGCGCCACGACCGCGGCCCGCGTGCGCGCGCAGCAGTCGCCGCGCAGGCAGTTAAAGCTGAACAGGCCCGGCACGCCGAGCGACCCGAGCGTCCCCACGGTCAGGATCGGCGGCCAGATCCGCGGCTTGACCGACAGTTGATCGCGCAGCGGCGAGCCGAGCGTCACCAGCGACCCGATCAGGTCCGGCCGCAGCGTCGCCAGCGCCCGCCCGATCACGCCGCCGCGGCTCTGGCCGACGAGCAGCGCCCGCTTGCCGGAGTGCTGCACCGCCTGCTCCAGCCGCTGCTCCAGATCGATCACGGTCGGCTCCATGCAGCGCGTGTTCCAGCGCATCCCCGAGCGCGCCAGTACGAAGCCCCCGGTGCGCAGCCACACCGCCATCCGCGTCAGCGTCTGGTCGCCGGCCATGAAGCCCGGCACGAGCATCACCGGGCGGCCGTCGCCGTTGGGCGGCGCGGGCCAGTGCTCGTGGTCGTAGGTGGAGAGCCACTCCGAGACGACCCGCGGACCGGGTGGCGAGAGCGGAATCCCGAACCGGGGGATCGAGATCGCGCCGACGCTCATGAACCGATCCTATTGCCGGACGCGGCATCCCGCGTCGAGCCACCTGGCGCTCGGTAGAGTGGCCCGCCGATGAGCTGCTGGGGACCATGATTTGACGGTCGCCGCACGTCGTCCGGTGCGACGCCGGGGTCAGTAGCGTGTCGTTCGGGCGGTACCTGGTGGGCGTCGTGCTGCTGATCGTCTGCGTCGGGGCGCTCGCGCTGGGGGCGCGCCGGCTGCGGGGCTGGATCGCGCCGTCCTACGAGGGCGTGGCCGGACGGGTTGCCGACGGGGTGATGCTGCTGGCGCTGCTGACCGTGACGCTGGAGGTGGTCGGCGTGATCGGCGTGCTCGAGCTGCCCGGCGTGGTCGCCGGGTGTCTGATCGTCGGCGCGCTCACGTGGGTGCTGGGCACGCGCCGCACCGCCGCGCGGGCGGCGGTGCGCGGCGGCGGCGGCCCGGTCGCCCCGCGCCCGGCCCCGGCGCCGCATCGCCCGATCGGGCCCCATCGCCGGCTGGTGACCGCGGTCGCGATCGCGGGCGTGTCGGTCGTAGCCGCGGCGTGGCTGGGTTGGACGATCTTCGCCTACCGCCACGGGATGGAGACGATCGACACGCTCTGGTACCACATGCCGTTGGCGGCGCGGTTCGTCGAGGACCACAACATCCGTCACCTGCAGTACTTCGACGGCGACGCGATCACGGTCTTCTATCCGGCCAACTCCGAGCTGCTGCACGCGTTCGGGATCGTCGTGTTCGGCAACGACCTGCTGTCGCCGGCGATCGATCTCTGCTGGGGCGCGTTCGCGCTGTGCTGCGCGTGGGCGATCGGCCGGCCGTGGGGACGGGAACCGCACTGCCTGCTGGCGTGCCTGCCGGTGCTGATGACGCCCGGGCTGGTCGACACGCAACCGGGCGGCGCCTACGACGACATCGTCTGCATCGCGCTGCTGCTGGCCGCCGTGGCGCTGATCGTGAACGGGCGCGCCGATCAGGCGGGCGGGCGGCGATTGACGCTGGGCGCCACCGCGTTGGCCGCGATCCCGGCCGGGATCGCGCTCGGAACCAAGTACACGATGATCGTGCCGGCGATCGCGCTCGGGCTCGGGCTGGTCGCATTCCTCGGCGAGGGGCAACGGCGCCGGCACGCGGCCACGTGGGCCGGCGGCCTGATCCTGCTCGGCGGCTACTGGTACCTGCGTGACGGGATCGCGGTTGGCAACCCGCTGCCGTCGCTGTCGCACATCGGCCCGATCTCGCTGCCCGCCCCCCACACCGACCGCAGCTACACCGTCTGGGAGTACCTCACGAACGGGTCGATCTGGCGAAGCATCTTCGTCCCGGGGCTGCGGCAATCGCTCGGCCTCGCCTGGTGGGCGGTGATCACGGGCGCGTTCGCCGGCGGCGTGCTGGCGCTGGTGAACCGCCACGAGCGGAGGCTGGCGCTGATCGGCGGGGTGACGCTGCTGTCGGGCTTCGCGTTCCTGGTGACGCCACAGCTGCTGGGCGTTCCCGGCGTCCCGTTCTTCTTCGTGGTCAACGTCCGCTATTGCGCAGCACCGCTGATCCTGGGGCTGATCCTGCTGCCGTTGACGCGACCGCTGCGCCACGCACGGGTAACGCTGACCTGGACCGTCGCCAGCGCGCTGATGCTGCTGTTCACGGCACTCGATCCCGGCGTCTGGCGCTCCGGGTTTCCCGTCAAGCCGTTCGCCGCGGCGCTCCACGGCGGCGCGGCGCTGGCCGGCGCGGCGCTCGCCGCCGTGATCCTGATCGCCGGCGAAGCCTGGCTCTGGCGCGGCGCTGAGATCACGGCATGGCTGCGCGCGGCCGTCACGCGCAGCAGCGCACGGGCGGCCACCGCGGCCGCGACCGTCGCCGCGGTCCTGGTCGGGCTCGCCGGCTGGCTGGTCGGCGACGCCTACGCGCACGACCGGTACCGCGACTCGCCGCCGCTGCCGGCGATCTACGCCTGGGCCCAGCACGTGCAGCACGCGCGGATCGGGATCGTCGGATTGACGTTGCAGTACCCGCTGACCGGTTCGAGCGCGTCCAACCACGTGCAGTACATCGGGGTCGCCCGGCCGCACGGTGGCTTTGCGCAGGCGCCGACGTGCCGGCAGTGGCGAACGGCCGTCAACCGCGGGCGTTATGACTTCGTGGTCGTCGCCTCGGCAACGCTGACCTCGCTCGCCCTGATGCCCGAGCTGCGCTGGACGCAGACCAGCCCCAACGCGCGGACGATTCGCCGTCAGTTTGAGGGCGACACCGAGATCGGGGTGCTGTACCGGATCACCGGGCCGCTGGACCCCGCGACCTGTCACCGCTGACCACCGGGGCGTGTTGCGATGGGTGGCCGCCGGCGCGCGGACCGCGGATCGGCCGCGCCGGCACCGCCTCGCCGATCGTGATCACCGCCCCGGCTCGCAGCCCGGGGCGCGCGCGCAGCGCTCCGGGGATCATCGGCAACGCCTGCAGCGCTCCGCGCAGGAAATCGCCCAACACGCGATCGCGCAGCGCGTGCCACGCCCAGCCGAGTTGGCGGTAGGCGACCAGCGGCAGCCAGCGGCCGGGGAACGCCTTGGCCACGAGCACCAATGTGTTGCGCTCGACGAGCCGCCGATGACCGCCGCTCAGCTGGTGCGAGGACCCCTCGCCGGCGTGCCACGCCACGACCGGCTCATAGCGACAGCGCCAGCCGCGCAGCCGCAGCCGCAGGGCCAGGTCGACGTCCTCGAGATAGGCGAAGTAACGCTCGTCGAAGCCCCCAACTGCCGCCAGCGCGTCGCGGCGGTACAGCGCGGCCCCGGCGCATGCGCCGAACACCTCGCCCGGGGCGTCGAAGCGACCGTCGTCAAGGCCGAACCGGCCGCGCTGCTCGCAGGCGCCGTCACGCCGCAGCACGTCGCCGGCGTCGTAGACGATCCCCGGCTCGCCCAGCGCCAGCAGCTTGCACGCCACCGAGGACGCCCCGGCGTCGCCGTCAAGCGCGGCCACCATCCGGGTGAGCCACTCCGGCGCCAGCACGACATCGGTGTTCAGCAGCGCGATCGCGTCACCGTCCGCGGCGTCGATGCCCACGTTGGCGGCGTGCGCGAAGCCGGTGTTGGCGCCGAGCTCGATCACGACCACGTCCGGGTACCGGTCACGCACGTAGGCCATCGAGCCGTCGACCGAGCCGTTGTCGACCACGATCGTCTGACTCGCGGCGAGCGTCTGGGCGGCGAGCGAGCCGAGGCAGCCCTCGAGCCACCGCAGCCCGTTCCAGACCGGGATCACGACCGACACGCGGGAGCTGTGGCGTGGCGCTGACAGACCCGCGATCTTGACCGATCGCCACCTGGCCCGCCCACCCCGGCGCCGGTACGCTGCAGCCCCGGTGGCGACCCGAACCGACTCACCGGCGCGGACGCGCGCGCTCCGATCCGCGCTGGCGGCGATCGCCGTCGTCACGGTCGCGTGGTTCGTGGTCGGCGCACGCCAGGCGCATCTGGTCGGGGCCGCGACCCAGCAGCTCGACAACGGGGCGGGGCAGCACGCCGGCACCAGCAGGCACACCGAATCGCTGCTGAGCTCGGCGGCCTTCCTGTCCCCCGGCACCGACGTGACGCTACTGCGTGCCCGCCTGGCGATGGAGCAACACGACTGGACGCGCGCGAAGCGGCTCGTGGACGACGCGACCGCATCCGAGCCCGACAACCTCGCGGTCTGGATCTCCTCGCTTGACCTCGCCGTCGCCCACCCGTCGTCGGCCGACGTCACGCGGACGCTGGCGCGGGTGCGCACGCTCGATCCGATCGACGCGCCGGCCGCCGAAGCGATCGTCCGGACGTTTCGCCACGGCCACCGCTGATCAGGCGTCCAGCGCCGCGCCGATCTCGCCCAGCACGCGATCGTCGAATGACCGACGCCAGTCCCGGCTCCAATTGACCGCGCTGCCCCGCAGCCGCCGGGGATGATCGTCGGCCGCGGTCACCGCGGCGCGCAGCCCCTCGGTCACGCCGTCGATCGTCGGCGTCACCGCGATCAGGTTCTCCGAGATCTCCGCCATCGCCGCCGCCGTCTTGTGCTCGAACGTGTTGGTGACGGTCACCAGCCCACCGGCGGCCATCTCGATCGGCACCAGGCTCGGATGCGGGGTGTACATCAGCGCGAGCCCGACGTCGAAGTCCCGCAGCAACTCCGCGTACTCAGCCTGGGCCGAGCGCGGCAGCAGCGACAGTGACGCGCCGCCGCCCAGCGCGACCGTGCGACGCTCGCCGACGGTACCGATCCCCCACAGCTCCCAACCGTCGAGCACGCCCCCGTCCAAGGCCCGCGACAGTGCCAGCACGCCCAGCTCGAACATGTTGCGGGCCGCGTGCTGCTCGGGCCGGGCGTAGAACAGCAGCTTGCGCGTGCGACGCGCCGCCAGCTCGGGCTCGGTCGGCGCGACGACATCGGTGATCGCGTTCTGAAACGCCACCGACACACGCTCGCCGGGGCCGGTCGCGAACACGCCGATCCGATGGTGGCGGAAGTAGTCACGCAGCAGCTCGGTCGAGAACACCGCATCGTGCGGCAACGCATAGCTCTGCTGCGCCAGCGCGGCGTACGTGCCCATCGCGAAGGTGAACGGCTCGTACTCCTGGATCAGGTACAGGAACCGTCCGC
>Ga0302326_10018453_pt1 | contig 14473 bp, 12 predicted proteins | sample Palsa_T0_3_FD_202264 | JGI IMG/M metagenome (GOLD analysis project Ga0302326, IMG submission 202264) | Peat permafrost microbial communities from Stordalen Mire near Abisko, Sweden - Palsa_T0_3 | ecosystem: Environmental > Terrestrial > Soil > Palsa > Peat permafrost | place: Sweden: Abisko... | reverse complement strand
GTGATGATGCCAAGCGTGCCTTCGGCGCCGATGAACAAGGACTTGACGTCGTAGCCGGTATTGTCCTTGCGCAGGCTCTTCAGCGCCGAGAGCACGCGGCCATCGGCCAACACCACCTCCAGTCCCAGCACGAGGTCGCGCATCATCCCGTAGCGCAATACCGCCGTGCCCCCGGCATTGGTGGAGAGGTTGCCGCCGATCTGCGCGGTTCCTTCCGAACCCAAACTCAAGGGAAAAAGACGATTCGCGTCGCGCGCCGCCGTTTGCGCCCCGGCCAGCGTGCAGCCGACTTCGACGATCATCGAATAGTTGGCGGCGTCGACCTGCCGCACCCGATTCAGGCGCTGCAAGGATACGACAATCTGCGAGCCGCTCTCGTCCGGAGTGGCGCCGCCGCAGTAGCTGGTGTTGCCGCCATGCGGCACCAGCGCGACAGCGTCACGGTCGCAAATCCTCAAGATCTTCGAGACTTCATCGACGCTGCGGGGACGCAGCACCAGCGGCGTGGCGCCGTGATAGAGTCCCCGAAAATCGGTTAGATAGGGCGCCAAGTCGGCCTGCGATTCCAGAGAATTGTCGGGACCGACCGCTTCTTTAAGTTCGGCGAGCGTCGCGGAACTAGGCGGGCGCGGCATGGACGATTACAGCCGCTTGCCCCCGCCGTCGCGAATCGCGGCGGGCACCGGCTTTAAATCCCAGATCACGCCGAAAAGCGACATCAGCTTCAATACATAAAACGTGACGTCGAATTCCCACCAATAAAAGCCCTGCCGGGCCGAAGCGGGGTAATGATGGTGATTGTTATGCCAGCCTTCGCCCAAGGTGATAATCGCCAGCCAGGGATTGTTGCGGCTGGCGTCGCCGGTCTTGTAGCGCTGGCGACCGAACACATGCGAGAGCGAATTAATGGTGTAGGTACCGTGATAGACCAGCACGGTGGAAATAAAGAAGCCCCAGACCAGCATCTGCCATCCGGTGGTGTGAAGCCCCGGTGCAACATGCTTCAAGAGCACGCCGAGCAGAAACACCCCAACCCCCAGCGCGGTCGGAACCACGACATCGAAGCGGTCCAAGAACCGCAGCTCGGGATACTTCAGCAGATCCTTCACTCGCGATAAATCCGCCGCAAAGTGCTTATGGGACATGAACCAGCCCATGTGGCTCCAGAAAAATCCGTGCTGGACCGGCGAGTGCACATCTTCAGGCTTGTCCGAGTGGACATGATGGTGGCGATGATGTGCCGCCCACCAAATCGGGCCGCGCTGTACTGCCGAGGCGCCCAACATGCCAAAGATGAATTGTCCAAGGCGTGAAGTTTTGAAGGTGCGATGTGAAAAATAGCGATGATAAAAGCCGGTGATGGCAAACATGCGCAGCAGGTAGAGCACGATCGTCACTGCCAATGCGACCCAGCTGAAGCCGACCCAAATCACTGCCAGACATGCGGCATGCATGAGAAGAAACGGCAATACCCGCGCCCAATCGATGTGCCTTCCTGCTTCCTTCAGCGCCGGCTCGCGCGGGCGTGTCGCAAAGTCGCTGTTGCCGAACCACCGCGAGAGTTCATTGCCCACGCGCACCGCGGTGGGGGACTCGATCACGATTTCATTTTCTGGCGTCATGGGTAACCTTAAGTTTTCAGTGCCGCAATTCGTTCGTCCAACGGCGGATGGGTCATAAACAGCCGCATGATTCCATCCGAGCCGCCCGTATTAATGCCGAAAGCCTGCAGTTGCTGCGGCATCGGCTCTCCCTGACTGCGCTTCAGCATTTGCAGTGCATCGATCATGTTCGCGGTACCGGTCAGATCCGCGCCGCCTCGATCCGCACGGAACTCGCGCCGTCGCGAATACCAGCAAACGATCACGCTCGCGAGAATGCCCAGCACGAACTGCGCCACCATCGTGGTCAGGAAAAAACCGATTCCCGAACCCTGCCGGTCATTGCGCAGGATCGCCCGATCGACGATGCCGCCGATGATACGCGCGAGAAAGATCACGAATGTATTTAACACGCCTTGCAAAAGAGCGAGGGTAACCATATCACCGTTTGCGACGTGTGTGATTTCGTGACCCAGTACCGCCTCGACCTGCGTGCGCGACATGTTGCGCAGCAGACCGCTGCTCACCGCCACCAGCGCCGCATTGCGGCGCGCGCCGGTCGCGAAGGCATTCATTTCCTCGGCATCGAAAATGCCGACTTGCGGCATTCCCAAATGGGCTTGCTCCGCCAGCCGCTTGACGGTGCCCACCAGCCAACGTTCCAGTTCGGATTGAGGGCTCTCGATGATCCGTACCCCCATCATGCGTTTGGCAGTCCACTTGGACAGAGCCAGCGAAATGAGAGATCCGCCAAATCCGAAAATGGCCGCAAAAACCAGCAAGCCGCCCGTGCCGCCCTGCATCAGATGCACGCCGAACACATTCTCGACGATGAACAGCACCAAGCTGAGCAGTGCCAGTACCGCAATATTGGTCAGGACGAATAGGAAAATGCGTTTCATGGGGCTTCGGATCGGGAAAAAGGGCCGCAATATGGTAACGCGGCTTGAGCCATGGTCGGGACGTTGAGGTTCAATTTCAAGCTAGAGTGTTCGGATGGCCTAGCCAGCGTGGATTCTGGTTGACCGCCACGCGGACAATCATCCGCTATGTTGTTGTAAAATAGAACATTATTCTTTCAGAGTCAGAGCATGCAATATCGGGACTACTACGAAATTCTTGGGCTAACGCGAAGCGCCGACGCCGATGAGGTGAAGAAGGCCTACCGCAAGCTGGCGCGCAAGTTTCATCCGGATGTCAGCAAGGAAAAGAACGCCGAGGAGAAATTCAAAGAGGTACAGGAAGCCTATGAGGTCTTGCGCGACAGCGACAAGCGAGCCGCCTACGACCAGCTCGGGCGGGATTTTCGCAATGGGCAGCAGTTTCGACCGCCGCCTGACTGGTCGCAGCGTTTTGGAAACTCAGGCGGTCAGCGATTCTCGGATCTCAATGGTTTCAGCGATTTCTTCTCCAGCCTGTTTGGCGGCGGAGGCTTGGGTGGGGGCAACTCCGGACAAAGCGATGCGGACGCAGGTCACTTGGACGTCACGGTCGAAGAAGCATTTGCCGGCACCAAGCGGCGAGTCGCGCTCAACGAGCACGGTCGCCAGCGTCAGGTCGATGTACAAATTCCTGCGGGCGTCACAGAGGGGCAACCGCTGCGCATTCCCGGCATCGGGGGGCGCGCGTCGCTGATTTTTCGAATTCGTTTGCGCCCGCACCATCTTTACGAGGTGGCCGGCAAGGACGTTCAGATCGAACTGCCCCTGGCACCGTGGGAGGCGGCTTTGGGCGCGAAGGTCGCGGTTCCGACGCTGGGAGGAACCGTGGAACTTACCGTGCCCGCAGGAGCCCAATCCGGCCAGAGGCTCAGGCTGCGAGCCAGGGGATTTCCGGGGAGCCCGGCCGGAGACCAGATGGTCACGATCAAGTTGGTGACGCCGGCTGCGCATAGCGCCACGGAGAAGGAAGCCTACGAGCGTATGAAGCGCGATTTCAAATTCGATCCGCGCGCCGACTGGCCCTAGGCACACGAGCCTGAGGACACGGAGCGCATGCCTAGCCGCCGGTCAGCACGTCCTCGCGCAGTACGAAATCGGGCGACATGACCGTCTCGCCTTGCCTCGCCTGAGCCACTTGCACACTTTGCGGTTTCACGAAAACCGCGGACACTTCCGGATGAGTGTCGCGGATCTGCTTTTCCAGATCGACCACGGCGCGCTCGATATCCGGTGCCCGCATGTAGTCGAAGAAATCGAGACTTAAGTAGACCACGATGCTGTTCGGCGCGAGATGCACGGTCGCAATGCTGTTGGCGTTGCAAACGCCGGGCATCCCTGCCGCAATGCGAATGACGGCATCACTTAACAAGGGATCGGCGCGCTCGCCGATGAGCAGCGCCTTCGATTCTTGCGCCAATAGCGCTGCGACTCCGGCCAGAATGGCCGCAATCAATAAGGATGCGATGCCATCCCAACGGCTGTCGCCCGTGAGGATTGCCGCGGTCGTGCCGGCCGCCGCGACCAAAATCCCGAATACCGCGGCCGTGTCCTCGAAGACCACAATGAATGCCGGCGGGTCCTTCGATTGGCGGAACGCCTCCCACCAACCGAGATTGCGCTTGGAGCGCCTGAATGCCCTCGCGCCTATAAACCAGGAACTGCCTTCGAATACCAAGGACGCAGCGAGTACCAGGTAGATGACCAGCGGCCGTTCGATCGGGTGCGGCTGCAGCAGGCGCTGGATACCCTGGTAGGCTGAAACACCGGCGCCCACCGCGAAGATCAGCAACGCCACTACAAAGCTCCAAAAATACAGCTCCCGAGCATAGCCCAAGGGGTGCTGGCGATCCGCGGGTCGGCTGGAGCGGGCGATGCCGTACAGCAGCAGGAGTTCATTGATCGTGTCGACCAGCGAATGCACCGCCTCGCTCAGCATCGCCGCCGAGCCCGTCACCGCGGCGGCAACGAATTTCGCCGCCGCAACCAGCACATTGCCGGCCAGTGCTGCCCAAACCGCCTTGAGGGTGCCGCTTGTCGCCATGCCGGATTCTAGCTTGAAGAATCGCCCGCGGCCCCCAACTTGAGCCGTACCAACCCTAAACTGCCAAGGCCATGACCACAGAAACCGAGCCGGCGGCTGCACAAAAGCCGCAAATCAAGGAGTTCCAGGCGGAAACCAAGCAAGTGCTGCGCTTGGTGATCCATTCGCTGTACTCGCACAAGGAAATTTTCCTGCGCGAGCTGATCTCGAATGCCTCTGATGCCTGCGAGAAATTGCGCTTTGAGGCGATCGCCAAGCCTGAGCTTTTGGGCAGTGATGCGCTCTCAATCACGCTGACCCCAGACACCGGCGCCGGCACCCTGAGCATCAAGGACAACGGCATCGGCATGAGCGAGGCTGAGATCATCGACAATCTCGGCACCATCGCGCGCTCCGGCACCAAGAAATTTCTGGAGACTTTGAGCGGCGATTCCGCCAAGGACGCGCAGCTGATTGGCCAATTCGGCGTCGGCTTTTATTCGGCGTTCATTGTGGCCGACAAAGTCACTGTGCTCACCAAACGCAGCGATTCGCCCGGCGTGCGCTGGGAGTCCGACGGCGAAGGCCAATATGAAATTCAAGCCGCCGACAAGACCGATCGCGGCACTGAAGTCATTTTGCACCTGCGGGACGAGGACAAGGAGTTCCTGGAGGCGGCGCGCCTGCGCCAATTGGTGCGCAAGTATTCCGATCATTTGAGTATTCCGATCGTCCTGAAGACGGGCGATACGGAAGAGACGCTGAATCAGGCAAAGGCCTTTTGGACGCGGCCGAAATCGGAACTGAACGACGAGGACTACCAGGCGTTCTACAAGCACATCTCTCACGATTCTGAGGACGCGCGGGTTTGGGCGCATAACAAGGTCGAAGGCAATATCGAATATACCTCGCTCCTGTACCTACCGAAGCACGCGCCGTTCGATTTGTACGACCGCGACCAGAAGGGCGGCATCCAGCTGTACGTCAAACGCGTCTTCATCATGGACAAGGCGGCGGAGCTCTTACCCCCGTACCTGCGCTTCATGCGCGGACTGGTGGATTCCTCCGATCTGCCATTGAACGTGTCGCGCGAGCTGCTGCAAAACAATCGGACGGTCGAGAAAATCAAAGCGGCCCTGGTCAAGCGCACGCTGGATCTGCTCGAGGACCTGGCCGCGAGCAAGCCGCAAGAATACGCGGAGTTTTGGAAGACCTTCGGCACGGTCTTCAAAGAAGGCATCATTGATGACCCGGCCAACAAGGTCAGGATCGCGAAATTGATGCGCTTTCACTCGACCGCGGAGAGCGGCGAGGCACCCAGTGTCACACTCGAGGCCTATGTGTCGCGCATGAAGGCGGACCAAAAGGCCATTTACTACCTTACCGCCGATTCCTTGGCGGCAGCCCGCAACAGCCCGCACCTGGAGGGCTCCCGCGCCCAGGGCATGGAGGTGTTGTTGTTGACGGACCGCATTGATGAGTGGGTCGCGGGTCATTTGCACGAGTTCGAGGGCAAGCCGCTCGCGAATGTCGCTAGCGCCGCGGCCGACGTCGCTTCCGCCATCGAAACTCCGGAAAAAGCCGCAGCGGAAAGCGCCTTTAAGGACACGCTTGATCGCCTCGCCAAGGCGCTGGCGGGCAAGATCGCCAAGGCGCAAGTATCGGCGCGTCTCACTGATTCACCCGCGGTGTTGATTGCCGGTGAGTTCGGCCTGAGCTTGCGCATGGGACGAATCCTCAAACAAGCCGGACAGACCAATCCCTTTGCGGCACTGCCGATCCTTGAACTGAATCCCAAACACCCGCTCGTTCTGCGGCTCAAGGACACGGCCGACGCGGAAGCTTTCGCTGATTTGGCGCACGTGCTCTATGACCAGGCGATGCTGGCCGAGGGCGGCGAATTGGAAGATCCGGCGAGCTTCGTGCGGCGCGTAAACAAGCTCATTGTGGAAGGGCTTTCCGCACAGCCGAAAATTATCTTGAGCTGAACATGCTGACGCCACAATGGGCTGCAAACGACGGTGCAACAGCGGCGGGCGGCAATCCCGATGTCGATGATGCGCCGCTGCTCGACGCCTACTCAGGCGCGGTGATCGGCGCGCTGGAGCGAGTCGCACCCGCGGTCACTTTCATCGAAGTGGTGGGCCCAGCCCGCGCGGCCTCACGCGGCCGGCGCGCCGAGCAGGCAAGCGGCTCTGGTTTTCTTTTCACGCCCGACGGCTACCTGCTCACCAACAGTCATGTGGTGGACGGTTCCGATGAGATCACGGTACGCCTGAATGACGACACGCGATTTCACGCCGACCTCGTGGGCAATGACCCGGACTCGGATTTGGCGGTGCTGCGCATCGGACACCCTGGCGCGCTGCCCTATGCGGAGTTTGGCGATTCTTCGCGTTTGAAAGTAGGCCAGGTCGCCATCGCAATCGGCAATCCGCTCGGCTATTCGAGGACGGTGACGGCGGGCGTCGTGTCGGCGCTCGGCCGCACGTTGCGCGCAAAATCCGGCAGGCTCATGCACGATGTCATTCAGACCGACGCTGCGCTCAATCCGGGCAACTCCGGCGGTCCGTTGGTTGATTCGAAGGGGCGGGTTATCGGAGTCAACACGGCGATGATCCCGCAAGCCCAAGCCATTTGTTTTGCCACCGGAATCAATACGGCGAAATGGGTTATTGGCCAGCTGTTTGCGCATGGTAGGGTACGCCGGGCGTACATAGGCGTTTCCGGCGCCACCGTGCCGATCGCGACGCGGGTGGTGCGGCATTTCAGCTTGCCGGGAAACACGGCGGTGCATGTCGCCGACGTCGTGGCGGGCAGCCCGGCTGCTCTTGCCGGCGTGCAGACAGGAGATCGCATGGTTGCGCTCGACGGCGTGCGCATCAATGGAATCGACGGTCTACAGCGCACCCTCGAGGCGAGCTTGATTGGCCGGGAGTGCGAATTGCAATTATTGCGCAGGTCGAGCGTGCTCAAGACGACGATCCGACCGATAGAAATGCCGCTGCATCGAGCCAGCGGTAAGTGAGTTCAACAGCGGAAGGGCGGTAATGAGTCAATTGCATACAGTCACCTTGGCGGTTCCCCCAGAACCCGGCGACCATTCACAAGGATCCGAGCACGCGCGGGTCACTGTCGTCGAGTACGGTGATTTCGAATGCCCGAGCTGCAAGGTTGCGGCCGCGACGCCTTCGCTGCTGATGGAGCGCTTTCCCAGCCAGGTGCGTTTCATATTCCGAAATTTCCCCTTGGAGGAGGCGCATCCCCATGCGCTGCTGGCGGCCGAAGCCGCCGAGGCCGCCGGAGCCCAGGGAAAATTTTGGCCGATGTACGATCTGCTATTTCGCAATCAGGCGCATTTGAAGGCAGCGGATCTGCAGCGCTACGCGAAGGAATTGAACTTGGACATGGCGCGCTACGTGGCGGAGATGGACGATCACATCTACTTGCAGAAGGTCCGCGAGCACATTGCCAGCGGCCGTTTGAGCCATATTCGTGCGACGCCGACGTTCTTTCTCAACGGCGTGGTTGAGGACATTTCTTTTGGCATGAAGGCGTTGCACGACGCAGTCGCCGCGGCGGTCTCGCGGCACCAATAAAAAGGGCGCCTTTGAGAGGCGCCCGAACGGGGAATATCTTAAAGCAGGGGCGGTTAGCTCCAATCGTCTCCGCCGCCACCGCCCAGGCCGCCACCACCGTCATCCCAGGAGCCGGGATCGTTGGCGCCGAAGTCATTGCCGCCCATGTCGCTATTGCTGGAGTTGGGCTCGGCTGCGTCGGCTGAGGGAATGACGCCCCCTTGGTGACCGCCATCCAAAAAGTGATGCGCGAGCTCCTCCCCGGCGACTACACCGGCACCCACCGCCAAGCCGGAGGCGAGGCCGCCAGCGATACCGGAACCCATACCGCCACCCATTGGCGCGGGGCCATAACCCTGGGGCCCGTAACCGGGGCCATAGCCCGGGGGAGCACCGCCCACTCCAGGGCCGCCGGCGACGGGATACTGGCTATAGGGCGTCCGGCGCCGAAACAGCATCATCAGAAGGCCGACCACGATCAGGCCAATGATCAGGCCGCCCCAAGGAAAATGCGGCGCGGAGCGCGCCGGATAGGAGATGATCTGGGACCCCGCCGACCGCGGCTCGCCCAAGCCGAGCTTTGATTTCAACTCCAGCACGGAACCGGGCTTGAACTCGGTTAGACCCGGATTCAGGCGCTCGGTGGTGCTAAATTCGGCGCGGGCGAGCGGAATCTTACCCTCTCTAGCGTACAACTCCGCTTGTACCCAGTGCGCGTTGGCGCTGGTGGGATGATCGGCGAGCACTTGAGTGATCATTTGCTGCGCCTGGTCGAGATGGCCGCTGTCGGCCGCCTCATAAATCTGATGCATAGTCGGATCAGCAGCTTGCGCAAAGCTCAGCGACCCAAATGCGAAGGTCGCGCCCAAACCCAGCGCAGCAGTGGCGAGAACTAATTTCCGCATGGCAAAGCCCTCAACAGGTCGAATTGACCCTTGTTGGGTTAGATATGGGCGCTCCGGCGAAGTTCAACGGCCGCAGGCTTAGGGACGCGGCTGTAGGAATCAGCGGCTACAGTACGCCGCGGCGCTTTTGGTCGAGCTCGATGGACTCGAACAGTGCCTGGAAATTCCCCTCGCCAAAACCGTCATTGCCCTTGCGTTGAATGATTTCAAAGAAGATCGGGCCAATCGCGTTCTTGGTGAAGATCTGCAGCAGAATGCCGCTCTTCTCGGTGCCGTCGATCAGGATCCCGCGGCTCATGAGCTCGGGCACGGATTCACGATGACCGACCACGCGGGCATCGACTCCTTCGTAATAGGTCGCGGGCGTTTCCTGGAATTCGACACCGCGGGCGCGCAGCGCATCCACAGTCTTGTAGATATCGTCGGTCCCCAAGGCGATGTGCTGAATGCCTTCTCCCTTGTACTCGTTTAAATATTCTTCGATCTGGCTCTTGTCGTCTTGGCTCTCATTGATGGGAATACGAATCTTGCCGCAGGGCGAAGTAAGCGCGCGGGAGAACAAACCGGTCTCCTTGCCTTCGATGCTGAAGTAGCGAATTTCCCTGAAGTTGAACAGCTTCTCGTAGAAGCCGGCCCACACGTTCATGTTGCCGCGCCTGACGTTGTGCGTGAGGTGATCGATGCGCAGCAAGCCCACCGGAACATGCGGCTCGGTATCGATGACGGGTATGAAGTCGACATCGTAAATGGTGCGCTCGCCATATCGATCGACCAAGTAGATCAGGCTGCCGCCGATTCCTTCGATTGACGGAATATTCAATTCCATGGGACCCGCGGTGACCGGTCCGGGTTTCGCACCCAGATCCAAAGCGCGCGAATAAGCCAAGCGCGCGTCGGCGACGCGAAAGGCCATGGCGCAGGCGCAAGGCCCATGAGCGCGCGCAAACCTCTGTGCAAAGCTGTCGTGCTCTGCGTTGATGATGAAATTGATGTCGCCTTGATTGTGCAGCGTCACGTTCTTCGAGCGGTGGCGCGCGACCGCCGGCAAACCCATGCCCTCGAACAGCCGGCGCAGCAGTTCAGCATCGGGCGCGGCGTACTCGACGAATTCGAATCCGTCGGTGCGCATCGGGTTCGTAATGCTGAGTTCGGCGTTCATGACGAGACGATCACTTTGCTCTGCGCGGAGATGGCGGTGCCGAATACGTAATCCCACACGTGTGTGGTGACGCCGAAGTTGCCGCGCTTGGGCGAATGGTGGTGACGCATGTGCCAGGCGCGAAGGTCGCTGAAATAGGCCGACGAAGGCTTGCGCGTATGGTGGTGAATCACATGATGCACATAGCCGTACCACCAATAGCCCGTCATGACGCCTACAGTCATACCATTGGCCACGTTGAAACCCACCCACCACCAGAAGGGCAGCAGGATGACGCTAAGCCAGACAGTTACACTGATCCAGGACGGCGTGCCGATAAGCGCCAGCGGCTCGCCGTGATGCAGGCTGTGCATGGGCGAGAATACCGGCATCCAATGCAATGCTATTCGATGCAGCGCGTATTCCAGCAAGGTCCAGAGGACCAAACCCGCCAGGCACGCACCGAGCCATTCCCGGCCGCCATGCCAGGTAAACTGCTTGAAATTCACGGCCGTCAGCGCGACCACCGTGATCGGATAAACCACGAAATCGGAGTAATAGCTGAATTTGCTGAGTGCCATCGTTGCACCTCGCTCTTATGAATATGCTATTTGACCACGAATCCAACCAAATGTTAGCCGAAGAATAACCCCGCCGCACGGCCTTCTAGCCATCCTGGCTTGGTAGAATTTCCTAAATATGCGAAAAACCCTTGTAATCGTGGGCGCGGGATTCTCTGGCACCGTGCTTGCCGCCAATCTTCTGCGGCGGCCGCCGACGGGCGGCACCGACATCGTGCTCATCGAGCGCAGCAACGTCATGGGCCGCGGCGTGGCGTACGCCGCGCACGAATATCCTTATCTTCTTAACGTGCCCGCGGCCCGCTCGTCGGCCGATTCTCGCGATCCTCTGCAATTTCTGCGTTTTGCGCAAGGTCGCTTGCCGCACGTCGATCGCGAGGACTTCCTGCCGCGCGCGCTGTACGGCGAGTACCTGCAGGATCTTCTGCTGCGCGCGGAGCGCGAGGCGCCGGCGCATGTGCGTTTGATTCGCGTGTTTGGCGAAGTAACGGGCATTGCGCGCGCAGCCGATGGCGCCGCCTTGGCGGCCGAATTTTCAGATCGGGCGCCGATCCTGGGCGATGCTCTGATCCTCGCCCTGGGAAATCCATCGGTGCCCGTGCCGAACTGGGCGCAACAACTGAACGGTCACGCTGCGTTCCGGCAAGACCCGCGGGATTTACCCGAGAACTTGGGCTCGGAACACTCGGTTCTCATCGTCGGCAACGGTTTGACGATGGCGGACGCGGCATCGGTATTGAGCCGCCATCCCGAGCGGATGCCCACGCTGCACACGATTTCGCGCCGCGGACTGATACCGAAAACGCAGACGACCTTTCATACGGGCGCCATGCGTGGCAGCGGCGAGACGTTGCTGTCATCGGCGCACTCTCTGCGCAACCTGCTGCGCGCCTGCCGCGACTTGGCGGGCGAAGTCGAGAAACTGGGCGGCGACTGGCGCGAAGCCATTACCTTCATCCGCGGTCTGGTGCCTGCCTTGTGGCGGCGCATGCCCGAAGCCGAGCGGCGGCGCTTTGTGCGGCATGTGCAGGTGCATTGGGACACCCATCGTCACCGGCTGCCGCCGCAATTGTCTGAGCGCTTGGAGAATCTTCGGCGCAGCGGCAAATTGAAGGTGCGGGCAGGGCGCATCCAGGAGGTGGTTGCCGTCGATCGCCGCCGTCTGGCAGTCTCATGGCGCCCCCGCGGCAGCGGCGCAACGGCGCAGCTAACCGTAGATATGCTGGTCAACGCAACCGGCCCCAATTACAACATCGAACGTTCGACGGACCCGATCATCACCTCGCTGCGCGCGGCTGGACTGGTGTCGCCGGATGCGTTGCGGCTCGGGATGCGTACCGCACGTTTTGGAGCCTGCGTGGATGCGCATGGCCGCGCGAGCGAGCGCCTTTTTTATCTTGGGCCGATGTTGCGCGCCGATCACCTCGATGCGACCGCGGCTGCGGAGCTGTCCAACCACGCGGAGCAACTCGCGACGCACCTTGCCAAAGAGCGGCTAGACTAGCTCGGGAGCCGCTAGACCAGTTTGGCGATCCCCGCCAGCAGGCGCTCAATATCTTCCCGCGAGCTGTACATCGACACGCCGGTTCGCAGCAAGCCCCCTCGATCGTTCAAGCCCAATACTTGGACGGCGCGCGCCGCATAGAAGTGTCCGTCCCAAACGCAAATGCCTTCTTTCCCCAAGCTGGCGGCCGCTTGCGTCGCGCTCACCTTGTCCAAGGTGATTGAAACGGTTGGCGCGCGGGAGCGCTGGCTAAGATCGGGTCCCCACACCTGCACACCGCGCATCTCGCGCACCGTGTCGTGATAGAACTTGGCCAGTCCGTGCTCGTACGCAGCGATGCCGGTCATCGCATCCACCAGTCGTTCGCGCAAACTTGAGCCCTGGCCCCAGGAGCCGAGGTATTCAACTGCTGCGCGCAGCGCATCGATGGCGGCATGGTTAAGTGTCCCGGTCTCGATGCGGTAGGGGGCAGTGGGATCTTGCACGCTCAAGCGCTCCGTGGGCAATCGATCGAGCGCGCCCGGACGCGAATACAACACGCCGACGTGCGGTCCATAGAACTTGTAGCCGGAGCACAAGAGGAAATCCATGCCGAGACTTTTTACGTCCAAGGAAAAATGCGGCGCGTAGTGAACAGCATCGATCACAAGCAGCGCACCGACCTCATTGGTCAGCCGGCGGGCCAACGCTAAGTCATTGACCGTGCCCAAGGCGTTGGACGAGGCGCCCAGCGCAAACACTTTGGTGCGCGCCGTGATCTTGGCGGCCATATCGCCCAAGTCCAATACTCCGGAGGGTAGCAGGCGAACTTCTTGAACGACCATGCCGCGCTCTCGCAGCCGCAGCCAGGGGCCGCGATTTGCCTCGTGATCGAGTTGCGTGATGAGCACTTCGTCGCCCGGCTGCAACGTGTGGCCGATTGCGGCGCTCAAGGCATAGTTGAGCGTGGTCATGTTTTGGCCGAACGAGACGCAGCTTGCATTCTCGGCGCCGAGAAAAGCGGCGAGCGCTTCACGCGCCGCGGCCATGCGCCGATCGACTTCCTGAGAAGGCCAAAAATTCCCGTGCGTATTGACGTTGCAAGTTGCGTAGAAGTCGCCGAGCGTATCAATCACGATTTGCGGGACTTGACTGCCGCCAGGGCCGTCGAGATACGCCAGGTTCAAGCCTTCGGGCTTGCGGGTCAGCGCGGGAAAGTCCTTGCGGCAGCGAAGAGAGTGTTCGGCTGTGAATGGCATAGTAAAGTATGTCATGAAATTTTCTCCGTTGGTCGATCGAATCAAGGGCGAAAGCGTCGCGGCCTGGACCACTCACTACGAAGCGCGCGAAGCCCAATTGCGTGGCGAGGACGTGATCGTGCTCAGCATTGGCGATCCGGACCTGGAAATGCCGGCACCCGTGCTCGAACGCGCGATCGAAACGCTGCGCGCCGGCGATGTTCGCTATACGCCGGCGGCGGGACGCCTGGCGCTGCGCGATGTGATTGCGAAGACGCATCAGCGTCGCACGGGTCAAGCGGTGGGTTCGGAAAACGTGATTTTTCTCTCGGGCGCACAGAACGCGCTGTTCGCCGCGTCGCTGTGTGTTGCCGGCCCGGGCGATGAGGTGCTCGCCGTGGAGCCCTTGTACCCGAGTTATCCGGCGACCATCAGAGCGTCAGGCGCGCAGCTGGTACGCGTTCCGGCCCCGGCTTCCGGCGGGTTTCACCCCGACTTGGGCGCCCTCGCAGCGGCCATTACGCCGCGAACCCGCGCATTGTTTTTCGCCTCGCCTAATAATCCGAGCGGCGTGATCTTGAGCGAGGAGGATCTTCAAGTCATCGGCGATCTCGCGCTCCGGCATTCTCTGTGGATCGTGGCGGACGAAGTGTATGCGGGACTTGCACCTGGGGGCCGGGTTCCCAGTCTCGCGACGCGCATACCGTCGCAAGTGGTGACCATTAGTAGCTTAGCGAAGTCGCATTCGCTGCCGGGATTGCGCGCCGGCTGGATGGTGGGACCTACGGATCTTATAAAGCATGCGGAATCCCTCGCCATGTGCATGTTGTTCGGACTGCCGGGGTTCATTCAGGAGGCGGCACTCACCGCGCTCTTGGGATCGGATGCCCCCGAGCGGCGGGTTCGCGAACTCTGCAGCTCAAGGCGCGATATGCTGATCACGGGTCTTGCGGACGTAAAAGGAATTCGCTGCTCCGCGCCGGACGCC